>Ga0247727_10010843_pt1 | contig 16049 bp, 8 predicted proteins | sample WisWelCaveWW1625_FD_202498 | JGI IMG/M metagenome (GOLD analysis project Ga0247727, IMG submission 202498) | Biofilm microbial communities from Wishing Well Cave, Virginia, United States - WW16-25 | ecosystem: Environmental > Aquatic > Deep subsurface > Groundwater > Cave microbial mat | place... | reverse complement strand
GGGTGCGCACGCACCGTCGTGTGCATCAATGGGTGCAAGCGAAACTGATCCTTACGTCACTGCGACAACGCATCCAAGTAAGGACTTACGCCGCGTGATGAAAAAAGCTGTTACGCGTCGGGCTTGTGTGGCGCGTGAGAATGCGGGCTACTAGGCGAGTTTGACGCAAATGCAGAAGCGCCAAGGTCACCACGGATCTTGAGGCTGTTTTGAGGGCGAGCATTCGGGCTAACTCGCCTGACCGGACTTGAAGATCTTTGGCAGTTTCCCGCTCGCGGCCTCGGACTCGTCCACGGGGATCATCGCGGTGAGCTTGGCGACGATGTCGTCGGGCTTGATGCCTTCGGCTTCGGCGTTGAAGTTGGTGATGATGCGGTGGCGCAGCACCGGGCCGGCGACGGCGCGGATGTCTTCGCAGTTCGCGTAGTAGCGGCCGTAGAGGACGGCGCGGGCCTTGGCTCCGAGCACGAGGTACTGACTGGCGCGCGGGCCGGCGCCCCAGCTCACGTAGTTCTTGATGAAGTCGGGCACTTCGCCTTTTTCTTTGCGCGTGAGCCGGGTGAACTTCATCGCGTAGCGGATCACGTGGTCGGCGACCGGTACTTTGCGGACGATCTCTTGCAGTTCGAGGATGTCCTTAGCGGAGAGCACCTTGTCCACGCGCGGCTGGTGCATCGCGGTAGTCGTGCGCACGATTTCGAATTCTTCCTCCTCGTCCGGGTAATCGACGAAGATGTTGAACATGAATCGGTCGAGCTGGGCCTCGGGCAGCGGGTAGGTGCCTTCTTGCTCGATCGGGTTTTGCGTGGCGAGCACGAAGAACGGTTCGGTGACGCGGTGCCGCTCGCCGCCAACAGTGACTTGGTGTTCTTGCATCGCCTCCAAGAGCGCGGCCTGCGTCTTGGGCGGCGTGCGGTTGATCTCGTCGGCCAGGATCACGTTGGAGAAGATCGCCCCGCGGAGAAACTTGAAGTGGCGCTGGCCGGTCGTCTTGTCTTCCTGAATCACTTCCGTGCCGGTGATGTCGGACGGCATCAGGTCGGGCGTAAACTGGATTCGGTTGAACGAAAGGTTGAGCGAATCGGCCAGCGTGTGAATCATCAGCGTCTTGGCCAACCCCGGCACGCCGACGAGCAAGCAGTGACCGCGGGCGAAGATGGCGACGAGCAACTCCTCGAGCACTTTCTGCTGGCCGACGATGATCTTGCCGAGTTCGCCCTTGATAGACTGAAACGCCCGGTGCAGTTTTTCGACGGCGGCCACGTCATCGGCAACGAGCGCGGCGGTGTTCGTCGCCGGTTCGCGTCGCTCTGGCGCCGACAGCGGCTGCCCGCAACTGCAATGCACCGTTTGGCCGGTCGTCACTCGCACTACTGAGCCACACTTCTCGCAGGTCACGTCAACGGTTCGCACGGAAGCTCCTTCAGTTGATTGCTTCTCATTGCTAATTGCTATTTGCTGATTGACGAAGTCGCGGCGCGGAGTTCAGCAATCAGCGATCCTGTTTTCCCAGTGCCCACACTTCGCGTTCCGACCCGATCACCGCGTGCTGCGGCGTTATGTTTACGAGCGATTCGTCGCCGCGAGGGCGGAAGTAAAGTCGCTGCACGGGCCGGCCGTCGGATTGGCGGCAAAAGACGACGGGCAGGCCGTCGGTCGCGTGCGGTTGGCGAGGCAGCGCGACAACGTAGCCGCCCGATGCCGTCACCTGCCACTCGTCGCCCGGTCCGGTCAGTGCCTGTTGCCATTCGAGCTTGCCGTCGCTCAAACGAAACGCCCGCAGGTTCAACTTACGCGTCATGCAATAAAACATTTGGCCGTCGATGGCCCACGTGTTCGCGTGGCGCGGCAGTGGCTCGTCGGCCACGCTGCTCGACCACATCGGCCGGCCGGTTTCCGGATCGAGCCGCACGAGCGTCGAGCCGCCGGCGAGGACCAGCATGGTTCCCTGCCCGACGATCGGCACAGGCCGCTGATCGGAGCTGGTCGCGGCGTACGTCCACACGGGCTTGCCGTAGTCGAGATCGAGCATTTGAATGGTGCGCGAGTCGGTAGCGATCGCGAGTCGATGCCCATCGAGCGCGGCGGGCGGCTGCTCCCACGGGTCGCCGAGTTGCGTCAACTCGAACCGGCGCCGACCGTCGCCGTCGAGCACCACCAGCCTGCCGGGCATTTGCGTACGCAGTGCTACGTGATGGCCGGAGAAAAAGCTATTCGGCAAGATCGCCCCTTCGGTCAGCGTGAACGTCCAGAGCACGGTCCCGGTGCCGGCCGCGAGGCAGGTCAACTTGCGCGACTCCTCGCGCAGGAACACGCGATCATCGACCAACTGAAACTCGGCGAAGCCGGGCAGGCCGGTGCTCGTCCTCTGTTGCCAAAGGATTTCGCCGCTCGCCGCCTCGACGCGCATCAGTTGCGAGTCGGTGCCGATGAGCAACTGGTCCTCGTGATGTGTGACCCAGCGAATCGGTCCGGCGACTTTCTGTGTCCAGAGTGACTCGCCGGTCGCCGCCGCCACGCACTCGGCGGAATCGGCGTGGCTCACGAGCAGTCGCAGCCGGGCGTCGGACGCGAACTGCCCGTCGGGCACGAACACTCGACTCGCGTCGCTCCACGTACGCGTCCAGCGCCGCGATAGTGGAAGCTGCAACCGGTCCGCACCGGGCGCGGCGAGTTGATCGAATGGCGGCCGGCTGAGATGCTCCGCGACGAACGACGCCGCGGACTGCTCCGGCCTGCTCGTCATCGACGCGTCGGGAAACTCCTGAGCGAGTCGTTGCCACCACGCGCGGGCGGCCTGCCACGACCGCGCTGATTCGTAGGCCTGCGCCAGCCCGATCATCGCGTTCACCTGTGCCGACGACGGGGTCTCCGGCCGCGCGAGCAGCTGCCGATAAGTCGACGTTGCGGCCACGTATCGTTTGTCGGCCGCGTGTTGGCCGGCGATGAATTCGAGCGCCGCTGTCACGGCCTGAGAGTTCGGAAACGATCGCACCATTCGCTCGACGCCCGGCAGCGACTCGGCCTGCTGCGCCTCGGCGAACGATTGCTCCGCCTCGCGCTCGAACCGCGCGTACGCCTCGCGGCCAAATCGATCGAGTAGCGACTGCACGCGGGCCGCGATTTCCACGTCGGCCCGCACGGATCGATTGCCCTCGGCCTGCACGACCAGCCCGCGCGACGGCTCATCGGCGAGCAGCTCCTGATAGGCCGCGAGCGCCTTGCCGGCGTCGCCCACAGCGGCCCACATGTCCGCCAGTCGCAGCACGACGTCGAGCTTGCCCTGCGGCGACGGAGCGACCGACGCGGCGTCGCGATAGTATCGCTCGACCTCCGGCCAATTCTCTGCCTTCGCCGCCTGCTGCGCGAGTTGACCGAGCAGCGAATAGAGTTGCGTGCGAGCCACCTGCCGAATCGTGCGATCTTCGTCCGATTCGCCGCGCGGCACGAGTCGCAACGCCGCGCGGTAATGCTCCACGGCCAGCTCTGTGTCGCCGCTCGCCTCGGCCGCGCGGGCCAGCCGAAAATGAGGATCGGCGCTGCGCGGATTCTGCGCGATCAGTTCGCGGTAACGATTGATGAGCACGTCATACTGACAAAACACGGTGAGGCTCTTCGGCTGCGCGACGACCATGTATCCTTCGGCGATGATCAGGTTACCCGGCGGCTGGCCGTGCGAGTCTTGCAGCGGGACTTTCGGTTTCGCGAGCACGCCGCTGCGCTGATCGAGCACGTAGACGTGCGTCTTCGTCGGGAAGTAGACGAAGTCGCCGGCGAGCGTGCCGCGGCCGAAGCCCGTCATGCCCGAACCATCAGACCACTGCCACACGCGGCGGCCGGTGGCGACCTCGATCGCGACCACTTGATTGCCGGTGCAGATCAAGTTGCCGTGCGCGACGCCGAGCATGTGCGTCAGCTTGGCGGCGTCGGGCACCCGCCAACGCAGGTCGCCGGAGATCGCGTCGAAGGCGTAAACGCCGGAACCGTCCGATGGCATCGCGAGCACGACGCCGTCGTGATAAACGCACGGCGCCAAATCGCGCGTGCTGCCCGATCGTGCCTGCTGCGCCATCTCCTCGCGCGAGTCGCGCGGATAGGTGGCGATCCAGCGGACGCGGCCGGTGCGCGCGTCCAGCGCGGCGATCGCCCCCAGATTCGAGTTATAGAAGACCAGACCCGCGCCGACCGTCACTAAGTTGTGTGTGATCGAGCCGCCTTGACTGAACATGCCCGGCGACGACGCCTCGCAAATGAGTTGCCGCCACAATTTCGCGCCCGTTGCGGCGTCGTAGCACGCGACGAACGCGTGCGTCATCGCGCCGCCACGCGTCACACCGACGTACACCTTGCCGTCCGCCACAACCGGCGAGCCTTCGAACGCGAGGTCCATCTCGTCCGGCTGAATCCGCCAAATCTCCTTCGCCTCAGCCGTGAGATCCAGGCACACGAGAAAGCTGTCGGGCTGGCCGCCGCGACGGAGCGACACGGTGGTTTCGGGGGCACCCATCCGAATGTACAACCGGCCGCGGTCGGCAGTCATCGTGTAGTGCGGCGAGCCGCTCGCTTGACGGGCCACCGCAGGCGGCTGCCCCAGAAGATCACGCAGCCTAAATGTCCAAAGCGGCTCGTCGCCCTTCTTCGGCCCCTCGTGCAAATCGTACGCGCGAACCTCCTCGCGGCCGCTCACGAGCACCCAATCGCGCAGCACGAGCGGGTGGTAGCTGAGCAGCTCTTCGTTCGCAGGGCTCGGCCGGGCGCCGCCGAGTCCGAAGTTGCGCGGCGGCGTTTGCGGCAGCGGAGTCGTCCACTGCACGCTGCCGATGTCCACCGAATACGGCACAACCTTCGATCGACTCGCGTGGCCGCCGAAGGTCGTCCACTGCCCCTCGTCGATGGCGCGCAGCGGCGATGTTTCGCGAGCGATCGCCGCGAGCCGGTCGGCCAGCCGGCCTTCGATCGCGCCGAGCCGCCCGCGGGCTTGCGGATACGTCTGCCGAAACGCCGCGATCTGCCGTGCCGCCACGTCACGCTGCCCACGAAAAATGTGACAGAGGATTTTCTTCGCGTCGAGTTGTGCCCGGTCGAGATCCGTGTCCGGATAGGTCAAGCCGGCCGAAAGCGACTGATCCAGATCCGCTCGGTCCTGCGTAAAGTCGTCGATCGTGGAACCCGTCTCGATCCGCCGCCACAGGAGAAGCGACTCTTCGAACTGGCCCGCCTCGAAGGCCAGTTCGGCGAGTGCGTCGAGCGCGTTGTCGCCCCACGAACTCGCAAACGCCCGCTCGACGACGCGAAACAGCAACTCGCGATCGTGCTCTTTCACACCCGACCGAAACCACGATTCCGCCTGCGAGTCGGCTCGCTGACGATATGCCGCCCGCGCCTCCGGCGGCATTCGTGCGATCTCGCGGTGACAGCAATCGCGCACGCTCAGATAGACGGGAGTCGTACCGACCTGCACGACCTTGTCGCCGAAGCGATCGATGAGTTTTTGCAGCAGGTCAATCGCCTCGGGCCAGTTACGGTCGGCGGCGTAGCTGCCAGCGGTCCGCAAATGATTCGCGGCCTCAATGCTGATGTCGAGGTAGGCCGAATTGGTTCGCGGTGGGTTTGCGTCGAATTGTGCCTGGGCACGGCCCGCAGCTAATGCCAGCAGCAGGCCCAACAATGCAGTTAGAACTCGGCGTCGCCGCGTCATCGCTTCGTCACTCGTTGGACTCGTCAACGCGTCCACCGCGCGTCCCATCTTAACAAACCGGTGGAATCGCGAGACCCCGAATTCCCTCAGTGCTCGTCGCCACCGCGTTCGTACGACGGCCGTTTGATGAATCTCGGCGCTATCAACGACCCGCCAAACGGATTCGGGCCGTCGTTCAGCGGCCGCCGATCCGTTGCACTCCGATGCCGATCATGAAGATTGCCGCGCCGCTCAGGGCGATGAGCAGCGACTGCCAGAGCGTGACGCGGCCGAGTAGCTCCAGAACCATTCCTTGCGGTAAGAGAATGAGGCCGGCGAGTTGCAGGAATCGGCCAATGCGATAGGTCATGAGATTCACAGCTCCGGGTGGGCGGAGCGCGCGGTCGCGTTCGACGGCGGATCACTTCAACTTGTGCCGGCGTCCGATCCGCCGTCGTCGGGCGTCGGACCCCGGCTCGATTCAAGCTCCCGGGCGGCTTGCTGCTGCCGCGCGCGTCGCAGTGCCCGGTACATCAATCCGCAGAGGCCGGCAAACAGAAGATACGGCGCGGCGAGCATTGTCAAGATGCTCGCGTTGAGCGCGGTGGACAGTCGATCTGCGTCGTCCGAACCGGACTCGAGTGCTCCCTTTCACATCGGGCACTGAGCGCGGGCGACGCCAGGCTGAGCCACGCCAAACCACGCGACGGCCAGGGCCATCGCTGCCAGTTTTCGAAAAACGCTGCGGTTCATCGCCGGAAGTTTTAGTGTAAGCGTTCAGTGGTGTCAAATAGCGACCGCGAGGCATGGTCTTTAGAACATCCCGCGAACCGCCGGCCGGTCGCGCCGATTCTGCCGACCGTGCATTCGTGTCGCCATTTGGCAACGGCCACGACCGCGACCTATCATTGCTCAGACAGAACTCCTGTCCCGAGTCTCACGCTCGGAGGATGCTGCCGCGATTGCTTGCCGATCGGCGAGCTGACGCGAACGTTGACTCGATCGACCGATTCGTCGCTGCTCCCAGCTATTTTCACGAAATTCTGAATTCACTAACCGACTTCCACGTTGTCATCGGTGGACTACCAACCGTCGCCGCAGGCCGTTCGGCTTGAGGCCGCACCGAGTGGAGGCCGGATTGCGCGGATTGGAATCGCTTCATGCACCTTGGACATGGCATCATTGCGCGCACGCGCCGGCCGCGAGCTCGTCCGCGACGTTTTCGCGTCGAGGAGTTGGAGCGGCGGCAACTGCTTCACGCGGGATATGCGCCGGAACTCGCCGAGCACGCGGCGTGGCCGGACATGCCGCCGCACGCGTCGCTCACTGACGGCGCCGCCGCACTGTCGGACAATGAAGACGGCGACGCCGACGCGGCGACGCGCGTCTGGTCGAACACGACGATCACAGTCAGTATCATGCCCGACGGCACGCCAATCCTCACGGATCGCGCGACCGAGAGCTCGCTCGTGTCGGCGCTCACCGAGAAATTCGGACCGGCCGGCGTGTGGCAACGTGAACTAGCACGGGCCGTGCAGACTTGGGCCACGGTCACACCGCTCAACTTCGTACTCGTCGCCGACGATGGTTCGCCGTTCAACGCGGCGGGCGCGACGCAGCACGACGCGCGATTCGGCGACATTCGCTTTGGCGGGTACACGATCGACGGGTCGGGCGGCTCGATTGGCCAGGGATATTTTCCATCCACGAGTGGTGCGACCGCACCGGGCGACATTCAGCTTGACGTTTCGGAAGACTGGTCGCGCGGCGGCGTGGACCTGTTCGCCGCGGCGCTGCACGAAGTCGGCCACGCGCTCGGCCTGCCGCACAGCAGCATCGCCGGCGCGGTGATGGCTCCGGTCTACGGCGGACCGCGCGGCGGACTGAACGAGGCCGACGTCGCCGCCATCCAGCGACTCTACGGCCCGCGGCCGGCGGACGCGTTCGCCGGCAATTCAAGTCTCGCGACGGCTCACGACGTGTCGGACGACCTCGCACGCGGCATCGTGTCGCTCTCGGCGGACGTCACGACCACGAGCGAGGCCGACTTCTTTCGATTCACGGCACCGAGCGACGGCGCGATCGACGTGCGGCTGTCCAGCGCGGCTCGCAGTCTGCTCGACGGCCGGCTCGTACTTTTGGATTCGTTGGGGCGCTTTCTGGCCGGCGCGGACGCGACCAGTTTCGGCCAGTCTGAAGTACTTGGCTTCGACGGGCTGCGCGCAGGTGCGACATACTTCGCCGTTGTCGGCGGCGCGGGCACGAGTGCGTTTTCCGTCGGCGCGTACGATTTGGCGATTCGTTTCGATGCCGCTGTGGCCGCAACGAGCGACGAATCGGTCATTGCCGCGTGCGAGCCGACAAGAATCCAATTCACCGCAGAGCGAGCGAATTCAATCTCCGTGTCGCTCGCCGAACGCGCCGGCCAGCAGCCGCGTCCGCTGCGCGTGATTGATTTGCGGCACCAGCGGCTCAAAAACGCCAACGACCGCGCGAAGTTCTCGCTTCGAGCGAACCGGCCGGTGATCGTCGAATCGCCGTGCTCGCCCGCCAATGCAATGCCGGCCGGCGGGCCGACGGTCCAGATCACGATCACGCGATCTGGCACGATTGGGATTGTCGGCAGCGACAGCGACGACTTGATCTGGATTCAGTCGAACGCAAGCGTCATCGTCAACGACCTGCTCGTTCAGTTCAGCCCGACGAGCGTGCGCGGCATCGACGTGCAGGCGGGCGGCGGGTCCGATTTCGTGCTCGTCGATGCACGGACGCAAGTCGCCGCCGAGATTCACGGCGGAGACGGCAACGACACGCTAATCGGCGGCGCGAGCGACGACAGCCTGTTCGGCGACGCGGGCAACGACATTCTAAATGGCGGAGCGGGCAACGATCTGCTTGACGGCGGCGGTGACGACGACACGCTCGCCGGCGCGGCGGGCCGCGATCAAGTTCTCGCCGAAAACCTCGCGGATGCCTGGCTGGCCGGCCGCGGCGACTCGACGTCAAACGGCACGCCGCGCGAACTGGCCCGGCTGACCACGCCGTTCTTCCGGCGACTGATCGACGCGGCGACGCTCGACGAACTCGAACTCGTGCTCGATCAGTGCGTACTGACTTGACGAATTCGAGTTAGCCACCCAACGACTGTTTCAATTGCCGAAGCTACTCGTCGCTGCGGTGAAATTTTCCAGCAAGTTCATCAAAGTCGCGGCGAAGTTGCGTGACCTGTGCGCGGGTCTCGTCGAGTTCGGATCGAAGTGCCTCGAACTCAGTTGCCCGTTGGCTTACGGGAACCGAGTTCGCCGGCGCCGACGGTTCTCGCGATCCCAGAGATTCGTACTGGGAGCGAAGCGTCTCCAATTCGCTAGCCGGATACAGCGCGTGGCTGACGACGTGCCCGCGACCCTCCGAGGTCAGTGAAATGACCAGCCCCTTCTGACTCAACGAAGCCAGAATGGGCTTGAGCGCGTACACATCGGAAATCGGCTCCATCCGAGCCGCGCGGCCGCGTAGCTCACCTTCCGTCTGGGCGCCGCGAAGCAGCAACTCCGCCATCACCGCCAGTTCGACTTTCTCCACGCCAAGCCATTCGTACATGTGGTGCCGGAACCGAGAAACTCGGCCACTCCCCTGCAGCTCTTCGGCGGCCCCCAGCGCTCGCAGCCGGGCCAACGATTCGGCGACCGCGTCCTCGGTGAGCTGCATCACGGGGTCGCGGTTGTTCTTTTGATTGCACCCCGCGGTGAGCGAGTTGAGAGAAAGCGGATAGACGTCGGGCGTCGTCTTCGCTTTCTCCACCAGCACTCCCAGCACGCGCCGCTCGATCAATGCCAGCGGCTGCCACGGCGGCTTTGGTTTCGACTCGTTCTGCGTGGGCTCGTTCATGCAGTTTTCGCCGAATCAACTTCCTGTAAACTTTCAGAAGGGATGCGATCATAACAAACCAGCGGCGCAGCAAGGATGCCAGCAATACTCAAACTATCGGAATGATCGTGGCTGTCGAGAACTCCCGCGTTGCGGTCCATTGCAAAGCATGATTTTTGCCACAACTCATTTTGGCGTATTGCTTTGAGTTGGTTTTGTAACGTCAGAATTTGACGCCTGCGTGGCCCGATTGGACGCCCGCATGGCCTGATTGGACGACGGAGTGGCGCGATTGGACGCCCGCGTGAGCCGATACGACGCCGGAGTGGCGCGATTGAACGCCAGCGTGGGCCGATTGGACGCCGGGGTGGCGCGACGGAGTGAACCGGTCGGTGCGTTTTGTCTTCTCCCTCGCCCCGGTACTCCGGGGAGAGGGTTGGGGTGAGGGGTCCTCGTGGGTCGAGCAATCAAAGGAATCGCGCGGCGTCTCAATTCTTCTTCAGCTCGTCGATGTAGCGCGTGAAGCTCTGATCGATCAGGCGCAGATCGCGGCCGAATGCGGCCTGAAATTCTTCGAGCCGCTCTTCGGGCGAGTCCTGATCCAGCGCGGGCTTGGCAATCATGGTTCTAATGTACTTGTAGAACTGCGGCGCTCGGTTGTTGGCGAGGAAGTAGACGAGTGCCCAGCTTTCGGCGTAGGCGTCAGCCGCGGTGGCGTCGGCGTGGAAGCGCAGGTCGGACGTGACCAGCGACTTGAGCGAGTCGGCGGTGCGGCCCTTCTTGCGATATGCCGCGAAGCGATTGAGCCGCGGCGTGTTGAGCCGGCCGATTTCGCCCCAAACCATTTTCTTGCCGTGAATCTCCGGCGCCTCGAAGTACATCGCCAGACCCTCGACGAACCAGAGCGGCGTGTCGGCGGAGCGGCGGTGGCAACCGGAGTTGAACGCGATTTGATGCGTCGCCTCGTGGATCACCGTGGTCATGTTGTGCCACTGCGTGTTGCCGTATTTCGCCGTGTCGTTACCGGCGTTGAAGAACGCGACGCGGTTGGTTTCGACCGAGTAATAGCCGGCGATCTGTTTCAGTTCCGGCGTGCCGGGCGTGGCCAGCATGTAGCGGCGAAACTCCGGCTCGTCGCCGAAGATGAGCACGACCATCGGGAACTTCGGCCGCTCCAATCCCATGCCGCGGGCGCCGAAGTAGGCCGTGAACGCGCGATGGAGATCTTCGACCAAGTCGGCCGCCTCCTGGGCGAACGCGTCGGTCGTGTTGTGGCCGATGACGTAGTGCGGGGTGCGCAGCGTTTTGAATTTTGGGCCGAGTTCTTTGCGAATCGCCGTTTCGAGTTCGCGGTGACTGACCGGTTCGAACGGCTTGATCAGTTCGCGCACGTCGTCTTCTTGTTTGAGCTGCACGCAACGCAACTGGCCGTCGCGAGTGAGCAATAACTGATTGTTCGCTCGGCGTCCGAAATCGAGGCCCTGGACCGGCTCCTGCGCGGAACGAAATTCGAGGTGCCGCGGCCGCGTCGTAGTGCCACTGCGGCGACGAATGACCACGGTGTGCGTTTCCGCGGCGTCGCCCGCGGGATTGCCGTCAACGGCCGATCCGGCAGCCGCCAAGCACAGCACGCTGCCCGCAAGAATCGGCACGATCAGCTTGTTCGCTGTGACCCTCACGACCCCTCCAGTTCCGCTCGTGGCGGTTACGCTCAATTCGGACGACGCGTTCCCAAAGAAGCATAGTTCACTTTCTTCGTTCGACCTCACGTTCGGTTGTCCGCCGCACGCTCGAACCGGTTCGGCTCGGCAATGGACTGTGACGACTGGTCGCACCAGCGGTTGCGCGAAGTTCTCGCGGTAGACCGCGCGCTCCGTTAGAATGACTGCCCGCTCCGATTAGACGAATCTGTGCTACACAAACGACGTGTTGACTCGCCGTGCCGAATTGGAGCGGATCCGGCGTCATCGGGAGTTTGCGGATGAGTGAATCGAAGCAAGCGACGTCCGGTCCAACCGAGAAATGCGTGCCCGCGCCGTCACTCGCCGACCCGAACGCCAGCTCGAAGATCGAGTCGAAGCAACTCGACTGCACGTCCGATTTCGACGCCAACACGGTGCCGATGGAATCGGCGTCGGCCGCGCCCGGTGCGCCGTTGGCCTACGGCCGATACATCGTGAAAGGCGTGCAGGGCCGCGGCGGATTCGGCACGGTCTATCTCGGCCACGATTCACAGCTCGACCGGCCCGTCGCGATCAAGGTGCAGCATTCCGAACGCAAGCTCACCGCGGAGGATCTCGAACGGTTTTTACAGGAAGCCCGGCGCGTCGCGCGGCTGCGGCACTCGTCGATCGTCACGGTTCACGACGTCGGTGTGCAAGACGATCAATGCTATATCGTCTCGGATTTCGTGACCGGATCGAGCCTGCGCGATTTTCTCAAGCGGCAGCGGCCGACGTGGCAGGACTCGGCCCGCATCGTCGCCGCGCTGGCCGACGCACTCGCACATGCGCACTCGCAGCGGACCGTGCACCGCGACGTGAAGCCGGGCAACATCATCATGAGGCCGGACCAGACGCCGGTGCTCGTCGATTTCGGACTCGGCATCGACGAAACGGCGACGACCAAAGACGAGCGCGGCCGCGTTGCCGGCACGCCCGGCTACATGTCGCCCGAACAGGCGTGGGGCGAGGGCCATCGCATCGACGGCCGCACCGATATTTACAGCCTCGGCGTAGTGCTCTACGAGATGCTCACCGGCCGCGTGCCGTTTTATTCGAGCGACATTCAAGAGATGATGCGGCAGGTGCGCGAAGACGAGCCGCAGCCGCCGCGGCAACTCGTGCACGACGTCCCGCGCGAGATGGAGCGCATTTGCCTGAAGGCGCTGGCCAAGAGAATCGGCGACCGATACACGACCGCGGGCGACTTCGCCGAAGACCTGCGCCAGACGCTGAACCAGTCGGCGAATCCGATCGTGGTCGAGCCGAGTCCGGCGTCGGCCACGAAAGTGATGCCGAGCATTGTCGCGCCGACACCGCCGCCGCAGGCGACCGAGCCGCCCAGTAGTTCGAGCGGTCCGATCACGGCCGGCCCCGGCCGCGCCCCGGGCGCGTCCTCGTCGTCGCGCCGAGCCCGCGAGGCGGAACGACGCCAGCTCACCGTCATGTATTGCGACCTCGCCGATTCCGCGACGCTCGCCGAACGGCTCGATCCGGAAGACTTGCACGACGTGCTCCGCGAGTATCAAAAACTCTGCGCCGAGACGGTGCTCGGCGGCGGCGGGCACGTCGCGCAGTCGATCGGCGACGGACTGCTCGTCTGCTTCGGCTATCCCGTGGCTCGCGAGGACGCCGCACTGCAGGCGGTGCGAGCCGGATTCGCCGTGCTCGAAACCGTCGCGCGGCTCAGCCGGCGGCTCGACCGCGACAAGGGCGTGCGGCTGGCGGTCCAGGTCGGCATTCATACCGGGCTTGTCGTGGCCGGCGAGACGGCCGCGGCCGCTGGCAACGAGCCGCTGTCGATCGTCGGCGAGGCGCGTAGCGTGGCGGCCGGACTGCAAGCGATCGCACCGGCCGGCGCGGTCGTGCTCAGCGCGGCAACGCTGCGGCTCGTCGAGGGCTACTTCGTTTGCGAACCGCTCGGCGGCCACAAGATCAAAGGCGTGTCGCGGCCGATCGAGGTGTATCGCGTCCAATCCGAGAAGAACGTGCTCGGCCGCATCGAGGTTGCCGGCCCGACCGGCCTCACGCCGCTCGTGGGACGCGATCGCGAAGTCGGCCTACTCGTGGACCGGTGGGAGCAGGCGAAAGAGGGCATGGGCCAGATCGTCATGCTCGTCGGCGAGCCGGGTATCGGCAAGTCGCGGCTGATTCACGTGACCAAGGAGCACGTGCTCGCCGAGCACTCGGCATCGCAGCCGCGCAACGTCGTCGAATGCCGGTGTGCGCCGCAGTTCCAAAACAGCGGCCTCAATCCCGTGTCGGATTACTTCGAGCGCGTGCTGCAATTCGAGCGCGATCAGTCGCCGGACGAAAAGCTCGCGAAGCTGGAGACGATGCTCGTGCAACTGCAGTTGCCGCTGCCGCAGTTCGTGCCGCTGCTCGCGTCGCTGCTCGCGCTGCCGCTGCCGAACCGATATCCACCGCACGGCCTGACGCCCGAACGGCTGAAACAAAAAACGCTTGAAGCGCTGGTGGATTGGCTGCGCCGCAGTGCCGAGAAGGCCCCGGTACTGTGTATTGTCGAGGACCTACACTGGGTGGACGCCTCGACGCTCGAATGGCTCGCGATGCTGATCGAGCAAGGTCAGACGGAGCGCGTACTGCTGATGCTCACGTTCCGACCGGAGTTCACGCCGCCGTGGACCGGCGCGCACCTGACGCAAGTCCCACTGCCGCGGCTCACTAAGCGACAGGTCGCGGAAATGGTGGGACGCAAGACGGGCGCGAAGTCGCTGCCGCCGGAAGTTGCCGAGCAGGTCGCGGCCCGCACCGACGGCGTGCCGCTGTTCGTCGAAGAGTGTACGAAGATGCTGCTCGAATCGGGCCTGCTACGCGATACCGGCAGCGCGTACGAGTTGACCGGTCCGCTGCCCCAAGGCGCGATTCCCGCCACGCTGCACGACCTCTTGATGGCACGGCTCGATCGGCTCGGCGACGCCAAAACGATCGCCAGCTCGGCGCGGCGATCGGCCGCGAATTCACGCACGAATTGCTGCAAGCCGTGGCCACCGTCGATGCGAATCAGCTTGACCGCGAGTTGGCACGACTAGTCGAGGCCGAACTGCTCTTTCGCAAAGGCCGACCGCCGCAGGCCAGCTACCTCTTCAAGCACGCACTCATTCAAGATGCAGCGTATCAGTCGCTACTCAAGAGCCGCCGGCAGATGTATCACCAGAAGATCGCCGAGACGCTCGAACAACGCTTCCCCGAGACCGCGGCGACCCGGCCCGAACTGCTGGCCCACCATTTCACCGAAGCCATGCTGAAGCCGCAGGCCATCGCGTACTGGGAAAAGGCCGGTTTGATGGCCCGCGAGCGATCGGCAAACGCCGAGGCAATCGCACATTTCACGAACGGACTGCAACTGCTCGAGACACTCGACGACTCGCCGGATCGGCCTCAGCAGGAACTCCGACTGCAACTGCCGCTCGGCACGGCGCTGCTTTCCGTCAAGGGCTACGCGGCGCCGCAAGTTGGCACGGTCTTCAAGCGTGCTCGCGAATTGGTCGATCAGATCGACGACCCGACGCAACGATTCGCGGTGATGTGGGGCAACTGGGCCTGGCACGTGGTGCGCGGCGATTTCCGCTTGTGCATGGAACTGGCCGCGGAAGCGATGTCGTTCGCCGGTCAGTTGAATGATCCGGCGATCACGATGGAGGCCCTGTTCATCCCCGGGCTGACGATGCTCTACCGCGGCGACTTCGCCGGCGCACTCGAACACTGCGGCCGGGCGATCCGCGAGTTCGACGATCTCGAGCGGTGCCGCTTCTGGACCGCCTTCACGGGTCAGAACTCCGGCGTCACGCACCGCTGTTACGACGCCCTCGCCCTGTGGCACCTCGGCTTTCCCGACCGCGCCATCGAGATGAACCACGAAACCCTCGAGCGGGCGCGGCTCGTCAACCATCCGTTCAGCCTGTGCTACGCCTTGCACCACACCGGCTGGCTTCAGCAGCACCTGCGCCTGGGCAGCGAGGTCCAGGCCGCCGGCGAAGAGGGAATCGCCGCCGCCACTGACATGGGATTCAACTTCTGGGTCACGACCGCGACCTTGTACCGGGCCGCCGGGCTGGCGCTGCAGGGAAAGTACGAGGACGCTCTGCCGGAACTGCGCAAGGGACTCGCGGCGTATCGCGGCGCCGGCGCGGAACTCGCACTGCCGTTCTACCTCAGCGTCCTGGCCGAGGCGCAGTGCAAGACGGGCCAGCCGGACGAGGGCCTCAAGACGATCGCCGAAGCCTTCGGACTCGCCGAAAAGAATGACGACCGATTCCAAGAGGTGGAATTGCACCGGCTCAAAGGCGAGATCCTGCTCGCACGAAACGCCAGCGACACTGCCGAGGCCGAAGCCTGCTTCCGGCAGGCGATCGAAACGGCCCGACGCCAAGGGTCGCGGTCCTGGGAGCTTCGAGCTACGACCAGCCAGTGCCGGCTCTGGCACCAACACGGCCGCCACGACGACGCCCGCCAAGCCCTTTCGACAGTCGTCGATCAGTTCACGGAAGGTTTCGCAACGCCAGATCTCGTCGATGCCAAGACGCTGGTGGACGATTTGAACTGATCAATGGCCCGGCCAGACGATTCACATCTCGCTTCTCTTCGTTAGATCCCCCACATCATGTTAATTTCGCAACTTTGTCAAAATCTGCTGATAATTTTAGTGGACTGATGGCTCGAACTAATGGATTCATGGCTCGTGTGGCATGAACGATGGCTCGGACGGCTATTATCATCATTACTATCAAACGAGCGCTCGTTCCTCTCGTCCGAGCTCTCGTTCC
>Ga0247727_10010842_pt1 | contig 16049 bp, 16 predicted proteins | sample WisWelCaveWW1625_FD_202498 | JGI IMG/M metagenome (GOLD analysis project Ga0247727, IMG submission 202498) | Biofilm microbial communities from Wishing Well Cave, Virginia, United States - WW16-25 | ecosystem: Environmental > Aquatic > Deep subsurface > Groundwater > Cave microbial mat | place... | reverse complement strand
CCAGGGCAGGCATCTTGCCACAATTATCCTGCAAAAAAAATTATTGTGCGCTTTGCAAACTTCTCTCCTCGTTGCGCACGTGCATCAAGCGCTGAAACGCCGTGAAATTCGAGAGCACGGCAATGAGGCCGACCGCGATCATGAGCGCGATTTCATGAATGAGCGCGCCGACGCCGAGCAGTACGATGCGCTCCGGCCTTTGCATGATGCCGACTTTGCACTGCAGGCCCAACCCTTCGGCGCGGGCGCGCACGTAGCTCACCATCATCGAGCCGCCGAGCGCCACGCAAACGGCGATGACTCCCACCATGCGCCACGAAGATTCCAGCGTCTTTAAAAAAGTGGACGGGTCGCGATCAAAAAAATAAGCCAGCCCGAAAAAGACCACGACTTCGGCGTAGCGGTCGAGCGTCGAGTCATACAGCGCGCCGAATTTGGTGACGCGATTGGTGGCGCGGGCCAATTTGCCGTCCATAATATCGAACGTGCCGGAGAGCAGCACAAGCGCGCCGCCCCAGCGTGGATAGCCCATCACAAACAGCGCGGCGCTGATGATGCTCACTAAAAATCCCAACGTCGTAAAGAGATTGGGATTGACCGCGTGGGTGATGAAAAAATTAACGACCGGCGTGATCAAATTGAGATACCAATTTTTTACGCCGTCCGGGAGGATGTTGACTTTGAGTGACAAGGTTCTTTCCATAATATGAATATGGTTTCGGATTAAATTGGCTCGCCGGGTTCTGAATCAACGTTTGCTTTGGATTTCGGCCGTCCTGCGACGACCAACACACATTCGCCCCGTAATGTCTGCTCCTGCAAACCGGCGAGGATCTCCGAAACCTTGCCGCGACGCACCTCCTCGTGAATTTTGGTCATTTCTCGCGTTAATGCCACGCGCCGATCGCCCCAATAAGTTAAAATATCCTGTAACGTTCGAGCCACCCGCTGCGGCGCTTCATACAACACAATCGTCCGCGGCTCGTTTGTCAGACTTTGAAAAAATGTTTGCCGTCCTTTTTTCGCCGGCGGAAAGCCTTCGAACACGAAACGGTCGCACGGCAATCCTGAAATCGTCACCGCCGTCACCACCGCCGACGCGCCGGGAATCGCTTCGACGACGATATTTTCCGCCACCGCCGCGCGCACGAGAAAAAAACCGGGATCGGAAATTCCGGGCGAACCCGCGTCGGTGATCAGCGCGATATTCTTGCCGTCCTGCATTTGCGCCACAAGCTGCGGCGCGACTTTGCGCTCGTTGAAATCGTGATAACTCACCACCGGCTGGTGAATCTCATAATGCCGCAACAGAATCGCCGCATGGCGCGTGTCTTCCGCAGCGATGAGATCGACGCGGCGCAGCGTTTCCACCGCGCGAAACGTCATATCCTGCAAGTTGCCAATCGGCGTGGCAACCAGGTAGAGTTTACCGGCCACGGTTATACACCGGCGTATTTTTTTTGCGCGGCATGAACTATTTTTCGCATTTGTTCAAGATAACCCGTAATCCGTTCGAAGCCTTGGCGAGTTTCTTCACGAGATTTTTGCAGGAACGTCTCGTACTCTTCAGAGCTACGAAAACCACGGGAGACGAGATAATCGGAAAAGGCCTCGTCTTTTGAGCGTCCGGCTTTTTTGGCTTTTTCAATGTACTCAAGAGCAGCCATGACATCCAGCCTTTTCAGGGATTTCTCTTCGGCCTTCATGATTCACCTCCATGCTTGGCAATCAGTTTTTTTACAAATTCTTGTAATTCATCCATAGCAAACAATGCTTTTATAAATTCCAGCAATGCCTCTCGTTCTTTTATCAAAAGCGCAATTTTAGCATCTCGTTCTTGAATTTCTTTCTGCCTTGCCGCAAGCTCTTCTTGTGTCTTATCTGAAAATTCGTTCCATTTTCTAAATTCAAGTTCAATGCCGGCGCTGCCTATTTTAACAATGCTGATTTGTTTCCAGAAAATAACGACAATAAAACCAGCAACGCCGAGCGCAACAAAGAGCAAAGAAATTCGAATCGCCAGGACGATTGGTTTGGTAATAAGCAATTTTTCCAACAAGCTCCCGCTTGCGGGGACGCTCGATAGATCGGCGTAAAACCAAACAATGGCTGCAACAGCCAAAACCGGAATGATGCTTTTGCCAATCGCTCCAGCCAACTTCATAATAAGTCTCTATTCAAAACGGCTTAACGAATAGCTATTTGCTTCAGTCATACAAAATACAGCGAGATGGGTCTCAATACTGTAATTCCGCCATTAAATCATCTTTGTGAATTTTGAGCCATTTTTGTGCCGATTTCAAATCCGGATCGGCGCTGCTTTCTATTTTATCAATAAGGGCATCCACGTGGCTGCCAGCCAATTTGAAAGCAATCGGAAGCAAAGCCGGGGATGCGGCGGCATCGGCTGCAAGAGGAATGGCTTGAAAAAGGCCATTGATAAATTTTTCCGTGCTGCGTTTTTGTATTTCTGCAACTTCTTTTAATACCTCGTCGGTTTTCTCCCGCCGTCTAATTCCAAGCTCTTTTTCAAGATAATCCGACAAGCCGTCGTTTTCGTCTTTTCCCGTTTTTTTTGCTTCGCGCATGTATTCTCGAGCGCGGTTGGCATCAAATTTTTTGGCAATTTCTTCGGCGGTTTTCATTTTGTCGTCTCCTTTTTTAAAATAACTTGCAACGTATCTCTTTCCTCGCTCAACTCTTCAACTTTTTTGCTTAATTTTTCGTTTGCCTTTTCAAGTTCGCGGATTTGGGCCGCTGCCCGTTCTGAAACTCCCTTGGAAAAAAGCACGTCTATGCTGCCGGCTTTGAATCTTTCGATGTCTTTGAACAAGAACATAATCAAAAACCCAAAAGCAGCGGCAAGAAAAATCACCGCACTGGCGCGCAAAACGAACACAAGCGGCGGGATAAGCAAAAGGCGATCAACTAGGCCGCCAGTTGATGAAATCAAAAAGAACTCTTTTCCATAATAAACTACAAAAGTTATTGCCAAAAGCAAAATCGTAAGTTTTGCCCACCAAATGACAATCCCAATCCCAATAGGCCGTTGTTTAATCAGGCTAGCCATATTTCATTTTTATTTATTGATTATCAATCTGCGCCCGCTGCAGCCTGCCCGAATAATCCACAAAAACGGTTTTGATCTCCGTAAAAAATTCAAACACCGGCCAGCCGCCTTCGCGATGGCCGTTGCCGGTTTCTTTGACGCCGCCGAAGGGCATGTGGGCCTCCGCCCCGATGGTCGGGCCGTTGATGTAAGTGATTCCCGCTTCGATATCGCGTATCGCGCGGAAAGCCGCATTCACGTCGCGCGAATAAAGCGAAGAACTCAAGCCGTATTTCGTGTTGTTGAGCACGCGAATCGCTTCATCGAGCGATTTGATTTTGATCACGGCGAGCATCGGGCCGAAGATTTCTTCGCGCGCGAGGCGCATGTCGGGAGCGACGTTGGAAAAAATCGTCGGGCGGATGAAGAAGCCGTTTTTGCACGCGCCGTCGGTATAGCGCTCACCGCCGGATTCCAATTTCGCGCCTTCACTTTTGCCGATTTGAATGTAGCTTAAAATTTTATCGCATTGCTTTTGGTTGATGACGGGACCGACGTCCGAAGTCGGTTCGAGGCCGTTGCCGAGGCGAAGTTTCTCGGCGCGTTTGATCAGCGTCGTGAGAAATTGATCGTGAATCGCTTCGTGCAAAATCAAGCGGCTCGTCGCGGTGCAGCGTTGGCCCGCGGTGCCGAAAGCGCCCCACAACACGCCTTCGAGCGCCAGCTCCAAATCCGCATCGGGCATGACAATCTGCGCGTTTTTGCCGCCGAGCTCTAATGAAACGCGTTTCAAATCTCGTGAAGCTGCGGCTGAAATCAATTTACCGACTGGCGTCGAGCCGGTGAATGAAATCAATTTCACCTGCGGATGCTCGACCAGCGGCATTCCCGCGGATGGGCCGTAGCCGTTGACGAGTTGAATCACTTTTTCCGGCAAACCGGCTTCGAGCAAGATTTCGATAAAGCGTGCGGCCGTCGCGGGCGTGTCTTCTGCCGGTTTGAAAACGACGGTGTTGCCGCAGACGAGCGCCGGAAAGATTTTCCACGTTGGGATTGCCAGCGGAAAATTCCACGGCGAAATCACACCGGCCACACCAAGCGGCTGGCGGATCGACATGTTGAATTTATCCGGCAATTCCGACGGCGCCGTGTGGCCGAACAACCGGCGGCCTTCGGTCGCGGCGTAATAAGCCGTGTCGATCCCTTCCTGCACGTCGCCGCGCGTTTCGAGCAGAACTTTGCCCATCTCACGCGTCATTTCCAGCGCAATTTCTTCTTTATTTTGGACGAGCAGATCACCGGCGCGCTTGATGATGTCGCCGCGTTTGGGCGCCGGCGTGAGTCGCCATGCATCATACGCCGCTGCCGCCGAATTCACCGCACGGTCGATATCCTCGGCATTGGAATCCGGAAACGTGCCGAGCACTTCCTCCCAGTTGGCGGGATTGCGATTTTCGAAACGCTTGCCTTTTAGGGCATCGCACCATTTTCCAGCAATATAATTTTTGAACTGTCGCGGCATTTTTAAACGTAAAAGCTTAAAACGTAAAAAACTAAAAAGTAAGGGCTCGAAGCGATTGGCAATTTTCTACGCCATCTGTTGAAGCATAGAAATACACACAATCAAAAAGTATATGAAAAATCAGCATAAAAGTCAAGTTGAGATTTCCTGCCGGAACTGGTACGAGGAAGGAAGATTGGGGCTGGTTAACGAAAATCTATCCGTCGAGCGCCATTCCCCGGGCACTCAACTGGTAGACGGATTATACTCATTTAGGCTAAATCTACACAAAAAAACAAAAAAAATTTTGGCTCACGGAAATGGAACGGCTCACGGAAAAAATTCCGTGAGCCGTTCCACTTCCGTGAGCCATTCATTCTTTTTGGGTTGCGGCTTGAGTCCGCGTTATGGTTGAGCAAATGGAAATTCAATCCTACTTTATGAAGTGAGCGCGCTATTTTCCGGGGAACTGCAAGTTCACGCGCGCATTGAAGAGGCGGCGGCTCAGATTCACCGGCGCATACCACGCGCGGCCGGTTCCATCCACAAAGGCGGCGTAAGACAGACGATTTCTAAAATCAAAGAGATTGAAAATTTCAAAACTGACTTTCGCCTCGACGCGGGGAGAAATGGTCCAGTCATAACTCATGCCGAGATCGACGCGCCGATAATACGGATGGCGGAATGAATTGCGATTGCCTTCGGCAAGAATTTTCGTCGCGCCGGAAGAATCGGGGCGGGCATACAGCGGCGTGAACGGATAGCCACTGCCAAACAGAAAACGAATATGCGTGCGAGAGTTCGGCAGATTCGGCATCTTGTCCTGAAAAACCGCGGCGAAAGTATGGCGCTGATCGGTGGGCAAACGGCTCGCGCCTTCGCCCGCAATGTTCTGGCGGCCCTGCATGTAAGTATAAGTCAGCCGGCTTGTCCAGCGTTTGGAAAGATTGCTGCGCCAATGCCAGCTTGCGCCGTAGATCGAGCCCTCGGCTTTGCGATCGGGCTGAAAACGAATGAAAATATCTTCGACGCGATACGGAATGAGCCGGTCGAGACGTTTATAATAACATTGAATCTGCCACTCGTTTCCGGCGCCGCCACGACGTTGAATGCCGGCCACATAGTGCGTTGCGCGTTGAGCGGGAACCTCGCAGCGTGGCTCATAGCCGTCCGCGCGCATCTCATGATAGCCGGCCGGTTGCGCGTAACGCCCCCACGCCGCGTTCACGGTGGTTCGCTCATTTTTGACAAAAGTCAAACTCGCGCGCGGCTGCAAAATATGTTCGGCGGAATTTTCAACGCTGTTGTAACGCAGTCCGGTTTCCAATCGCCAGCGCCGGCTGAACTGCAGGCCGTAACTTCCGAAAGCCGCGAGCACGCGCGTCGTTAGACGGCTCGCGCCGTGGTCTTCGTTATGATAGCCACCGTAAGATGCCGTCGAATCAAACGCAGTCGGCGCCTCGCGTTCGCTGTCCGCAAGTCGATCATCATAATGCCGCCGGACATAACGCAAACCGGCTTCCGCATCCATCTTCGATGAGATGATCCAGCGCAGTTGCCCTTGATACAGATGATAGTTTTCTCGCAGCCGATCATTGCGCAACACCGCACCGGCGCTGATCAAAACGTCGTCCTGCTGCGTGAAACGCGACAGATCGGTGTCTTCGTGCTCGAATGTTTTGCCCGCGGCGAGAAGCTGTTGCAATGAAAAACGCGATGATAATTCGCTTGTCAGTTGCGCCGCCAGGTGCGAAAAACGATGGATGAATTTTTCATGTCCCGCAAAGCTCGTTCTGAAATTGACGAATTGAAAGTACCCGATTTGTGAGCTGGTTTGTTGCGACTCCGGCGTGGCCGTAAAAAGATTTTCGCCGTGCAAGGCCAAAAGCTGCACGCGATGTCGCCGGAAAAGTTGGCCGTGCAAAATTCCCTGCACATCGTATGCGCGCGGCGAGAACTCGCCATCGGTTTGCAGCGTGCGCAACAACAAGCGCCGGTCGCTCACGCGCGTGGCCACCGCCCAATGCAGGCGCGAATCGGGTTGGCCTTCCAACATCAAATCGACATTGAGCAAACTAAGCTCGGCTTCGCCGCGGAGTTTTTGGTCGCTGCGATCGCGATATTGCGCCGACGTAACGGAGCTGAGGCGCTCGCCAAAACGCGCCGGAAATCCGCCGGCGGTGAACGTGAGATTTTCCACCAGCATTTTGTTGATCGGCGCGATATTTTCCTGACTGCTGGTGCGCAAACGCAAGGGCCGGTTGATAGCCGATATATTGCACCACGAGCGAACCGACGCGAGGAGAAATTTTTAACGTAAATTCTCCGCGGCGATTGCTGCTAACGCCGACCGAGCTATCCTCCGCCACGATATTCGCGCCGGCCAAAGGCTGTCGGCTCTGCGCATCGATAATTTTTCCGGAAATTTTGCGGTGGGGTTCCTGAGCGGCAATCAGTGAAAAACAAAAGAGGAAAGCAAGACAGCAAGGCGGGCAAACAAAATTTTGACGAGACATCATCTCCACTCGCTTTTAACGGTCCAAAAAATTTCGCGGCGCGGAATTGTCTTACCGTAGCAAAGTGGCGCGTTAAATTTTGCCTTTAATAAAATGATGGCTCGTTGTTTGTGTGACAATGCAGATTTTTAAACCACAAGATGAGCGTAAAGTTCCGGAGAAAATGTGAAGTCGAAAATGTGAAGTCGGACTTGGGCGCGAAGATTTTTTAAGTTTAGAAAATTTCCCTGCCCAAGTCCGGCTTCGCCCGCGCCTCAATTTCCCGCTTTTGCCAACACCAGACCGACAACGCGTGCGACTCCGGCAGATTTCAGCGCAACGGCGCAGGCGTTCATGGTTGCGCCGGTGGTGAACACGTCATCGACAAGGAAGATCGTGTGACGTTGCAAATCGGCTTTCGGAGACGGCGCAAACGCGCCTTCGACGTTTTTTTGGCGCTCCGGCGCGGTGAGCGTCGCCTGTTGCTGCGTGAAGCGGATGCGCTCCAATGCGCGCGGCAGGATTTTCATTTTCCAAACTTCGGCGAGCGCCTGCGCCAGCAGGATGCTTTGATTAAAACCGCGCTCGCGGCCGCGCCGGCGATGCAGCGGCACCGGCACGAGAATGGCCTCAAAAGGTGCGGCCTGTTGAATTTCGTTGACGAGATCATTTTGCAGACGCTGCGCCAGCATTTCGCCGAACACTTTGCTCAACGAGGGGCGGCGACGGTATTTGAACGCATGAATGACGGCTTGCATTGGTGCATCAAAAGGCCAGCCGGCGTGTACCGCTTGCAAATGATTGCTGCTCATGCCGCCGCGTGCTCCGGCAATCGCCTCGACATCCGGCAACGGACACGACGCGATTTCATCCAGACATTTTTCGCAGAGCAAATGCGTGCGCTTTGAAGTTTGCGGCTGCTCGCAAATCAAACAGGCGGCGGGGTAGATGAACTCGAGGAGATCCAGAGGAAACTGAATGAATCTGGCGAACATGGCTTATGTTCGTAGTAAAAACAATTTATCCAACGGATGAAAAACGACCAACGGATAAAAGCAATTAATGGCAAAATGCCTGCCCTGGCGCCCGCCGCGCCACGCGGTGCCGCAGGCCAGGGATTATGGAAAATTATTTTGCCATTAATTTTTTAGCAACTTGTTGAGTTGAATCATGAAAAAAAATTAAACCAGTTGGCAGCTTTTTATCCGTTGGTTATAAAAATTGAAGACTCTTGCATTTCGCACGCGCAACGCCTGAAGGCGTCACTACGAACATCAATACGAACCTCACCTGCCGCCGACCGGGAACGTGAAGGCCAAAGCGATCTGCGGCTCGATGCGTTTCTGCACGACGTAGCCGCCATCGGTTTTCGAAAAGGTGTAAATATAATCGATGTAAAGAATCAATGGATCCATCCGATAGCCGACGCCGATGCGCGCGGCGGAGTTCTCATCCAATTTAAAAACATCGCCGAAATTGTCAATATTTTTGTCGTCATACGAGGCACGGAAGGCGACTTTCGGAATCGTTTCCGGCAGCGTGGCTTCGATGTGCAAAATGCCGCTTTTCGGTTTGCCGTCGCGGCGCTCGAAGGTGCCGACGAGACGCAGCGAATTTAACACCTGTCCGTAAAGCTGGCCGAACGTGCCGCTGGTGGATTTTTGGTTGCCGAGAAATTGCTTTTTGGGAACGGGCTGACCGGTGGCGGGGTTTAGAAAATTGGTGCGCTCCAATTCATAAAACGGGCCGAAGTACGCGGGCAAAAATTGTTCGCCGAGAAAACGCCGCTCCAACTGCGCGCCAAAATCAAACAGGCCGCTAATGCCGAAAATATTCAATTCCACGCCGGCGGCCTGGCCGGAGCCGAAATCCTGAATCTTAGCCAGATCGGCGTAAAGTTTTAATTCGGAAAGTTTGGTTTTGATAATCGGCAGTTCCGCATCCAGACCAAATGCCGAAACGCCGTCGGGAGTGCCGCGGTAAGAATCCGGATCATCATCGCGAACGAACGTGGCGCCGAGCGCGAAATTTTTGATGATCGGCGTCTCCGTCATCAGTTGCAGCGGCCGATAAAAAACTCTTCCGCCGATTACCTCGCGGCGGCCGAAGCTGCTATTCACCAGTTCGAAACCGCCGATGCCAAAATCGTAATCGAGCTCGAGGCCGACTTTGCGCTCGTCATAAATCAGCGAGTTGTTGTAATAATTCATGATGAGGCCGTGGCCGAGCCGCGCGGATTCGAGCGCGCCGGCCCGCGTGTAAAATGGATCGCGCTTTTTACGGCCATAACGCATGTAGCGAATCGCGCGCAAAAAATCATCGCCGCCATCCCAGTCTTCATTGCGCAGCTCGCCGGTTGCCGTGTTGTAGCGCAGCGTGAAATCCAGCCCCGCGCCGAATTTTCCAAACGCAAACTCCGGCCGCAGATTGATGGTGTAAAACGTTTCCCCGCCAATCGACGAAAGCCCCATGCCGCCCATAAACACGCCCTGGTTATTCAACGTCGCGCCATAAAACGGCGTTTGCGCGGCGGAAAAATTCGTGCAGCAAAAAATCGCCGTGAGGATCATGAGCAAAAAAAATCGACGCCACATATTAAACTCCTGTCAGGTTCAAAGTTAAACCGCCTCATAAAACTATACAAACAAGCCGATGAAATGCGAGAAGCCCGGTTGTTGATTCGTGAGCCAGGAAGCCACTGACCGGCCACTTAAAGTGGCCGGTCAGTTTTATTTAAAAAATGGCCGAAAATCAACCAGCAAAATGATCATTTTCCTGCCTTTATCAACCGCCGAAATCGTCACCTTTATTTTCGTCTTTTTTCACGGAAAAGTTTTGCAAATCACGAACCATTCAATTGCTTTCTTTTTAATCAGTTACTTACATCAAATTTTTTCGGCCGCGGTGGCAACAGGTGAGTATTTTTTATACACACGGCATACACTTTGCCTTATTTTTTTCACCGTATCATGCTAAAATTAGGAAGATTAAATGAATGATCTAAAACGTATTTTAGTGGTGGATGATGAAGAAGATTTGACGTGGAGCATTTCAAAAAGTCTGGAGAAAAACGAGCGGGCTTTTGAAGTGATTTGCGTCAATGACGGCGACAGTGCGCTCGCGTATCTGGCGGCTCGTCATGTCGATCTGGTGATTACGGATGTGCGCATGCCGGGCCGCGATGGCCTGACGCTGTTGCGTGATATTCAGCGCGATTATCCCCGCACGCGCGTAATTATTATGACGGCGCACGACTCCGAGGAGATGCGTCGCCAGATGGCGCGACATCATGTGCTGCATTGTTATCTGGAAAAACCTTTCGAGTTGCCCGATCTCCGCCGGTTGATTTTTGAAGCGCTGGGTTTTACCGCCGCGTGTTTTGACGAGGAGCTTCCCAACGGAGCCACGGGGCCTTTGCAGCCAACAGAAAATTCCGAACGGGCGGGGACATTTTCGATTTGATTCCTTGAATAAATTTTGCGCTAACCGCAGGGAACTGCAACCATGAGCCAACATCAGGGATTCGCTAATTTGTTTATCGGGCGCAAAGGAAAAATTTTGCTGATCGTGACGCTGGCCGCGATGATCTGTCTGTCGATGGCCAGCTTCGCGTTTCGGTTTTATACGCTCGATCAGGGCGCGACCAAAATGGCGCAACTCGAGCGCGCGCTGAACAATCTGAAAGCGACGCTGAACGCGGATTCGCAGCGCCAGTTCCAGCTTCAGAAAACCATTGCCCTGATTGAAAAATACAATCCGGCAATGCCGGCGGCCATGCAATATGAGGTGGCGGATAAGATCGGTCGCATGGCGATCAAATATCCGAATTTAGCGGCCAATTTAATTTGCGCCATCATCACCCACGAAAGCGGGTTAACGTGGCGGCCGGATATTCGTTCGCAAACCGGCGGCATGGGGCTGATGCAAATCATGCCCGCCACCGGCATTTTTCTGGCCGCCGATGAGGGCGTGCCATGGACCTCGCCGGAAGAAATTCTGTATCATCCCATTCTCAATATTCGTCTCGGCTGCCGCCATCTCTCGACGCTGATTTCGCTTTACGAACGCGAGGGCGGGCTGGCGGCGTATCACGGCGGTGAAAAACGCGCCGCGATGTGGCTGAACAGCGGCAGAGACGACGCGGTGCTGACGGAAGAAACGCGGCAATATGTCAGCGACGTGTTGAAGCTTTATGAGCAGTTTCAGAATTGAAAAAATTATTGCTTCTTTGATAAAATTTCCGTAACATGCGTTCCTGGGCAGTCGGACCTGAGCAGCGGGATTAGACTAAATTGAAGCCTCTCCCTGCCCAGGTCCGGCTTCACAATCTGAGACGCATGATGCAACTTGACGGCACTTCACTTACCCTCGAACACCTCGCTGCCCTCGCGCAAAGAAAAATTGAAATCAAAATCGCGCGCGAGGCCCTGTCGCGCATGTCGCGTTCGCGCCAGATCGTCGAAGAAGTTTTGCGCGCTGGTCGGGTGATTTATGGCGTTAACACCGGCTTCGGCAAACTCAGCGATGTGCGCATCTCCACCGTTGATTTAAAAACTCTCCAGAAAAATCTCATTCTCAGCCATGCCTGCGGCGTCGGACCGGAGCTCTCTGCGCCGGAAGTTCGGACGTTGCTGGCTTTGAAAATCAATGCGCTGCTTGGCGGTTATTCCGGCAGCCGACCCGTCGTCGCCGAATATCTTTTTAAATTTTTGCAAAACGATGTTCTGCCGGTGATTCCGGAGAAAGGTTCCGTCGGCGCCTCCGGCGATCTCGCGCCGCTCGCGCATCTGGCGCTGGTTTTGATCGGCGAGGGCGAGGCCGATTGCAAAGGACAGCGCCTTTCCGGCGCAAAAGCTTTGCAGCGCATCGAGCTCTCGCCGCTGGAGCTCGATGCGAAAGAAGGATTGGCGCTGCTCAACGGCACGCAGTTTATGGCCGCGGTCGGCGCGTTGGCGTTTTCGCAAATCGAGATTCTTTCGCGCGCGGCCGACATCATCGGCGCCATGAGCGCCGAGGCGTTATTATCCACGCCGGTGGCTTTTGATGCGCGCATTCATGCCGCGCGCGGCCATCGCGGCCAGCAGGAATCCGCGGCCAATCTGCGCCGCTTGATGGCGGACAGCCCCATTCGCAGCTCGCATCTCGAATGCGGCCGCGTGCAGGATGCGTATTCGATTCGCTGCATGCCGCAGGTTCACGGCGCGGTGCGCGATCAACTGCGCGCGCTGCAAGAAATCTTTGCCGTCGAACTCAACGCCGCCACCGACAATCCGCTCGTTTTTGTTGAAGATCAATCCGCCGAGCCGATGGGCGAAATTCTTTCCGGCGGCAATTTTCACGGGCACCCCATTTCCACCGCCTGCGATTTTCTTTCCATTTTAAGCACGCATCTTGCCAACATCAGCGAACGTCGTCTGGCGTTGATGATGGATCCCGTTGCCAGCGACAGCGGTTTGCCGTCCTTTCTTATTAAAAATTCCGGTTTAAATTCCGGCTTCATGATCGCGCAGGTTGTTGCGGCGAGCCTCGTTTCCGAAAACAAAATTTTGAGCCATCCCGCTTCGGTCGATTCGATTCCCACGTCCGCGAACAAAGAAGATTATGTGAGCATGGGCGCCGCCGCCGCGGTCAAAGCGCGCAATGCCGTGCGGAATGCCACGCAGGTGTTGGCTATCGAGCTGCTCGCCGCGTGTCAGGCATTGGATCTGCGCGCGCCGCTCAAACCCGGCCCGGCGACTGGAGCCGTCCACAATTTAGTTCGGCAATCCGTGCCGACGCTGGTGCAAGATCGCATTCTGGCGAATGATATTGCGCTGGCGAGTCAACTGATTGCTGCCGGGGAGGTCGTGCGAGTTGTGGAAAACGTTATTGGGAAGCTTTAAGATAATCTTAACGTGTAACTGAAAAAATCGGAGGAAATTATGGCAAGTGCAAATTCGGAAAACGCCGTTACAAAAGAAATACTCAATCGGTTGACTGCTTTAGATAAGAAGATGGACGATAACCGTAAAGAAACGGCAGAATTTCGGCAAAAGACCGAAGGCGGTTTTGCCAATTTGATTGAGGAAATGCGCGGAATTGGAACGATGCTATATGACAAAATCGAAAGCAATCACAAAGAGTTTTCAAAATTCAGGCAAGAGACGTTTTTCTTCCAAAAGCGGACGGAAGATTTCCAGCAACAAACTTTAGCTTTTCAGGAAGAAATGCGCATTTTCAAACGACAATCGCTGGTTTTTCAAGACGCCATGCGGGAGACGATTCAGCATTTTACCCGCGTGTTAGAGAAAATCGGGCAGGATCTATCCATTTTGCGGGAAGCTTATGATCAATTAAAAACGGAACAAGAAAAATTCAGGCTCGAAAATGAAGAGCTCAAGAAAGCAAAGGTCGAGCACGAAGCCACGATTAAAAAATTAGAACAGCGTATCGCAATACTTGAAGTTGCGCGCAACCAACCGGCTCTTTAATAACGAAGTTAGCGGGCTGATCGCTGCGGGCGAGGCAGCGCGGGTGGCGGAAAGTATTGTTGGGGATTTATAAATTTACCTCTTAAAAAAGCTATAAACATAAACGGAGATCCGACGATGTCTGATTCTATTCTTGAAAAAAATGAACCCACCCCTTTTGAAGAATTTCAGGCGCGGATGAAAGCGCTTAGAGAGAAATTCAACAGCCCGCCAAGACACACCCAATATGCCGAATCTTATCCGGAGCCGCCCGGCAAGCTTTCGGCAAAAGTGGAACGGTTGGAAAACGAAATCGTAGAACTCAAAAATACGATTGCCGCCCAAAACGCCGTCATTCAACAATTGGAAAAGCGTTTAGCCATACTTGAAGCGGCGTAAAATTTATTCACACGTTTTTTATTGTGCAAAGGAAATCGGAGGATCATCATGGCCAAAGCAAGTTCTGAAAACAACGATTTGAAAAAAATACTCACACACTTGACCGCTTTGGACAAGAAAGTGGACGGGGGATTTAAACAGTTGACCGCTTTGGACAAGAAAGTGGACGAGAGCCATAAAGACTTGGCCGCTTTGGATGAAAAAGTGGACAAGGGCTTTAAAAAAGCGGACAAACAATTCGAGGAAGCCGCGGAATTTCGCCAGCAAACCGAAACGAATTTTGCCGCCATCAACCAACGAGTCGACGAAGGCTTTAAAGAGGCCGCGGAATTTCGTAAAAAAACCGAAGATAATTTTGCCGGCTTCGCGCGAGAAATTGGGGAGATTGGAAGTTTTCTTTATGACAAAACTGAGGCCTATCATCAAGAATCGCAGGCGTCTTTGGCGGAATTTCGCCAACAAACCGAAACGAATTTTGCCGCGATCAATCAACGGATGGACGCCGAATTTAAAGTTGCTGCCGACGACCGGCAAGCCATTCGCACTGAAATGCAGGCCGGATTTAAAGCCGCCGATGAGTTTCGAAGAAAAACGGATGAAAACTTTGCCGGCCTTTATCGTGAAATACCCGAAGTCGGCAATATGGCTTATAAACACAGCGATGCCCATCACGAAGATTTTTTGAAATTTCAGCAACAGGCGCTCGCTTTTCAACAGGAAACGCTTTCATTTCAAAAACGCACCGAAGAGTTTCAGCAACGCTCCTTAGCCTTCCAAGATGAAATGATTGCTTTCAAACAAAACTCTTTTGATTTTCAAGCTGCCATTCAGCGCTTCACCGAGGTACTGGAAAGAATTGACCGTAAATTATCCATTTTAGAGCAGGCTTTTGAAAAATTGAAATCCGACCACGAACAACTCAAGCAGGAAGTGGCGACCAAAGATGCTCACATCAAAAAATTAGAGCAAGCTTTGGCTCGAGTGGGAGTCGTATAAAAATTTTAAAGCGAATATAATATAATATGAACAAAATCATCAGCGAAGCCCTCACCTTCGACGACGTGCTGCTGCTGCCGCAGGAATCCAACGTCTTGCCGCGCGAAGTGGACGTGTCGACGCGATTGACCCGTCAGATCAAATTAAACATTCCGCTCGTCAGCGCGGCGATGGACACGGTGACCGAAGCACGCATGGCGATTGCGCTGGCGCGCGAAGGCGGCCTCGGCATCATTCACAAAAACATGTCGATCGAGCGGCAAGCGAGCGAGGTCGATCAGGTGAAACGCTCGGAAAGCGGCATGATCAACAACCCGATCACGCTGGCGCCGGATAAATCCATCCGCGACGCGCTGGAATTGATGCGGCGCTATCGCATCTCCGGCATTCCGATTGTCGAAGCCCGCCTTTCCTTTGATAACACAAAAAATGAAGGGCGGGACAGCGGTGAAAAGCTCGTCGGCATTTTGACCAACCGCGATTTGCGTTTCGAAACCAATCTCGATCAGCGCCTCAGCGAAGTGATGACGCGGGAAAAATTAGTGACCGCGCCGGTTGGCACGACGCTCGAAGAAGCCGAACGTAAACTGCAAAAACATCGCATTGAAAAACTGCTGATCGTCGATGAAAGAGGTCAGCTCAAAGGCTTGATCACTGTCAAAGATATTCAGAAAAAGAAAATGTATCCCCACGCGGCGACCGATGTGTTGGGCCGATTACGAGTGGGCGCGGCTATCGGTGTGGCAAAAGACTCGCTGGAACGCGCCGCGGCGCTCGTGCAAAATGAAGTCGATGTGCTCGTCGTCGACACCGCGCACGGGCATTCGCAGGGCGTCGTCAAAACCGTGCGGCAATTGCGCAAAGCTTTTCCGAATATTCAACTCATCGCCGGGAATGTCGCGACCGAAGACGGGGCTTTAGCCCTCATCGACGCGGGCGTGGATGCGGTGAAGGTTGGCATCGGCCCCGGCTCGATTTGCACGACGCGTATCGTTGCCGGCGTCGGGGTGCCGCAAATCACCGCGATCATGGAATGCGTCAAAGCCTGCCAGCGCCACGATGTGCCGCTCATCGCCGACGGCGGCATCAAACAAACCGGCGACGCGGCGAAGGCGATTGCCGCGGGCGCGGACACGGTGATGATGGGCAACATGTTTGCC
>Ga0247727_10010841_pt1 | contig 16052 bp, 13 predicted proteins | sample WisWelCaveWW1625_FD_202498 | JGI IMG/M metagenome (GOLD analysis project Ga0247727, IMG submission 202498) | Biofilm microbial communities from Wishing Well Cave, Virginia, United States - WW16-25 | ecosystem: Environmental > Aquatic > Deep subsurface > Groundwater > Cave microbial mat | place... | reverse complement strand
CGCGCCCGACAACGAGGTTGTCATCCTCTCCGATGCGGGCGAGCGGCATGTTGCGAAAATGCCGAAGCGGGAGATTGCCGCCGTCGTGTTGGACGAAGTGGAGCGGCTACTCTCGACGCGATGAGCGACGGGATTCGGGCGCGAGAAGCAGTTTCGTCTGCCGGCGCCGCAGACGTCGTCGTGCGCGTTGTCGAGAACCTTGAGCTCGCAGTGCGGGCGTCGAGGGAGACGCTCGAGCTCTGCGTCCTCGGCCTTCTCGCCGAGGGGCACCTGATCATCGAGGATTTCCCGGGTGTGGGGAAGACCATGCTTGCGAAGTCGCTCGCCCGGTCGCTGCACCTCTCCTTCTCGCGGCTTCAGTTCACGCCTGACCTCCTCCCGACGGACGTCACGGGTGTGAACGTTTTCAACCAGAAGGCGAACGAGTTCGAGTTCAAACCCGGGCCGGTCTTCGCGAACGTCCTACTCGTCGACGAGATCAACCGGGCTTCGCCGAAGACGCAGTCGGCACTGCTCGAAGCGATGCAGGAGTCTCAGGTCACGATCGACGGGAAGACGTACGGCCTCGAGCTCCCGTTTCTGGTCGTCGCGACGCAGAACCCCATCGAGTACGAGGGGACGTATCCATTGCCCGAAGCCCAGCTCGATCGCTTCACGGCGCGGATCTCGCTGGGTTACCCGCCGCTCGCCGAGGAGGCGCGCATGCTCGCCGAGCAGACGACGTCTCCGCCGCTCGAGCGCCTCGAGGCGGTCGCCGACCGTAACGACGTGCTCGACGCGATCGCAGCTGCTCGCGCCGTCTACGTGGAGGACAGTGTCGGTCGCTACGTCGTCGCGCTCTTACGGCACACGCGTGCGAGCGCGAGACTGGCGCTTGGAGCGAGCCCACGGGCCGGAATAGCGCTGCTGCGAATGGCCAAGGCCCGTGCTGTGGCGGCCGCGCGCGACTACGTGCTCCCCGAGGACGTGCAGGCGGTCGCGGTTCCGGTTCTCGCACACCGCCTGATCGTTGCGCCCGAGACGCGGGCGGCAGGGACGACGGGCGACGAGGCCGTTCGCGAGGCGGTCGAACAGACCCCGGTGCCGCTATGAATCGTCTGGGGGGCGCTCTGGTGTTGGGGATGGGCGTGACCGTCGCGGCGCTCGCGTTCGGTTCGCGCCCGCTGGGCGTCGCGGGAATAGGCCTCCTGCTCGCGGCCGGGGCCGCGCGCGTCTGGGCCAGCCTCGTGCACGAGGGTGCGTCAGTCGCGTACATCCCCGAACCTGCTCCCGCGATCGAGGGCGACCGGGTTCGGCTGAGGGTCGAGGCACGCCGCGCATCCCGAATCCCGGTTGGGTCGTTCGTCGCTCGGGGACGTCTAGGTCGGCTGGGCGACTACGAGTGCCGGCTGCGAGGTCACGGACGCACGGCCGTCGGCGAGCTCGACCTCGGGAGGCTCCCTCGCGGACGCTTTGTGAACTCAGAGGCTAGGCTCGTGCTCGGCGACCATCTCGGGGTCGAATCGGTCTCGATTCCAGTCGATCCTGGGGTAGCGGTTGTCGTTCAGCCCCGACTCGTCGAGCTGCGGACGCTCTTCAGCGAAGCGGGGCGGCTCGGAGGTGACGGTCGTCGGCTGCTACTCCGAAGATCTGCGGGCTTCGATTTCCACTCGGTGCGCGCGTACGAGCAGGGTGAGTCGCTGCGGCGTGTGCACTGGCCGACGACCGCAAGGCGGGGCCAGCTCATGGTCAAGGAGCTGGAGGATTCGCCTCGCGACGCGGTCGTCGTCCTGCTCGACTGCGACCCGGCGGGCGCCGCAGGAGAGCCGCCGGATTCGAGCTTCGATGGCGCCGTGCGTGCGGCCGGCTCCGTGCTCAGGGTGCACGCGGCGCGCGGCCGCAAAGCGACGCTCGTCACGACCGGGAGGGACGCGGCAGTGGTGCCGGTCCGCTCGCTAGAGGGCGACTTCCGCTCGGCCCTCGGGGCACTGGCCGCCGCCGAGCCGGATGCCCTTCACGGCCTTGCCCGCTCGCTCGGCCGAGAGCAGACGCCCGCAACGCGGGCGGGGGAGCTCGTCGTCGTGACCGCGGCTCTCGAGCCCGGAGCGGTCGAGGCGCTCCTCGGCGCGGCAACGCGGCGTCTCGTCTCGGTCGTCTGGATAGACGCGCCGAGCTACGCGGGCCGTCCGACCCGTGTTGCACCCGGCGTACTTCGGCTCACCGCGGCCGGTGTCCCCGTCGCCGTCGTCCGTCGCGGAGAGGATCTCTCGGCCGCGCTCGACGTGCCCCGGGCGGAGGCCGTCGCACATGGGTAGGACGCTGGCCGCCTGTGCGCTCCCCGCGCTCGCCGTTTCCGTGGCATGGCTGCGGGTCGAGGATCCGCGGCGCGCGGGCGAAGTCCTGGCGGTCGTTGCGTTGGCCGTCGTGGGCGGGCTCCTGCGGCGCGGCTGGCAGCGCGGGCTCGGCGTGACACTCGCGGCAGCCGGAGCCGCGTGGGTCGCGTTCGGGACACAACCTTGGGAGCTTCTTCCGTTCCGGGACGAGCGCGTCCTTGGCCCGATCGCGGACGCGGCGGGACAGGGCATCGGCGACTTCTACGGCGTCCTCCTGCCGTTCGAGCCGGTTCGCAACCCCGAGATGCACGCGCTCGTGCTCGTAGCGATCTTCGGCTTCGTCCTCGCAACTTCCCTCCTCGTAGCGGCGCGCCGTCCGGTGGGCGCAGCTGCGGTGACCGTGGCCGGGGCCGGTTGGCCGGCCACGCTCGGCGGCGGCGAGGCGGTGGCGATCGGGTCGCTCGCGTTGACTGGGGCGCTGTCGATCCCGTTGATCCTCCGCGTGCGCTCCGGACACTCACTTGTTGCAGGTGCCGCAGCAGCAGCGTTCGTCGTGGCGGGGGCGGCGTGGGCGTCATCGGCCACGAGCGTTGCGCGCGAAGCCGCGCTCAACTGGGAAGCGTGGGACATCCGCGGAGCGCCGCCACAGGCGACGAGCGTGAGGTTCGTGTGGGAGTCGAACTACGACGGCATCCGGTTCCCGCCGACGAAGACGGTCGTCCTGACGGTCGAAGGCCCCGATCGCGCGCGCTACTGGCGGACGTCCACACTCGATCTCTATACGAACGACCACTGGATCGAGGATCTCATCTGGCTCGGGCGGGTGGAGGGCGTCTCGGACGCGTTGTCCCTCGACAGGCTCACCCCGCCTCGCGCAGCACGGCGGGAGAGTTGGCTCGAGCAGCGGATCGCGGTGAAGGCTCTCGTCGACGACCATCTCGCCGCAGCCGGAACCCCCGTGGCGCTCGACGCGCCGCGCCTCGGAACCGTCTTCGTGCTGTCAGGTGGCGTCCTCCGGGTGCGGGATCAGGTCGGCCGTGGGCAAGGCTATCGCGTGTGGAGCTATGCCCCGGACCCGGCTCCGGCGGCGCTCTCGGCCTCGAAGCCGCGATATCCGCCGGCGGCAGCGCGCCACCTCGAGGTCGACGGGCGATCGTTCCCGGCCTTCGGACTCGAGGGACGCGAGACCGTCGTTCGTGGGATCTTCGCCGACCCCTCGTACGCCCCGTTCCTCGCTTACCGGCCAATGTACTTGGCAGCCCGCCGAGTTATCGGCTCCGCGGATACCCCGTATGCAGCGGTGCTCGCGCTCGAGGCCTGGTTCAGGCAGCGGGGAGGCTTCGTCTACGACGAGCGACCTCCGCGCCTCGCCGGGCCGCCGCTCGTCGAGTTTGTCACTCGCACGAAGGCCGGGTACTGCCAGCACTTCGCCGGGGCGATGGCGGTGATGTTGCGGATGCTCGGTATCCCCGCCCGCGTGGCCGTTGGCTTCACGAGCGGGACGTTCGTGGATGGGAAGTGGGTCGTCACCGACCACGAGGCTCACGCGTGGGTCGAGGTCTGGTTCGCCGGGCAGGGTTGGGTACCGTTCGATCCGACACCGGGTCGGGGGACCTTCGGCGGCAACTACTCCTTCGCGTCGGACTCGGAACAGGCCGTGGCCGCGTTGCGTCGCGGCGAGCTCAGCGACTCGGCCGGCGCCGCCACCCGAGAACGTCCGGACAGCGCAGACATCCCGCGGGAGGGCTCGTTCGGAGCCGATCGAGCCCCGTCGCTGTTCGGTCTCGTACTCGCGATAGGGATGCTGTGGGCGCTCGCGGTCGGCGTCGGCAAGGCAGTCATGCGACGCGCTCGGTACCTCACGCGCGACCCGCGCCGGGCGGCAACGGCGAGCCGCCGTGAGCTCGAGGCATTCCTTCGGGATCAGGGGATCGCGATCTCGGCGAGCGCGACGCTCGACGGTCTGCGACGAGCGGTTGGTGTCGAGCTCGGCCTTGATGGCCGCTCGTTCGCGTCCACCGCGGCGCGAGCTCGCTTCGGACCTCCGGACCAGGCAGACCTCGATGCTCGGGCGGCTCGCAGAGAGCTGCGAGCGCTCCTCCGAAGCGTGCGCATGGAGCTCTCCGTGTGGGCGCGGCTTCGCGGCTTCGTCTCGCTGCGCTCCCTTCGCGGGGAGGCGCGTGCGTGACGGAGACGTATGAGCTGTTTCAGCAAGGGCGGCGGCACCTGCGGAGCGGGATGCTGGCACAGGCGACGGTCTCGCTCGAGAAGGCCAAGCGGCGAGAGCCGCGATCGCGTTCGATTCGAGAGGCGCTTGGGATCGCGTACTTCCGGCTCCGACGCTGGGAGGAAGCGGAAGCCGAGTTCAGGATCCTTGTCGAGCTCTCGCCCGTGGACGATTTCGCCCACCTTGCGCTCGCGCGTGCGCTCGTGAACCAGGGGCGCCGTGAGGAAGCGACGCCGCACCTGAAGCTCGCGCGCTCGCTTCGCCCGCGTGACTCGCGCACCCTGTAGTAGTTCGCAGGACCGGAATCCGCTTGTGCGGATTCCGGTCGCGCAAGATCCCTCAAGGCGGCCGCGTAGCGGCCGCGGGGTTGACGTTTCACATCAGGCCTCTCGTGGCGGCGAGAGGGACTCAGTTGCCCACGACGCGACGCACCTCGGCCGCGGTGGTGACACCGTCGAGGCAGAGGCGGATCCCATCGGCGTACAACGTACGCATACCGGTCTCGACCGCTACCCGCTGAATCTCCGTCGTCGAGGCCCGCTCGGACACCAACGTCCGCAGCTCGTCAGTCAGCGGGAGGACTTCAAAGAGCCCGACTCGGCCGCGGAAGCCAGAGCCGCCACAGGCTGAGCAACCCCGCCCGCGGGCGAGGAGCCTACGACCCGTCTCTTCGCCAGGCCGGTCGAGCTCGGCGAGATCGGTTGCGGTCGCGTAGTACGTCTCGCGGCAGTCTTCGCAGACGCGACGCGCAAGTCGCTGCGAGATCAGGCAGGTCAGGGTCGAGCCGAGCAGCCCAGGCTCGATGCCCATCTCCGTCAAGCGCTGCACCGCGGACGCGGCCGACTGGGCGTGGAGAGTCGTGAGAATCAGGTGGCCGGTCATCGCTGCCTGAACCGCGATCTGGGCAGTCTCCGCGTCGCCGATCTCACTGACGAGAATCGCGTCGGGGTCGGAGCGGACGATCGTCCGAAGACCGCAGGCGAACGTGAGACCGGCCGCGGGGTCGACGTCGATCTGGTCGATCCCGGACAGGACGTATTCGACGGGGTCCTCGATCGTCGCGATCGTGCGCTCGGGCGTGTTCAGCTCCTGCAGAGCGGCGTAGAGGGTCGTCATCCGCCCGCTGCTGGTGGGGCCACAGGCGACGACCATTCCGAAGGGTTGCTCAATCGCGCTCCGGAAGGCTTCTTCGCAGTCGGCAGGCATTCCCAGGTCCGTGAGCGGGGTCGGGCCGGTGGGACGGTCGAGAACATGGAGCGTCACCTTCTCGCCGTTGGTCGTGGGGAGGACTGTGATCTGGAAACCGATCGTCTCGTTGCCGGCGCCTATCGAGGCTCTGCCTTCCAAAGGCCGTCCGGGCTCGCTCTCGTCCAGCCGGCCCATCGCCTTGAGCTGCCTCGTCGCGGCTGCTTCGCGGGAGAGCGGAATCGCCGTGAGCTCGCGCATTACGCCGTCCACGCGCGCACGGACGACGAGCGCGTCGCGCTGAGGCGTGAAGTGGATGTCGGAAGCTCCAAGGTCGAGGGCGGCTGCGATGACGGAGCCAACCTCGTCTACGACATCCGTTTCGACGCCTTTTGCCGCCGCGACTGGCTCCTCGGGCTCGTGGACGACCGAAGCGTGGTCGACCTGGACCTCGGCGAGGAGCGGCTCGGCGACCTCCTCGACCGCGGTCGTCTCGAAGGGACTCGTCTCAACCTCGACCTCTGGCTCGACGAACGCCCAGGGGGTGGTCTCTTCCTCGACGGCAGGGGGTGCCTGCTCGTGGACAAAGGCGATGGCGGCCGGCTCCTCGGGCTCCGGGACGACGGGAGCGTCGTCGACCTGGACCTCGACGAGGAGCGGCTCGGCGACCTCCTCGGCCACGGTCAGCTCGGAGGGACTCGTCTCCACCTCCGCCTTTGGCTCGACGGGCGTCCACCAGTTCGTCTCTTCCTCGACGGCGTAAAGCTCGGCCACGACTGGCTCGGCGACCTCCTTGGCCACGGTCGCCTCGGAGGGACTCGTCTCCACATCCGCCTTTGGCTCGACGGGCGTCCACCAGTTCGTCTCTTCCTCGACGGCGTAAAGCTCGGCGACGACTGGCTCGGCAACCATCTCGACCGCAGTCGTCTCGGGGGAGCTCGTCTCCACCTCGACCTCTGGCTCGACAAGCGCCCAAGAGGTGGTCTCTTCCTCGACGGCAGGGGGTGTCTCCCCGTTGAGGAAGGCGATCGCCTCGTGGATCGCGTCGGGCGACGCGATTGCGAAGCTGAGGGGAACCCCCAGCGCGCGGTGGAGCTCGTCCGAATACAAGACATTTGTCGGCTCGGCGATCGCGACTCGAAGCGAGCCGTCGGCGAGGAAGCCGATGGGAATGGCCGAACAGCGCCGAGCGACGTCCTGTGCGAGCATCGCTCCGACCGTCGGCTCGACTTCCGACCCCAGAAGGTCGACGAACGGGAGCTCGTACTGCTCGGCGATGAGCCGGGCAATGTCAGCGCTGGTCACGGAGCCGCGATCGACGAGGATCTCGCCGAGACGCCGGCCGCCGGAGAGTCGCTGCTGTGCGAGGGCCGCTTCGAGCTCTGTTTCGCCCACGAGCCCTTCGCGAATGAGCAGCGCGCCAAGAGGTGGCCAGAGGTGTGCCACGGCGCGCTGGGAACCGAAGAAGGGCTCGTCGTGAGTGAGCGGCGGGGCGCTGTCGACGGCATGCAGCTCGACAACGACACCGTCGCCCGTGCGCGTCTCCGTGTCCTTGGGCTCGGCGGGCACCCCATGCTCGTGTACGTACGCGATCGCGGACGCGATCGCTTCCGGCCCGACCACTGCAAAGCGGGGTGGGGCTCCGAGCTCGCGGCGGAGCTCGTCCGAGAAGAGCACGGTCCCCGGGTCGGCGATCGCGAGGAGGATCCACCCCTCCGGGCGTCGGCCGATCGGTACCGCCGAGAACCGGCGCGCGAGCTCCTCGGTCAGGAGGTGCGCGACCTTGAGATCGATGTCGCTCATCTCGATCTCGAGGAACGGAAGCTCGTACTGCTCGGCGATCAGCTTCGAGATCTGGGTCTGGGACACGGTCCCACGCTTTACGAGGACCTCGCCGAGCCGCCTTCCCGAGATGCGCTGCGTACGGGAGTCGCGCTGATCGTCGAGGATCGCCTCGAGGCTCTCCTTCGTCACGAGTCCGTCCCGCAGGAGCAGGACGCCCAACGTGGGCCAAGGATGAGGGGCGGCTTCCATCGCCTGGAGATATCGGCTCGTACGCCAAGATTCTTTACAGCCGCGAGAATCTCCGAATGCGCGCCGTCGTTCAGCGAGTCCGTGAGGCTTCGGTGAGCGTGGGGGGACGGCGTCTGGTCATGTGCGGGTCGGGCCTGGTCGTGCTTCTCGGCATAGCTGTCGGTGATGCAGAGGAGAGCGCCGACCGGCTCGCCGGGAAAGTCGCCCGGCTGCGGATCTTCGAGAACGAGGACGGGCGTCTCGACCGCTCGTTGTTGGACCTTCGCGGCCAAGCGCTGGTCGTCAGCCAGTTCACGTTGATCGCGGACACACGCAAGGGGAATCGCCCGAGCTTCAGCGACGCCGCGAGCTCGGAGGTGGCCGAGCCTCTCTACGAGAGATTCTGCGCTGCGTTCGAGCGGGAGGGGGTGTCTGTCGCGCGGGGCGTTTTCGGGGCTCGCATGGAGGTTGCGCTCGTCAACGACGGCCCGGTCACGATCGTGCTCGACGCATAAGACGCCGCGGCCCGGAGCGCGGCGGCGCGATCGGAGAGAAGCTCCCGCAGCTGTGCGGTGCTATCCTGCGACGTACCACATTTCACCGGCTTCACTGAAATGGGCGCGCCGCGCCCATTCTTTTTGAGAGGCACCGAATGGCCACCATGTACGCACGAGAACGGACTCTTCAGCGCGAGATCGCACCTGCGGTCGAGGGGCGGCTGCCTGGCGTCGAGGTGCTCGCGGTCGAGCTCGTCTCTCCGAGCCGCTTCTGCGTGTACGTCGACCATCCGCAAGGTGTCGATCACGCTCTCTGCGAGCGCGTCACGCAGCTCCTCAATGGATATCGGGCCGACTTCACGATCGACGTCTCCTCCCCGGGGCCCGAGCGGCCGCTCCGCAAGCCGACGCACTTCGCATCCGCGGTCGGGCGACGGGTCGCAGTCCGCACCGGGAGCGACATCGAAGGACGGAGCCGGTTTCGCGGCGAGGTGATCGAGGCAGGGGACGACGCCGTGACCGTCACGGCTGCCGGAGCGTCCGAGCCACTGCATATCCCGTACGACGCGATCGTGCGGGCGAACCTGATCGACGAGGGGTTGACGACATGAGCCAGGAGATCATCGAAGGGATCCACACGATCGAGAAGGAGAAGGGGATCGAGGAGGGCATCCTCATCGCCGCTCTCGAGGACGCGCTGCTCGCCGCCTACAAGAAGACGCCCGGGGCGAGCCGCCACGCGGACGTCTCACTCGATGCCGAGGGCGAGTTCCGCGTCGACGGGATCGAGATTCCGAAGGATGTCGAGACCCGCCTGATCGAGGAGGCGCGAGAGGCCCGGATCCAGGAGCTGGAGCGAATCGAGGAGGAGACCGGCGAGCGCCAACACACGCTGATCGCCGACGAGGATCTCGATCTTGACTGGGCGCAGGTCCCGCCCCACCAGATCGTGCGCACCGACGTGACGCCCGATAACTTCGGTCGGATCGCGGCCCAGACCGCCAAGCAGGTCATCCAGCAGCGCATCCGTGAGGCCGAGCGGGCGATCATGTACGAGGAGTACGTCGACCGGCAAGGCGAGGTCGTCACGGGAATCGTCCAGCAGGCCGGCGACCGCAACAACGTCCTCGTCGACCTCGGGCGCGTCGAGGCGCTGCTTCCGCGCTCCGAGCAGGTGGATGGCGAGCGCTATGAGCAGGGAAGTCGGATCAAGGCCGTCATCGCCGAGGTGCGGTCGGGGACGAAGGGGCCGCAAGTGATCCTCTCGCGGCGTGACCCGGAGCTGATCCGTGCGCTCTTCGAGCTCGAGGTACCGGAGATCGCCGACGGCCTCGTCGAGATTCGGGGCGTTGCGCGCGAGCCCGGGTACCGGTCGAAGATCGCGGTCGAGTCGCACATGCAGGGCGTCGACCCCGTGGGTGCCTGCGTCGGTCCACGGGGCTCGCGCGTGCGTATGGTCGTCTCGGAGCTGCGCGGCGAGAAGATCGACATCATCCCGTGGAACACGGAGCCGGCTCGGTTCGTCGCGAAGGCGCTCTCCCCGGCCCGGGTCCGCGAGGTCTACATCGACGACGAGACGCGCGAGGCGACCGTCATCGTTCCCGACGATCAGCTTGCGCTCGCGATCGGCAAGGAGGGCCTCAACGCTCGTCTGGCGACGCGCCTCTGTGGTTGGAAGATCGACATTCAGTCGGAGTCCGAGTTCGCGCGAGCAGAGGCCGAAGCGGCGTTCGCCGGAGCCGCGGACGACGAGGAGTACTCCGGCCGCTGCGCTGCGATCCAATCGAACGGGAAGCGCTGCCCGAACGCCGCGCTCCCCGGAACGCGGCACTGTGGCGTGCCGGCACATCAGGCGCTCGCGTCCTCCGAGTCGCCGGCGGACGACGACGCCGAGGAGCTGGCCGCAGTCGGGCAACCGGTCGAGGCGGCTGGGGAGGAGCTCGCCGGCTCGGAGGCCGATGGCGCGGCCGACGTTGTCGGCGACGGGTTCCCGGAAGCCACGGCCGCTCCGGACGAGGACTAACCCGAGGTGGTCTCTACACTTGGCGGCTGATGGCTGACGGACGTAAAGGGCCGAATCGCCCAATTCGCCCTCGCGGAGGGTCCGCGGGTCGAAAGCGCCGCGTGGTTATCGAGGGTGGCGGCGCGCGCAGTCGCGAGGGCCGTCAGCCACGCGACCGCGCAGGCGTCGGCCCGACTCAGCCGCGCCAGCCACCCGCCCCGCCGCCGACGGGGCCGGTGACCGTCGAGTCGGGCGTCACCGTCAAGGACCTCTCCAAGGCACTCGGGGTCCCAATGCCCGACCTGATCAAGATCCTCATGGGGCTCGGGCAGATGCGAACCGCCACGCAGTCCCTCTCGGACGAGGACGTCGAACTCATCGCCACAGAGCTGACCCCTCCGCGCGAGATCACGATCAAGCACGCCGCGGACGAGGAGCTCGAGCCGGCCGAGTACGACGACGCAGACGAGGACCTCGTGCCCCGACCGCCCGTCGTGACCATCATGGGACACGTCGACCACGGCAAGACGACCCTGCTCGACGCGATCCGCGAGACGTCTGTCGTCGAGACCGAGGCCGGCGGGATCACGCAGCACATCGGCGCGTACCAAGCCGAGGTCGACGGCCGGAGGATCACCTTCCTCGACACGCCGGGGCACGAAGCCTTCACGGCGATGCGTGCACGCGGCGCGAAGGTCACCGACATCGCGGTTCTCGTGGTCGCCGCCGACGACGGCGTTATGCCGCAGACGAAGGAGTCGATCTCGCACGCCCGCGCCGCCAAGGTACCGATCGTCGTCGCTGTCAACAAGATGGACATCACCGATGCGAACGTCGATCGCGTCAAGAGCGAGCTCGCCGCCGAAGGTCTCCAGCCCGAGGACTGGGGCGGGACGACGCAGTTCTCGGCAGTGTCCGCGAAGCAGCAGACGAACCTCGACGACCTGCTCGAGAAGATCCTGCTCGTCGCCGATGCGGAGCTCGATCTCCGTGCAAACGCGGCCGCCGAGGCTTCGGGAGTCGTGATCGAGTCTCGCCTGGACGTCGGGCGCGGCCCCGTCGCGACCGTGCTCGTCCACCGAGGGACTCTCCGCGTCGGCGACGCTGCAGTCGCCGGCGACGCGTCGGGCAAGGTGCGGGCCCTCTACAACTACCGCGGCGACAGAGTCACGGAGGCAAGACCGGGCGATCCTGTCGAGGTACTCGGTTTCGACCACCCGCCAACCGCCGGCGAGTTCGTCCGCGTGGTCGAGCACGAGCGGCAGGCGAAGCACCTCGCGAACGTCCGCGCGGAGCGCCTACGCCGCGAACAGCTCGCGCAGCGGCCGCGCCGGCGCGTCTCGCTCGAGACGCTGCACGACGACCTGCAGGCCGGCGAGGTGCAGGACCTGAACATCGTCCTCAAAGGAGACGTGCAGGGCTCGGTCGAGGCACTGCTCGGGGAGCTCCAGAAGATCCAGCACTCCGAGGTGCGCGTGACCGTCATCCACACCGGCGTCGGGGGGATCACGGAGAACGACGTGAACCTCGCCTCCGCGTCCGACGCCCTCGTCGTCGGCTTCAACGTCCGCCCGAGCGCGGACGCTCGCGCGCTCGCCGAGAAGGAAGGCGTCGACATTCGCACCTACCGGGTCATCTACCAGCTCACCGACGACATTCAGAAGGCTCTCGTGGGAATGCTCTCGCCCGTGCAGACCGAGGAGACACTGGGCGAAGCCGAGGTGCGGGCGCTCTTCAAGGTCTCCCGCCTCGGAACGATCGCGGGCTGCATGGTTACGAGCGGCGCGGTCCGACGGGGTGCGCAGGTGCGCATCGTCCGGGACGGCACGGTCATCTACGAGACGTCGATCGCGCAGCTCAAGCGCTTCAAGGACGACGCACGCGAGGTGAGCGAGGGCTTCGAGTGCGGCATCCTCCTCGACGGCTTCAACGACGTGAAAGAGGGGGACGTGCTCGAGGTCTTCGAGACGCGCCAGGTGGAGCGCACCGATCTCGACGACGCGCCGTCGCCCGCGCCCGCTGCTCCTGCCGACGACTAGAGGCGTGATGTGAGATAGGAGCGCCGCGGCCGCGCAGCGGGCGCCTTCAGGGATCTTCGCGCGACCGGAATCCGCGCGAGCGGATTCCGGTCTGGCGCAGGCTACTAGGGGGCGACCCTCGGGTCGTCGTGGGCGAGGCAAGCCTCGCCCCTACGATGAAGACCGTCATGGCGACCGGCTACGTGGGCATCCTCACCGTCGAGCTCCACTTCCCGGAGTCGGGCTCGCTCAAGGGCAAGCGCAAGTACGTGAAGTCCGCGAAGGCGCAGCTCCACGAGAGGTTCGGCGTCTCGGTCGCGGAGGTCGACCACCACGAGCTCTGGCAGCGCTCGGCGCTCACCGTGGCGTGCGCCGCGAACGGGCACCGCGAGCTCCAAGAGCTCCTCGATGCCGTCGTGCGCTATCTCGGCTCGCAGGAGTACGAGCTGCTCCGCACGGATCGGGAGGTGGTCGTCCCCGGTGAGTAATAGAAAGAGACGCGTCAACGAGGCGATCCGGGAGGTGCTATCGGACACGCTGCCGACGCTGAAAGACCCGCGCATCGGGTTCGTGACCGTGACCGGTGTCCAGGCGACGAAGGACTTCGCATACGCGACGGTCTTCGTGAGCGTGCTCGGAACGGAGGGCGAGCGAGAGCGGACGCTCGAAGGGTTGCAAGCTGCCCACGGAGTTCTGCAGGCGCACCTCGCCCGCGAGCTACGGCTGCGGCGAACTCCGGTTCTGTCCTTCGAATACGATCCTACGGTTGAGCGAGGCGTGCGCCTGACGAAGATGATCGACGAGCTCGCGCCCGAAGATCCGATGCCGAAGTCGGATGACATCCACGCCGTCGTGGCCGCGATCCGAGAGCACGAGCGCTTCCTCGTTACGTCGCACGAGGCGCCCGACGGCGACGCGCTCGGGTCGATGCTCGCGATGGAGCTGGCGCTGCAGCAGCTGGGCAAGGACACGCTCATGTTCCTCGGCGGCCCGGCTCCGCTCCCAGGCGAGTACCGATTCCTCGAGCTTCCCGAGCGCGGCCTGCGGCGTGAACGGCCGACCGACACAGCCGAGCGCGTTCTGGTCGCGGTCGACTGCGCCAGTGCGAATCGCGTGGGTGCGGAGCCCGGGCTCGTCGACGCGGCGCCGTTCACGATCAACATCGACCACCATCACGACAACCCTGGCTTCGGGAACGTGAACCTGATCGTCGAGGGCGCGTCGTCGACAGGGGAGGTTCTCGCGGACCTCTTCGGCGAGCTCGGCGTCGGGCTCACGCCGGAGATTGCGGAGGCGCTCTACATCGCCCTCGTCACGGACACGGGTCGCTTCCAGTACGCGAACACGACTCCGAAGACGCTGCGACTCGCGGCCGATCTCGCGGAGTCCGGCGCGGATGTCCACCGCGTGTTCCAGGGTGTGTACGAGAACGTCCAGTTCGCGAAGCTCAAGCTGCTCGCACGAGCGCTCGACCGGGCTCAGGTGCTCGAGGGGGGAGAGATCGTCGTCTCCCATCTCGTGCGCGACGACTTCGAGGCTGTCGGCGCGACCGAGCCGTACTCCGAGGGGATCATCGACGTCCTGCGCTCCGTGGAGGGCGCGCTCGTGTCGGCGCTCATCCGCGAGCCGCCGCGGGACGGCGCGCCGGCGCACAAGGTGTCGCTGCGCTCGTCCGTCGACGAAGTGGATGTGAGCGCCATCGCTCGCAAGTCGGGCGGAGGCGGGCATCGCGAGGCGGCGGGGTTCTCGAGCGACCTCTCGGTCGAGGAGATCACCGAGTTCATCGTGCGCGAAGTCGCAGCGCAGGTCGGTGCAGCCGCGGATCAGTAGTGCCGGCGCGGGCTCTCACCCCAAGCGGGATCATCCTTGTGGACAAGCCCGCCGGGCCGACGTCCTTCGCCATCGTTGCCGCGGTTCGGGGGCGAACCGGCGCGCGGACCGGCCACGCCGGCACGCTCGACCCGTTTGCGACCGGCCTGCTGCTCCTCCTCTCAGGTGCGTCCACGCGGCTCCAGCCGCGCTTCGTGGGCCTCGACAAGCGATATGTGACGGAGATCGACCTCTCGGCGCGAACGTCAACCGGAGATCCGGAGGGCGAGCGCGTCGACGAGAACGACCCGCCGAGCCCCGACGAGCTTGACGAGAAGCTCGCGGCCCTGCGGGGCACCGTCGCGCTTCCGATTCCCGCCGCGTCGGCGGTGAAGATCGGCGGCGAGCGCGCGTACCGCCTCCACAGGCGGGGGGTCGCGGTGGAGATGCCGGTTCGCCGCATGCACGTTCACGAGCTCCGGCTCGAGGCGTACGTGGGCGGGGTCGCGCGGGTCGATCTCCTCGTCTCCTCGGGAACGTACGTGCGGGCGATCGCAGAGGCGTTAGGCGGGCATTGCCGGACGCTGCGCCGGACCGAGATCGGTCCGTTCTCGGTTGACGAGGTCGATCCCGAGCGAATCATCCCGCCTGAACAGGCGCTCGCACGGCTCCCGTGAGCGGTTTCGCGGAGTCGTCTCAGGTCGAGCGGACGCCGCGTGCGGTCGCGATCGGCAGCTTCGACGGCGTTCACCGGGGCCATCTCTCCGTGCTGAAGACGGTATGCAGGACGGGACTCGCTCCGACCGTGATCACCTTCGACCCGCACCCGCGAATCGCCCTCGGGAACAAGGTCGAGCTCCTGACGACGCTCGACCGGCGCCTCGAGCTGATCACGGAGGCTGGAATTGACACGACACTCGTCGTGGCGTTCACTCCCGAGCTTCTCGAGCTCACACCGGAGGAGTTCGCGGAGAGCTACCTGCGCGCCATTGGCGCCGAGGTGGTCGTGGCAGGGGAGCACTTCCGCTTCGGTGTGCGTCGCTCGGGCGATCTCGCGGTGCTCGAGCGACTCGGCTTCGAGGTCGCCGTCCCTCCGGAGGTACAGGGTGTGTCGTCGACGGCGATTCGCGCGGCCCTCGCGGACGGAGATGTCGTCGCCGCGGCAGGGATGCTCGGCCGGCCGTTCGAGCTCGACGGCACGGTCGTCGCGGGCGACCAGCGTGGAGGGACGCTCGGCTACCCGACCGCGAACCTCCTGCTCGGGCCGGAGCTCGCTTGCCCGCGGTTCGGGATCTATGCCGGATCCGCGCGCCGGCACCGTGCCGCCGTCTCGATCGGGACGAACCCCCACTACGGCGGCACCGAGCGGCGGATCGAGCCGTACCTCCTCGACTTCGACGGCGACCTCTACGGCGAGCGGCTCCTCGTGGAGCTCTGGGAGCGGCTTCGCGATGAGCAGGTCTTCGAGACGGAGGATGCGCTCGTCGCTCAGATCGCCGACGACGTCGAGGCGACGCGGCGCGCACGTAGCCCTTAGCTGGCGCAAGACCGGAATGCTCTTCAGTGCGCAAGAGCGGAATCTGCGATTGCAGATTCCGCTCGCGCAAGATCCCTGAAGGCGCCCGCTGCGCGGGCGCTCGCGCGCATTCCGGTCGCGCGAAGATCCCTGAAGGCGGCGCTTCGCGGCCGCGGCGCTCCTGCCCATAGGCCGGTCGGTAGCGTTCTAGCGGTGGCAGGCGGAAACGGGGAACCACTGATCCACGCGCGCAACCTCGTGAAGCGCTTCGGGGAGCTCGTGGCGGTGGACGCGATCGACTTCGATCTTCAGAAGGGCGAGGCGTTCGGCTTCCTCGGCCCGAACGGGGCGGGGAAGACCTCGACGATGCGCATGATCGGGTGCGTGTCGCCCGTGACGGAGGGGACCCTGAGCGTGTTCGGGCTCGACCCAGCACGCGACGGAGTCAAGATCCGCGCTCGCCTCGGCGTCGT
>Ga0247727_10010840_pt1 | contig 16053 bp, 12 predicted proteins | sample WisWelCaveWW1625_FD_202498 | JGI IMG/M metagenome (GOLD analysis project Ga0247727, IMG submission 202498) | Biofilm microbial communities from Wishing Well Cave, Virginia, United States - WW16-25 | ecosystem: Environmental > Aquatic > Deep subsurface > Groundwater > Cave microbial mat | place... | reverse complement strand
GTTGCCAGGCGTGACCTTGTTCCTCAAGGGCGTGCCTGCTTTTCAACTGGCGCTAGGCCTCCATCAGCCGTACAAAATTGCATCTGGATGAACGATTTGCCTTCTGATTGCACAAAACCTACGCTAGGTCCTGGAACTCATCAAATCTGAAAGCAAGTCCGGCATAACCTTCACCCTAAAGTGGACCCCTTTGTCAAGACACAGAATCGGGGTGGTTTAAGGTATGAAAAGTGTCCAAGGACGAATAGCGAATCGGCAAGAGATGGGTGAGCGATAGGCGATTCTTTTCCGAGAGAGCCTGCCGCGAAAAATGAAAGACGAGCAGAACCAATCACACTGCAGTGAGTAGCCCGTCTCGCCTTCCGGGGGGAAGGTCACAGTATAGCACGGGCCAGTCGATCAAGCGTGTGCCGACCCGTCGTTGATCAGGGTCGGGGTCACCGTCGTCGCCGGGCAGGCTCTAGTTGAGTGCGGCCTCCTTTGCAAAGTAGACTTGAGCGGGAGAGCGGTAGTTCAAAGCCTGATGCGGACGCTGATGGGAGTAGAAGTCGAAGTAGCGGGCGAGGCTGGCACGGGCTTCGCGGGGATTGGCGTAATTGCGCAGGTAGACGTCTTCATATTTGACCGTGCGCCACAAGCGCTCGGTGAAAATGTTGTCCAGGGCGCGGTTCTTGCCATCCATACTGATTGGCACGCCGGCGGTCAACAGCCGGTCGAGATACTGCGGGCTGGTGAAATGACTGCCCTGATCGCTATTCCAGATGGTCGGGGTGGCTTGGGCCAGGGCGCGATCCACGGCGTTGAGAACGAAGCCGATTTCGAGCGTCTGGTCGAGTTCCCAACTGAGCACGTAGCGAGAGAACCAGTCCAACACGGCCACCAGATACAACCAGCCGTTTTGCAGGGCAATATAGGTAATATCGATGCCCCAGACATGGTTGGGAAACTGGCTGGTGAGGCCGCGCAACAGGTAGGGGTACACGGGATGGTCAGCCCGACGGCGGCTGAGATTGGGGCCGGGATAGATAGCCACGATTCCCATTTCCTGCATGTGCCGTTGCACCGCTTGACGATTGATGACCGTCTCTTTGCGGAGTTCGGCGGTGACCTTGCGCGAGCCGTAAAACGGGTAAGCGGTGTAGATTTCATCAATCCGCCGCTTGAGGTACAACTCTTCCAAGCTGGGCGGTACGGATTGGTAGTATAGGCCGCTGCGATTCAGACTGAGCAGGGCGGCTTGCGTCGTTAGGGGCATCGGGGCGCCTTCGCGTTCGACCAGAGCCAGCCGTTCAGCTCTCGACAGGCTCGAGGCCAGATTTTTTTTTGAGCCAGTCTAACTGGGTGGTCAGACGGCCAATCTGGGCAAACAGTTCGTCGCGTTGCTGGGCCTGCGCCGCGTCGCGCGCCCGTTCACGCTTGCGGTCGTTCTCGAACAAGCGCGGCAAGCCTTCCAGCGCTTGGGTCTTCCATTTGCTGAGCAACACGGGATGAACGTCGTAGGCAGAAGCGACCTGCGTCAGGGTCTGTTCTTCTTTGAGCGCTTCCAAGACCACTTTGGCCTTGAAGGCGGGCGTGTAATGTTTTTTCATGGCTCGAATGTTACCTTACTCGCACCCTTTTTCGTGTCTAGTTTTTGGGGTCCACTATAGGGATGGCGGCAATGCGAAGGTGACGCTGGCCCGCAGCTACGAGCCGTTTGGCAATGTGCTGACGAGCGCGTGATGGATTACCTGTGGGAAAACTTCCCCGGCAGAGCAAAGCCAACCTGAGAACAAACGGGTGAGGGCGGATTATATTTTCAACAAAATCTCATTAGCGACAAATTCCCCTTCTACGCTTCATCGTGAATGCCTATAATTGGGCTACAGAACAAGTCCAGCAACAGGGAGACAAATCATGAAACTCTTCGGCCTGCTATTCATCCTCCTCCTCCTCGCCCTCGCCCTCCCCACCGCCGCCGCCCAGGCAGTGGACACCGACGGCGACGGCATCGCCAACCCCATTGACAACTGCCCCACCGTCTTCAACCCCGGCCAGGAAGACAGCAACAACGACGGCATCGGCGACGCTTGCGGCGGGCCGGACGGCGACGGCCTCCCCGACCCTTTCGACAACTGCCCCACCGTCTACAATCCCGATCAGGCCAACCGCTATGGCGACAGCCGGGGCGACGCCTGCGAGAAAGAAAGCGGCCAGCGGCTGAACGGCTTCGCCAACCGCATCGTCGTCTACCTGCACACCGGCCCGCAGGAAGTGCAGTTCTACTCGGCGAGCGGCCAGAAGCTTGGCGCGGTCCCGGCCGGAACCTTGCGGGCGATGGCGGCGGGCGCGACCCTCACCATTCCCGGCGAAAGCAAAAACATGTTGACGCTCACTCATCTCGGCGGCGGCGATTTCACCGTCGCCAACACCAACGCCAATGGGACAGCAGGCGACAGCGCCGGATTCCACCTCGACGGGGTCGCCGGAAGTGCGGTTGCCTCAGCACCCTCGGCCACACCCGCCGCCGGGCCGCGAACTTACACTGTAAAATCCGGCGACACCCTCACCAAGATCGCCGCCCGCTTCGGCGTCAAACTCAGCGCCCTCATTTCCGCCAACCGCCTCCCCAACCCCAATCTGCTTCGGGTAGGTCAAGTTTTGACCATCCCCTAAATCTTGTTCGCCTCGCGGAACGTCGCAATCTCTTTCTTGATCGCCGCGCGTTTGTCGAGGGCGGCAGTGGCCGGGATGTGCAGATCGTCGAGGAAGGAATCGGCTACGGTCTTCACCTGCGCCCCGAGCCTGTCGCTGGGATCGAAAGCCTTCTCACGGATCGGTTTGAGCATGGATTTGCCCAGGCCCTTGTCGGTGTCGCTATAAGGGTCGGCGAACTGGGCGATGATTTGGGTGCGCGCCCCGGCGACGAACGAGGGCAGTGTGCCGTACAGAGAATCGTTCGCATCCAGCGCTGCCTTCACCGACTTGCCGATACCGAAGGGCAGGTTGTCGAGAATGTAACCCACCAACTGCGTCATGCGGCTGGCGATCGGGTCGAGGCTGGTCACAGCCTGAGCGATGGCGGCTTCCACGGTCAGGATTCCGGCATTCATCGAATCGAGGCCGCTCTTCAGCCAGTCTACGCTGGCGCGAAGAGTCGGGAATTGTTTTTCAAAATTATCGAACAGGGCGCGGGCAAGTTTGACTCCCTCGGCGACGAGGGGCGAGAGCGAGAGCAGGCCGGCCATGCCAATGGAGGCTGAAGCCAGCCCGCTCGTCAACACGGTGTCGAAGTCGAGCGACTCAAGCTGATCGAACAGCGCCAGTAAATTCTTATGCTTGTCCAGCGTCGCCTGGGCGTCGGCGAGTTGAGTGCGCAAAGAATCAGCGTCGGCCTGTTGCCGGGTGAGGGTGCTTTGCAGTTCGACGTTTTGGCTGAGGGCGGCGTTCAACTGCGGGCGCAGTTGGGCCAACGCGGCCTCGGAGGCGGTCAGGGCCTGCTGGAGCATGGCAACTTGATTGTTCGACTCGGCCAATTGGGCGCTGATGGCGTCTACGGAGGCCGCCACCTCCGGGGGGGCCGCTACTGTCGTGGCGGCGTCCAACTGCCCCTTGGCGTAGGCGGCGGCGCCGCCCAGAGCCAACCCGCCCCCGGTGAAGAGGAGGGCCTTTTGCAAAAAGTCGCGGCGGGTGGTTTCGGATTGAGTAGACTCGGTCATGGTATATCTCCCAATGAATGCGGAATATGGAATGTATTGTACTGCGGATGGAGGGAGAAGGAGCGTAGGAAATCTGACGATGAAGCAACGATTGGGTTACGGGTTTGTGAAAATTACTGGATGCCGAAGAAGCCGCGGATGCGGGTGAGCAGGGCGGTGCGGGGCATAAGGGGGCGGGTCGGGGCGGAGGAGGCGGCCAATTGGTCGGCGGTGTTGCGGGCGCGAGCCTCCAGCGCCATCGAGAGTCCATCCAGCAGAGTCATGTCGGCGCTGATCACTTCCGCCAGATCTGCTTTCTCGACGATGATGACTTCGGTTTCGGTTGCGGCGATGATGGAGGCCGAGCGTGGTTCGCCAGTGAGCAGACTCATCTCGCCGAAAAATTCGTCGGGGCCGAGCGTGTCCACCGCCAACGCCGCCGGCGCGCCCTCCCGTTTCACCTCCACCCGCACCCGGCCCGATTTGATCATAAATAGCGAGTCCCCGGCTTCGCCCTGCCGCACCAATGTTTCGCCGGTCGTGTATTTTTCAATTGCGGCGTTGCGCGCCAATTGCTCAACCTGGGCCTCGTTGAGCGGGGCGAACAGCGGCAGTCGGCGCAGTTCGGCGAAAATTTCGCGGCGCAGTTTCTCCAGCGCCTGCGTCTCATGATCCGCGCTCAGCATGTGTACCTTGACATCACGGATGGGGAAGGGAATGGTCATCTCGGCGCGTTTGAGTTCGTACCAGATGCGCGTCAGCACCGCATCGCGGATCTGTTCCCAGTGGGCGTAGTCGGCGATCCAGTAACGGACTTCGTATTGAATGGCGGAGTCGCCGTAGTCTGTCACCACTGCTTCAGGCGCGGGGTCGGCCATCACCCCTTCGGCCTGCGCCGCCGAACGCGTCAAAGTCTCTTTCACTCCTCCCGGCGGGTGCCCATAGGCCACGCCCACCCCAATGGACATACGTTGCAGGGGCGTGGGCCGCGAATAGTTGATGATGTCCTGCTTGGCGACGTTGGCATTGGGCAAAATGATGTTGTGATTGTCGAGCGTCTTCAAGGTCAGGGTGCGCCAGTTCATTTGCATCACCTGCCCCTCCTGGCCGCTGACGCGAACCCAGTCGCCCACTGTGAAAGGCCGCTCCAATTGCAGAGCCAGTCCGGCGACGATGCTGGTCAACATGTCCTGCAAAGCCAAACCGATCACCGCCGAGACGACGGTCGAAGTCACGAGGAAGGCGGATAGCTCGACGCCGAAGACGCGGTTCAACACGCCCACGCCCACCGCCGTCAATACCACAAAGTTGAACAGGTCTACGAGCAGGCGCGGGATGAGGATGTGACGCCGCTTGCCGAAGATGTAGTCCCACAGCAAATAGTCAAACAGTTGGAGGACAGTGTTGGCCGCTACCATGAACCCAACGGCCACTACCACCTTGAGCGCCGTGTTCTCGCCCGGCACGTTCGACCCCGCCAGAATCAAATAGGCCCCGGCCACCACCGCGCCAACGATGAGTGAGACCTGCACCCGGCGCACTGGCGCAAAGCGCCCGAACAGCCTCAGGAGGACGGCAACGCCGAGGCCGAGGCCGAGGGCCTGGAGGAGGCGAAGGAGAAGATCAGCGGGCATGGTTCTCACGAGAGGCTGTCAACGGATTATGCCGCCTTCGGCGGGAACGGATTGAACAGATTTGGCCGCTCCGCAATCCGTGTAATCCGCTCCCCGAATCCGCTGACAGTTCTTTCACAACTTCCATTCGCGCAACACCTCAATCATATTACGCGCGGTCAAGTCGAGTTGCAATGGCGTGATGGATACATAGCCCTCGGCCAGTGCCGCAAAGTCCGTGCCATCGCCCGGCGCACCGATGGGAAACTCGCCGCCGATCCAGTAATAGGGGAAGCCGCGCGGATCGCGCCGCTCGTCGAGGGCATCACGATACACACTCACCCCTTGCCGGGTGATGCGCGTGCCTTTGATTTCAGAGTCGGGCAGGCCGGGGACGTTGACGTTGAGGAGGGTATGCGGCGGCAGGCCCCGCGCCGCCACTTCGCGGGCGACGCGGGCGGCGACCCGCGCCGCCGGGCCATAGTCGGCATGTTTGGGTGTGTCCGTTGACACCGCAATGGAAGGCAGGCCGCTGATCGCGCCCTCCATCGCCGCCGTTACCGTGCCGGAATAGGTGACGTCATGCCCCAGGTTTGGGAAGGGGTTGATGCCCGATACGACCAGATCGATCTTTTCTTTGATGACGCCCAAAAACGCCAGGGCTACGCAATCGGAGGGCGCACCGTCGCAGGTGAGGGCCTCCACGCCGTCGGACAACCGCGCCGGTCGGACGCGCAGGGGTTTGTGCAGAGTTTTGACATGGCCCGAGGCTGACCAGTTACGGTCAGGGGCCAGTACCGAAATACGCCCCAACCCAGAGTCGCGCAGGGCGGCGGCCAGCGCCGCCAGTCCGGGGGCCGTCACCCCGTCGTCATTCGTCACCAGAATATGCATAACAAACAGGTCTCCTGCAACTGATTCTACAGGCGAAGCGCCGAAACGCCCATGCTATAATCCTCAAAACTCTCTGCAAAGGAGTCCTCAATGGCAACTACCGAAACACAAATGGCGGGCCTCAGCCTGACTCTCACCCCGGAACACGAGATGATCCGCGACGCGGCGCGCGACTTTGCCCAAAACGAGATCGCCAAAGTGGCCGCCCACTACGACGAAACCGGCGAGTTCCCTTTTGAGACAATCAAAAAGATGGGCGGTCTGGGGCTGATGGGCATCGAAGTCCCCGAAGAGTACGGCGGCGCGGGGCTGGACACCATCGCCTATGTGCTGGCAATGGAGGAGATCAGCAAAGTGGACGCTTCGCACGGCACAATCATGAGCGTCAACAATTCGCTGGTCTGCCACGGTCTGCTCAAGTTCGGCGCCGATGAACAGAAGCAAAAATATCTTGTGCCCGTCGCCAGCGGCAAAAAGATCGGGGCCTATTCGCTGACCGAGCCGATGTCGGGGTCGGATGCGGGCACGATGAAGTCGCGGGCAACGCGAGACGGCGGCGGCTACCTCATCAATGGCCGCAAGTCGTGGGTGACGTCGGCGCCGGTGGCCGACATCATCCTCCTCTTCACCATGACCGCGCCGGAGAAGAAGCACAAGGGCATCACTGCTTTCATCATCGAAACCGACCAACCCGGCTTCTCGCGCGGCAAGAGCGAACCCAAGCTCGGCATCCGGGCTTCGGCCACCAGTGAGATCGTGTTTGATAATTATCACTGCCCGGTCGAGAACCGGCTGGGCGAAGAAGGCGAGGGTTTCAAGATTGCGATGACAGTGCTGGACGCCGGGCGCATCGGCATTGCCTCGCAGGCGCTGGGCATCGCCGAGGCGGCTTACGAGGCCAGCGTGGCCTACGCCAAAGAGCGTGAGGCCTTCGGCAGCCGAATCGGCGAATTTCAAGGCATCCAATTTAAGATCGCAGATATGAAAACCCGCATCGAGGCTTCGCGATTGTTGATCTATAGCGCGGCGCTGGCGAAAGAGCGGGGCAAGCACACCGGTGAACGCTACACCTTAGAGTCTTCAATGGCGAAACTGTTTGCCTCGGAGACGGCGATGTTTTGCGCTCATCAGGCGGTGCAAATTCACGGCGGCCTGGGCTATAGCAAAGAACTGCCCGTCGAGCGTTACTTCCGCGACGCGAAGATCACCGAAATCTACGAAGGCACGAGCGAGATTCAGCGGATGGTGATTGCGCGGGGTGAATTAGGACTACGCTAAAGGTTTGGTCTTAGCCGCGAGCGCGGAATGAGTTGGGGTTGCGATAAGGCATGACACCCAGCAACAGTCTGGTTCTATCTGAGACGACAGCACGATTGCGTGGAACGTGGGCCCGCATTCTGATGGAGTGGGCCGTCATCATTGTCGTGGCTTATCTCTACGGCGGCGCAGCCTTGCTCGACTTTGACGCCACCCAACTGCAACAGACCGGTGAGCACAATGAAAGCGCCACCCTGCCTTTGCTGGCCGAGATTGGCCTGCGGCGCTACGGCGAAATTCCGCTGTGGAACCCCTACATGCTCACCGGCTTCCCTCACGTCGGCGATTTCATCAATCATTTTTGGAATCCCATCGCGACGTTGTCGGTCATAATCTGGGGCGGTATCAACGGCATGAAGGTGTCAATCTTTCTGTCGTTCGTGTTGGCCGGGATCGGGCAATGGCTGTTCGCGCACATGTTTGGCCTGCGCGGCTTCACGCGATTATGGGCGGGCCTCATGTATATGCTCTCCGGCGGATTGGCCCTCTTGTGGCGTGTGGGGTGGTACGAGTTGTTACTCGGCGCGGCGTGGTTTCCGTGGTGCTTTGCCAGCCTGTGGTGGGCGCTTCGCCGCCGCGACTGGACATCCATTGCCCTCACCGCCATTTGCATTGGCATGGTGCTGACGACGGGCGGCGGTTACTATCCTTTCTACCTGCTAGTATGCTTGAGTGTGGTTACAGCGGCGTCACTTTTGCTGGCTCGCTTAACTGATCGCTGGCAAGTGTTGGCGCGGGCCACTGCGATTGCCGCACTTAGCGCCGCACTGGCAGCCGTCATACTATTGCCGATGATTGATGGCTGGCGTTACACCTACCGCGAAGCTGGGCGGGATGAGGCGCAAGGTTTCTCCCAGCCTATCTCTTATGCCCTCATCAATTACCTCGTGGCCGATCCCAACTGGTTTGGAGTCGTAATCTTAGGCAAGCCGAGCGGCTGGACTTGGTTTTATATCGGCTGGTTGCCTATTACGGCGCTGGCAGTCATCCCCTTGCTATTCAGCTACGCGCGTTGGCATCGCCCCGCTATACTGACGTTGGCCGCTCTTACGATTGTCCTTCTTGCGTGGCACGCCAATCGTTACACCCCTGTCAAATATATCTACGATTGGATCCCCTTCCTCTACACACTGCGCTTTTCCAACCGCTTGCTCATCGTCATCGCCAGCCCGCTGATTGTGTTAGCTGGGCTGGGTTTACAATGGTTGTTCATCATAGGCAGACAGTGGAGCCGCAAAGTTGCTATCGTCTTTAGCCGCAGAGATGATGGGCGACAAGTCACCCTCTCACCGAAATGGGCCGTGGACGCAGCACTCCTAATCGTCATACTGGCCGCATTGTATGACGTTTTCGCCACCAACCGGGGCTTTACTTTTGATCCAAGCTCTCTCAACACCAAAGCCCGCGCCGCCTTCCGCTGGCTTAAGGCTTACGACTCCAGCCTCTATTACACAAACGTTGGCGGCGGCGCAATCTATGGGGATTGGATAGCTCTGGCCTATAACCTGGAAATGCCGATCATCAATTTTGATTACGGGCGACGGCTGATCAGCTTCGACCGGCAACGAGCACAGGAGGCCCCGTTCTTCGCCTCAGCTAAATATATATTTGCCCTGCCCGACCAACCGCACTCGGAGAATGCACAATTGCTGAAAGACTTCGACGGCGTTCAATTATGGTACGACCCCAATGCCCTGCCCTTCGCCTTCAGCGCCGACCCGGCGTTTCTCCAATCTTATACCAAACTCACTCCCACTGAGGCTTCGGCGCTCGACGTTCACTTCGACGGGCCGAATCGCATCGTCGTCACTGGTGAACCAACCCATAACGATGATTATTTGGTGGCGCTGGCGAGTAATTATCCTGGCTGGCAAGTGTATATTGATGGACAACCTGCCCAGCTTACGCCCGCTAACGATTATCTGGGAGCAGTAATGATACCGGGGTCACATACCTACACCTTTGTCTTCCAACCAATGAAACACTACCTGGGGCTGATAATCAGTTTGTTAACCATTGGGCTAATTTTGATTCTGATCGCGAGAGATTTACGCACCCACATGATTATCTCTCGACTGCGTTTGAAAACTTCGAGTGGCAATGTACAGCGCGCCCCCTATGATACATTATCGGGATCGGTGTAGACAGCGAGATAAATTGGGTTTGCCGTAGAATGTCTAACTTCGAAATCGTCGTCTGGTTGCTCATTGCATTCGTCATTGTCTTGGCGCTGACGCAGGCTTGGCGGGCCAACTCGTCGACTCTCTCAGGCAAGCGCGTGTTCGACGTTTACACCGCCGCGCTTGATAGCTTCAAAACGCAATGGATGACAATGCGCCGGAATGACCCGCCGCCCGCCGCTCGCGCAGAAGAAGCCTCTCACCCGCCGCCCACTGCGGAGACGGTTGCCACTGATACCCCCGTCGGGGAGGCCGCCACCCCGGTGGCGACCGCCATTTCTGTGGAAGCCGCTTCCCCTTCATTCCCAGAGTCCATTTCCACCCTTGAGGCGGCGTCCGCGATCCCCATTGAACCGCGCGCGGCGCGCGTCCAGCTTTCAGTGGAACTGCCTGAAGGCTCGACTCTGCGCGTGACGATTGAGTCCGTCCCTGGCCAGGAGGCGCCCATCGTCCAGCAAGTCACCACCCATAGTGCGCCGACTCAGACGCCGGCGCTTCGGCGTATTGCCGTGCCGCGCCCCAAAGTGGCAATACTGGATTGGGGTGCGCGGCTGGCCGAGTGGGGTTCGCGCCTCGGGCTGGGTAATCGGGCGATCTCTTTGGAAATGGTCTTATTCGGGTTGGGGCTGGCGGTGTATCTCTTCACTCGGCTGTGGGCGATTGATCAATTCCCCATTTACTTTTTCGCTGACGAGGCCACTAATTCGCTCTTCGCCGAGGACTTGATCAACCGCGGCTTCCGCGACGCCAAGGGCGTGTGGTTCCCAATGTATTTCGATGCGGCGGCTGATCGCTGGACGCCCCTGCTTTCTGTGTATGTTCACGCTGTCACAGTGGGCCTGTTCGGCAAATCCATCTTTGTCACCCGTGCCACCTCGGCGCTGGTGAGTGTGCTAAGCGCCCTCGCCATTGCTTTGTTGCTCAAACAAGTCTTCAAGCTGCGATTCTGGTGGACAGGAGTGCTGTTGTTGGCCGTCACACCGGCCTGGTTTTTCCATTCCCGCACCGCATTCGAAACCGTGATGATGGTTTCGTTCTATGGAGCGTTTTTGCTGTTCTACTTTTTGTATCGCACTCAGGGCGTGCGCTACATTTATCCTGTGTTGATTTTCGGAGCGGCGGCTTTTTACACTTATTCCAACGGCCAACTCGTCATGGGTGCGGCCGGACTACTGCTGCTAATCTCAGATGCTCGTTATCATTGGAGTCAGCGCCGGGAACTGTTGCGGCCGCTGGCCCTAGCCGGAGTATTGGCTCTGCCACTAGTCTTGTTCCTCCTCACTCACCCCACGTCCGCGCAAACTCACCTGCGCGCCGTCGACTCCGTCATCTATCGGGGCCTCCCGCTTTCGGAAAAAATTTCTCAACTTGTCCGCACCTACCTGTACGGCCTCAGCCCGCAGTATTGGTTCTTCTATAACGATCACGATTTGCGACGGCATGTGATGAAGGGGTACGGCCACATCCGCAACGAGATGCTTCCGCTGGTGCTGATCGGCCTGGGGATATGCCTGTGGCGGTTCCGCTCCTCGCCACATCGGGGGATCATCCTTGCGGCTCTGGCAACCCCGGTGGGAGCGTCGCTGGTGGATGTCAGCATCACCCGTGTGCTGGCCTTCCTCATCCCGGCAATGGTGCTGGCCGGGTTGGGACTGGACACCCTCCTCAACTGGTTGGCGCGGCGAGTGGCGCCCACGTTGGTGGCGGTGGCTACGTTCAGTTTGCTCGTGTTCATCAATTTGTTTATGCTCCGGCAGGCGCTGACCGAAGGCCCGTTATGGTTTCAGGATTACGGCCTCTACGGTATGCAATATGGGGCAAAGCAACTCTTTGTGGAAACCCTCCCGAAATATTTGCAAGAATTGCCTAACTCACAAATTGGCATTTCATCCAGTTGGGCTAATGGGGCTGACGCCTTTTTGCGTTTCTTCTTGACTCCTGAGCAACGCAATCGAGTGCAAATGCGCGACGTCAAATACTTTTTGGACAACAAGGGCAACCTGAACCCGGACATTCTATTAGTTATGACGCCGCCAGAATACGACAAGGCGCTTTCGAGCTCCAAGTTCAAAAATGTAGCTGTCGATCAAGTTATACCGTACCCGGATGGTCGCCCCGGCTTCTATTTCGCTCACCTGACTTATGCCGACAACGTGGACGCCATTTTCGCGGCCGAGCAAGAGGCGCGCAAGAAGCCCCTCGAAGGCACAGTCGTTATTGACGGGCAGACAGTACCAGTGAAATATTCGCAGATTGAAGCTGGGCAGTTAAAAGACCTCTTTGACGGCGATCTCTTCACGCTGATCCGCGGGGTGGAAGCGAACCCGTACATTCTCGAGTTTGCCTTGCTACAATCCCGCCCCATCACCGAACTGGCCGCCAACTTCGGCTCGATGGATTTCACGATCATGGTCAAACTATACGGGCCGGGAGCCGCCGACCCGATAACGTACACTGAAACCTACCGCAATTTACCGCCCGATCCGCACATCGAGATGAAGTTCGACAAAGGCCCCGCGTCGGTTTCGACAATGCGAATCGAAATTCTCAACATCACCGCCGGCCCGACTGCCAAGATTCACATCCGCGAATTGGCTTGGCGTTAGACGATGGCCGAAGCCCGACCGTTTCTGACCGTCGTGATGCCAGCTTACAATGAAGAAGCCAACCTGGATCGTTCCGCCGAAATGGTTTTGGCAAAGTTGGCAGAGTTAGGCGTCGAGGCCGAACTTTTGATCGTGGACGATGCCAGCCGCGATCGTACCGGGGCGATTGCTGACGCGCTGGCTATTCAACATTCACGCGTGCGCGTCTTTCATCTTCCGGACAACCGCAATATCGGCGGCGGCTTCGTCGCCGGGGTGGCCGAGGCCCGGGGCGAATGGCTGATCCTCATCCCCGCCGATCTGGCGTTGGAACTCGATGATTTGCGCAAATACCTTGCCGCCGCCTCCGAAGCCGTCGTCGTCGTCGGCGTCTGCTCTGATCGCGGCGACCATTCCTTCTTCCGGGGGCTGATAAGCTGGGCCAACATTCGAGCGATACAACTTCTGTTTGGCATGAAGCAACGCCAGTTCAATTACATCAGTTTATACCGCCTCGACGTTCTGAAGCGCATCCATATTGAGTATTGGCGCAGCGCTTTCTTCTACGCCGAAATTTTGATCAAAGCCAAAGGCGTGGGGTGCAGACTGATCGAGGTCGAAATTCGGTATGCGCCTCGCACGATCGGACACGCGTCAGGGGCGAAATGGAAATTCATCGCCCGTACTGCGCGAGACATGCTCCACTTCTGGTGGAGACTCAAGACTGGAAATCCCATATGAAAGCCGCATACTTCTCTCAACACGGCGGGCCGGAGGTAATGACTTATGGCGATCTGCCCATGCCCGACCCCAAACCCGGCGAGGCGCTGGTGCAGATCAAGGCCGCCGCCATGAACCGGGTGGACAAATGGGTGCGCGATGGCTGGCCGGGATTGAAACTGAGCCTGCCGCACATCCCCGGATCGGACGGGGCCGGGGTTGTGGCCGCCATTGGTGACGGGGTCGCCGCCGTGAACGTGGGCGACCGGGTTGTGATCAACACCAACATCGGCTGTGGCGCGTGCGAGTTCTGCGCCGCCGGGCAGGATAACTTGTGCGCCAACTGGCATCTGCTCGGCGAAACCACCGACGGCACCAAGGCCGAATACGTCGCCGTACACGAACGACAACTCTTGCGCTTGCCCGACAAATTTCCATTTGAAGAAGCCGCCGCCGCCGCCCTCGTCTTTCACACCGCCTGGCACTCGTTGATCACCAAAGGGGGACTGCGCCCCGGCGAAACCGTCCTCATCGTCGGCGCGGGCGGGGGGGTGAACACGGCTTCGATTCAAATCGCCAAATTGACCGGATGCACCGTCTACGTTGTCGGCTCGGATGAGAAAAAGCTGGCCCAAGCGCAAGCCCTGGGCGGGGAGGTGTTGATTGATCGCTCCAAAGAGGATTGGGGCAGGAAGATGTATCAACTGACGGCCAAACGCGGCGTGGATGTAGTGATAGACAACGTGGGGGCGGCCACCATGATGACCAGCCTGCGCGCCGTGCGGCGTGGCGGGCGCGTCCTCACCGTCGGCAACACCGCCGGGCCAAAGTTCGAGATTGACAACCGCTTTCTCTTTGGCAAGCACATCAGCCTGATCGGCTCGACGATGGGTACCCGCGCCGACTTTGCGACGGTGATGGGGCTGATCTTCGCCGGGAAACTGCATGCGCCAATTGATTCGATGTACCCCTTGGCCGAAGTTCGCGCCGCGCACGAGAAGTTGGAGCGGGGCGAGGTCTTCGGCAAGATCGTCCTGACCCCATAGCCGGAAATCAGAACGTAGATGAACACGGATGCAACGCAGATTGACGTTGATTTTCCTGAATTTGCGCCCATGTGTCTTTATCTGCGGCCCCAATGCGCCGACCGCTCCGTGTAGCTTTGCTCTCCCTTTTGGTGTTTATATCAGGGGGGACGCAGTGGATACGAGCCAGCGGATTGTTTACCCGCCGAACCCTCTTAACTGAATTGGATGTATCGTTGCCTCTGCCGTATGCGATTCTGTCGGCAGTGGTGTGGGGTGGGTTGTTGCTGGCGGCGGCCATTGGGCTGTGGCGGCTTCACCGTTGGGGACGGCGGCTGGGCCTTATCGCCGTCACTGGGTCGCAGGTCCAGTCGTGGCTGGATCGACTCCTTTTTGCCCGATCCGACTACGAGCAAATTTCCACCGGCTTTGCTTTAAGCCTAACCCTGATATTATTGGCATTGACCTGGGGCGTGCTGTTTTGGCCGTCGGTAAGAATACATTTTGACCCATCGACTACAAAGACACAAAGAAAATAAACCTTTGTGTTCCTTTGGGCCATGGTGTCTTTGTGGTGAATTAAGTTGCATGGAGAAGACATGGCGACTGATCCCAAGATTGAACACTTGCGAAATTTGGGCGAAGAGGCGAAGCTGGGCGGCGGGCAAAAGCGCATTGACGAGCAACACAAGCGCGGGCGATTGACGGCTCGCGAACGGCTCGACTTGTTGCTCGACCGCGGCTCGTTCCGTGAGGTGGACGCCTTCGTCACCCACCGCACCACCGATTTCGGCCTCGACGAAAAACAGTTTCTCGGCGATAGCGTGGTGACGGGTTGGGGGACGATTGACGGGCGGCTGGTCTACCTCTTCTCGCAGGACTTCACCGTGTTCGGCGGCTCGTTGGGCGAAGTGCACGCCGAGAAGGTGTGCAAGATCATGGACATGGCGATGAAGACCGGGGCCCCACTAATCGGGTTAAACGACTCGGGTGGGGCGCGGATTCAAGAGGGCGTCGTCTCCCTCGGCGGCTACGCCGACATCTTTCTTCGCAATACGCTGGCCTCGGGCGTGATCCCGCAAATCAGCGCCATCATGGGGCCGTGCGCGGGCGGCGCGGTGTATTCGCCGGCCCTGACCGATTTCATCTTCATGGTCAAAGGCTCGTCGTACATGTTCGTCACCGGGCCGGACGTGGTGAAGAGTGTGACCGCCGAAGAGGTGACGTTCGAGGAGTTGGGCGGCGCCAGTGTGCATAGTTCGGTGTCGGGGGTGTGCCACTATGTGGCCGAGAACGAGGCCGACTGTCTCTTCCTCATCCGCAAGTTGTTGAGCTATATTCCGCAGAACAATATGGAAGACTCGCCGTTCATGCCAAGCACTGATGACCCTCTGCGCGAAGATGCCGTCCTCGATACTCTGATCCCCGAAAACCCCAACAAGCCCTACGACATCAAAGAAGTGCTCGCCAAAATAGTGGACAACGGCGAGTTCTTTGAGATTCACGCCGACTACGCCCAGAACATCGTCGTCGGCTTCGCCCGGTTGGGCGGCCACAGTGTGGGCGTCGTCGCCAATCAACCGGCAGTGCTGGCCGGGGTGCTGGACATCAATGCTTCGGAAAAAGGCGCGCGCTTCATCCGTTTCTGTGATTGCTTCAATATTCCGCTGGTGACGTTTGAGGACGTGCCGGGCTTTTTGCCGGGAGTCAAACAAGAACACGGCGGCATCATCCGCAGTGGGGCCAAGTTGTTGTATGCCTATTGCGAGGCGACCGTGCCGAAGCTCACCGTGATCACCCGCAAAGCCTACGGCGGCGCGTATGACGTGATGAGTTCCAAACACATTCGCGGCGATTTGAATCTGGCCTGGCCGACGGCAGAGATTGCGGTGATGGGGCCGGACGGCGCGGTGAGCATCATCTTCCGCAAAGAGCTGGCCGAGGCCGAAGACCCGGTGGCGAAGAAAGCGGAGTTGGTGAGTGAGTATCGGGAGAAGTTTGCCAATCCCTACGTGGCCGCTTCACGCGGTTATATTGACGAC
>Ga0247727_10010839_pt1 | contig 16053 bp, 13 predicted proteins | sample WisWelCaveWW1625_FD_202498 | JGI IMG/M metagenome (GOLD analysis project Ga0247727, IMG submission 202498) | Biofilm microbial communities from Wishing Well Cave, Virginia, United States - WW16-25 | ecosystem: Environmental > Aquatic > Deep subsurface > Groundwater > Cave microbial mat | place... | reverse complement strand
GTCGTGGCGCACGCTTCAGCGTGCAGCGGCGAGCTTCAGCTCGCCGAAGGGTGGGGGTGAAACCACGCAGCGTGGGCTGAAGCCCACGCCGGCACGCTGAAGCGTGCGCCACGTCGGCCAACCCCCTGAGTTACCGCAGCGGATCGCGCGGCTTGTACCGTAAATCTTTCGAGAGCGCCTCGACGGCCGTCGCCAGCACCTTCACCCGCGCCCAGTACTTGTCGTTGCCTTCCACGATGGTCCAGGGAGCCGTCACGGTGCTGGTCTTGAGCAGCATGGCGTTGACGGCCTCTTCGTAGGCGCCCCACTTGTCCCGGTTGCGCCAGTCCTCGCCGGTCAGCTTCCAGGACTTGTAGCCGACCTGCTGGCGCTGCTCGAAGCGGCGCAGTTGCTCCTGGCGGCTGATGTGAATCCAGAACTTGAGCAGGATGGCGCCGAAATCCCGCAGTTCCCGCTCGAAGGAATTGATTTCCTTGAAAGCCCGCTTCCAGGCGGCCTCGGTGCAGAAGCCTTCCACGCGCTCCACCAGCACGCGGCCGTACCAGCTGCGGTCGAAGATGGCGATCTGGCCGCGCTCCGGCAGGCGGCGCCAGAAGCGATAGAGGTAGTGATGGGTACGGTCCTCGCCGGCCGGGGCGCTGATGGGATAGACGACGTAGCCGCGGGGATCGAGCAGCTCGGTCAGGCGCTGGATGGCGCCGCCCTTGCCGGCGGCGTCCCAGCCTTCGAAGACCATCACCACCGGCCGCTTCCGCAGGTAGACCTGGTTGCCCAGCTCGCGCATCTGCACCTGGCGGCGGGTGATCTGGGCCACGTAGGTCTCGCGATCGAGCGAACGCGTGAGATCGATGGAATCGAGCATCAGCGGTCTCCCGCCCGGCGGCCACCGGCAGCTTTGACGGCCTGGCGCAACTCGGCGTCGCGCTGGACGGCTTCCGGCGCCTCGCCGGGGGCCGGCGCCGCCTGGCCCAGACGGGTCTCCAGGGCCGCGATGACCGTCTCAAAGACCTTCCGGCGGGCGAACCAGCGGGAGGTGGCTTCCACGATGGTCCAGGGGGCGAACTCCGACTCGGTCTGCTCCAGCATCTCCTCGACGGCCAGAAGGTACTTCTTGTACTTTCGTTGGCGCGCCCAGTCTTCTTTGGTGACCCGCCAGCACTCCAGCGGATCCTGCTCCAGCTCGCGAAACCGTTGTTTTTGCTCTCTCTTGCTGATGTGCAGCCAGAACTTGAGGATGGTGACGCCGTCCTCGGCCAGCAGGCGCTCGAACTCGACGATGTCCTGGCGGGCGCGCCGCCACTGCTTCGGCCCGACCTCCCCCTCCACGCGCTCCACCAGCACCCGTCGGTACCAGCTCGTGTCGAAGATGGCCATCTCGCCGTAATTGGGCAGCTTGAGCCAGAACCGCCACAGCCAGGGATAGTTCTTCTCGTAGGTGCGGGGCGGCTGGACGGAGTGCAGCTTGTAGCCGCGGGGGTCGAGCCGCCCGGTGAGCGCGGCGATGGTGGTGCCCTTGCCGGCGGCGTCCCAACCCTCGAAGACCAGGAGGGAAGCGATCTTGTTGTCCCAGCAGGCCTTCTCCAGCTCGTAGAGCCGGCGCTGCCAGCCGGGCAGGGCCCGCTCGTAATCCTGGCGGGGAAGCTTCTGCTTGAGGTTGAGCTTCTCCAGCATGGCCCCGGCCGGGCGCCCCTACCTCCGCCCGGCCTTCACCGGCTTGCCGTCCTGGAAGTCGATCTCGATCAGCTTCTCGCTGGTCGGGATGCGGGCAACGACCTGCTTGGTGCGGGTGTCGATGACGGCGCCGCCGTCCGGGTAGGCGTACCGGCCGTCGACGCTGAAGGAAACCCAGCCGGGCTTGGGCTGCTGCTTGGGGTCCTGGAAGAGCGGGATGTCGGCGAGGTGCTTGGGCGGCATCACCGTCACGTCATAGGCATAGACATAGCCATAGACGCCGTCGACGACCCAGACCTCCTTCTGGTCGGGCCGGATGTTGATCCCGTGGCTCATGGTGCTGTGGGGCTTGCGGGCCGGCGGGTTGGGAAGCTGCTCCAGCCGCCGCGCGGGGGTGCGCGCTTCCACGCGGTGGAGCATCGACCCGCCCCACTGCTCGCCCTTCCGCACGGCGCCGACCTCGAATCCCAGCAGCCAGTCCACGTTGGCGAACACGTGCTTCTCGTCATCGCTCACCGCGAACGGCCGGACTCCCTTGCTGAACGGCCCCACCTTGCCGATGATGCGGTTGGTTGCGGTATCGGCGATGTACACGTAGGGCAGCGTCAGCACCTCCAGGTACACCCGCGTCCCAGCCGGGTTCATCCAGGTGTTGTGCGGCCCGATGCTGCCGATGGGATGGTCGTCGTAGTTCTTCCCGCGCTCCACCGGAATCCTGGCCCGCAGCTCGCCGCTGGCGGCGTCGATCACCCCCCAGCTGTCTTCGTCGCGGAAGGGCACGTAGAGCGTCTTGCCGTCGGGCGTGATGGCCTGGCTGTCTACGTATTTACCGTACTGCCGCCGCCAGGTGATGGCGTCGGTGGCCAGATCCATGGAAATCAGCTCGTCCTTCAGGTTGGAGGTCAGGTACAGCTTCCCGAGCGGCACGCTCGCCGATATGCCCTTGTAATTGGCGGTCTCGGGCAGCTCGATCTTCCGCAGAAACACGTGCCGGTCGTTGATGTCGTAGACGCTGATGCCGGATCTGTCGGTCACGTAGAGCAGGCGGCTCAGTCCGTTGACGATCTTTCCCTGCTTCTTGGCGGGCGGATCGGTGGCGCCGCCCGCCGCCGCCATCCCCGCTATCCATGCCGCCGCAATAGCCGTTGCTTTTTTCATGCCTTACCCCCCGCCGCGGAACCCGAATCTTACCACGTTGGCTGGGCCGGCTCGGGAGGCCGGATTTCTCACAACCCGGGACCCCGACTGCCCGATTTTCTCGCGCCGACCGACCGTACTGGTAGTTTCGGATGCAAGCCGGCGCCGGTGTCATCCCGAGCGCAGCGAGGGATCTGCTTTCGCTCCGGCGCAACAGCAGATCCCTCGCTACGCTCGGGATGACAATTTACGCTCGGGAGTGTCGCACACCCGGCAGGAATGCCTGTGTTAACGCCGAGGGCGGAGCGTGATATGATTGGCCCCGCGACAGCGAACCAATGCCTGTGTCACTCCAGGCGGCCACGCCGCCGGTCAGCTACAGCCGGCAAGTGGCGCCGATTCTGGCGCTCCACTGCAACGGCTGCCATGGCGACGCCGGCGGCTTCCGCACCCGCACCTATCCGGACCTGATGAAGGGCGGCAACCTCGGCCAGTCGGTCGTTCCCGGCGATGCCAACGCCAGCCTGCTGGTGCATTTCCTGGACGGCCGCCGCGGCGAGGAGCACCGCATGCCACTGGGGGGCCGGCCCCTGGGAGCCGCCGAGATCGCCTGGATCCGCCGCTGGATCGCCGAAGGGGCCCGAGAGGACGCTGATACCACCGACAAATACAAGCTGCGCTTGCCTGGACTGCGGTCGCAGCCCCTCCGGATTCGCTGCCGCCTGCCGTCACAGGCCTACCTGGTTCTGACGGTGGCGGCCCAGGGGACACCGGGTGTTCTCTACAGCGAGGTGGGCTCGGTCAAATCGCCAAAGGAGCGCGGCGATGCCGGATCCCCCGGCGAGTGGATCTGGTGGGACCTTCGTCCCGGCAGGGGCTGGCCCCGGCGAATTACAGTCGAGTTGACGGTGGCGTATGCGGAACGGCCGCCGGCGGGCGCCGAGCTGCTCGCGACTCCAATCGGGAGGCCCGACCAGGTCCTGGCCCGGGCGGTGTTTCCACGGCCGTAGAATGGAGGTCCCTGGGCATGGCCAAGCGCGAGCTCGCAGACAGGGTGACCGGCGCGGTGGAGCGGTCGCTCGAACGGCAGAAATACGTCAGCGCGGTGGAGGTGTTGTTGGGAATGGGCTTGCTGTCGCCGGCCAACCTGGAACGATGGCGGCGGGGAGAGGTGGCCCGCCTGGAGGAAGTCGTCCACTGCAACCTCAGCAAGCTTTCCGAAGCGATGAAGCTGTTCCGGCAATGCGCGAAGGCCCGCGGCTTGAAGCCCTCCGAGACGATATATATGACTTGGGGGCGAGGGCGGCGGCGGCCGCTGCAGTTCAGCGTCAGCGGCGATCCTCAGATCGAGCGGGCGTATCGCACTCATTACATCTCGCCGGAGCTCTCCGAGAGAAAACAACAGCGCTTGCTGGAAAAGGCCAGCGCCCCGAAAGATCTGGTTGTCTTCTCGACGCTGCGGGACTCGGAATGCAGCGAATGCGGCGAGCCGTTGCCCGGGGGAAGCTTTCTGACGCTGGAGAAGAGCGCGGCGCTGTGCCTGGGGTGCGCGGATCTGGACCACCTGGTGTGGCTGCCTCGCGGGGAGGCGGCCCTGACACGCCGCGCCGCCAAGTACAGCGAGCTGCGCGCGGTGGTGGTTCGCTTCAGCCGCACCAGAGGCCGCTACGAGCGCCAGGGGATCCTGGCGCAGCCGGCGGCGCTGGAGCGGGCCGAGCAGGAGTGCCTGGAGGATGAAGAGGCGCGGGCCCGGAGGCGCGACCGCGACCGCGAAAGACGCGCGGCTGAGGATGTCAGCCTTGTAGAACGGATGACGGAACGGATTCTCACGTTGTTTCCGAGCTGCCCTGCCGGCGAGGCCAGGGCCATGGCGGCGCACACCGCGGAGCGCGGCAGTGGGCGTGTGGGCAGAACGGCGGCGGCGCGAGCCGAGCAAGAGCTTCCACTGCGGCTGGCCGTCGCCGCCGCGGTCCGGCACCAGCACACCAACTACGACCAGTTGCTGGCCCAAGGCGTGGACCGGTCCGAGGCGCGAGCCACAGTGAGGGACCGGGTGGAAGCCATCCTGGCCAAGTGGGCGTCCTCGCTACGCTCGGGATGACGGGTCTACAGACCCACCCCGCAGGGCTGCCCGCTGCGCGGCAGATCGAACAGGACGGCAGATTCCCCTTTCCGGGCGACCTCCTGGTCGAAGAAGGTCACGATCTTGTCGCGCCGCGCCAGCAGCCCCTCGATCTCGAGGTCGCTGACCCAGGAAGGCTTCAGCCGCTGCCGCAGCTGGGGCTTGTTGAGCTCCCGCATCTTGGCCAACAGCTTGCGATCACACTGCACCAGGTCCTTGGGGCTGAGCAGATCCTTGCCGGCCCGGAAGGCCCGCGTGAAGTCGATCATCCAGAGCTGCCAGTCCGGCGCTATCACGAAGTTGGTGAGGTTGGGGTCGGAATTGGCGATCAGTTGGTTGAAGATCCGGGCGACGTACATTTGCCGGTTCCAGCTCTCGACATCGGGCGGCTGGAGATTCTTGCGCAGGCGGTCTACCTCCAAGATGCCCTCCACCCACCAGGTGAAGGAGGCCGCCGTGCCTCCCACTTTGCGCTCCACGTAGGGCGGAACCAGGTTGAGGTCCAGCATCTTGGCCACTTCGTAGCCGGCCACGTTGAACTCCCACCAGTCTTTGAAGTTCAACTCGGTTCCCCGCTGAGTGGTGAAGGAGGTCTTGGATATATGGGTCACCTGGATGCCGGCGTCGTGTTTGAGCCGGCCGTCGTCCAGGGTGGTCCGCTTGGGGTTGGTGACGCCCCTGGGGATGTCCCGCTGGGCTCCCATCCGGGCGGTGCGCAGGAATGTTTCCATCTCCTGGCAAGAGAGACTGGGCAGGGTGCCGGCCAGCCCTGCGCCGGCGCCGAGCACCAGAACCGCTATCAGACGTTTCGCAACCATGAGTCGCCTCCTCGATCGCTTCGCCCGAGTGAAGCACGGCCGGCCCCGGCAAGTCATGAAAGTAGCCTCAAAAAACCATGAAAAAATGGTGAAGCCGGTGACGATATAATGAGCTCCGCACGGATGTCGACCGAGACGCAGTCCAGCTACCGCTTCGAGGGCTTCACCCTGGATCTGGACCGCGGCTGCCTGCTGCGCGACGGCCAGGAGGTCAAGCTTCGACCCAAGTCCTTCGAGCTGCTCAAGTACCTGGTCCCGAGGAGCGGCCGCCTGGTAGGCCGGGCGGAACTGATGCAGGCCATCTGGCCGGACACTTTCGTCAGTGACGAGTCCCTGGCGCAGTGCCTGGTGGAGGTGCGGCGGGCTTTAGAGGACAATTCCCAGCGCCTGGTCAAGACGGTACCGCGCCGGGGGTATATCTTCGCGCCCAAGCTCGACGAGGGGCCGGCAGCGTCTCCAGCAGGCCGACGCCGGCGGGTGGCGCTCGGGGTGGCCGCGCTGCTGCTCGGTGGAGCCGGCATCGCGGCGGTGATCTGGCGCGTTTTTCCGCGAGCGGCCCGGCCGGCCACCGTGGCGGTGCTGCCGTTCCGGCTGCTGAGCCATAACGGAGGCGACGAAGCGACGGGGCTGGGCATGGCCGACGCCGTCATCACCCGGCTCAGCAACCTTCGCCAGACCACCGTTCGCCCCACTAGCGCCGTGCGCCGTTACCTCGAGACCGGAACCGACGCGCTGGCAGCCGGCCAACAGCTCCAGGCCGACTGGGTGGTGGAAGGCAGCCTGCAAAGGTCCGGCGAGCGCCTCCGGGTCACGGTTCAACTGCTCAGCGTGCGCGGCGGAAAACCCACCTGGGCCGAGACCTTTGACGAGAGGTTCACCGATTGGTTCACGGTTCAGGACCTGATCTCGGAGCGGGTGGCCGACGCCCTGGCCGTGGAGCTGACCGGGGAGGAGAGAAAGCGGCTGGCGAGGCGCTACACCGGCGACCCCGAAACCTATCAGCTCTATCGTCGAGGCCGGTATCACTGGAACAAGCGAACCGGGGCCGGGCTGCGCAAAGCCCTGGAGCATTTTCAGAAGACCATCGACCGGGATGCTCAGTACGCGCCGGGATGGGCCGGGCTGGCGGACTCCTACAGCCTGCTGGGGTCGCACGAATACGGGGAGCTGCCCCCCAAGGAGGCCTTTCCGAAGGCGACCGCGGCCGCCCGCCGGGCCTTGGAGATCGACGAGGCCCTGTCGGAGGCCCATGCCGCCCTGGCATTCATCCAGTTCAGCTACGAGTGGGATTGGGCGGGCGCCGAGCGGGAATTCCGCCGCGCCCTCCAGCTCCAGCCCGGCTACGCGGTCGCGCAGCAGTGGTACTCCTGCTACTCGATGGCCATGGGCCGCGCAGAGGCTTCGCTGGCTGCCAGCCTTCGGGGTGTGGAGCTGGAGCCGGTCGACCTGGCCTTGCACGCGCAGCTGACCTGGCACTGGTTCAGCGCGCGCCAGTACGACCAGGCGATCGAAGCGTCCCGCAGAACCCTGGATCTGGACCCCAACTCCCCGGTGGCCCACTGGCACCTGGGAAGGGCCTTCGAGCAAAAGGGGGAGTACCAGCGAGCCATCGGGGAGTTCCAGATCGCCTATCTGTTGTCGGGAGGCAACCCCACTAGCAAGTACGCCGTGGCGCGTGGGGCCGCCTCCGGCGGCAACCCGGTGTATCTTTCCAGCCTCGGACACGCCTATGCGGTGGCGGGCAACGCGCTGGAGGCGCGCAAGGCGCTTCGGGAGCTGGAGGAGCTGGCGAAGCTACGATATGTTTCGCCCTACGAGAGGGCCGTGATTCTTACGGGGCTGGGCGAGAAGGAGGAGGCGTTGGCGTGGCTGGAGGAGGCCTATGCCGACCGCTCCGGGTGGTTGGTCTACCTGGGGCTGGAGCCGCGGCTGGAACAGCTTCGTCCGGACCCGCGGTTTGCCAGCCTGTTGAGGCGAGTGGGCCTGCCGGCTCAGTGAGCCGCCCGGGGCACTGTGGCGATGTGTTCACCGGTAGAGACGCCGAGGACGCAGAGATTCGCAGAGTTTCCTATGGTGTTCTCGGCGGACCTCGGCGCTCTCTGCGCCTCTGCGGTAAGAAAGGCGCCGCCCGGCGGACCTGCTAGACTGGGGCTTGATCTCGGTCGTCATCCCGGTCCGGAACGGCGAGCGGGAACTGGAGCGGTGCCTGGAGGCGCTTCAGGGATCGCGCTACGCCGACTACGAGTGCATCGTAGTGGACGACGGCTCGGCGGATGGCTCAGCGCGGGTGGCCGAGGGGCGGGGGCGCCGGCTGATTCGCTGCCCGGCGAGCCGCGGGCCAGCGGCGGCCCGGAACCTGGGAGCGCGAGAGGCCCGCGGCGACATCCTCTTCTTCATTGACGCTGACGTCTGCGTGACGCCGGACTCGCTCGGCCGCGTGGCCCAGACCTTCGCCGAGGACGCCTCTCTGGACGCCCTGATCGGGTCTTATGACGACAGCCCGGAGGCGCCCGACTTCCTTTCCCAGTACAAGAACCTCATGCATCACTTTGTGCACCAGAGCGGGCGCGAGACGGCCTCCACCTTCTGGAGCGGCTGCGGGGCCATCCGCCGCGAGGTATTCGAGCGCTACAGCGGCTTCCGCGAGGACTACAAGCGCCCGGCCATCGAGGACATCGAGCTCGGCTACCGCTTGACCCGGGACGGGGCCAGGATTCTGCTCGACAAGAATCTCCGGGTGAAGCACCTCAAGGCCTGGACCTTCTGGCGGCTGCTGAAGACCGACATTCTGGACCGGGGCATCCCCTGGACGGAGCTGATCCTGCGCGACTCCAGCATGCCGAACGATCTGAACGTGCAGATCTCACAGCGGATCAGCGTGGCGCTGGTCTACCTGATGCTGGCGGCGGTGGGGGTCATGGCGGTGCACTTCAAGGGGCTGTTCCTTGTGCCGCTGCTGCTGCTGCTGCTGCTGCTGCTGTCGGCCTACTGGTTCCACGACTGGCACGTGGTGCGCTCCCGGGCGCGGCTGCTGGCGCCGATCGCGGCGGCGGTGGGGGCGTCGATTTACCTGGCGTGGCGAAACCACATGCTGTCGCTGATCCCGCCGCTGGCGGTTTCGCTGGTGCTGATCTACTTCCAGCACCGCTTCCAGCGCGGCACCTGGTCGTGGCGCGCCTATTCGATTTTCACCGGGGTGTCGCTGGCCTCCACCGTGGGCCTGATCCTCAGTTTCATGCCCAGCCACCCCATGATCATCGCCCCCTTCCTGGTCCTGCTGCTGGTGCTGTTCATCAACTCCCAGTTTTACGTGTTCCTGCACGGGCGCAAGAGCTTCCTGTTCATGCTGACCGCCATCCCGTTTCACCTGCTGTACAACTTTTACAACGGGATCTCCTTCTGCGCCGGCATGGCCCTGTACTGGCTGCGACGGAAGCCGGCGCCGGGGGAGCCCCGGCCGTCGGGCCGGCGGGCCAACGCCGCCAAATGACGGACCGCCCGGCCCGCCGGATCCTGAACAATCTCTTCTATCTGTCGGCCGGGGAGCTGTTGGCGAGGCTGGCGCATTTCGCCGCCTTCGCCCACCTGGCGCGGGCGCTGGGACCGAGCGGCTTCGGAGGGGTTGGCTTCGCCATGACGGTGGCCTCCTACCTTCTGATACCTGTGTTGCAGGGATATGATTCAGTCGGGATCCGGGAGGTGGCGCGGGACCACCGCCGGGTCGAAGCCTACGCCGGGGGCATTCTGGCGATCCGGCTGCTGTCGGCGGCGGCGGTGTGGCTGGCCCTGCTGGGGGCGCTGGCCTTGTTTCCCCCGGAGCCGCGGCTGGGGGCCCTGCTGGCTCTGTTCGGCCTGACGCTGTTTCCGGCGGCGGCCTCGCTGAAGTGGGCCTTTCAAGCCCTGGAACGGAACCGGCCGGTGGCGGTGGCAGGCATCGTCGCCCAACTGATCTTCGCCGCCGGGGCCTTCACGGTGCGGGGGCCGGACCAGTCGCTGGAGGTCCCGCTCTACCTGCTGGCCGGCGAGATGGCCGGGGCGCTGCTGCTGGCCGGGGTGTTTTGCCGCTCGGTCGGCCGCCTCGGGCTGGTGTGGGACCGGGCGCAGTGGCGGGCGTTATTCCGGGAATCGGCGCCGCTGGCGCTCTCGACCCTGCTGGGAACGCTGCTGTTCAACTTCGACGTGCTGGCGCTGGCCTGGTTCCGGACGCCGGCGGAGGTGGGCGTCTACACCGCTCTGTACCGGCTGGTGCTGCTGCTATTCGCCCCCTTGACGCTGTTCCAGCTCAGCATCTTTCCGACGCTGGCTCGGGCGCCGGCGGGCGAGCTGAAGCGGCTGGCCGGAACGGCGCTGCGGTACCTGGCAGCGGTGTTCGCGCCGCTGCCGGTGGCCGGCCTGTTCGCGGCCGGACCCGCCCTGGGGCTGCTGTTCGGAGCAGAGTACGCCGCTGGAGCAACGGCGCTCCGGATTCTGCTGTGGGCGCTGCCGCTGATGGCGCTGCGTTCCCTGTTTCGGATTATCCTGGTGTCGCGCGACCTCCAACGGCTCGACCTGCGCGCCGTGGCGGCCGCCACCGTGACGAACGTGGGCCTGGACCTTATCCTGGTCCCGGGATCCGGCGTCGTCGGCGCGGCGGTTTCCACCCTGAGCTCCGAGGTGGTCTTACTGGCACTTTCATGGCGTTACCTCCGAAGCCGCCTCTGGCCGGCCCTGGCCTCGAAGGAGATGGCCGGATGGTGACGCCGCACATCTTCACGCCCGAGTATTACGAGCGGCTGGGGCGACTGGAGCAGTACCACCCCTGGGCGGGGTACATGCAGCGGCTGGCCTTCGCCTTGCTGGACCTTCACAGCCCGGGCGCGCCGCTGCGAGTGCTGGACGCCGGCTGCGGCGCCGGGCACTTCACCGAGCTGTGGCGGGAGCACAGCCGGATCCCGGTAGCGGTGGGACTGGACAGCGCCATCGAGGCCCTGCGGGTGAGCCGCCGGCGCGGCGTGTTGCGCCTGGCGGCAGGCTCAGTGGCCGACCTGCCGTTTCGCGGCGCCGTTTTCGACGCTCTGTACTGCGCCGACGTGCTGCAACATCTGGAGGCCCCCGCGGCGGTCCGGACCCTGGGGGAGTTTGCCCGGGTGTTGCGGCGGGGCGGCTTGCTGCTGGTGCGGACGGCGGCGCGGCGGGGCCTGGGATCGAAACGGCACCGCGACACCGGCGACTACCAGCAGTGGGAACCCGAGAAGCTGCGGGCCCAGCTCGAACCCCGCGGTTTCGAGATCCTCTGGATGTCCCTGGTGAACTGGCTGCCGTCGCTGGCGGCGGACCTGAGGGCCTGGCGGCGGCCGGCCCCCGCGGGCGACGTGGGCTTGGGCGTCGCTCTGGCGCCGGTCAGCGGCCTGAGCTGGGCCCTGCTGGAGGCCTATTGGTGGATGGAGCAGATTGGACTGCTCCGCTTGCGGTGGCGCCTGCCCGGCGGCCACACCTTGCTATGTCTGGCCAGGAAACAGTGAAGCCCCGGGTTTCGGTGCTGGTGGTTTCCTACAATGCGCCGGCCACCCTGGAGCGCTGCCTGGAGTCGCTCGAAGCCCAACTGGGGCCGGATACCGAGATCATCGTCGCCGACTGCTCGACGCTGGATCCGCGACTTCAGTTCCGCCGGCAGTTTACATCTGTCAAGTTTCTGCGCTTCGAGCGGCGGCTGACGATTCCGGAACTGCGGCGTGAGGCGATGCGCTCCGCGGGCGGTGAGATTTTTCTGCTCACAGAAGCGCGGGTGGTGCCGTCTAAGGACTGGGCCGCTTTGCTGGTTAAGGCGCATACTACCCACCCCAAAGCGCCAGCCGTAGGCGGCCCACTCGATTCTAACCCCAGATCCAGCTTCGACGCAGCAGTTTTTTTCTGCGAATACGGCCTGCATATGGCCCCCGCCCCGGATGGCGAGGCCTCGCAGCTCTCCGGAGCCAATCTGAGCTACAAGCGCTGGGCCATCGAGCGCTGCCAGGACCTGGTAGAGGCCGGAGCCTGGGAACCCTTTATCCATCAGCGACTTAGCGAGCAGGGCGGCAGCCTGGTGCGGGTTGGCAAGGCGGTTGCTTTTTACCATAACTCGCTGTCGGCGGCCCAATTCGCCCGCCAGCGGTTCCACTATGGGCGCTGGTATGCGGCGGCCCGGGCCGCCCGGGCCACGCGACTGCTGCGGGCGGCTTCCTGCCCTGTGGTGCCACTAGTCTTGACCCTTCGTCTGTCTCGCCTGGCGGCGACCCGCGGCCGCCTGCGCCGGTTCCTGTGGGCGCTGCCCTGGATTCTGCCCTTCCAGACCATCTGGGCTGCCGGAGAGTTCTGCGGCTATCTTTTGGGGAAGGGCGAGAGCGACCGACAGGTGTTTTGAGATGGCTGGGGCCACTTTTCATCCCGGCGCCCGTTGTCATCCCGAGCGCAGCGAGGGATCTGCTGGAGACTCCCGGGCGGCCGCGATGGGCGTAGGAGCAGATCCCTCGCTGCGCTCGGGATGACAGTACCGGCATAGCAGCTAGGCGTTTGACCCTATTGCAAGAACGCCGCCACTCGCCGACACTGGTGAAGTATGTCTGTGAAACCGTTTGCCTTGTTGCTGCCGGTGGCCCTGGCGGCCCAGCAGGCCCCACCCCGGGAGCGGCGCTCGAGCGAAGTCGTTTACGACGTCAACGGACGTCCGGCGGCGGGCGCGCCTTCCACCGCCGAACGCCGTCGCGACGGCGCCGTCGAACGGCAGGAGCAGCAACGCGACTTCCACGGCCGACCGGTCACCAGCCGCTCGTCTCAGGAACGCCTGCTGAGCGAACGGGATGGCGGCCGGATCAGCGAGCGGGTGATCCAGCGCTACGACCCGGAGGGCCGCCCGGCCGGCCGCCAGGTGGTCCGCATCGAGACGCGCCAGTCGCCCGACGGATCGAAGGTTACGGCCGAGACTCTGTATGAGCAGGATCTGAACGGCCGGCTGCAGCTGGCCGAACGCCGCACCACCACCAAGCGAACCACATCTTCCGGCAGCGCCGGCACAACCCTGGTCGAGCGGCCTGGCGTCAATGGCGGCTCCCAGGTGGTCGAGCGGGTGGAACGCACCGAAACCAAGCGGGGCGAGTCGGTGGTGGAGTCGGTCACGTCGCGGCAACTGCTGGACGGCAACAACCGGCTCCAGGAGCGCGAGCGTGAGTCCAGCGTCTCGACCAAGGCGGGCGAAGTGACAAGCAAAGAGACCCGGCAATGGCAGGTCGGCGCCACCGGCGGGATGGACTTCGTCGGCCGCAGCTCCAGCCGCACGGTCGAGAAGCCCGACGGCAGTCAGGTGGAAGACCTGGAGGTCTACACTACGCGCATCGGCGGCACCACCCCGGAGCTGAACAGCGGCGGCGCGCCAACGCTGGAGCAGCAGGTCCGCCGGGAAAAGAAGGTTCAGCCCGACGGCCGCATCCTGGAAACCACCTCCGCCCGCCTGCGCCAGGTGGCCGAGCCAAGCCGCCTTGGCGGCCTGGAGGTCACCGAGGCCGTCATCACCCCCACGGCCGAAGGAAGGACCATCGAGCGAACCATCTCCGAGCGGGACTCCAACGGCCGCCTGCGCCCGGTTCGGCGAGAGGTTGAAGAGGAGAAGAAGTAGCCCGCCGCCGAGCCTGCTCCAATAACTCGCTCACTCTGCGGGCGTGGTGATCCCAGGTGAAATTCGCCAGGATGGTCTGGCGGGCGCGGCCGCCCAGGCGCTCCCGCAACGCCGGGCTGCGGCCCAGCGCCAGCAGCTTCTCGATGAGCTCCTCGGGCTGCGCCGGGTCGTAGAGCAGCCCGTTGATTCCTTCTTCAATGACCTCAGCGATCTGGCCCATCCGCGCCGCCAGCACCGCGCGGCCGCTGGCCATGTATTCGAACAGCTTGAGGGGCGAGAAATAAAAGCGCTGCTGCGGCGCGTAGGGCGCCACCAGAATATCCATGGCGGCCGTCATGCCGGGGACTTTCTCGTAGGGCAGGCGGCCCAGGAAGGCGGCATTGGGTCCCCGGTAGCGGCGCTCCAAGTCCCCGCCGGGGCCCGCCAAAACAAAGTGGAGGCTCGGATCGCGCGTCGCGGCCTCGGCCATCACCCGCTCCAGCGGCTCCAGCCCATGAAAGCGCGCGAAGCTGCCGGCGAAACCGACCAGGGTCTTGCCCGGAAAGCGCGCCCGGAGCGCCGGGTCGGCCGCCCGGGGGCAGAAGCGCGCTGGATCGGCGCCATTGGGTATTACGGCGACCCTCCCGGCATCGAGGCCGCGCTCGACGAAGTAGCTCTTCAGCACGCCGGAAACCACGAACACGGCGTCAGCGGACTCCAGCATCCGCCTCTCGATCCATTCGGACAGGCCGGGCAGCAGCCGCAGCCACGGCTTGAACCGACGGATCTCGTCGGGAACCGAGGCATTGACCTCCAGGACCACCGGAAGGCCCAGCCAGCGGGCCGCCGCCAGGGCCGAGAACCGCAGGGCGTGCAGCACCAGGACGACGTCGGGCTGCTCGCGGCGCAGGATGTGGATCTCGGGCCCCATGCCGGTGAGAGACCTGGCGTGATTGGCCGCTTCCCACAGCCAGGGAGAGGCCCGGCCCGGCGCGCCGTTCCCCGGCGTGCCTGGCGGCCTGCGGTGCCGCTCGACCACCACCACCTGGTGGCCCAGACGCTCCAGCGCCCCCACGGTCTGGGCGATCTGGGTGGCGGCTCCGGTGGAGGCCTCCAGATCCCACTCATAGTTGATATAGCAAATGCGCATTAGACCCGGAGCCCCTGGCCTGCCGAGTAGATCTGGTCCAGCCGCCGGACAAGGTGCTCGAAGGCGTACCGCTGGCGGGCGATCTGGCGGTTCCGTAGCCCCAGGTGGCGGCGCAGATCCGGAAACGCCAGCAGGAACTCCAGGGCTGCCGCCAGGGCCGCCGAGTCACCCACGGGAATCAGCACTCCGTCAGGCAGCATCTCCGGCAGGGCGCCAACCGGTGTGGCCACCACCGGCAAGCCCGCCGCCATGGCCTCGAGCACGGCGTTGGGCATCCCCTCGGCGCGCGACGGCAGCAGGAACACGTCGCAGCTTTCGAGCAGCTCCGCCTTGCGATGCGGCCCCACGGGGCCGGGAAACTGCACCATGCCGTCCAGACCGAGTTGGGTGGCCAGCCGGCGAACCTGCTCGCCCTCGCCGCGGCCCGAAGCCCGGTCCGGACCGGCCAGCAGGAATTGGATGGGACGCCCGCGCAGCCGCGCGGCCGCTTCCAGGATCTCGAAGTGGCCCTTGTGGCGCCCCAGGGTGGCGATGGTGAGCACCCGCATCTGGCCGTCCGGCGAGCCGGCTGCCGGCTGCCCAGGGATCTCCACGCCGTTTGGCGCCAAATGAACCGGCCGGCCGGGCGCCAGCCGGCTCACTACATCTTTCCAATAGTCTGAGAGCACCAGAATGTCCGTGGGGACCCGCAGGGCGCCGCGGATCGACCATCGGCCCGCCCGGCCCTGCTCCCGGTACCAGCGCTCGAAATCCCCGCTGTGCAGCTGTAGCAGCACCCGCAGGCCCAGCATGCGGCCGGCCGCCGCATAGACGGCGGACTCCGCGAAGTTCACCCCGCTGGAGGATTTGATGTGCACCAGCCGGGGACGGTCGAGCACCAGGCCGGCCGCGAAGGCCGCAAAGCGCCGGCCGCGGGAGCGATCCCACACCCGAAGGCCATGCCGGGCCGCCAACTCCGAGCCCAGCAGCATGGCCACGCCGTTGTGGACTCCCCCGAGCGGGTCGCCCGGCGGCGCCGGCGCTACCAGCAGCACTCCCCGCCTTCGGCCGCGCGCCAGCCGCTGGTACAGCTCCACCACCGGCCGGCACTGCGATTCCCAGCTGCGATGCCGGCTCACCCAGGCCCGGGCCGAGTCACCCAGCCGGCGGCGCTGGACCGGGTCCGCCAGCAAAGCATCCATTCTATGGGCCAGGGCCGCGGCATCTCCGGCTGGAAACAGCAGCCCGTTTACGCCGTCCACGATCAGCTCCCGGTGGCCCCCGCAGTCGCTGGCGATCAGCGGGCGAGCGTGAGCCATGATCTCGAGCGGCTTGAGCGGCGTTACCAGGTCGGTGAGGCGGGTCCGGCGGCGGGGCAGCACCAGCAGATCGATCTCGCGGTAGTAGTCAGACACTCGCTCGTGAGGGACGCGGCCTGTGAATCGAACCACACTATCCAGGCGCCGGCTCCGCGCGCGCCTCTCCAGCTCCGGCCGGGCGGGGCCGTCTCCCACGATCACAAGGCGCAGGCCGGGGTGGGCCGGGGCCAGCCGGGCGGCGGCTTCGATCA
>Ga0247727_10010838_pt1 | contig 16054 bp, 11 predicted proteins | sample WisWelCaveWW1625_FD_202498 | JGI IMG/M metagenome (GOLD analysis project Ga0247727, IMG submission 202498) | Biofilm microbial communities from Wishing Well Cave, Virginia, United States - WW16-25 | ecosystem: Environmental > Aquatic > Deep subsurface > Groundwater > Cave microbial mat | place... | reverse complement strand
TGTGCCCGTCGTCGTGCCACCGAGAATGACATAGTTGTAAAACGCGGGCACCATGATTGAAATGATGAGCGCGAGGTTGAGCAGCACCATCGTCGTCTGAACGTTAGCATGATGCGGACGAAAACGTTTCTTGCGCGCGTAACAAAAGCCGATATACAAACCGACAAGGATGATGATCTCGATTACGAGATTGATTGTCGCGGCGTTGCGCGCGCCGAAAATTGCTTGCATGATGACCTCCGCGGGGAATCAGAGATTGGAGATTGGAGATTGGGTAGTTGGGTAGTTGGGTGGTTGGGTGGTTTGCCATTGGCTATAAGCCATCAGCCATCTGCGATTTGCGATACGCGTTCTATGCTTTCTCGCGTCGTTCCAAATTGCTCACACGCGCCAACTCTTTTAAATCCAAATTTTGTTCCATCCAGTATTCGCGTTTGGCTTTGAGCGCGCCCGTCGGACATGCCTGCACACAGTTGCCGCAATAGACGCAGGTGGATTCGGGGATAGGCACATGCTCGAAGGTGGAAATGTGCGTGTCAAAGCCGCGATCCGCGCGGTTAATCGCAAACGTCCACTGCGTATCCTCGCCACACGCTTGCGTGCAGCGCCAACACAAAATGCATTTGGAATAGTCGCGTAAATAAAAGGGGTTGTCGTCGAACAAGGGAAATTCGCGGCGCGCGATTTTTTCGCCGTACCGATTGGGATCAGCTTTGTATTTTGTCGTGTATGCTTGAATTTCGGGCGCGTCGCTCAAATCAATTGCGCTGTGCAGCATCTCCATCAATACTTTGCGGGAGAGTTGCACGCGCGGCGAATCGGTTTTGACTACCATGCCATTTTCCGCGACGCGCGAACATGCTTGCACCAACACGCGCGATTTTTCCACTTCAACGACGCACACGCGGCAGATCGAGGGGGGAGTAAAATGGGGGTGATAGCAAACGGTTGGGATTTCTTTATGGATTTGCTGCGCGGCTTGCAAGATCGTTGTACCTTGCGGCACGGTGATCGTTTGTCCGTCAATGGTTAACGTAACGTCGCTCATCAATAGCTCCAGCTGCGTGCGGGGGATTGAGGGGCATTGTAGCAAAAAAGGAGAGGGGCGTCTATTCGTAAAAAGAAGGAAACCCGTCCTGACAGGATGGGTTTCCTTTTTTTTACAACTCCAGCATCCACAAATCATTCACCGCGCCCTCGCTTGTACTCCCTCCAAAAAGAAAAACGCGATTGTTGATCGAATCATAAACCGCATCATGGCTTTTGCGTGCGCTTGGACCCTCAGCCGCGATTTGTTTCCACGTTTTTGCACTTGCATCAAACACCCACAAATCGTTGACGGCTCCGCCCGCTTTGCCACCAAAGAGAATGAGATTGCCCGTTTTGGAATCTACAACGAGGGATGGATTCTCACGCGCAGAGGGCGTTTCGCCCGCGGGGCTGGCGAGCGTCCATTGATTCGTTTTCAAATCGAATGACCATAAATCGCCCTGCGGACAGGGACCGAATCCCGACGAACAACCGCCAAAAAGATACACCGCATTGGACGCGGGCGCATACGCGATTTCAAGCAGACAGCGCTTGAGGGGCTTGTCGCCTTGCGGCGTCATGTTGGTCCATGCGTTTGTCTTCAAATCGAGCGCCCAAATATCATCATGGCGTCCATCGCGCGCAAAGCCATGTGAAATGATGAGGCGATCACTTTTCGTATCGAGCGTGACGCCGTGTCCGTACCGAATATCGGGCTTGTTGCCTTGCGTTTGAATTTCGCTCCACGTTTCGGTCGCCGTATCAAATTTCCATGTGTCGTTATAGAACGCCTCTTTTTGTCCACCAAACAAATAGACGGCTTTGCTTTTCGGATCGTACACCGATGCGAACCCGAAACGCGGCGAAGGACTTGCCGTTTTGAGTTCGCGCCACGCGTTGGTTTTCAGATCATAAATCCACGTATCGGCAAAGATTTGTCCCCTCACGCGTCCGCCAAACAAAACAAGCTGCTGTTTGTCCGAATCAAACGCGAGCGCATGATCAAAACGCGCGGGCGGTGCATTGGGCGCATCGAGTTTTGTCCACGCGAAATTTTTCGACGCGGGCGCATCCGTCGGATTTGCTGCTGCCGCTGCGGTGGGCGTGGGCGCGGCGACCGTAAGTTTCGGTGTGATTTGTTCAGTGGGTTTGACGGTCGCCGCGTCGGTGGGTTTCGCAATTTGCGCGGTGGCGATTGGCATTGCGGTTGCAGTGGGGTTCGGCATTGTTGCGGAAGGTGTTGTTGGCGCAGGTGTCGCGGCTGCACACGCATTGACCAGAATCGTACCGAGGGCGACTAGCCCGTAAAACATTTTTCGTGAATGGAACATCATTCCTCCTGTGGCATTGTGACACACTCGAGTATGCGCGCGCGACGTTACGTTGCGGTGAACGGGACATTACGAAAAAAGAAAGCGGAACGATGAAATCGCCCCGCTTTCTTTCAACCTCCCACCAACCTTTTCTCAAACGCGCTCATGATCGCCGTCGCTGCAAATTGTCCTAACCCACACAGCGACGCGTCCTTCATCACAATTCCTGTATCGAACAAAAGTTGGCGTTCGCGCGCGGGAAATTCAAGTTTGTCGAGGCGTCCTGTTCTGCCGTTGAGCGCGCGTTCGATAATTTCCAATTGCCGCTGCGTGCCAATCTGACAGGGGAAACATTTGCCGCACGATTCGTGTTTGAAAAAATGCGCGATGCGTTTCAAGACGTGCCACAAGTTCACGCTATTGTCAATGACCATGATCGCGCCCGAACCGAGCGTGGCATTGATCGCGTTCAACGATTCAAACGCGAGGGGCACATCAATTTCATCGGGCGTGAGAAACGTTCCAGCCGCGCCACCGAGGAGAACTGTTTGCAGTTGGCGTCCAGGCAATAATCCCAAACCATAATCATAAATCACTTCGCGCAGCGTCACGCCCATTGGAATTTCGTACACGCCGCCGCGATTCACATGCCCGCTCAAACACACGAGGCGCGTACCGGGCGATTTTTCCGTGCCGAGTTGGCGATACTCGTGCGCGCCTTCGCTGATGATAAAGGGAATGTTGGAAAGCGTTTCGACATTGTTGATGACGGTGGGGCGCATGAACAAACCCGCTTGCACGGGGAACGGCGGTTTGGTGCGCGGTTCGCCGCGTTTGCCTTCGATGGATTCAAAGAGCGCGGTTTCTTCGCCGCACTCGTACGCGCCCGCGCCGCGTCGAATTTCCAAATCAAACGAAAAATCAGTGCCCAGAATATTCGCGCCGAGATAATTATTCGAGCGCGCTTGTTCCACCGCTGCGCGCACGCGTTTGTACGCAAGCGGATATTCGCCGCGAATGTAAATATAGCCGTAACTCGAGCTAATGGCGCGCGCGGCGAGGAGAATGCCTTCCAAAATTTGGAAGGGATGACGTTCCATCAAGATGCGATCTTTGAATGTTCCCGTTTCCGATTCGTCCGCGTTGCACACCACATACCCCGCGCTCCGTTCGCGCGGGAGGGATGAATTGAGATCGTAGGTGCCGTTGCTTTTCGCGTCCGCGATATTTTTCGCGGTCAGTTCCCATTTCATCCCCGTCGGAAACGCCGCGCCGCCGCGTCCCACCAAGCCCGCCGTTTTCACTTGCGCGATCATTTCATCGGGCGTCATCATGTACAACGCTTTGCGTAAGGCAATAAATCCACCTTGGGCGAGAAAACTATCAAGCGTGTGCAACTTCGGTTTTTCGATATTTTTCAAAAGACGCGGACCCTGTGCAATGCCGCGCGGTGCGGATTCGGGCGCGCGGATCAAGTCCATCACAGTATCGGTTGTGACGTTTTCGTGTGTGACATCATTGACTTGGATCGCGCAGGCGAGGTCGCAATGTCCCATGCATGGGACGGTTTCGAGCGTGTATTCGCCGTCGCTCGTCATTTCACCGTCCTTGATCCAAAAAACATTCTTGACCTTGTGCAATATGTCGCGGCTGCCCGCCAGATAGCAGCTTACATCGTCGCACACGCGCACCATTTTTTTGCCGACGGGTTTGGTGTACAACATTTTGTAATACGTGGCGACACCGTACACTTCGGACAGGGGCGCGTTCAACGCTTGCCCCACTTGCGCCAACACCTCACGCGGCAGCCAACCCCCACTCACCTCTTGCGCTTCAATTAACGCGGGCAGCAAACCCGCGCGCCCTTCGGGCGCCCAACGCGCGAGAACGGAAGTGAGCGACGCGCCCGCGCCTTCGCGCGCGCGCAATTCCGCCCACGCGTTGTTGGTCCATTCCGTAATGTTTTCGAGATAGCGTTGATACGCGTCGCGCAATTCGACATCGTAGCTGCGTCCAAGTTCGAGCGCGCGTAATTTATCCGCGTCGCGAATCGCTTTGCCCGAATCATCGGAAACAATCGCTTGAAACAACGCGTAATCGGTGAGTAGCGCGCGCCCTGGCGCGTGATCCAAACCATTGATGCCAAATTCGCGCGCGGTGCGCGAGACAAAACCCGATAGCTTTGCCCAACGCAGACGCGGCGTTTGGCGTTCCGTAGCGATGGTGGTATACGCGCGCAGCCAAAACAAAATGGGCAGTTTGGAAGAATCAGCGCGCACATCCGCGAGGAGATGATCGAGAGCAACGGTGAGCTTTGGGTTCATCGTAGAGTCAGCAAGTTTGGGATGAGGAGGAGCTTCGCAGGGCTGTAGTGTATGCCAATTCGCGGAAAAAGGGTAGGGGCGGGGTTATCCCGCCCCCTTCCCGCGGGAAACCGCAAAGGGCGGGAAACAAAAAAGGGCGGGATAACCCCGCCCCAACGTCATTCGGGATAATTTTCAAGGAATTGTTTGACCCTGTTCATAAACGTATCGCTAATCGCGCCGTCGAGGAGGCGATGATCGAATGACAATGCGAGATAGACCATCGGGCGAATTGCAATCGCGTCGTTGATGACAATGACACGTTTTTGAATTGCGCCGATGCCGAGAATCGCGGATTGGGGCTGTGCAATAACAGGCGTGCCAAAGAGCGAACCGAACACGCCGTAATTTGTAATCGTAAATGTTCCGCCCGCCGCTTCATCGGGATTCAACTTTTTCTCGCGCGCGCGTCCAGCTAAATCATTCACTGCGCGCGCGAGTCCGAGCAAGCTTTTGTCGTCCGCGTTTTTGATGACAGGCACAATCAAGCCATCATCAATCGCCACCGCGATTCCGATATTCAACTCGCGTTTCATCGCAATTCCTTGTTCGGTAAATTGCGCGTTGACGATGGGGACTTGCTGCAAGCCGTACACAACCGCTTGAACAAAGTATGGTGTGTAAGTGAGTTTCACATTCTGCCGCGCAAATTCATCTTGATGTTTGGCAAAATGCGCGAGGACTCGCGACATGTCGGCTTCGTGGACGGTGGTGACATGCGGCGCAATCGCTTTGCTGCGAACCATGTGTTCGGCGATGGCGCGGCGCATCTGGGAAAGCGGCACGAGCGTGTCGGTTTGTGCGGGCGCAGAGGGAACGGCTGGAACGGGTGGCGCCGATTTTTGCGGCGCGGTGACTTGAGGAGTTGCCGCCTTGCCAAACACTTCTTCTGTCGGGCGGAACAATTCGCCTGTTCCCGGCTGTTCCCATGGCGGCAAGGTTTCGGCGGCGGGCGCGGAGGGGGAACGCTGCGGCTCGGGGAGGGAACGCTGCGGCTCGGACAGGGAACGCTGCGGCGAGCGTTCCGTACGATGCGCCAAAAAATTTTCAATATCTTTTTTGCTGATGCGTCCGTTTTCACCTGTCCCGTTGATCGTTTTCAACTCCGCGTCGCTGATATTGTATTCGGAAATCATGCGCGCGACGACAGGGGTGAAACGATTGCGCGCGGAACCGTTGCTTGGCGTTTCCACCGTAGATTGTGTGAGGGGTGGTTGGGTGGTTAGGTGGTTAGGTGGTTGGAGAGATTGTGGGGAAGCTGCCAGCTCATTCGCTTGACCGATCAATGCGACAACCGTTCCCGCTTTTACGGTGATTCCTTCAGGCACAAGAATTTCTGTAAGTGTGCCCGCGGCGGGCGATGGAATTTCGGTTGTGACTTTGTCGGTGATCACTTCCAAGATCGGTTCATAGAGCGCGACGGTATCACCAACATTTTTTAACCATTTGCCGACAGTCCCTTCGACAACACTTTCGCCGAGCTGCGGCATGACAATGTTTGTGGGCATGAAAACTCCGTGTAGCGTATCGCGTATCGCAAATCGCAAATCAAAAAGCTCCAACTTCCAACTTCCAACTTCCAACTTCTAACTTCCAACTTCCAGCGGCATCACGCGTTCCAATTCCGAAATTTCGGCGGGGGGTTTTTTGCCTTGCCACAGTTGAGAGAACAAGATGAGATTGAGAATGAATAACCAACCGATGGTGAGCGTGCCGAAAATGTCGGTGAGTGGGTCGGCGCGCCCTTGCAAAAAATAAACGGCGATGGTGAATTGCAGACCCGCGCGCAAGATCGCAGAGAGAATTGGACTATAGTCCGCGCGGCGCGCGAGACGATTGAAAAAAGGTGTAATGAGCAATGAGTAAAAAAACATGGCAGCAAAGAACGCGCCAAAATTTTCAGAGGTGTTGTAACGTCCCGCAAACACAAGCGGCAATTGCCACACAAACCACAACAAGCCGACAAACAAATTGGTGAGATACAACGGCAGTGTTTTCAAACGCGGCAGCAAATACGCGCGCCAACCAATTTCTTCGGCGAACGCGAGAATCAACAAAACGATGAGCGAAAACCACATCCCAAGCGCGTTGCTAAATAATTTTCCAACCTCGAGCGTGCCTTGATTAAAACGCAACATGAACACAGGCATCAAGATAAAAATGGGCAGCAGTGCAGCAACGGCAACCCCGCGCGCGGAAATCGTTTTCCACCATGACAATGGCGCGAGCGAAAATTTTTGCAGCCAAATTTCGAGAAACACAACTACTGCCAGCGGCGCGAAACTTCCAATCCCAAGCAACAGATTGCCAATCCCCGCAGGCAGGACTCCGCCCGGCAGCCAGAACAACCACGTCAACGCAATCGTCAACACCGCAAACATCACCACTTCGCGCAAGGGGGTGGTGGATTGGGGAGAAAGGGGGAAGGTGAGTTTCATCGCAAACGATTTTACGTGCCACACACTTTGGTAAGGGCGTGGCACATCAAATCGCATTAGTACGCCGCGAGTTTCCGAATCGCCGCCGCGATCTTTTCCGCGTTCGGCATGAAATAATCTTGCATTGTGCGCGCATACGGCATCGCGGGCACATCGGGCCCCGCCACGCGCATCACGGGCGCGTCGAGAAACTCAAATGCTTCACTGGCGATCAACGCGGCGATTTCAGAACCGAGGCCCATCGTGAGATTGTCTTCATGCACGATCATCGCTTTGCCTGTTTTTTTCACAGACGACAAAATTGTGTCTTGATCGAGCGGATGCAATGTGCGCGGGTCAACCACCTCAACGTTAATATCCTCGTGCATCAATTCCTGCGCGGCGGTCAGCGTTTCATGCAGCATCAAGCCGTACGCAATGACCGTGACATCACTGCCAACGCGTTTAATGTCCGCTTTTACAAACGGAATCATGTAATCGTCGTCTGGCACCTCGCCCTTGATAAGACGATACGTTTTTTTGTGTTCGAGAAAAAGGACGGGATCATTCACGCGCAGCGCATATCGCAACATGCCGACAATGTCATAGGGCGTGGAGGGCGCGACGACGTACAACCCCGGCACATGCGAATACGTTGCCTCGATGCTTTGCGAATGATACAAACCGCCGCCAATGCCGCCGCCGTACGGTGTACGAATCAACAGCGGGCAAACCCAATCCCCGTTGGTGCGATAACGAAAGCGCGCGGCTTCCTCCACGATCTGATTGAACGCGGGCGCGATAAAATCGGCAAACTGAATTTCCACCACCGGGCGCAACCCGTACAACGCCGCGCCGACACCGACAGCGACAATGGAACATTCAGACAACGGTGAGTCCACAATGCGCTTGTCCCCAAATTCTTCGATCATCCCTTTGGTCGCGCGAAACACGCCCCCGCGCTTTCCGACATCCTCGCCCGTGAGAAAAATTTTCGGATTGCGCTGCATTTCTTGTTGAAGCGTGCGCGTGACGGCTTCGATATTGGTGAGTTCGGACATTTTTGATTTTTGATTTTTGATTTGGGATTTGGGATTTGGGATTTAGACAAGGAGCGAAAAATCACAAATCCGAAATCATAAATCCTAAATTTCTGGCAGTTTCTCCCACACCCCATTCAATGCTTCTTCCGCGGGCGGGTACGGCGCGTTGCGCGCAAATTCATTCGCGTCATCCACAATTTCGCGGGCGCGGTCCTCAAATTCTTGATTCTTGTTTTCGTCGAGCAGATTGTACTCGTAACAATAGTTGCGCGCGAGCAAAATCGGATCGCGCTTTTTCCACAGTTCCACCTCCTCACGCGAACGATACGTCCGATCATCGTCGTCGGAAGAATGAGGCACAGGGCGATACGTTTTCGCTTCGAGCAGGGAAGGTCCGTCACCGCGCCGCGCGCGTTCCACAGCTAATTTCATCGCGCTGTACGATTCCAGAAAATCATTGCCGTCGAAAATCACACCGGGCATTCCATAGCCAAACGCGCGATCCGCGACATTTTTCACCGGCATCTCGCGTTCGATGGGAACGGAAATCGCGTACTGATTGTTTTGACAGAAAAAGATGACGGGCAATTTGAAGATGCCTGCCCAATTTAATCCTTCGTGAAAATCACCTTCGGCAGTGGAACCTTCGCCAAAGCAGGTGACGACGACTTGATCGCTTTTTTGATATTGAATGGCAAAGCCGACGCCTGATGCCTGCGGAATTTGTGTTGCGACAGGGCTGGAAACAGAAACGATATTTAATTCGCGCGAACTGTAATGCGAAGGCATTTGGCGCGCGCCTGACATCGGTTCGCCTTGCTTGCCGTACAATGCCAGCATCATTGCGCGCGGTGTGAGACCGAGCGAAAGCGTGAAACACAAATCGCGATAGTACGGCAAAACGTAATCGTGACCGCGTTTCAACGCGTGCGCCGCGCCGACTTGGCATGCTTCGTGTCCGATGCCTGAAACGTGGAATGCGACTTCGTGCTGCCGATGCAAAATCCACATGCGCTCATCCACGCGGCGCGCGAGAAGCATGTGCCAATACATTTCCAATACTTGCTCGTCATGCAGACCGAGTTGAACGTGGCGCGGCTCGGTGCGCGTTTGCGATTGAATGTTTTCTACACGAACGGGTGTCATTAGGAAAGGTGACTGCGACGCATCATCACGCACACACGTAAGTCAAGCAAAATGCGTGATGCTGCGTCGGGTGACGGGTGACGAGGAAAAATAGATGCGTCACGCGCACTCATCAAAAATGCAAATTGATTAGACGCGCAGAGAGGCGGGTGAATGACACAGCGCGATGGGGATTTCCGACGAACCGAAACAGAAAGCGCCGTTGCTCCCTGCGAGAGGAAAAAATTTCTGGCGGAAACTTACGGAGGACGATGGCGGAATGATAGCATAAGGGTTGGAGTGCGTCAAGTAAAATCGCGTCATAAAGCAGAGCGCTGTGCAAGTCGCGTACTGAAATTGAAAAGTGAGCATTTCCAAATGCGGCGCTGAAATCGAATTGTGAGCATTCTCAAATGTGGCGCACACCTACTGCCTGTGGTGAGCTTGTCGAACCTTGGGCATCGGCGGCACATTCCGCATCAGGGATGCTCGCTGGACGCGGCGAACGCTCCTTGCGTTTTTATTTTTCCGCGAGTTCGGTTATAATGCGCCTGCCCCACCCCCTATGGGAGGGGGTAAGAGATTGAGTGCTGATTTAACTGACTTTTGGAGGGTGAGATGGCAGATCATGAAAAATTGGTGAATCGCGCGCGTTCGATTCAGGGACACATGGGTGCGGTGGTCCGCATGTTGGATGAGGATCAATACTGCATTGACATTATCAAACAAACGCAAGCGATCCAAAAAGCATTGGACAAATTGAACGCGCTGATTCTCAAAAATCATTTGAACGAATGTGTCACGACGGCGATTCGTTCCAACAAAGCCGCCGAGCGCGAACGCGTGATCGGCGAATTGATGGATGTGTTTGAAACGGCGAACAAGTTGTAGGGCATCGCGTATCGCGTATCGCCAATCGCAAGATTTTGCGATACGCGATACGCGATTCGCGATTCGCAAAATGTCTGTAAACCAAATTACGTTACCGATTCAAGGAATGACGTGCGCGAGTTGTGTCGCGCATGTGGAACGCGGCTTGCAAGAAGCATCTGGCGTTGAAAACGCGAGCGTGAATCTCGCGTCCGAACGCGCGACCGTCAAATTCGATCCCGCGCGCGCAACCATCCCCGAGATGGTTTGGCATGTGCGCGATGTTGGGTACGATGTGCTGACGGATCATGTAGAGCTGATGCTGCGAGGCAACACCGAACGCGCATTGATCGAAAACGCGTTAAAGCAGGTCACCGGTGTTTTGGGGACGACGTTTAGCGCGTCGAATGATCGCGTGACGGTTGAAATGATCCCCGGCGTCACAACGATTGCGGACTTACGCGCAGCTTTGGAACGCGTCGGCGCGGTGATCGTTGTAGATGAGGGCGCGGACGCAGCGACAGCTTCGATTGACCGCGAACAAGTGGCGCGGCAGCGCGAATTGCGACGCGAAAGAATCAATCTGGTGATCGGACTCGCGTTCACCATTCCGCTGTTCACGCTTTCGATGGCGCGCGATATTTCGCACGGGCTTTTGTTGCAGCACAATTTTTTGCCGTGGCTGTTTGAATGGCAATACCTCAGTTGGTTCCTGCTCGCGTTGGCGACACCTGTGCAGTTTTATGTCGGGCGCGCGTATCATATCGGCGCGTGGAAAGCGCTGCGTCGTAAAACCGCGAACATGGACACCCTCATTTCCCTAGGCACGAACGCAGCTTATTTTTATTCGCTCGCTGTTCTAATCGCGCCTTTTTTCAACTTGTGGCTCGGCGATCACATTTACGCGGAGACAGCTGCGGCGATCATTACGCTCGTCAAACTTGGAAAATATCTTGAAGCGCGCGCAAAAAGCGCGACGAGCGGCGCGATCAAACAATTGATGGGACTCCAGCCCAAAACGGCGCGCGTGATTGAAAACGGGGTCGAGCGCGAAATTCCGATTGACCGCGTGCGTGTGGGCGATCTGATCGTCGTGCGTCCGGGCGAAAAAATTCCTGTGGATGGCGTCGTCACGCACGGCGCATCGAGTGTGGACGAAGCGATGTTGACGGGCGAACCTTTGCCCGTCGAAAAACACATCAGCGACTCCGTAATTGCCGGAACGGTGAACAAAACGGGCGCGTTCACGATGGAAGCGCGCAAGGTGGGCAAAGCGACGATGCTGGCGCAGATCGTTCAGCTTGTTGAAAACGCGCAAGGTTCCAAAGCGCCGATTCAAGATTTGGCGGACAAAATTTCGGCGGTGTTTGTGCCAATTGTAATCGGCATCGCGCTCTTGACATTTGCCGCGTGGTGGATTTTCACGCCGACTCATTCGTTCGCGCAAGCGTTGGTCGCCGCCATCGCGGTTTTGATTATCGCGTGTCCCTGCGCGTTGGGTCTCGCCACACCCACCGCGATCATGGTCGCCACAGGCAAGGGCGCAGAACTGGGCATCTTGATTCGTTCAGGGGCAGCTTTGGAAACATTGCGCCAAGTCAACGCGATCATTTTGGACAAGACAGGGACGCTTACGCTGGGCAAACCGCAAGTCACCGATTTGGAAGTTAGAAGTTGGAAGTTGGAAGTTGGAAACTCAAATCCAACATCCAACATCCAACATCCAACATCCAACATCCAATTTCTAAAACTCGCGGCGTCGGCGGAAAAATTTAGCGAGCATCCGCTGGGGCAAGCGATTGTGGAATATGCGAACGCGCAAGGAATTTCGCTCGCGCCCGCGGTGGACTTTGAAGCGTTGGCGGGACAAGGGATTCGCGCGCGTGTGGATAGTTTCGATGTGGTGATCGGAAATAGCAAGTTCATGGTGGATCAAAAAATCAACACCGCGTCGTTGGACAAGCGCGCGCAAAAATTTGCGGATGAAGGCAAAACGGCAATGTACGTGGCGATGGATGGACACGCGGCGGGCTTGATCGCCGTTGCGGATACATTGAAACCCGAAGCGCGCGCGGTGATGAAACAACTCACCTCGTTGGGAATTGATTTGTACATGTTGACGGGGGACAATGCGCGCACAGCAAAAGCCGTCGCCACTCAAGTCGGGATTGAAAATATTTTTGCGGATGTGCTGCCGCAGCAAAAAGAAAAAATTGTGCGCGAGCTGCAAGTACAAAAAAAAGTTGTGGCGATGGTGGGCGATGGGATCAATGACGCGCCTGCGCTGGCGCAAGCGGATGTAGGGATCGCAATGGGAACGGGCACCGATGTCGCGATGGAGGCAGCAGACATTACGCTGATGCGCGGCAATTTGGAAAGCATCGTCAGCGCGATCAAGTTAGCTCGCGCGACGATTCGCACGATTCATGGAAATTATTTTTGGGCGTTCGCGTACAATGTCGCAGGGATTCCGTTAGCGGCGGGCGTGTTGTATCCTTTTTTTGGCATTCAACTTTCACCGATCATTGCCGCCGCCGCGATGGCGTTTTCGAGCGTGTTTGTGATTACGAACAGCTTGCGCTTGAAAAATTTCACACCAACACGGGAGAGCAAATGAAAACGTTGATCCTGTTTCTCACAATTTTCGCGGGACTGTTTCTCGCGGCGTGCGGCGCGCCGACAACTTCTCTGCAAACGCAGAACGTTGTGGAGGTGCCGATTACGCTGACGGATTTTGGAATTGAATCGCCTGTAACGAAATTTCAAAAAAATGTGCGTTATCGTTTCAGTGTGACGAATACGGGTCTCATCGCGCACGAGTTTGTGATCGCGAAACCACAAACGAGTGGTGGTCACGCTGCACATTCGGGCAGCGAAAAAGCGTTGGTCGAAATTAGGGCGCAGGATTTACCCGCGGGCGCGACAAAAACCGTCGAGGCGCGCTTTGACCACGCTGTGAACGCCGACGAACTCGAGATGGCGTGCCATATTGCAGGACATTACGAGGCGGGTATGAAACTAGGCATTGCCGTGAATTAGAGCGAATTCCGATCTGCCGGTGGGTTTGGATTTTAGACTTGGTCGGTGTCATGGTCGAGTTTGGAACCTGCTAAAGCATAGAATCCAAAGCCAGCCGCATGTTTGGATTCGACGCTTCAGCGGGTCGTTCGTCGAGTTCGGAACCTGCTAAAGCATAGAATCCAAAACCCATCCATCCATATATGGAACACGAACACGCCGCGCCAACGACACACGCTGAAACGCAACACGATACAATGTCGCACGCACAGCATCGCGGCAAACAGATGCGCGCGCCAAGCGAACATCACGCGCATACCGATCATTCGGGACACGAAGATTTGTTTCGCCGCCGTTTTTGGATTTGTCTCGCGCTCTCGATTCCCGTCATTTTGTACAGCGCGATGATCCAAGAATGGCTCGGATTCACCATGCCCGCGTTCGCGGGGAGCGAATGGATCGTGCCGTTGTTTGCGCTGATTGTGTTTGCGGTGGGCGGCGTGCCATTTTTGCAAATGGCGATTCCCGAATTGCAAAGCCGCAAACCAGGAATGATGATGTTGATCTCGCTGGCAATTTTGGTCGCGCTCATCTACAGCATCGCCGCGATTTTTATTGCAGAGGGCGAAGGTTTTTTTTGGGAACTTGTGACATTGATTGATGTGATGCTGTTGGGGCATTGGCTCGAAATGCGAAGCGTGCGCCAAGCATCGCGCGCGCTGGACGCATTGGCGAAATTGTTGCCCGATACGGCGGAACGTTTGCGCGCGGATGGCACGACGGAAACGATTGCGGTTTCAGAATTGCAAAAAAATGATTTGGTATTGGTGCGTCCTGGCGCGAGCATCCCCGCTGACGGTGTGATCGAGCAGGGTCATTCGCAGGTGAACGAGGCGATGATTTCGGGCGAATCGAAACCTGTGGACAAGGACGCGGGCGCGCGCGTTGTCGCGGGAACGATCAACGGCGACGGCAGTTTGCGCGTGCGCGTGAGCGCGTTGGGCGATGAGACGATGCTGGCGGGCATCATGCGTTTGGTGAAACAAGCCGAAGCGAGCAAATCGCAGACGCAATTGTTGGCGGACCGCGCGGCGGGTTGGCTCTTTTATATCGCGCTCGGCGTTGCGGCGATCACCGCGCTGGTGTGGACGATTGCGGATGGATTTAATGTTGAAGTGATCAGCCGCGTCGCGACGGTGTTGGTGATTGCGTGTCCGCACGCGTTGGGTTTAGCGATTCCGCTTGTGGTGGCGATTACAACCGCGCTCGCCGCGCGCAATGGCATCTTGGTGCGAGACCGCCGCGCGTTGGAATTGGCGCGCGAAATGGATACGGTGGTTTTTGATAAGACGGGCACGCTGACGACGGGACAGCAAGGCGTCGTCGGCATTGCCACGACGGAAAATTTTACGCGCGAAAACGCGCTCGCGCTCGCGGCGGCGGTGGAAGGCGATTCGGAACATTTGATCGCGCGCGCGATTCGCAATGCGGCGACGGAACAAAAACTCGCGCTGCCAACAGTCACACATTTTGAGGCGATCAAAGGGCGCGGTGTGCGCGCGCAAGTGGAGGGACACAAAATTTTAGTCGGCGGTCCGCGTCTTTTGGAAATGGCAAACGCGCAGATTCCTGACGCGCTCGCCGATTTTTCTAAACAAGCGAATGAGGCGGGGCAATCGGTTATTTATCTTGTGCGTGAGGGAAATGTGATCGCCGCGCTGGCGATTGCGGATGTGATTCGTCCCGAAAGCGCGCACGCGATTAAACGTTTGCGCGAGTTGGGCATGAATGTTGTGATGTTGACGGGCGACTCGGACGCGGTGGCGCGCGTGGTCGCGCAAGCATTGAACATTGAGCAATACATTGCACAAGTGCTGCCCGAAAATAAAGATCAACACATCGCTGCATTGCAAGCGCAAGGCAAACGCGTCGCGATGGTGGGCGATGGGGTGAACGACGCGCCCGCGTTGACGCGCGCGGATGTAGGCATTGCGATTGGCAGCGGCACGGACGTGGCGGTAGAATCGGCGGGCATTATTTTGGTGAAAAGCAATCCGCTGGACGTGGTACGGATTATTGAATTGAGCCGCGCGAGTTATCGCAAAATGATCGAAAATTTGTTGTGGGCAACGGGGTATAATATCGTGGCATTGCCGCTCGCGGCGGGGATTCTCGCGCCGTGGGGAATTTTGTTGTCGCCTGCGATTGGCGCGGTATTCATGTCGTTGAGCACGGTGATTGTGGCAATTAACGCGCAAACCTTGCGGCGCGTAAAATTGGCGGGATGAAAGTGGATTGTGAAAAGATGCCACGCACTTGTGCAAGTGCGTGGCATCTTTTCAGCGAGAAATGGCAAGCGAAAGTCTGGAAATGGAAAATGAAATGCCGCGCGCGTGGAGTGAGGATTGGCGCGAATGGGTGACGGACAGGGCGCGCGGTTTAGTTTTGGAAATCGGCGCGGGCGACGGCGTGAATTTGTCGTACTATCACGCGGGCGCAAAGGTGATAGCGACGGAACCCGATACAGAATCGTTAGAGTTGATCACAGAATACGAGGAAAACATCACGCTGGCGCAAGCGGACGCGGAAGATTTGCCATTTCCCGATGCGTCGTTCGATGCGGTGGTGGGAACGCTGGTGTTTTGCACAATTCCCGACGCGCCGCGCGCCTTACAAGAAGTGCGCCGCGTGTTGAAACCGAACGGCTCACTGCGTTTGGTGGAGCATGTGCGCGCAAAAAATCCTGTGGGACGCGCGTTGATGCGCGCGGCGAATCCGTTTTGGCATTGGATGACGGGCGGTTGCAACATCAATCGCGACACATTGGACGCGGTGCGCGCAGCGGGTTTTCAAGTGCTGGGTGTGAACAAACAAAT
>Ga0247727_10010837_pt1 | contig 16055 bp, 13 predicted proteins | sample WisWelCaveWW1625_FD_202498 | JGI IMG/M metagenome (GOLD analysis project Ga0247727, IMG submission 202498) | Biofilm microbial communities from Wishing Well Cave, Virginia, United States - WW16-25 | ecosystem: Environmental > Aquatic > Deep subsurface > Groundwater > Cave microbial mat | place... | reverse complement strand
CGCTCGGTCAAACTGGTAGACGATGCCTCGCTCGGCCAACGCATCATCGGCCTCGTCACCAGCCCCAACCCTGAAATTGAAACCCCCGGCCCGGATGATCTGTATCGCATCGGTACGGCGGCGCAAGTGTTGCGCCTCTTCCGCGCGCCCGACAACACCATTCGCTTGCTGGTGCAGGGTCTGGCGCGCTTCCGGGTTGAGGAATACATCGAAACGGAACCTTACCTCAAAGCCCGGGTCTCGCTCGCGCCCGAAACCCTGCCCGAGGAGAATGTCGAAACCGAAGCCCTGATGCGGAGCGTCAGCGAACAGTTCCAACATTTCGCCGAGCTCATGCCGCAGATGCCGGCCGAACTGCTGGCCTCGGCCCTCAACGTCGAGGATGCGCGCCAGCTGGCTTACGGCGTCGCCACTTACGTCCGCATCTCGGTCGAAGATGGGCAGGCGATTCTTGAACAGGATGACGTCAACGAAAAACTGCGGACGCTGTTGACTCTGCTGGGTAAAGAGATCGAAGTGCTGGAGCTGGGCCGCAAGATTCAACAGAACGCGCAGGGTGAAATGGAAAAGACTCAGCGCGAGTATTTTTTGCGCGAGCAGATCAAGGCCATTCAACGCGAACTGGGGGAGGGAGACGAGCAAACGGTCGAGGTCGAGGAGTTCCGCAAGAAGATCGACTCCCTCAACCTGCCTGAAGAGGTGAACAAGGAAGCCCGGCGTGAGTTGGATCGCCTCTCCAAACTGCCCACCGCCGCCGCCGAGTACGGCGTCATCCGCACCTACCTGGACTGGATCACCTCTTTGCCGTGGAATACCGCCACACCCGACAACCTCGCCGTCGCCCACGCCCGCACCGTTCTCGACGAGGATCATTACGGGTTGAAGGACATCAAGGAACGCATCCTCGAATTTCTGGCAGTGCGCAAATTGCGGCTCGAACGTAAAGACGAACGGGCCGCCGCCGCTGTTGATTTGATCCGCCGTGAGCGGGAAGGCGTCATCCTTTGTTTCGTCGGGCCGCCCGGGGTGGGCAAGACCTCGCTCGGCCAGTCCATCGCCCGGGCCATGGGCCGCAAGTTCATCCGCATGTCGCTGGGCGGCGTGCGCGACGAAGCCGAAATTCGCGGCCACCGGCGAACATACATTGGCGCACTGCCGGGGCGGGTGATGCAGGCCATCCGCCGCGCCGAGACTCGCAATCCGGTGTTCATGCTCGATGAGGTGGACAAACTTGGCTCGGACTATCGCGGCGACCCCTCCTCGGCTCTGCTCGAACTGCTCGACCCGGAGCAGAACCGCGAGTTCCGCGATCACTATTTGGATGTGCCGTTCGATCTGTCGCAGGTCTTCTTCATCACCACCGCCAACTGGCTCGACACCATCCCCGGCCCTCTGCGCGACCGGATGGAAATTTTGCAATTGTCGAGCTATACCGAAAACGAAAAAGTCGCCATCGCCAAAGGCTACCTCATCCCGCGCCAGATTCGGGACAATGGCCTGCGCCCCGACGAGTTGACGATCACCGACACGGCGGTGTTGAAGGCCATTCGCAGTTACACCCGCGAGGCTGGCGTTCGCAACCTCGAACGCGAGATCGGCAGTCTGTGCCGCAAAGTGGTGACGAAGATCGCCGAAGGCACCACTGCGGCCGTGACGATTGACGCCGACGATGTGGAAACGTATCTGGGCAAGCCCAAGTTCTACAACGAAGAGGAGATGGAGGAGCGCACCTCGATGGCGGGTGTGGCGACGGGGCTGGCCTGGACTCCGGTGGGCGGCGACGTGCTCTTCATCGAAGCCACCCAAATGCCCGGCAACCGCGGCTTCCAGATCACCGGGCAGTTGGGGGAGGTGATGCAGGAGTCAGCGCGGGCGGCGCTATCGTACGTGCGCTCGAAGTCAGAAGAATTCGGCTTGCCCGATGATTTTTTCAACAAGCACGACATTCATCTGCACATCCCCTCCGGCAGTGTGCCGAAGGATGGCCCCAGCGCCGGAGTGACGATGGCGACAGCCCTGATCTCCCTGATCTCCGGCCAACCGGTGCGGAGCGATGTGGGCATGACGGGCGAGATCACCCTGCGCGGCAAAGTCCTGCCCATTGGCGGGGTGAAAGAAAAAGTGCTGGCCGCCCACCGCGCCGGACTCAAAACCGTGATCCTGCCCCGCCGCAACGAGCAGGATTTGGACGATGTGCCGGAGGAAGTCCGCAAACAGATGAAATTTGTGTTCGCCGATCGCGTGGATGAGGTGGTGGCTAACGCCTTAGCGGTTGCTAAGAATGGCGATAAGAAGTCGGCCAAGAAACAGAATCGAGTAAAATCGAGGAAAAGAAAGTAATTGGCGAATCGCCGCGGGTTTGTGGCAGACGTTTTGAACTTTTACAAATATGTATTGACACTGGAAGAGCAGGCTAACTCTCGTGTGAAGGTGGTGACATACGCGGTTGGGCAAGGCTGGGTGCAGAGGGGGGCGGATATCCCGGTATCGTTTGCGAACGGCGACGTATTTAGCGCTCGAGCAACAGCAGATGGGAAGGTAATGGTCTATCGCAATGGGGTGCTACTGGCGACTCGTGATGTGACGGCATGGCCGTACTATGCCAATAGTGGCTATATTGGCTTGTGGACGATTGGGGCAAGTAATACCTTGCTCGACGATTTTGGCGGCGGAGGTGTGCCGTAACACGACTTTGAGAGGAGGTAAGCCATGTGCTCTTTCCCCAAGCCGGTCCAGCGACTAGTCTTGAAAACTATCCTGCTTACTATTGGATTAACAGCATGTCGGCCAATAGCTCCGGATGCTACATCGTTACCTACAACTGTTGAATGGCTCGCGTTTACGAGCGGTATTCACTTCTTTATCAGGAATGATGATGGCAGTATCTTGACTCGCTACCAGGGACGCGAACCAGCCTGGTCACCTGATGGTCGACAAATCGCTTTTACAGATAGAAAGAATATTTACACAATGTATGCTGATGGTAGCGGCGTAACATCAGTTGCACGTGTTAATTCAGATAAACAGAGCCTTTATTATCCCCATTGGTCGCCAGATGGCAAGCAAATTGTTTTTTGGTCCAATGCTTTAATCAGTTCCATTTATGTTGTAAATGCTGATGGCAGTAACCTTAGACGTTTGGATATTGGAAATATTGGCGCGCCAGGTTATAGAGAACCTGTTTGGTCACCGGACAGCCAACGAATTGTGTATGCGCGGGCCGTATGCTGCGGCGAGCATAGACCAACATCAATTTTTGTCGTGGATAGAGGACTAGAGTCTGAAACAGAACAACGCCTCACCGATCAAGAAGTTGATGTCTGTGCGCTTTGTCTAGACGACCTTGATCCAATTTGGTCTCCCGATGGGCAGCAAATTGCTTATACATCTCTACGTGATGGCCACGTGGAAATCTACTCAATGGACAAGAACGGCAACAATGAAAATCGGCTTACCAATGGCACGGCTGACAACAGAAGCATGGCTTGGTCACCTAACGGGAAACAGATTGTTTTTGCGTCCAAACGCGATGGTAATTATGAAATCTACGTGATGAATGCTGACGGGAGTGATCAGACACGGTTGACCAATGCCCCTGGTGAAGATTGGGGGCCAGCTTGGTCACCTGATGGAAAGCAGATCGCTTTTGTGTCTGGGCGCGATGGCAATAATGAAATCTATGTGATGAACGCCGACGGTAGTGAGCAGATACGCTTGACTAACACCTCTGACGATGAACGATTGCCGGTTTGGTCTCCACAGCTGGGAGGCAATTAGACGAGAAATATATCAAGTTCTGTAACTCATCGAAGGAAATAGCCAAACTAACTATATCGAGGATAACTGTGCTGAAAGTGTTGATTGTTGATGACGACCACAACATGGTCAGACTGCTCACCACGCTGTTGACGTTGGATGGTTTTGAAGTGATCAGCGAAGCCCGGGCCGCGGAAGTGTTGCCCATCATTTACAATGAGAGGCCGGACGTGGTGTTGATGGACGTGCATTTGCACGACGCCGATGGCCTTGAGATTTTAAGCCGGATTCGGGCCGATGCCGGGATCGCCCGCACGCCCGTCATCATCGCCTCGGGCCGTGACGTGAGTGAGGAATGCCGGCAGGCCGGGGCGAACGACTTCATTCTCAAACCCTATTTGCCCGACCAACTGACGGAGGCGTTGAGGAAATTCGCAACGCCTTCGTAGCCTAGCCCCTTGTGGGCGGGGCGGTGGCGGCAAACTCCGCCGCTACGCGCACAAGGCGCTAGACTACACTTAATTTCAAGGAATCACCTGTGGCCCGAAAAAACAAAAAGCCCTCCTCCAACCGCGCCAGCCTCTGGCGGCGGATGGATTTGCATTTGCACACTCCGGCCTCCAGCGATTATCAGGAGCCGAAAGCCTCGTGGCTGGATGTTTTAGGACGCGCCGAAGCGCGCGGCCTCGATCTGATCGGCGTCACCGATCACAACACCGTCGCCGGTTATCGCCGCCTGCGGGACGAAGTTAGAGAACTCGAATTGCTGGAGCGCCTCAAGCGCATCCAGCCCGATGAAAAGAAACGGCTCGACGAGTATCGCCGCCTGCTGAAGAAAATCCTGGTCCTGCCCGGCTTCGAGTTCACCGCCACCTTCGGCTTTCACATCATCGGCCTGTTCTCGCCCGAGACCCCTATTCGCAACATCGAACATATTTTGCTCAACCTCAACGTGCCATGGGATCAGCTCGATAAAGGCTCGTCCACAGTGGGGGCCACCTCGGACGTGTTGATGGCTTACAAGTTGATTGACGAAGCCGGGGGGCTGGTCATCGCCGCTCACGCCAATTCGTCCAACGGCGTCGCCATGCGCGGCTTCAACTTCGGCGGGCAGACCAAGATCGCCTACACCCAGGACCCGCATCTGCACGCCCTCGAGGTGACCGATCTCGAACAGAAGGGCCGCCGTTCGACGGCCTCTTTCTTCAACGGCAGTAAGCCCGAATACCCGCGCCGCATGCACTGCATTCAAGGCTCCGACGCCCACCGCCTGCGCCGCGATCCCAACAGCGCCAAAAATCTGGGCGTGGGGGATCGCCCCACCGAAGTGCAACTCGAACAAGTGTCGTTCGAGGCTCTGCGCGAGTTATTCGTCGGCAGTGACTTTGCCCGCACCCGGCCCTATCGCGGCGGCGCAAGCGAAGAGACCTTCGACTATATTCAAACCGCGCGCGAGCAGGGTCAGAACATCGTGCAGAGTTTTCACGAGAGCCTCAGCGCCAAAACCAAACTCAACGTCGTGCTGGCCGATGTCTGCGCTTTTGCCAACACCAACGGCGGCACGGTGTACATCGGCTTGAGCGCCGATCCCAAACAGCATCCAATTGGGGTGTCGGGTGCTCAGACTGCGGCCTCGAAACTGCACAAGGAAATCGCTACCCGCCTCACGCCCGCCCTCGCGGTGACAGTGGATATACAGGAGTCGCGCGGCAAGCCCATTGTGCGCGTCCTCGTGCCGCGCGGCGACGACCCGCCCTATGCCATTGACGACAACCAGATCTATCTGCGTGAAGAGGCCGAGACTTCACTGGCCGTGCGCGATGAGATCGTGCAGTTGATCCGGCGCGGAGGCCGCCAATCCGATGTGACCGTCCCCCCAATCGAGTCGGACTCCCCTATGACGCGCGATCTGGCGACGGTGGAGTCGACTCCGGTTCCCGCATCCGTTGACTCGTCCGCCGTCATCGCCCCGCCGCGCACCGGCGTCGAAATCGTCGCCACCGAAAAGCGCGACGGTAAACAATTTCATACCGTGCGCGATTTGCGGAACGGCAACATCGTCAAAAACGTCACCCGCTTCTCGGCCCGACATCTGTGGCGTTATGCCATCGGGCAGGTCGAGGCCACCGGCCAACCGCACATTAAGTGGCATGGCGACCTCGGATTGATCCGCAAACATCACCGGGCCGGGGCGACTCGATTCGATCTGGCCCAACGCACTCCTGACGGCCTTCGCCTTTACTTCGGCGTCACCGAAGATGGCATTCACGGGGAGTGGAAGAGGGTGGTGGGAGGGGAAGAAGAATAAAATTCTAAACCCCAACTTCCAAAATCCCAACGCGCGATACTTGGACTTTTGGAAATTGGGCTTTTGGGCTTTTGGGATTTATGAGAGTTGCCATCCTCACCATCTCCGATCGTTCCGCACGCGGTGAGCGCCCCGACACCAGCGGCGAAGCGATTAAACAAATCGTCAGTGAAAAGCTGGGCTGGGATTGCGCCCTCGCCGCCGTCGTCCCTGACGAAGTCAGTCAGATTCGGGATACGCTGATCGCCTGGGCTGACGCGGGCCGCGCCGATTTGATCCTTACCACCGGCGGCACCGGCTTTGCCCCGCGCGATGTGACGCCTGAAGCCACCCGCGCCGCCATTGAACGCGAAGCCCCCGGCATCCCCGAAGCCCTGCGCGCCGCCAGCCTGGCCATCACCAAACACGCCATGCTCTCGCGACAAGCCGCTGGAATCCGCAAACGAACCCTCATCATCAACATGCCCGGCAACCCCAAAGCGGTGCGCGAGAATCTCGAGGTGTTGATTCCGATCCTGCCCCACGCCCTGGAATTGCTCCGGGACAATCCGGGTACGGAGGCAGGGCATCGGTCGGTGTGAGAGGCGAGGCGTTGATATGGCTGATGACAACTTGGTTGTCCCGGCTTCATACTCCCGAAGCTATGATGTTCGCTGGGCCGACCTCGATCTCAATGGGCGTGTACGGCATTCGGCCTATAGTGATTACGCCGTTGACCTGCGGTTCCACTTCCTGGCCGATCATGTCTTTCCCGCCACGCGATTTCAGGAATTGAAATTTGGCCCGATCATTTTGGCCGAAGAGAGCCGCTTTCTCCGTGAAGTCGTGAACGGAGAGACCATCACTGTTACCCGCCAGCTTGCTGGATTATCAGCCGACGGTTCTCTCTGGAAGATGCATCACGATATTTTCAAGCAAAATGGGAAGAAGGCCGTTAGGTTGCGTGTCGAAGGCGCCTGGCTCGATCTGAATACTCGCAAACCCACCGCGCCGCCGCCGGAACTGTTGGCACTGGTGAGCCAATTCCCGCGGACGGATGATTTTGAAGAACTGTCTTTGAGCAGACGAAAATAGAACCCTGAAAACAAAAACCGATTTTATTGCCTTCGCGTTGATCGGCCTCGCCGCCCTCGCCTTCGTCTGGCCGCTCTTCGTCCCTGGCTGGATCATCCCCCAGGGCGGCGGCGATCTCCTCTCCTTTCTCTGGCCTACCTATCGCTACGCCGCCCATGCAATTCACGGGCAATGCGTGTACGGGCAGACCTGTGTGTCTGCCCTTGACCGCATTTCGGCTCTCCTCTGGAACCCCACCCGCTACTCCGGCGCCCCCTTCGCCGCCGACAACCAGACCGGCCTCTTCTATCCGCCCAACCTCCTCGCCTTCCTCGCCTTCCCCGATCTGCCCTACGCCGCCCTCGAAGCCCTCGTCGCCCTGCACCTCTTCATCGCCGGCGCGAGTATGTATCTCTTCATGAAATTTGAAGTTGGACGGTTGGACGTTGGAAGTTGGAAATTGGAATTTGGGATTTTTCCCGCCCTCGCCTTTATGGCCTCGGATGTCTTCATCACTCACCTTGGCAACCTCAACATCGTCGCCGTCTCTGCCTACCTCCCCCTCATCTTTCTCTGCCTCCGTCAATCTCTGATCTCCAGTCCCCAGTCTCCGCTCATCAAAATTCGCTGGGCCATCCTCACCGGCCTCCTCTTCGGCCTCGCCGCCCTCGCCGGCCACGCCCAGATGACGTTCATCATCGTCATCGCCTGCGCCTGTTATGGCTTCTACGAACTGATTGTTCAACGACACTGGCGCGTCCTCCTTCTCGGCGCGCTCTCAGCCTTCATCGCCTTCGGCCTCGCCGCCATCGCCCTTTTGCCCACGCTCGAACTCCTCCGCTATACCGCCCGCTCGGCCCTCGACTACGGCGAAGCCTCGCGCTGGAGCCTGCCGCCTCTCGGCCTGGCCGGAACCATCAGCCCCCTCGTCTTCGGGCGTGGCGCGGGCGGCTGGTGGCCGTCGTGGGACCGAGTCGAAGTGGGCTATATAGGTCTCAGCGCATTAATCATCGCCTTTCATTTGCGTGGACTCAGAGGCTGGCCATTGGGATTTTGGCTCGTGGGATTTGGGATTTTCGGTTTGCTCATCGCCTTTGGCCGCTACACGCCCCTCCACTTTTTACTTTTCAAATTCGTTCCCGGCTTCTCTTCCCTCCGCGTCCCCGCCCGCTTCATCCTCCTCACCAATTTTTCTCTCGCCGCCCTCGCCGGCTACGCACTTTCAACTCCCCCTCTCCTGACCGTGCGTTTCGGTCAAGGGAGGGGGCCGGGGGGTGGGGTGGGGTTTTGGCTTTTGGGGTTTGGAATTTTATTGGCTCCTGTCGTCCCCGTCCTGTTTGGCCGTCCCCCAGCATGGGCGGCTTTCCTCATCTCCCTTGCCCTCATCATCGCCACCCTCATTCTGCGAGTTCGCGCCCCACGCTGGTTGCCCCTCCTCCTCTTTGCCGAACTCTTCGCCTTCGGCGGCTTCGTCGAAATTGATCGCGCCGACCCGGAGGCCGGATACCGACGCGGCCCCGCCGTCGAATGGCTCCTGTCCCAGCCCGGCCCCACGCGTATTGACATCGCGGCCTCGAAGTGGCAACCCGACTCGCCCGCCGTTTTCGGCCTCGAATCCATTTACGGCGTCTCCAACCCCCTGGCCCTCGCCCACTACGACCGCTACTACTGGTCGGTCGGCTATCGCGGCTCGCCGCAATACAACTTCCTCAACGCCCAGTTCGTCGTCGCCGACAAAGACTCGCCGCCCGCTGACAGCACCTTCGTTCCCATCTTCAACGAAGACCCCGAGGTGGATGTCTACCTCAACACCAACGCCATGCCCCGCCTCAGCCTGATCTACGATCCCATCTTTGTCGAAGACCCCGATGCCGCCTTTGCCGCCATTCACACCCCGGCCTTCGATCCAGCCTCTCAGGTTGTTCTTGAATCTCAACTTCCAATCTCCAATCTCCAGTCTCTAATCTCTAACTCTAACCTTTTTTACACCGCCTACCGCCCCGGCTACTTCACCATCGTTGCCCAAACCGGCTCACCCGCCTATCTCGTCCTCGCCGAAGTCTGGTATCCCGGCTGGGCCGCGACGATCAACGGTGAACCCGCCGCCATCCTCCGCGCCAACTCCGCCTTCATGGCTGTCCAGATTCCTGCAGGCGATAGCACCATCGCCTTCACCTTCACCTCTCCTCCGCTGGTCATCGGCGCTATCATTACGGCCATCACTCTCCTCACCAGCCTCACCCTCCTCCTTTGGCCCCGCCCCTAATGTCCCTCCTCCCTCGTCTCTCGTCCCTCCTCTCTCCCCGCTTCGCCCTTCTCGCCATCCTCCTCGTCGCCGCCCTGCTGCGTTTGGGCTGGCCCCATCTCACCGAGTTCAAAGCCGATGAAGCCCGCCTCTACGCCCTGGCCCTCGACATGGCCGAGTTCAAGTCGTTCCCTCTGCGCGGCATCGGCTCCTCGGTTGGCTTTCCCAACTTCCCGATGTCGGTTTGGCTGTTCGCGATTCCGTTGTTCGTGTGGAAACATCCCTATTCGGCGACGCTGTTCGTGGCCGCCCTCAACACTGCCGCAGTCTACGTCTGTTATCGCCTGACCCAGCGCTGCCGGGGTGAAACCGCCGCGCTGGTGGCGGCCCTGTTCTTCGCCGTCAGCCCCTGGGCCATCATCTACTCGCGTAAAATCTGGGCGCAGAATTTACTGCCGCTGTTCGTGCTGGGCTACGTGGGCGCGGCCCTGGCCGCCTTCGTGAATAGGCGGCGCTGGTTTTTGCTCCTGCACTTTTTGTTGCTCGCCGTCGTCATTCAAATTCATCTTTCGGCTCTGGCCTTCATTCCGCTCACCGGTTCATGGCTCGTCATCTTTCGACGGCGGGTGCGGTGGAAGGAGGCAGCACTGGGGATAGCGGCGGGGATGGTGACGGCCATCCCGTTTGCGATCTATCTGGCCGCCCATGCCGGCGGAGGCGGCGGTGGCGCCCTCCTCACCGATTTCCTTTCCCGACCGGCGACGGTTGATTCTGACTCCCTCCGTTTCGCCTGGATGACGCTCACCGGCGCCGACATTCATTCGCTGGCCGGGCAACAGGCCTTTCGCCAGTTTCTCGACTCGGTTCCGGCTATCGAACCCGTTCGCTGGCTGTGGGGGTGTCTCACTCTGGCTGGCTTGAGTCTTGCCCTTTATCGCCGCCGCGAGGTTGATGTGATTCTCGCGTCGTGGCTCCTCACCCCCATTCTCTTCTTCGTTCGTCACAGCACGCCGGTCTTCCCGCACTATTTGATCGTCCTCTTTCCGGCGGGCTATATCCTGGCTGGCGACGCTGTCTCTGTCTTCATGGAAAAAACTTCGCGTCCGTCCCTTGCCTGGCAAGGACTGCGCCTTTGCGGTTCAGCCGCCGCCGCCGCTTCCGCCCTTACCCAGACCACTGTCTGGCTTGCGCTCCTCTTCTTCATTGCTCGCGTTGCCACGCCCGGCGGTTTCGGCACGCCGCTGGGGATGCTGTTAGAGATGGTGGATGAAGTCAGAGCGGCCTCGCTGGATCATGAGATTTTGATCGTCGGTCTGGGCGATGATCCGACTGTCCATGAGTTCCCGGCAGTGGCCGATGTCCTGTTCCGCGACGCGCCGCACCGGTTTGTGAATGGGGAAGAGGCGGCGGTGCTGCCGACCCAAGGGGCGGCGGCGGTGATCGCCCCCCAGCCCCTGGCGGCAGCCCTGTGGTACGGGCAATGGGCGGTGCGGACGAGTCGGGTTCAATTGCGCGAGGGGGAAGGGGCGTTTGTGATCGTCAGTCTTCCAGCCAATCCGCAGGTTGCGTTAACCCATCCATTCCCTGAGCCGCGCAGGCTGGCCAACGGCGTTGAGTTGCTGGGCTGGGAGTCCGAACCGGGGTGGACGGTGATCTGGCGGGTGGGCTATGTGCCGGCGGCGGCGGACTATCACTTCTTCAACCACGCCGGGGAGGCGCAGGCGGACGGGCCTGGTTACCCATCTCGTTATTGGCGCGACGGCGATGTGGTGATCAGTTTTTTTGAGATGCAGTCTTCCGGCCCGGTGCGGGTGGGGATGTACGAATATCCATCGGTGACGAACGTGCCGGTGATGGATGCGGCGGGGAATCCGTTTTCAGATGCGGTCACAGCGGACCCGTGACCGCATCAACAACGTCGAGGCAAACTTGGCGTTGCTTCATGTCCACCGCCATGATTTGATTCACGCCGGAGCGCAGTATCTATGACAAAGACCCGTTGATTGAAGAGCCGTGTGAGGGGCGATGAAGGCATCGTTCCGATGCACGTCATCACACAAAGTCTCACGCACGGTTCAGAAGTGGCGGCGGAGGGATCACTCCCTCCGCCGACCATCAATCGGGCGGCTAAAAACTGTAACGGCCAGAACTTGACCCGACAAATAGTGTCCACCAAAGTCAAGCTTGACCGGTTGTGACGACGGCTTTCGACCCATTCATTGCGGACGACCACCCAAACGTCATCGCCTGATCGCCTTCAGATCGTAGCGCATAATCGGGCGAGGCAGTACGTGTCGAGCAACAATCTTGAATCCGGCGCGCGCGAAGGTGGAGGCATAACCCGTGTGCGACGTGCTCGGCGTCAAATCTGCATCAAGAGGATAGGCCTCGAGTGCGGGCGCTCCTGCGCGCTTTGCGGCGTCCAAGGCCGCGGCGATTAATGCCGACGTAACACCCCGTTTGCGATAGCCCTTGCGCACATAGAAGCAGGAGAGGGACCAGACTGGCGCCTCGTCCACGCGCTTGAGTCGCCACGTACGATCAAGCCATGGCAATGCATCGCGCGGCGTCAGTTGGCACCAGCCCACGGCCACGTCGCCGTCGAAAGCAAGCAACCCTGGGGGCGGACCGCGCTTGACGACTTCTCGAAACGCCGCCTTGTTTTTCTCGCGTGACCTCTGGTGATAGGCGCTGCCGATCCGCCAATACATGTACCAACAGCGAGAGCAGGGACCGCTCTTGCCAAACAGGTCTTCGAGCGCAGGCCACAGATCGGGCGTGAGCGGGCGGATAGTGAGTTTCATGCTGCCTTCCTTACTGCACTTGAGAAAACTGAATGATTGCTTCAAGGTAGAACTTTGCCGAGAAATGCAAGCATTGCGATGTTGAATTGCTCGGGCCTCTGCAGCGGTGCGAAATGGCTGACACCGTGTAGATTAACTAATTCCGCATTTGGAATGCTCCGAGCGAGATAGTCGGCGTGTTCGCGCTTGATGAATTCATCATGCTCGCTCTGTACGATCGCAACTGGCACACTGATCTCTGCCAAATCATTCGCCGAATAGTTGGGTTGCGTTTTCTGCATTAGGCCAACCGCGTCGGAAAACTCGTCGAATTGGTCCGGTGTGGCCGATAGCCGTTTGTAGTCTTGCGAGTGTCGGCCTATACATCGTCTGAGAATCGGAGTGAATTCCGTAATTTGCTTTGCGCCGCTCGGGTCCATGTTGCAGGCAAAGAAAAACACGCCTGCAATCCGTGTGGGAGCTTTCGAAGCAAGAATCAATGCTGTGCATGCGCCATCGCTCCAGCCCACCAGACCCGCCTTTGCAAGATTCAATGAATCCATCGCCGCTGAAACGTCGGATGCCATCAGCTCATACGTAAACGGTCGCGCGTCGCGCGTGCTGTGGCCGTGGCCACGGCTGTCTATCAAAACGGCGCGATAGCCACTCCTGATCAGCGCTGGAACTTGATACCCCCAGTTGCCACTATGGCCGAGTCCGCCATGCAGCAGGATCACGGGCGAGCCGGACCCGTACGTTGCGTACCAGATCCGAGCACCGTCGTGTTCGACGTAACCTTGATCGTTTGTCACCGGCAACGACGCGGTGCCGTCCGCTTCAAACCTGCTGAGGTCGTCGTCGTACGTTTCCATTTTGATCTCCTTGGATGGCTTTGCCGTTCCGTGCCAAAGTGATGACGACACTCCCCTTTTTGTGTCCTGTTTCGACATACCGGTGCGCCTCGGCAGCCTGTTCGAGCGGAAAGCGTCTATCAATGACCGCTTTGATCTTTCCCGCCTCAATCAGGTCTTTGATGAAAAGTAGGTCTTCAACCTTTTCGCTTGACAGCGCACAGATGACTTTTTTGCTGCCGATCATTGAAGTCCATAGCATTTGAAAAATCTGTTTCATCTTAAAGCTGGCGAAAAGATAGCGTCCGTTTTGCTTGAGCGAGCTTTTACAACGTGAAAACGAACTCTTGCCTAATATGTCAAAAATCAGATCGTAGGTCTTACCGTTTTGGGTGAAGTCCTCTTTGGTGTAATCAATGACCTTGTCCGCTCCCAGCGATTTCACCAATTCTAATCTCGGGGTACCACATACCCCGGTCACTTCTGCCCCAAAGTGAAACCTGGCAAGCTGAACCGCCGCTGAACCTATCCCTCCACTGGCCCCATTTACCAAAACCTTTTGTCCTGGCTGAATATTTACTTTTCTAAGCAAACTCAACGCGGTTAAGGCCCCGTAAGGAACGGCAGCGGCTTCCTCATAGCTCATATTGGCTGGTTTGATGGCCACCATACCCTCTTCCGGCATACACAGATACTCGGCATTGGCACCCATGCTCTGACCACGATATCCAAAAACCTGGTCCCCTTTTTCGAAGCGTTTTACATCTTTACCAACTGCTTCAATTTCCCCGGCAAACTCGTTCCCCAGGATATTTATTCTTGGCTTTGTGAAGCCAAAATACATGCGCGAGGGCAGCCAGAGGGGAAGGGGCATCGTGAACTTGGAAGGAGTGATTTCTTTGAAATTTCGTGCCCAAATATCCCCGATGTTAACTGAGGTCGCATAGATTCTTATCCGTATCTCATTGTCCTTTGGAGCAGGTTTTTCTATCTCTTTGAGCTGAAGAACATCCGGTGATCCGTATTTTGTGTATACAATCGCTTTCAAGGGTTTCCCTCCACAGCAATGACGACTTTTCCTTTGGCGTGTCCTTCTCCAAGATACCGGAGTGCTTCAGGAACCTCACTCAACGGATACTGTCTATCAATAACCGGGACGACTTTGCCAGCTTCACACAGCTCCGTGATATGCACCAAATCTTTTGGATTGGGTTGAACCGCCAGGAGGCGGATCTTCTTGCCTGTGATTCTTTTAATCCATGGACCCAGGAGCAAAATCTGGAAAAGTGTAGCGACCGAACCTCCAACAAAGAAATAACTTCCCTGAGGCCTTAACGCCCGCGGGTAGGCGAAAACCGAACGATGCGCGACAAGATCAAGAATTAGATCATACTGTTTGTCATTTTTGGTGAAGTCTTCCCGGGTGTAATCAATGACATGGTCTGCGCCAAGTGAGCGCATAAATTCCAGCTTGCCTGTATTATCCACCCCAGTCACTTCAGCTCCGTAGTATTTGGCAAGCTGTACAGCAAATGAACCTGCACCGCCGCCCGCGCCATTAATCAGAATTTTTTGCCCCGGCTGAACCTGTCCTTTGCTGTGAATCCCCTGCAGGGCGATCACGCCCGCTTGTGGGATGGCCGCTGCTTCCTCGAACGTTATACCGGCCGGTTTCAACGCCCAACTTCTTCCGCGAGTACAGACATACTCGGCAAAACCACCATGATAATCCCCCATTTCCCCGAATACTTCATTGCCGGGTTGAAATTCCTTGTTGTTTTTGCCAACCATTTCCACTCGCCCGGCGACGTCCGATCCGAGTATCTTGTTAGATGGCTTTCGAAGCCCTCCTATGCGAGCATATAACGGTTTACCTATCAGCCCCTCCCAGTCCGATCTGTTTACGGATACCGCATGAACCTTGACCAGTATTTGATCGTCCGTAGGGGTCGGTTTTCCTACCTCTTTGAGCTGAAGAACATTCGGTGACCCGTATTCCGTGTATACAATCGCTTTCAAGGGTTTCCCTCCACAGTGATGACTACTTTTCCTTGTGCGTGTATATCTTCAATATACCGAATAGCTTCAGCAACCTCGTTTAACGGGTAACTCCGATCGATAACAGGGACGATTTTGCCGGTTTCCAGAAGCTCCCCCAGGAAAACCAAATCCTCTTGGTTTACTTTCGCTATCCCCATACTACCCATTTTCTTACCCCCGTTCTTTGACATCAAAGATCCCAGGAGCATGGCCTGGAAAAATTGAGGCATGGTGCCTCCGGCGCAGACATAAATCCCTTGGGGACTCAATGCACGTTGATAAGCTGAAAGTGGGTGATAGCCGTTAGCGGCAAAAATCAGGTCATACTGCTGCCAGTTGCGGGTTAAATACTCCCGACGGGTGAAATCTTCCTGGGTGTAATCAATGACATGATCTGCCCCAATGGAGCGCGCCATATCCAGATTCCGTGGGCTGCACACGGCGGTCACTTCAGCCCCGAACGATTTGGCAAGCTGGACTGCAAACGTGCCCACACCCCCTGAAGCGCCTTGGATCAAAACTTTTTGCCCGGGCCGGATCCCTCCGGTGTCGCGGAGACCCTGCAGAGCGGTGAGCGCCGCCACAGGCACAGCCGCGGCTTCCTCGAAGGATCTATTGACCGGCTTCAATGCCAAATAAGCTTCTCGGGCAAGGGCATACTCGGCAAAAGCGCCGTGAGCACACCCGAATACCTCATCCCCTGGCCGAAACTGCTTTACGTTTTCGCCTACCGCTTCGACCCGCCCTGCTACGTCACTTCCGAGGCGCGGGTCTTTTGGTTTTAGCAGCCCCTCGCCCATCAGGCGAACCAGGAACGGGTCGGCTCTCATGAGATGCCAGTCAGCCGCATTTACGGATGCCGCATAAACTTTTACCAAGACTTGATGGTCCTTAGCGTAGGTTTTGTGCAATCAGAAGGCAAATCGTTCATCCAGATGCAATTTTGTACGGCTGATGGAGGCCTAGCGCCAGTTGAAAAGCAGGCACGCCCTTGAGGAACAAGGTCACGCCTGGCAACG
>Ga0247727_10010836_pt1 | contig 16056 bp, 10 predicted proteins | sample WisWelCaveWW1625_FD_202498 | JGI IMG/M metagenome (GOLD analysis project Ga0247727, IMG submission 202498) | Biofilm microbial communities from Wishing Well Cave, Virginia, United States - WW16-25 | ecosystem: Environmental > Aquatic > Deep subsurface > Groundwater > Cave microbial mat | place... | reverse complement strand
GCTCTACGACGGCCGCACGATGGCTTACTACGCCGATCTCGAAAAGAAGATCGAGGCCCTGACGACCGAGCAGGTATCCGCGGCGTTTCGCAAGCACATCGACCCGAAGAAGTTCGTCATCATCCGAGCGGGCGATCTCGGCACACAATCGATCGGGGAAAAGTAATGGCCGTGGGAAGGCTGATCGGTACCATCGTTGACCACGCCTTGTCGCGACCGTTGACAGCTCGCGTGTACGTGACCGGTTCCGATGGCAACCGCTATTACCCGACACCCTCCGTCGCTCATCCGGCAAAACGGGATCTGGAGGGGCACGTCATCACGCTCGGCAAACCATTTGAGGTCGAACTGCCGGCGGGCAAAACCACCGTGCGAATCGAACGCGGGCCGGAGTTTCACCCCCTGGTCGAAACCGTGGACGTGCCCGCCGAGGGTGCGATCGAAAAAAAGTTTGAGCTGCGCCGCTGGATCGATCTCGCGGGGCAGGGGTGGTACTCCGGCGACTTGCACGTTCACCGCCGCCTGGCCGACATGCACGCCTTGCTACTCGGCGAGGACGTAAACGTGGCTATGCCGCTCACGGCGTGGGACAACCGGCCGCGCGACCCCGATCTCGAAATGTTCGCTCAACACGCGACGCCGGACGGCGAGGTGCGTGTCGATGATCGGCACCTGTTCACGATCTACAACCAGGAGTACGAACCGGCCCGCAGCCCGACCGGGGCCGTGCTGCTGATGGGCATGAACAAATTGATCGAAGGCCGCGCGGCGCCGCCACTCGAACCGATCTTCGGCCTCGCCCACCAGCGCGGCGGGTTCGTGGACATGGAGAAACACTCGTGGGCCTGGGCACCGATCGTTGCCGCGGCCGGCAAGTGCGACGTGTTTGAGATCGCAAACAACCACCACTGGCGGGAAGAGTGCAAATACATCGACTTTGAAGTGCCGATGCGCAGCCTCAAGGCCGATTACCCGCTCGACATCGTCGGCTGGACGCTGTACGGATTCGACTCGTGGTACGCGTACCTGAACTGCGGTTTCAAACTCGCGGCAATCGGCGGCACGGCCAACGGCGTGCACCCGAATCCGCTCGGCCACAGCCGGGTATATGTGGATCTCGGCAACGCCGCGCTCTCGGCCAAGACGTGGCAGCGGGCGATGCTCGCCGGGCGGAGTTTTGTCACGACCGGCCCGCTTCTGTGCTTCGAGGCAGGCGGGCAGAGACCCGGTGGCGAAATCCGATCGGGTGCCCCGGCGCGGGTCAGGTGCCGAGTGGTGTTGAACTCGCTGACCAAACCGGAACGCATCGAAATCGTTTGCGGCGGCGACGTGGTACACAAGTTTCGCGCGGATTTCGCCATGGGCGACGACGGCATATTTCGGTTTGACGAATCGATCGAGGTGCCCGTGGACTCAACGACGTACCTCGCCGCACGCACCTTCGTCGAACCGCCCGATCGCACGACAGTTCGCTTTGCACATTCCGGAATCGTGCGCGTGACCGTCCCCGACAAGCCGCTCCTCCCGCGCAAGTTCGAGGTCGATCACTTCATCCGCCGCGTCGAGTCGATGATCGCGGAGATCAAGGACGGCAAGCTCAAGGCGGGTGACCCGGCCGCTGCACTGGCCGAGTACGAGCGGGCACTCGCGGTGTATCAACGATTGGCGACGCGGGTGCGCGCATAGTAAGATGGCACGACATGGCCGTTCCACGAAGTTCCCCGTTTCAACACCAGGCAGGTGCCGAATGACAACGAGAAGATCGAAATCGGCGATTGTTTATTGTGGATTACTGCTGACATGCGCGGTCGCGATCGCGCTGGCTGCACAAGACGCCGCGAAGGCGGACGAGAAGGCATCCTCCAAGGTCGTGGTTCGTGAAGACGTGGTCTACGGCCGATTACACGGCGCGGGACTGCTGGCCGATATCGCGTATCCCGAATCGAAAGAGCCGCTGCCGGCGATCATTTCGGTTCATGGCGGCCGGTGGGTGGGCGGGCACAAGAAGGACGGCTCGACGATCAAGGTCGACCAGTGGGCGGGGTTCGGGTTCTTCGCCATGTCGATCGACTATCGCCTGAAAAACAGCACACCTGCACCGGCTTGTTACCAGGATTTTCAATGTGCGATCCGTTACGTCCATGCTCATGCGAAGCAATACAACATCGACACCAACCGAATTCTCCTGATCGGTCAATCGGCAGGCGGTCACATGGTGTCGCTGGCCGCGACGCTCGGCGACGGGCCGTACCCGCGCACGGGCGGCTGGGAAAAGGAGAGCAATGATTTTCTCGCGGCCATCAGCGTTGCCGCCGCCTACGATCTCGTGGCACTTGACTGGGGCAATCTGTGGACTCCGCCCGGTGTCGATCCCAACGAAGCCCGATCGCTGGCGTCGCCGACTCGGCACGTAACCGCGAAATCGAAGCCGCTTCTCATCCTGCATTCCGACAACGACCGCTCGGTGCCCATCGACAATGCCCTGACCATGATCGACGTTCTCAAAAAGGCCGGCGCGCGGCACACGTTTCATCGCTATCCGGAGCTGGGCCACATGGGGATCACCGATGAAGTCATTGCGAGAACGCGCGAGTTCATCAAAGAAGTGTCGGCGAAGTCGAGCGATGAAAAATAGCCATGAAGCTCTACGGATTTCAGTGCGAATACTGTGAAGGCATGGTGGTCGAGCGAGTGGTCGAGCGTGAGCCGATCAACCATCCGCGTGGGATAGTCGTGCTCGAAAACGTGCCAATCGGCGTGTGCGACCGCTGCGGTGCCCACTATTACGCGGCCGCCGTTCTGAAACGAGCGGAGGCCATTTTGAAATCACCCACGCCTCCCGACCGCACGGTCGAGGTGCCTGTTGAGGTCTTTTGACCGCATCCGGCCGCGTGAAGCAACGACGAACTTCGCCATGAGCGAGTTAGAACTTCCCGACCTAAGAGTCGAGCGGTTCCGCGAGTACTTGCGAGTACTCGCAGGTGCACACATCGGCGATCAACTTCGCGCGAAACTCGATCCGTCGGACATTGTTCAGGAGACGCTTTTAGAGGCCCATCGCAAGCGGGAACAGTTTCGCGGCTCAACCGAGGCAGAGATGGCCGGCTGGCTGCGGCAGATGTTGGCGTGCACGTTGGCCGACGCCGTGCGGGCAATGGGGCGAGCGAAGCGGGACGTAGACCGCGAGCGGTCGCTCGAACAGGCGATCGAGCAATCGTCGAAACGAATCGAGGCGTGGCTGGTGGCAGAACAGTCGTCGCCCAGTCAGCGGGCGATTCGGCACGAAGAGGCTGCCCGATTGGCCGAGGCTCTGACAAAGCTGCCGGAAGGTCAACGCGAGGCGGTCACGTTAAGATACTGTCACGGCTGGTCGCTTGCGGAAATCAGTCGTCATCTCGGGCGAACGCCCGCGGCCGTGTCGGGGCTGCTGAAACGCGGGTCTCGCCAGTTGCGGGAATTGCTGAAAGATGCAGAATCATGATGGGGGTGAGCAAACCACCTGAAGTTGCCGCGTCTCCGGCTACCGTCGAGAAGGTTATCGCGGCGTTCCTCGAAGCCACCGACGAGGGACGGATTCCCGACCGGACTGAACTAATCGCCCGCTACCCGGAATTCGCCGCCGAGTTGTCGGCCTTCTTTGCCGACTACGACCGACTGAACCAACTGGCCGAACCGTTTCGCCCCGCGTCGCAACCGGTCGCCGAAAACGTCACGCCGTTCGGGGAGCCGCCCACACTGACGTGGAATCGGCCCACTGGATTGGCCAGCGAACTGATGGCCGGCCGGTTCGGCGATTACGAACTGCTCGAAGAGATCGGCCGCGGCGGCATGGGCGTCGTGTTCAAGGCGCGGGACGTCAAGCTCGATCGGCTCGTCGCGGTGAAAATGTTACTCGCTGGCCAGTTCGCCGACCGCGAAGAGATTCTGAGATTCTTCCGGGAGGCGGCGACGGCCGCGGCGACCAATCACCCGAACATCGTGACGATCCACGCCGTCGGCCAACTGGATGGCCAGTATTTTTTCACGATGGAGTATGTGGACGGGCCGAGCCTGGCCGCACTACTTCGCGAACGATTACCGACTCCGCGCGACGCGGCTTGGCTCGTAAGGACGATCGCCGAGGCCGTTCACGCTGCTCACCAGCGCGGCGTGCTGCACCGCGATCTAAAGCCGTCGAATGTGCTGATGCAAAAGGTTGAGAGTGGAGGGTTGAGAGTTGAGAGACCGAAGGAAGAGGGCACGCCGCGGTCATCTCTGGCCCTCAACTCTCAACTCTCAACACTCAACCCCAAAATTACCGACTTCGGCTTGGCTAAGCGCATCGAAACCTACGCCTCTTCCCCAACTCCCAACCCCCAACTCCCAGCCCCTCACCTCACTGGCACGGGGCAGATTCTCGGCACACCGAGCTACATGCCGCCGGAACAGGCTGCGGCCCGGCGCGGCGAGATGGGACCTGCCAGCGACGTGTATTCGCTCGGGGCGATCCTGTACGAACTCGTCACCGGCCGGCCGCCGTTTCGCGCCGAGACGCCGATGGACACGCTCATGCAGGTGCTCGAAACTGAGCCCGTATCGCCGCGACTGTTGAATCGCAGTGTGCCACGCGATTTGGAGACGATCTGCCTGAAGTGCCTGCGCAAAGAGCCGCGTCGTCGGTATGCGACGGCGGCGGGGTTGGCCGACGATCTGGGGCGATTCCTGAATGACGAGCCGATCCATGCGCGGCCGGTGAGCTTGCCGGGCCGAGTGTGGCGCTGGTGCAAGCGACGGCCGGGCTGGGCCGCGTTTTTCGCGGCGACTTTTCTGGCCTTGGCCGCACTCGCGGTCACCAGCACATTTTTCACGCACGAGCTGAGCAAGGAACTCGCCCGCACCGAAGAGACGCAGCACGAGCTTCAGATCACGCTGGCCCGGCAAGTCGCCGAGCGGCTCGACAGTGACCTGCGACAGCTTGCCGCCGTCCCGCGCGGACTGGCGACACTACTCACTCAGCGGGAAGATTGGACCGAGGGCCAGATTGATAGATCACTCAGAGAGCTGCTAGCCTCCAACGAGCGGCTGTTCGGGATGAGTGTCGCGTTTGAGCCGTTTCAGTTTGATCGCGAACGCGAGCACTTTGCCCGATACGCCCGCCGTACACCGAATGAAAGTCTCGGTACTCAGTTCTCTGTACCGAGTGACGGGCACGCGGAGCATGAAAGTTCGACTGGCAGCGGGGGCCGCCCCGCAGCACGCGGAGATCGTGCGATCGACCCGATCGAACTCAAATACCTGCACCCACCAGCGTACCCGTTGTACCGTGACTGGGAGTGGTACAAAGCGGCTCACGCCGACGGCCAACCGCACTGGAGCGAGCCATACATGGACACGGGCGGCGGTGATGTCCCGATGGTTACGTACTCGGAGCCGATCTATCGCGACGGGCGATTCGCCGGCGTCGTCACGGCCGACCTGTCGCTCGCCTACTTTCGCCAACTCAAGACGTGGCTCGACGAACTGCGGCTGGCACGCGGCGACTACGGCTTCGTGATCAGCCCTGCGGGCACGTTCATCAGCGACGCGAATCCCGATTATCAAATGGGCCGGCGGATCACCGACTTTGCTCGCCCGGAGTTTGATCACGGCTACACCCGCTTGTTTGAGATTGTCCGGCGAAAAATAGCCGGCTCGGTGACGGGAATAGACTTCTGGACGGCCAACCCAGTGACATTTCTCGTCGCGCCCGTCCCGACGTCGGGATGGTCGTTCGTTGCCGTGATTCCTGAACAGTCCAGCCCCGTGCGTGGCACAAATCCATGAAACCTCCTCGGAGCCGGAGCGAAATCCAATGGGTGGATTCGCCCGTCGTACCGTGAGTGCCGCTTGCGATCACTCCCAAATCGCCTCGACAAAATTCAATTCTTCGCGCGCCCACTTTTGCTGCGAATGACGGCTAGGTAATCAGGGGCTCGATTCAACCACTTTCCGTCTCTAGCGATGAGATTCGATTATGACGTCACATCACCACTTGCCGGCGAGGGAAGGTCCCTTCCGCGCAATCTTTTGGTACGCCTTTTGGCTCGCTGCGTCGATGATTGCTTGCAAGAGCGTGCTATTGGGCATGCCGAGCGAGATTTCCGTAGCACGAATTCTTGATTGGGTGCAGCAACTTGGCGTCATGTCGCACGCCGACGTTTTCTTTGCGTCGTGTGTGGGCCTGATGGGTCTCACAGTGGTTCGGGCGAGAGCACTTGGGCAGAAAAAAGGAATTGTTCCAGCCGGAATTTTCGCGATCATATGCTTGTCGAGCGAATTCTACAGCATCATCAGCGTGCAAATATTCGCCTACTTGCGCACGCCGCTCACTTATCCGCTCATTTACTTGGCCGGGGATTTGAAGAATATGCGGTCGTCACTGGGAGCGTTTCTGACTCCGACCATGATTGCCGCGCTTGTGGCCGGGCCGGTCGTTTATCTCGTGCTCGTTTGGGCGTCCCAGCGTTGGGTGAGGCCGAAGGTTGGGGCGTGGTCGCGTGTTGGGAAGCCGGCGGGCTTGGCGATCGTGCTGCTGTACGTGGCGTGGGGGCACTACGAGTACACGCACTTGCCGTGGTGCGACCGCGTGGACCGGCGAATCGCGGAGAACCCGCACTGGGTGCTCGCGAAGTCGTTGTTCACCGACCTGATGGGTGAAGGCGAGCGAATTCAACTCGCCGAGGGTTTTCCACCGGGGCATCTTGACGATTTTAAGATCGTCGCCGATCGCCGCGTGGCTCGAAGTGACCGCATTCAAGAGGCACTGCGGGTGATTCCTGCCGTGCATCAGACTGGCACACCCAGCAAATCGGGTAACTACGAATGGAACAGTTCGGGCAAACAAGGATCGGATCGCTCCGTCGGGGACCGGCCGATGAATGTGATCGTGTACGTGCTCGAATCGGTTGGTGCCCAATATCTCAGCCTCTACGGCAGCCCGTACGCGACGACGCCGTGCCTGGAGGCCGAAGCGGTGAACTCTCTGATCTTCGATAGCTTCTACGCACACTGTGGCGTTACGGCGAATTCGCTGGTCGCGATCAATCTTGGGATTTATCCCGGCCTTACATGGCGCGAATACACAGTCGAGCAGCCGAACTTACCAGGAACGACGCTGGCTCAACTGCTCAAGCCGCGCGGCTACCGCACGGCGTACATCACGTCGGGCGAGATCGAATACGTGAACATGGACGGCTTTCTGCGTGGCCGTGGCTACGACGACGTGTTGGGTTACGGACACCTGCCGTGCAAGGAGTTGATCATCTCGTGGGGTGTCGAGGACCGTTGTTTGGTGGAGGGTGCGTTGCAATGGATTGATCAGGCACGGGGAACGCCGTTTTGCCTCATGGTATGGACGCAGCAGACGCATCACCCGTACGAGCCGAGTCCGAGCGTTCCGTTCATCGACTTTTTCAAAGGACTGGGGAAACACGAACTGCCGCCGGACGACTACGATCTTGGCCGCTACCTCAACGTCGTGCGTGAAGCGGACCGACAACTTGGTCGGCTGTTCGATGGCCTGCATCGGCGCGGGCTGGCCGACGACACGCTGGTCGTCGTGACGGGGGACCACGGCGAAGGGTTTGGTTCGCCGCACGACATTTATGGACACGGGGGCAGGTTGTTCGACGAGATCGTGAAAGTCCCGCTGGTGCTTTGGAGCCCGCGAATGTTCGGCGCCGGCACAAAGGGGTCGGGAGTCTTTGACCGGAACGGTCCGGAGGCTGCTTTGCGTCAAAGACTCCCGACCTCTTTTTGCCGTCGCGCGGACACAATCGGCGGACACATTGATCTCAATCCGACGCTAGCGGAGATGCTTGGCCTACCCGCCGCCGGCTCGTGGCAAGGCCGCAGCCTGTTCGATCCCGGCCGGCCGCCGCGCGCCTATTTCTACGCCGCCAACGACGATTATTTGCTCGGCGTGCGTGAAGAGAATTGGAAGTACATCTACAACGCCACGATTGGCCGCGAACAACTTTTCGACATGAGTCGCGACCCAGCGGAGCAGACCAACCTCGCCGCCCAGTCGCCAGAGCAATGCCTCTCGCTCAGACAGAGGCTGGCCGCATGGTTGAAGTACGAGGAATCGCACATCGAAACGCTCCGTGGCCAATCAAGAGTTGCTCGATGATGTTCCCTCGCACCAATAAGGGTCCGCTCGCTCGTTTGAGCGATGCCAGTGGGGCTTGCGAACCGTGAGTACCGTACTGCAACGCTTTTGGATAGATTGAGTGATCGTGGGCTAACAAAATGGGGACAGGCACCTCGAAGACTCGGAGCCAGTCCCCGTTTTGTTAGGCGTTCTTACTTTCCTTCATCCAAAGCCGGAAGAAGTGGGCGATGAAAAGGACCATGGCAAAGCGGACGCTAGCGATCCGATCTTGTTCCCTGGCCCTCGCGGCAATCGTACTCAGCGGTTGTTCGCCGCGAGAGAAAAGCTCGGCAACGTCCGACACTCCATCTCTCAAGATTGCCGCCGCCTCCGATCTCCAGGGGGCGCTTGCCAAGATTGCGAACCAATTCGAAGCTCGGTCGGCGTGTCGCGTTGTGATCAGCTTCGGATCGACGGGGCAACTCGCTCAGCAGATTGAACACGGGGCACCTTTTGATGTCTTTGCCTCGGCAAACGTCTCTCATCTCGAAGCGATGAAGGCCAAGAATCTCATTCTGGCGGACACAATGCAGCGATACGCGCGAGGTCGCATCGTACTGGTGGTAAAGAAGAACTCCAGTCACAGCGTAACGCGGCTGGAAGATCTGATCCGGCCCGAGATCAAGCATGTGGCCATCGCCAATCCGAGTCACGCGCCGTACGGGCTTGCCGCGCGGCAGGCCCTGGAGCGGGCGGGCCTTTGGAACCAATTGGAGCCCAAGGTCGTGCTGGGCGAAAACGTAAGGCAGGCGATGCAGTATGTGGAGACAGGCAATGCCGAAGCTGGAATCACTGCACTTTCGCTGGCCATCGCGGACGATCAGCCACGCACTCTAATCGATGAAACGCTGCATGATCCGATCGAACAGACGATCGCCGTTTTGGCCGGCTCGAAAAATCCGTCGCTCAGCCGCGAGTTCGTCGGCTTCGTGACCGGTCCTGACGGCCAAGTGGTGCTGCGAAAATTCGGCTTTCAGATTCCGACGCAAGTGAACTCGTCCGATATTGCAAATCCGTAGGATGACTCTCCAGAGCCGTCCGGTCTTTTCCTAGTCCTCAAACAAGCGACCCGTGTGCGCGCTCCTGTTCCCTCTCCCCTGTACTCAGGGGAGAGGGTTAGGGTGAGGGGCCCGCAGATTGCACTCGAACAGAACCCCTCACCCCAGCCCTCTCCCCTGAATACAGGGGAGAGGGAGCAAATCGTCGCTTGTTTGAGGCCTAGTCCGTTGTCGCCGCAGACTTTTCATTTGCCATTAACCGTCACTTCCCAAAATCCGCTGAATCTTGAAAAGTGAATTTGCGTTGCACTTTCTCAGCCGCATACGGTTTGCCGCCGACTTCGACGTAGGGGTAAATGAAAAAGTTTAGGGGCGGTCCGTCTTGCTTGGGCACGAGCACGAGGTCGCGGCCGACACTGAAACTCACGCGATCTTCCGTCAGGTTGCCGAAAAAGTATTCACGCAACTTGGGATTCTTGTTCGCTTCGGAAATATCGACCGGCACCCAGCCCTTGCCCTGGGGCTTGAATTTGGCCCAGCAGTGATAGCCTGGAATCTCGCCCGATCCGCGTTTTTCCGGCAGCGGGAACCCCATCTCGAACTTGGCCGGAATCCGCTGTGCTCGTGCCAACGAGATGAACAGGCTGTGAAAATCCGAGCAGTTGCCGTACTTGCTGTCGCATGCCCACTCGGAGTCGCCCTGGCCCCAGCCGGTGCCTTCCTTGCTGTATCGCATGTGGCCATTGACTACGTCATAGAGCACGCGGGCGACCTCGAATTGATCGCGCGGCAAATTGCGGCCTTCGAGCAACGCCAGCGTCTTTCCGCCGATCGGCACCCTTGCATCGGGTTTGAGAAACAGCTCCAGTTCGGGAACTTCGCCGCCATCATCATTCGAGTCGGCGCGGACCTCGCGACGCTGCACGCGGTACGTGATCGAAACCGCGACCGTTCCGTCGGCACTCGCCTTCCCTTCGGTGTAGAGCACGTGGTTGCCGTATTTCGCCTCCTGACCGATGGATATCCGCGATGGCAGGTGCTGAATGCTGATCGCTGCCTGCTGGTCTTCATTCGTTGGTGGCACGGGAAGCCAAATGCGTGCGGCCTGGCCCGGTTCGAGATTCGTAACTGTGGCCTCGTAAGTAAATAGAAATGTACGCGATCGCAGTTGCTCTTGGCCTTCGTGACCGACAAGGCTCATGGCCAGGACCGCAATGGACTCAAGAGAGCAGATCATCACGTGCCTCCTTTGGATTCATGGGTGCCTAATCCAGTTTCACTAGTTCGGATTGCGACGCCAGTCGAAGCGGTGGCGCAGGAACAGATGATCCTGCAGGCGAACCGGTACCGACCGTACCGACTCCGCAGGTCCGTCGAGGGGCAAAGGGAACTCTTCGTGAGTGGAGGAGTAAAGCCTTGCTCGCGGCCCGCGGGCTATCGCGGCCGCACTCAGCTAAAGCCAGGATGGGCAACTACTGGTTGAAAACAATCAAGTTGTGTTTGATTAACGCCTACCATGGTTGCGTCCAACACTTTGGTTCGGAAGCGTTGGTTGGATTCTACTGCCCCAATATTGAGGATGCAAGCAACAAAAATGTCATTCGTTAGGTAGCAATTTCTGTACTACTGCAACAATGCCCGAATCGGAGTCCCTTCGCACAGCGTCAGCAATCGGCCCAGTCGGTCGCGAAGCAGCATTTGGGGATCGATGCCGAGCGAGTGGTAGATCGTGGCGGCCAGATCGGCGGGTGAGGTCGGATCGCTGGCGGGATACGCGGCGTAGCGATCGCTGGAACCGTGAACGATTCCGCCACGGATGCCGCCGCCGGCGAGCACGGAGGCGAAGACGTGCGGCCAGTGGTCGCGGCCATCGCGCCCGGCGCCGGCGCCCCCCTCCACTCGTTGGCCCACGCGCGGAGTGCGGCCCATCTCGCCCGACCACACGACGAGCGTCTCATCGAGCATGCCTCGCGATTCCAGGTCTTCGAGCAGTGCGGTGAATGCCTGATCGGTCACGGGACAGAGGCGGGTCTTCAAGTCGATGAAGTTGCGATTGTGCGTGTCCCAGTAGACGCTGACGTTGGTGATGCCGTCGTTTTGCCAGAATACGGTGACGAGCGGCACACCGGCCTCGACCAGCCGTCGCGCCTGCAGCACTGCCTGACCGTGGATGTTCATGCCGTAGCGTTCGCGCACGCGCGGGTCCTCTTTTGTCAGGTCAAATGCCTCGCCGACTCCCCGGGCGGCCAGAAGTGAAAATGCCCGCTCGTAGTGCGAGTTCATCGCCGTGACCTGGAGGTGCCGCTCGAGCATGCGACGTTGCTCATCGAGATTACCCAGCAATGCCTGGCGGCGGCTGGACCGTTCGGTGGGCACGTCGGCGTGCAAGCTGAAATTGGCAACGCTGTAATCGGGCTTGCTCGCGTCGGCGTCGATTCGCATGGGATCAAACTGCGGTCCCAACCAACCTGCCCCCTGGCCGTGCGACTGCTCGACGAACCGCGGCGCACCGTCCGGCACCACCGGCATCATAGAAACGAACGGCGGCAGCGGTCCGGCTCCGTATCCAAGCCTCGCCAGCACCGACCCGTAACTCGGCCAGTCTTCGGACAGAGTCGTTCCCAGCTTGGGGCTCTCGCGACCGGTGAGCAGCCAGTGAGTGCCCGTGGTGTGATTCACGTCGCCGTGCGTCATTGAGCGGATAATCGCAAGCCGATCGGCCATGCGAGCGATTCGCGGCATGTGCTCGCAGATTCGGACGCCAGGGACGTTCGTCGATATCTGCCGAAAGTCTCCACGATATTCGGCCGGTGCATCGGGCTTCATGTCCCAAGTATCCTGATGGGCCGGGCCGCCCCACATAAAGAGCAGGATGCACGCCTTGGCCCGCGGCCTGTGGCCCATCGCCGGGTACGACTCCCAACCTCCGTTGGCCGCCGCTGCGCGTGCTTCAAGCAACTGCGGCAGACCCAGCCCGAACAAGCCAAGCGACCCAGCCCGCAAAAACTCGCGCCGACCCATCGGGGCAGCCGAGAAAAACTCGCCACAGGCTGAATGTCGCGTATTTACCGTCATGTCCAGTTTCCGCAGCAAATCAGTCAGTAGAATTCGCGCCCGTGCAAGCTTACCGGCCCGCCAAGCTTGATGCAATTTCTTCTCGATCAGCCGGTTCGGTCACGTGCCAAATCTTGGCATACACCTTCTTGAATTCGAGGGTTTGACGCGGCCGGGTGTTTCTCCTATTCTGTTCCGGCGTTGCTCTGGGCAGGTAGCTCAGTTGGTAGAGCAACGGACTGAAAATCCGTGTGTCGGCGGTTCAACTCCGCCCCTGCCCACTTGCCGAATCGGCAGCGAATCTCCAGTTGGATTCGCCTGCCGAGCGGGGGACCCGAGTGTGGGGCGAATCCAATCTTGGACGGAGCATTCCTTGGATCCGAGCCCGTCAGCTAACCTCGTAGGCGAATCAAGGAATCTAATCAGAAATCTGCACACCCCATGGCTAAATGGTCGGTGCCGGCCGATCGCAGCATCAGTCTCTCTCTGGTTGATTGCAAGCTCGGTATGAGCGCAGGGCGAGGACGTCTGGATCGCTTGACGGCTGTCACAGGCTGCTTCCTCCGCGAACTCTGCGCCTCGGCGTGAGATCTCATTATCGAAGGAGATTTCACGCAGAGGCGCGGAGAGCGCGGAACGGAGCGAGAGTGAACGCGTGGTGTGTTGCCGGTTTTGGAAAGTGAAGACATGGATTCGCCCTCGGATTCTCGGGGAGGAACCGGCGCGGAGGAGCGGCGGTCGCCGTGGGAGGTATTCAAGAAGTTTCTCATCGGCAAGCCGCGCGACCTGAGTGACCGGTCGATTTACCAGCACTTGTCGCTCGTGGCATTTCTCGCGTGGGTCGGGCTGGGGGCGGACGGGCTGTCGTCGTCGTGCTACGGGCCGGCTGAGGCGTTTCACAATTTGGGCTCGCACACGTACCTGGCCGTATTCCTGTCGTTGGCGACGATCGTGACCGTGCTCGTGATTTCGGCGTGCTACAGCCACATCATCGAAGAGTTTCCGTCGGGCGGCGGCGGGTATCTGGTGGCGTCGAAGTTGCTCGGGTCGCGGTTCGGCGTGGTGTCGGGCTGCGCGTTGTTGGTGGATTATGTGTTGACGATTACGGTGTCGATCGCGGCGGCGGGGGATGCGCTGTTTGGGTTTGTCGGTACCGACTGGACGCGATGGCAAATCGCGGCAGACCACTGGAAACTCATCGCCGAGGCTGTGGCGATCGTCGTGCTGATTGTCTTGAACCTGCGCGGCGTCAAGGAATCGGTGTTGGCGCTGCTGCCAATCTTCTTGCTGTTCTTGTTGACGCACGCGGTGCTGATTGTTGGGGCCGTGGTGTTGAACGCCGGTCAGGCCGGCGCGGTGGTCGGGAATGTGGTGGACGAAGTGCGCACGAGCGTACGAACGCCGGGCTTCGGTTTCTTGGGCATGCTCGCGCTCCTGTTGCACGCCTACTCGCTCGGCGCCGGCACGTACACGGGCATCGAGGCGGTGTCGAACTCGATGCCAGTGATGCGCGAGCCGCGCGTGGCCACGGGCAAACGAACCATGATCTACATGGCCGTTTCACTGTCGCTCACGGCCGGCGGCCTGATGCTCGGCTACTTGCTGCTCGGTATCACGCCGGGCGGCGGCAAGACGATGAACCACAAATTCACCGAGGCGTTCGTCGAGGAGTTGGGGGGCGCGGCGAGCGGCTGGGGCACGGCGTTCGTCGTGGCGGCGATTCTGTCGGAAGGGGCGTTACTGTTCGTGGCGGCCCAGGCCGGTTTTGTCGGTGGACCGGCGTCGCTGGCGACGATGGCCCGCGACTCGTGGGTGCCGAATTGGTTGGCAAACCTGTCGGAGCGGCTGGCGACGCATAATGGGATCATGCTCATGGGCGTCTCGGCCCTCGTCGCCCTGCTGCTGACCGGTGGCAATGTCGCGACGCTGGTGCTCATGTACTCGATCAACGTGTTCCTCACGTTTTCGCTGTCGATGCTCGGCATGTGCCGGCATTGGTGGGCGCAAAGGCAACGCAATCCGAAGTGGCGGCGGCGACTGGCGCTGTTTGTGGTCGGTGCGACGCTGTGCGGGATGATTCTGGTCGTGACGGTCTATGAAAAATTCAGCGAGGGCGGCTGGGTGACGCTGGCCGTGACGGGCGTCTGCGTCGGCGTGGCCCTGCTGACAAACCGTTACTACCGTCGCGTGTTCGAGAAGACTCGCAAGCTTGACGATGTGCTCGGCGAACTGCCCACCGTCGGGCAGGCGAATATGACCGAGCCGGACCCGAGCCAGCCGACGGCCGCGATCCTGGTCGGCGGCTACGGTGGACTGGGGACGCACACGCTGCTGAATTCGATGCGGGCGGTGCCTGGCTACTTCAAGAATCTTGTGTTCGTCTCGGTCGGCGTAGTCGATTCGGGAAACTTCAAAGGCGCCGGTGCGGTCGACGACCTGCGCCGGCACACGGAAGAAACGCTCGCCAAGTACGTCGATCTCGCGCGGCGCATGGGCATGCCGGCGACGTCGTTTATGGCGATCGGCACCGACGCGGTGGACGAGTTGGAGCAATTGTGCAAGGAGGTCTCGAAGAAATTCCCTCGCGTGCTATTTTTTGCCGGCCAGCTCGTCTTCCAGAAGGAGACATGGTACCAGCGGCTCTTGCACAACGAGACCGCATTCTCGCTGCAACGCCGCTTGCAGTGGGCCGGCCTTCCGATCATGATTCTGCCCACGCGCGTGCGGTGACGGCCGTCAGTGTTGACGGTCAGACTGCGCATCAGGCAGGATGCATCGGAAATGAGCGAAGTGACGGGCCAGCCCAGTTCTGCAACGCCCGATTCAGGTTTGTCGGGTGACCCCGTGCGCGCGGAGCCGGAATTGCCGGTGCCATCCACTACGCCCGCGGCAGCCGGTCCCAAAGTGATTGAGTTGGACATGACGCCGACGGCGGTACCGGCTGCCGGAGTTGTGACGCCGCCGGTATTGCCGGCCTCGGACGAAGAGCAGACGCTCACCGAACATGTGAAGGAACTGCTGATCGGCAAGCCGCGCGATCTGGCGGACAAGTCGATCTATCACAGTCTGTCGCTCGTGGCGTTTCTGGCGTGGGTCGGCTTGGGGGCCGACGGGTTGTCGTCGTCGTGTTACGGGCCGGCAGAAGCGTTTGGCGATCTGGGGCAGCACACCTACCTGGCGGTATTCCTCGCGCTGGCGACGGCGCTGACCGTGTGCGTCATTTCGATGTGCTACAGCCAGATCATAGAGGAATTCCCGTCGGGCGGAGGCGGGTACCTGGTGGCGTCGAAATTGCTTGGGCCGCGCATCGGCGTTGTGGCCGGTTGTGCGCTCCTCGTCGGTTACATTCTGACGATCACGGTCTCGATCGCCGCGGCGGGCGACGCGCTGTTCGGATTGGTGGGCACCAAGTGGGCGTTCATGGGCATGGCGGCGCCGCAATGGAAACTCGTGCTTGAAGGCGTGACGATCTGTGGCATGATCGTCTTGAACCTGCGCGGCGTGAAAGAGTCGGTGCTGGTGCTGCTGCCGATCTTCCTGGTCTTCCTCGTGACGCACGTGCTCGTGATCGGTGGGGCGATCGTGCTCAACCTGGCAAACGCCGACGACGTCGCGCGCCAGGTAGTCGACGGCGTGGGCAAGGAGTTGAAACCATCGGGCCTCGGACTGCTCGGTTTGATGGCTCTGTTCATTCACGCGTACACGCACGGGGCCGGCACGTACACGGGGATCGAGGCCGTGTCGAACTCGATGTCGCTGCTGCGCGAACCGCGAGTCGAGACCGGCAAGCGAACGATGTTCTACATGGCCGTGTCGCTCGCCGTCACGGCCGGC
>Ga0247727_10010835_pt1 | contig 16057 bp, 13 predicted proteins | sample WisWelCaveWW1625_FD_202498 | JGI IMG/M metagenome (GOLD analysis project Ga0247727, IMG submission 202498) | Biofilm microbial communities from Wishing Well Cave, Virginia, United States - WW16-25 | ecosystem: Environmental > Aquatic > Deep subsurface > Groundwater > Cave microbial mat | place... | reverse complement strand
GCAAGGTCGACTTAGGCACGAGCAGCGGCATTTTTAGAGTGCACCCGGACGGCAGCCAGGTCGTTTTTACTCGCGGCGTCGATAAGTTCGAGGTGTGGGTGATGGAAAACTTTCTGGCGTCGCTGAAGGAGCCGTCCACCACCGCGCCGGCGATGACTGTCAGGCGCGTCTGGGCGGGAACCGACGTCAATGCCTACGGACAGCCTTCCCCCGACGGCCGCTACGTCTCTTTTATGGACGGGGAGACCGGTGATCTGGCCATCCGCGATCTCGCCACCGGCGAGAAGCGCCGTCTCACCAACAAAGGTTCGTGGCAAGAGTCTACCGACTTCGCGACATTCTCCACAGTCTCGCCGGATGGCCGGCAGGTCGCTTATTTATGGTTCAATTCCAAAGACATACATCATGAGCTGCGCCTCGCTTCGGTCAGCGGGGGACCCGAGGCTGCCAAGCCCCGGGTGGTCTACAAGAATGTTGAGACTAATTACTTGGTGCCTCGCGACTGGTCTCCCGACGGTAAACACATCCTGACGATTCTTTCAAGAAAAGACAGGACCCAGCAGATAGCGTTGATCTCGGCAGCGGATGGCTCCGTGCGGGTCCTCAAAACGCTGAAGTGGGGAGGGATCGCCGCCCGCTTTTCTCCGGACGGTCGCTACATTGTCTATGACTTCCCGCCGAAGGAGGACTCGCCGGAGCGCGACATTTTTCTGCTTGCAGCCGACGGCAGCCGCGAAATTTCCCTGGTCGAGCACCCCGGCAATGACTTCCTGCTCGGTTGGGCGGACGCCAATCGCCTTCTGTTTGCGAGTGATCGCACGGGAAGCTTGAGCGCCTGGGTCATGGCAATCGCTGATGGCAAACCGGTGGGGCAGCCGGAGTTGGTCAAGCAGGATATCGGGCGTGTCATCACCCCGATGGGGGTGACCCGGAAGGGCGCTTTCTACTACGGCCTCGCCACCGGGATGGAGGATGTTTACATCGCGACGCTGGACGCGGCGACAGGCAAGATCCTCGTACCGCCGGCTCCGGTCAGCCAGCGCTTTATGGGCGCCAACAGCGCACCCGCCTGGTCACCGGATGGCGAGTACCTCGCCTACCTCCGCGGGCCTGGGGATTCTGCAACAAATACGGGCCACGGCCCCAGGGTCATTGCCATCCGGTCCCTGAAAACCGGCCAAGAGCGCGAATTAACCCCGAATCTCCCCAACTTTCACGCTGCCGTGCGACTCCATTGGTCTCCTGACGGGCGCTCCCTTCTCGCCAGCGCGACCGACAGCAAGGGGCGCCGAGGTCTCTACCGGATCGACACGCAAACGGCGGAGGTTACCCCCGTCGTGCAGGATTTACACAACCCGAGGGGTTTGTGGTCTGCCGATGGGAAGGCGATCTTCTACGTGCAAGACCATTACGGTGCTAACGATAACAGCCCTGACATCCGGGTTAGAGATCTCGAAACCCGGCGAGAGAAGGAACTTTACCGCCCGGCTTCCGGCCGCGGCAACCTGGCTCTCTCTCCGGACGGCCGATGGTTGGCCTTTGCCGTCGCGGGCGACCCCCGTCAGGCTAGCGCCCTGATGGTGATGCCCTCCGCCGGTGGAGAGGCCCGCGAATTACTGCGAGTGCCCCCCGAGCAGACAGACCGGGGAAGGGGGTGGGTGAAGGGGGTTGAGTGGACGCCGGACGGCAACTACTTGCTCTTCAGCCGCAACAGTGAACTGTGGCGCATCCCGGCGCAGGGCGGCCAGCCGCAGCGACTCGGGCTGCCGACGACCGGAAGGAGCGCCAGCATTGCCGTTCATCCCGACGGGCAGCGCATTGCCTTCACAGCCGGGGAGCAAAAGCAGGAAATCTGGGTGATGGAGAACTTGCTGCCGGGGCTCAGAGCCGCGCGGTGAAGCGATGTCAACGCCGAGAATTTTGCCGCTACTCCTCCTCGCCGCCGCTTCTGCTGCGGAGAGGGGGAGTATCCCTTTGGGGCTCGACGCCTACATGCCCATCCCCGAAGACAATCCTCTGACCCCGGAAAAAGTCGCTCGCGGGCGAAATCTGTTTTTCGACCGCCGCCTGTCTCGGAATGGTAAGGTCGCCTGTGCCACCTGTCATGATCCCCGGCGCGCCTTCACCGACGGGCGCCCGCTTGCCGTCGGCGTGTTTGGAAGGAAGGGAACCCGAAGCGCTCCCACCCTGGTCAATCGCGGCTACGGCGCCGCGTTCTTCTGGGACGGCCGGGTTCGCACTCTTGAAGAGCAGGTGCTCAAACCCATCCAGGATCCCAACGAGATGGACCTGACCATCGAAGAAGCGAGCCGGCGGGTGAAAGTCAGCCGCGCTGAGCTGGCCGCGGCACTGGCCAGCTACGTGCGAACCATCCTGTCGGGCAACGCCCCGCTGGACCGGTATCTCAACGGTGACCGCGAGGCGTTATCCGCCGAGGCTCGCCGGGGTCTCAACCTCTTCCGAGGCAAGGCCAACTGCACGGCCTGCCACGTGGGTCCCAACTTCACCGACGAGCGCTTCCACAACACGGGAGTCGCCTGGCGCGAAGGGCAGTTACGCGACCCCGGCCGCTTCGCGGTCACGGGTAAAGAAGCCGACCGCGGCGCCTTCAAGACCCCCACCCTGCGCGAGATTGCGCGCACAGCACCCTATATGCACGACGGCAGTATTGCGACACTCGAGGACGTGATTGAGTTTTACAACCGGGGCGGCAACCCAAATGCCTACCGGGATCCCGAGCTGCGACCGCTGAACCTCAATACGGAGGAGAAACAGGCCTTGGTGGCCTTTCTTCGCGCGCTGAGCGGCGCCCTCCGGCAAGGCAGGGGACAAACTGCCTCCCTGTCTTGATCGATTGAGGCGGCCGTGTCGGGTCACGAAGGCGCCACGCGCCTCTTGTATACTGGCCTTGTCGTGGCTATCGACCAGGAACTGATCGACGAGATTATCCGGCGAGTGCGAAGCGCTGCGACGCCCCAGCAGATCATCCTGTTCGGCTCGGCTGCCGCCGGCCGCATGACCCGCGACAGTGACATTGACCTGCTGGTGCCGTTCCAACTTGTTCCGCCGAAAGGGCGCGCCGCCTCTGGCATACATAGGTGTTCACGTCCCAATGGGCTGCCCATATGGCGGGAATAGTTGGAACGGCACTGGTGGTAGAGTCGGACCCCGGTGACGCCTGGGCCAAAAGCACACGCATCGGGGATGCCCTGCGGGGTTTGGGCTATGGGTTTGACGTAGTCGTGATGGGCGCCGAGCGATTCGAAGAGACCAAAGGTGTAATCGGCGGGATCGCCTACCCGGCCAACAAATACGGCAAGGTCATCTATGCGGGTGCGTGACGAGGTGATCAACGAACTCGTCCAACAGTGGCTGGACCGGGCACAAGAAGACTTCGGAGTCGCCCAACATCTCCTGAAGGTAGGCCGGTATCTGAACGCGGTGGGTTTCCACTCCCGGCAGGCCGCGGAAAAACTCTTACAGGCTCTCCTGGTTCATCATCAGATCGAGTTCCCGAAAACGCACAACATCGGCGAGCTTCTGGACCTGGTCGGCCCGGCCAACGCCTCCCTGGCTGAATCGCTTCGAGGCGCCACCGGCCTGAGTCGCTACGGCGCTCAAACCCGTTATCCCGGGGATCTGCCTGAATTGACAATCCAGGCCGCCGCGCTCGCCGTCGAGCAAGCGGTCGCCGTTCGGGAAGGCGTATACGCCGCGCTTGGAGAACCCGCGCCTCCGTCCCGGTAGTAGCGGGCCTTCAGGCGCCGCCGCGGCTTCCGCGGCGACCGAGCCGGCCGCCGGTTTGCTTCCCATCCGCGACACCTCATACAATGGCCACTCTGGAGGTACATCGCCATGAAATCATCGGTCGGCAAACTGCTCTCCGACAACCGGCTCAATCGCCGATCCTTCTTCGGCGCCGCCGGCGCTGCCGCCCTCGCCTTCACCACCCGTGACGACCTGGAGGCCGCCACGCAAAGCGTCAACACCAACTCCCGTCCCTCCGAGCTGCGTATCACCGATCTGCGCGTCGCCGTCGTCGGTGGCGCGCCCATGCGTTGTCCCATCATCCGCATCGACACCAACCAGGGCATCTACGGCCTCGGCGAAGTACGCGACGGCGCCAGCAAGAACTACGCCCTCGTCCTCAAGAGCCGGCTCCTCGGCGAAAACCCCTGCAACGTCGACAAGCTCTTCCGCAGGATCAAGCAGTTCGGAGGCCACGCCCGCCAGGGCGGCGGCGTCTGCGGCGTCGAGATGGCCCTCTGGGACCTCGCCGGCAAGGCCTATAACGTCCCTGTCTACCAGATGCTCGGCGGCCGCTTCCGCGACCGCATCCGCTGCTACGCCGACACCACCATGTCGGCCGACCCCAAGGTCTTCGCCCGCCGCCTCAAGGAGCGCATGGACCGCGGCTTCACGTTCCTCAAAATGGATCTCGGCGTCGGCCTCGTCGAAAAGATCCCCGGCACCGTCAGCCGCCCCCTCGGCATCTCCCAGGCCGAAGTGCGGAGCACCCAGCACATGTTCACCGGCATGGAGCTCACCGAAAAAGGCGTGGCAGCGATGGCCGACTACGTCGCCCAGGTCCGCGAGGTCCTCGGCATGGAAGTCCCTCTCGCCGCCGACCACTTCGGACACATCGGCGTCAACTCCTGCATCCGCCTCGCGCGCGCCCTCGAGAAGCACAACATGGCCTGGCTCGAGGACATGATCCCCTGGCAGTACACCGACCTGCTCAAGAAGATCACCGACGCCGTCGACATCCCCATTCTCACCGGCGAGGACATCTACCTGAAGGAGCCCTTCATCGAGCTCTGCCGCACGCACGCCGTCGACATGATTCATCCGGACCTCGCCACCTCCGGCGGTATCCTGGAGACCAAGAAGATCGGCGACGCCGCCCAGGAATACGGTGTGCCCATGGCCATGCACTTCGCCGGCACCCCGATCAGCGCCATGGCCAACGTCCACTGTGCGGCCGCCACCGAGAACTTCCTTTGCCTCGAGCACCACTCGGTCGACGTCCCCTGGTGGGAGGACATGGTCCAGGGCGTGGAAAAACCGATGTTCGACCGCGGCTACTTCAAGGTCCCCGACAAGCCCGGCCTCGGCATCACCCTCAATGACGAGGTCGTCAAGCAGCACCTGGCCGAGCCCGGCTTCTTCGAGCCTACCCCATATTGGGACAAGGATCGCAGCAACGACCGCCTCTGGAGCTGACCCGATGCTTCGTCGACGCTTCCTCCCATCCCTGTTCGCCGCTGGCGTCCCCCTGCCCGCCCCCGCGCAAACCGCCGCCTCGCGTGCTCCGCGCAATCTACGCGTCACGGACGTGGAAGTCGTCGTCACCAACCCGGGCAAGGGAGCGGCCGGCAACTTCGTCCTGGTGAAAGTCGTCACCAACCAGCCTGGGCTCCACGGCTGGGGCGATGCCACCTGCACCGGCAGCGAGCTGGGCGTCGCTCGATTCCTCGAGGAGCATCTGAAGCCCGGCCTGGTCGGCCGCAATCCCATGCGCATCGAGGATATCTGGCAGACCCTCTTCTTCCTCCCCTACTATCGCTCCGGCTCTGTCCACATGTCCGCCGTCAGCGGAATCGACATGGCGCTGTGGGACATCAAGGGCAAGATCGCCGGCCTGCCTGTCTACGAGCTCCTCGGCGGCAAAGCGCGCGAGCGCCTGCTCACCTACACCTCCACCAGCGGGCGCAACTTCCGCGAAGTCGAGGAGGGCGTCCGCCGTCTCATGGCCCGTGGGTACAAGGTCATCAAGGTGCAGGTGGCCGCCCCCGGTCTCGAGTCCGGATACGCCGTGCCCTCTTCGGCGCGCCAGCAGGAAGCCACGCGCGCCGCCCACCAGGCCGGCGCCGCTCCCGTCGAAACCTGGGAGCCCGGCCCCTACGTCCGCACGCTGCCGAAACTCTTCGAACACCTCCGCAAGACCGTCGGCGAGGAGATCGATCTGCTCCACGACGTCCACGAGCGCGTCACGCCCTCTCAGGCCATCGTGCTCTCCAAGGCCGTCGAGCCCTACAACCTCTTTTACTTTGAGGACCCTCTCCGCCCCGAGCACCTGGACACCTTCCGCATCATCCGCCAGCAGTGCTCCACGCCGCTCGCCATGGGCGAGGTCTACACCGGCGCCTGGGACGGACTCTTCCTCATCACCGAGCACCTCATCGACTACGTTCGCCACGACCTGGTCCACTGCGGCGGCATCACTACCGGCAAAAAAGTCGCCACCCTCTGCGAGCCATACGGAATCCTCACCGCCTGGCACGGCCCCGGCAACATCTCCCCGATCGCCCACATGGCCAACTGCCACGTCAGCCTCTCGGTGCCCAATTTCGGCATCCAGGAGTATTCCGTGAACTGGCCCGAAGCAACCCACGAGGTTTTCTCCGCCACACCCTCCTACGCCGACGGCCACGTCACCATTCACGACGCACCCGGCCTCGGTATCGATATCAGGGAAGCCGCCGCGAAGAAGTATCCCTACCTGCGGCGCCTCCGCCCCACCATCCGCCGCGCCGACGACTCCGCCTGGCCCTACTGAGCACCCACGGGTGCGGTCTCCGCCCCCCGCTGGGATATAATCCTGCAATGACACGCGACCCTATCCGCCGCCGCGATGCGCTCCGCCTGCTCTCAACCGCCGCCCTCTCGCCGCTGGCCGCTCCCGCCCAGGCGCGCCGCCCCAACCTCGTCATCCTCTACGCCGACGACATGGGCTGGGGCGACATCGGCTTCAACGGCCGCAAGGAGTGGTCCACTCCCAACCTCGACCGCCTCGCATCCCAGGGCTCCGTCTTCCACCGCTGGTACACCGGCTCGCCGTTGTGCGCCCCCTCGCGCGCCTGCCTCCTCACCGGCCGCTACACCATCCACCACGGCGTGCGCAACAACTCCGTCGACATCCCCGTCTCGGAGGTCACCATCGCCGAAGCCCTCAAGCCCCTCGGCTACGCCACCGCGCTGGCCGGCAAATGGCACCGCGGCCGCCTCCCGGACGGCTCCTTCACGCATCCCCTCGACCAGGGTTTCGACCAGACCTTCGGCTACCTCGACGCCCGGCACGCCTGGGAACATTTCCCCAAGCAACTGTTCCGAGGCCGCGAGCAGTTCGCCACCTCCGGCTTCAGCGCCGACCTGCTCGCCGACGAGGCCTCGCAATTCATCCGCGCCTCCCGCGCCCGGCCCTTCTTCCTCTACGTTCCGTTCATCGAGCCGCACTTCCTGATCGAGGCGCCCGAAGAGAACCTGGCCCGCTATCGCGGCAAGTTCACCGAAAAGGACCCCGCCAAGCCCTTCAACGCCCACTATGCCGGCATGATCGAGCGGCTCGACGCCGCCATCGGCCGCATCCTCAAGACCCTCGACGAAACCGGCCTCGCCGATAACACGCTCGTGTTCTTCTCCAGCGACAACGGCGCCACCTTCGAAGTCGGCAACCAGGGCGCCTCCAACTACCACGACAGCAACCGCCCCTTCCGCGGCCAGAAGCGCAGCCTCGAGGAGGGCGGCATCCGCGTCCCCGGCCTCGCCCGCTGGCCCGGCCGCATCCCCGCCGGCCGCCGCCTCGAGGATCCCATGCACATGACCGACCTGCTCGCGACCTTCGTTGCCGCCGGCGGCGGCACGCCCGATCCCGCCTGGAAGCTCGACGGCATCAACCTCCTCGACGCCTGGACCGGCTCCGCCAGGGTCCCCGACCGCACTCTGTTCTGGGAGTTCCAGACCGAAAACGTCAATATGCTCGCCGCCATGCGCGGCGACCTCAAGCTGCTCTCCATCGGCGACAGCCAGTTCCTCTACAACGTCCGCACCGATCCCGGCGAGCGCCGCACCATCCGCTTCGAGGAGCCCGCCGCCTTCAAAGCTTTGCAGGGCGAGCTCGACGCCTGGCGCCGTCAGTAGGTGGGCTGGACAGGCCGGGAGGCCTGTCCTACGGTGCTCAGAACACGTGCGCCACTTTCACGAAATACGTGTTCCCCTGCTCGGACCGCTGCCCGAACTCCGCGCGCCCTCTCTGGTAGGCGAACTGCACCGACCCGAACGGCGGCTTGTACCGCCACACGAACACCGCCTCCGCGTTCCTGCGGTCGATCACCGAGTTGCTCTGGAAAAACACCCGCACGAACAGGTCGCGGGTGAAGTTCTGCTGCGCCCGCACGATGTGGATCAGCGTCGCCTGCCGTCTCGGGTCCGGGTCCAGCCACACCCGCGACAGCCGGTACTCCACCGCCAGGGCAGCCGTCAGCTTCCGCCGCGCCGCGAAGCTCGCCGCCCGCAGGTCGGAGTCGAAATTCCGCCCCGTGATGAATCCGGCGTCGAAGGAGTTGTACTCCCGCGTGTTGTAGCCGAAAAAAACGTTCGCCGTGTCGTTGTGGAACCCCTTCTCGAACAGTTTGAAATCGTTGGTGTGCTCCGCCCCCACCGACCAACGATTGCGGAATTCCACGATCGCCGTCTCGATGTTGTGATAGCTCCGCAAAATCTTCCGCTGGCTGAAATAGATGTTGTTCTTCGACTGGAGCGTCACCTTCTGCACCGGCCCCGACTTGGGCCACAGCGTCTTATCAAGGTCCGAGTCCATCTCGCGATGATCGTCATCGCGGAGGAAGCCGATCGCGTTCAGGTTGTCCCCCACCCTCTCGCCCAGGTGCGTGTAGCGGAAATGGAAATGCCCCGTGGCCGAGTCCCACGCCGGCCGCGCGAACCATGCCCATCGTCCCTCCTGGTAAGGCCCGTGCGTCCGGACGAGCTGCCCGGTGAAATTCATGATCCGCGTCGGGTGCAGCGTCGTGTCGATACTCATCGCGCCCTGGTTCACCCCTCCCAGCGCGCGGTTCGACAACATGCCCGACACCGTCGACGACCGCAGCACCTGCCGCTCCACCCGCGCCACCGTGTACTGCGCCCGCCCCATCCGTGTCGCACCGGTCCGCCCGTCGCGGAAGGGGAGCGACGCCGACCGCGCGCTCAGAACCGTCGCGTCCCACGGCCCCTGCCGCGACAGCAGCTTCCCCCCGAAGTCGATCTCCCCGATCCGCCTCGAGTAGAACGTCTGGATGCGCTGCCGGAACCGGTCGTTGCTTTCCAGAAAAAACGGCCGCTTCTCGATCAACTGCGGCTCGAACCGCGTCAGGTTGACGAACTCCTGGTCGGCTTCGATGGTCGCGAAGTCCGGGTTGATTGTCAGGTTCGCCCGCGTCTCCGGCTGGAACGTGTACCGTACGTCCATTCCCAGGTCGCCCCGCACCGTCCGGCCCTGCTCCCACCGCCCCAACACGTAAGGAATGAGCTCGTAGCGCCGCGCTCCGCCGCGCTCCAGCGACATCCCCCGCAGCTCGCCGTACTGCGATACACGGAACGGCGACTCCAGCGGCCCCGCCCAGAACGTCCGCTCCAGGTTGCTCCGCCGCGTGCGCCCGATGTTCAGACCCCACGTCCGGTCCGCGCCAGTTCGGAACATCAGTACCCGCAGCGGGATCGCGAACTCCGCCGTCCAGCCGTCCGCTGTCCGCCGCGCCGCCGCCCTCCACGGCGCGTCCCAGGTGAGGTCCTGCACACGGCCGTCCTCCTTCACGCTCCCGTCGGTCTGCGTCCCCAGCGGGTTGGTGGCGAAGAAATAGCAGGTGCGCCGATCGTGGAACGTGTCCAGGTAGATGGTCACCGAGTCGTCCATCGCAAGGTCCGCGTCCCGCCGCGTCAGCCGCGCCGTGATCCGCTCGGGCCGGTCGTCGAGCGCGTGCACCGCGAAGTACACCTGGTCGTCGTCGTAGAGGAAATACGCGACCGTCGCCTGAGTCGCCGCCTGCCCCTTGTGCGGTTCGTATTGAAGGAAGTTCTCGAAGCGCGTCGCGCCCTGCCACTCCTCCGCCTCGATCGCGCCGTCGATCCGCGGCGTCCGCGACGCGCGCGCCGCAACTCCGGAAACGGGAGCCCCCCATGCCGCCGCGGCCATCCACATCGCCGCCGCAACCGGCCACCCCGCCGCGCGCTTCACGCGGCCGCCGTCCCCCGCCTCCCATCGAACGTCAGCGCCCACGCGTGCGCCCCCAGGATTACCACCAGGCAGCCCAGCACGTTGTACCAAAGGAACGCGATCCCGGTGAAAGAATGCGCCGCGAAAATGGCCGCCTCCCCCGCCAGCACCCCGGCGAACGCCGCCGTCCCGCCGATGCGTGGGAAGAAGAACGCCAGCGCGAACACCCCCAGCAGCCCTCCATAGAACAGCGACCCCAGCATGTTCACCGCCTCGATCAGCGACCCCAGCCCGGCGCCGAACTGCGCCGTCATCACCGCGTAGGCGCCCCAGAACACCGTCGCCGCCCGCGACGCGTTCAGGTAGTGGCGGTCTTCCCCGTCGCGCCGCACGAATCGCTTGTACAGGTCGATCACGCTCACAGTCGCCAGCGAATTGATCTCCGCTGAAATCGTCGACATCGCCGCGGCGAAGATGGCCGCCAGGATCAGCCCCACCACCCCCGCCGGCAGGTGCCCCAGCACGAACGTCAGGAAGATGTGGTTGGTGTCGTTGAACCCCTTCCTCTGCCGCCCGGCCTGGGCCACCCGATCGAGCGCTTCCCGCCGCGCGCTCTCCATCTCCCTCTGCGCGCCGCGAAACTCTTCCCTGCGCGTCGCCGTCCGCGCCGCATCGCCCCCGTGCCGCGCCTCGATCAGCCGCCGCGCCGATTCCTTCCGCTTCTCGAACGCCGCCTCGTGCCGCGCCGCCACGTCTGTGTGCGCTCCCCCTGCCAGCCATTCCATCTCCGCTTTATGAAACACCATCGGCGGCTTCTCGAACGTGTAGAACACCAGCACCATCGCGCCGGTCAGCAGAATCAGGAACTGCATCGGGATCTTCGCCACGCCGTTGAACAGCAGGCTCAGCCGGCTCTGCGCGATCGACCGCCCCGTCAGATACCGCTGTACCTGCGACTGGTCGCAGCCGAAATACGCCAGCGCCAGGAACATCCCGCCGAACAGCCCGCTCCACAGGTTGTACCGGTCGTTCCAATCGAACTGCGTCACCACCGGGTTCAGTTTCCCTGCCGCCGAGACCAGCGCCAGCGCATCGGCGAAACTCACGTCCGCGGGCAGCCGCAGCACCGCCAGCGCCAGCGCCGTGAACAGTCCCGCCATCATGATCAGCATCTGCTGGAAATCCGTCCACGTCACCGCCTTGATCCCGCCGAACGTCGTGTAGAGCACCACCAGCGACCCCATCACCAGCGTCGTCACACGGTCCGGCCATCCCAGGATCACCGTCAGCACGATCGCCGGCGCGTACAGAGCCACCGACACCGCCAGCCCGCGCTGGATGAGGAAAATCGCGCTCACCAGCGCCCGCGTCTTCGCGTCGAACCGCCGCTCCAGGTACTCGTAGGCTGTATACACCCCCGACCGGTGGAAGATCGGCGCCGCCACGGCCGCGATCACCACCATCGCCACTGGCAGCCCGAAGTAGAACTGCACGAACCGCATCCCATCGACGTAGGACTGCCCCGTCGTCGAGATAAAAGTGATCGCGCTCGCCTGCGTGGCCATGATCGACAGCGCCATGGCGTACCACGGCATCGTCTTGCCCGCCAGCAGGTACTGGTTTACGGTGCTGCTGCCCCGGCCGCGCCACAGGCCGTAAATCACGATGAACGCCAGCGAGACCGTCAGCACCGCCCAGTCCAGCGGCCTCATGCGGCGAACGCCTTGGCGAACAGCCAGAACGCCAGGATCAGCGCCGCCAGGTACGCCAGCAGCGCCACGTAAGCTCGCCGCCAGGTGCCGAGAATCGGCGGCGGGTCATTGTCTGGCTCGCCGTCTGGCTCGCCGCGTGGAGTGTCTTTCATCGCGCGGTCCCGCCGGCGCTCAACAGATTCGCGAACAGCCGAAACGCTCCCGGTACTCCCGCGGGCAACTGCCGGAACCACGAGTACGCCGTGAAGATGTAGGCGCCCTTCCCCAGCCGCGCGTACAGCGTCCCGCCCGCCAGCGGCTTCTCGCCGGGATCACCCGATTCCCACAGCGCCTCGTACCGCGGATCCCATTCGGTGGCGAAGTACAGGCCACGCTCCTGCACCCAGCCGTCGAAATCGGCGGCCGTGATCCGGTTCGGCGATTCGAGCAGCGCATGCGCCGGATTCAGCAATCGCACGGGCGCGTCTTCCACCGAGACCCGCTCGCGCCCGATGCGCAGCGGGTACGGCCCGATGCGCGCCAGCAGCTTCGGGTCGCCGCCGAAGAATCCGCCTTCGAGCACGTTGTACTGCACGAGCAGCGTTCCGCCGCCATGCACCCACTCCAGCAGGCGCTGCTGGCTGGCGCGCAGGTCCTTGCGCACGTTGTACGCCCGCACCCCGGTCACGATGGCGTCGAAGCGAGAGAGGTCCCCCCGCGCCAGGTCCTCGGCGCCGAGCAGCGTCACCTGGCAGCCCAACTGCTCGAGCGCCTGCGGCACTTCGTCGCCCGCGCCCATCACGTAGCCGACCCTGCGCGCCAGCCCCCTCACGTCGGCCCGCACCAGTTCCACCACGGCCGGCGGCAGCAGCGTTTGCGGCGGGATGTGCGGGTAATCGATCACCGTGACGCCGTTCGCCACTTCCCTTCCGCCGATCGTGGCCACGGCGCGCAGCCTCGCGCGCCCGCTGGCGGCCGGCGGCGTCACCAGAAAGGACAGCGCCGCCTGCTCGCCCGCTTCCGCGATCGCGAACGCCTGGCTCGCCGGGCTCACCTTCCACTCCGGTGGCGCTTCCAGCCGCAATTCCCCCGTTGCGCGCGCCGCTTGCGCGCGCACCTGCACTTCCAGCCGCCGCGGCGAAGCGTCCGGGAAGATCATCGCCGTCCGCCCCGGCTCCACCGCCACCGGCGGCGTCACCGCCGGCATACGCGTCAGCTCGCCGCGCACACGGTCGACCCACCGATGCAGCACCGGCCGCGCAATCTCGATCTCCTCCCCGTCCACCTGCACGCGGAAGTGTGCCGTCATCAGCGGCGCATTCTCCGCCGCTTCCGCGCTTTCGCCCGGCCCAAGCGCGTACACCGCGCTCTCCGGCGGCTTCTTCAGCCAATACGGCTGCGAGTAGGGCTGCTCCTCCGGCGTCTTCACCGAGAGCGAATCCCGCATCGGGCGGTTGTGCGCCAGCGGAACCGGCAGCCGGTCGAGCGCCGGCGTTCCGGGTACCCCCGCCACACGCCCGCCCATCAGCGCCGCCGGCAGGTTCCCTCGGTTGATCGCCGTCAGATGCACCTGGAACGTCCGCCCCGGGATCGGCGACGCCGTGTCCGCCTCGGCGTCCAGCCACAAACCGGCGCACAGCGCGATGGCTTCGTCCAGCTCGCTCCGCTTGATCTCGATCCACGGGTCATTACCTGCCGCTGGGCCCGCTGCCGCCAGGCCGGCCAGCAGCGCACGCGCGTTCCTCAGCGCCGGCACAGGCTTCTCTGGATGATCCAAGTCGAACCCGCGCGCCGCTTCACCGAGGATGCGCCCTATCCCGGCGCCGCCCGCCACGCGGTTCCAGGTAGTGTCCACGCCCTCGAGCGGGTCCCGCGTCGCCGGCTCCCCGGCCGTCACCAGCAGGTAGTTCTTCGCCGGCCCGCGTCGCTCGGCCGATCCCATCCCCTGGCTCTGGTGCATGCTTCGGCTCATCCCGGCGATCTCGGAATAGGAATAGCCGAGCACCGGGTCGAACTGCCCGGTGTCGATCTCGATCCGCCCCGGCTGCGCCGCCGCTTCCTTCTCCTGCTCCGGCCGGAACGCGAACACGTTGTACAGCAGCCGCCGCGTTTTCCAAGGCCGCAAGTCGCGCAACTGTTCGGGGAAGCGCGCCGGGTCGGCCGCGGCGTCGAACGCCTCCCGCGCCAGGATGGCCGAGCTCTGATGGTGCCCGTGCCCGTCTCGCGGTGTGCCCGAGAACCGCAGGATGATCGCGTCCGGGCGGAAGCCGCGGATCGTGCGCACCACGTCGGCGAGGATCCGCTCGCGACCCCACTTGGCCAGCGTCTCTTCGGCCGACTTCGAGAAACCGAAGTCGATCGCGCGCGTGAACAACTGCGCCGCGCCGTCGATACGCCGCGCCGCCAGCAGCTCCTCGGTGCGGATCAGTCCCAGCCGCTCGCCCTGCTCGGAGCCGATCAGGTTCTGCCCGCCCTCGCCGCGCGTAAGCGACAGGTACGCCGTCCGCAGCTTCCGGCCCCGCGCGCACCACGCCAGCAGCGCCGTGTTCTCGTCGTCCGGATGAGCGGCGATCATCAGCACGCTCCCCAGCACGTTCAGCTTCTCCAGCGCCAGCTTGATCTCCGCCGTCCCGGTCAGGCTCCGCTGCGCCGCCGCCGGCGCCGCCATCGTCGCAAGACACAACCACGCAATCCGGACCCAGCCGCGCATGGGGAACGACATATCCACCCAGTGTAGTGGATCGCGCCGCCTGGCCGAATATGCGAATGGAGGAAGTACTATCTCGTCGCGCCGCTGACGACTTTCTCGGGGTCCACCACCGTCGATACTCCCACCGCAATCATCACCTTACGAAGCACAGCCGCCGTAGCGGCGCGGGCCGGAGGGTCCCAGCATCAGCCAGTTGGCGCCGCGCGGGAACCAGCGCTCGGGCAGCGTCTCGGAGAACATCTCGTAGTCGACGCGGAAGTCCTCCATCGCCACGCGCGTCTTCGGGACTCCCGTGGTGCCTCCGGTCTCGAACACGAACACCGGCTTGCCGGCCAGTCCCTTCGGCACCCATCGGCGCACCGGCCCGCCGCGCAGGCACTCGCCCTGGAAAGGCGGGAAGCGCCGCAGATCCTCGAGGCAGCGGATCTCGCGGCAACCACTCAGAACCAAGCCCTGGCGGCGGTGCTGTTTCTGTACGAGCACGTGCTGGAACAGCCGCTGAACCGCATCGAGGGAGTGGTGCGGGCGCGCAGGCCGAAGCGGCTGCGGGTGGTGCTGACGCGCGAGGAAGTCGGCGCGGTGCTGGGGCATTTGAACGCTGTTCCACTGCTGGTCTGCACGCTTCTGTACGGTTCGGGACTGAGACTGCTTCGGCCGCGGGGAAATCACGGTTCGGGACGGGAAAGGCCGGAAGGACCGTTTGACGATGCTGCCGAACGCCATCCATCAGCCGCTGCACGAACACTTGAGGCAGGTGCGCGAGCAGCACGAAGCGGATTTGAAACGCGGGTTGGGCCGGGCGCCGTTGCCGGACGCGCTGGTCCGGAAGTACCCGAACGCGGACCGCGAGTGGGGCGGGCAGTGGGTGTTCCCTGCCAATTCCCACTACCTGGACCGGACGACGGGCATCCAACATCGTCACCACCTGCACGAGTCGGTAATTCAGAGGGCGGTCCATGAGGCCGTGCGGCGGGCCGGCTTTGCCAGGCCTGCCACGTGCCACACCTTCCGGCACTCGTTTGCCACCCATCTGCTGGAGGACGGGTACGATATCCGCACGGTTCAGGAGTTGCTGGGGCACAAGGACGTGAAGACCACGATGGTCTACACCCACGTATTGAACCGGGGCGGGCTGGGGTTTTTCAGCCCTCTAGACCGGCTGCGGAAGCCAGTAACGGGTGCGGTGTTACACTGACCGGGCAGACAGCGTAACACCCCCGCGGCAAGCACTGGGAGTAGAGCGGAAGTCGTTAGGAGGCAAGTAGTTCACTGGCGTCGCCGGTTGCTGGCCGGTAGGGTGTTAGGTTGTCCGGGCAGGGGTGTTACACTGGTCTGGAGAAACAAGAGTTAGACGTCTACGGGGGAGGTCCCATGGACAGCGTCATGTGCGCAAACTGCCAAGCCGTGCTCGACGAATCGCCCCAAGCCCCGGCTGACCAGCGAACTGCTTGCCCGAGCTGTGGCTCAAAATCCCGAACGTTCATGAAGCTCCTTGCTGCTACGTTGGAGGTGAAGAGTTCCCTCAACATGAAGGCCAGGGGTATTTGTTTACCAGCCTGAGAAGCCACTAAATTCGGCCTTCTGAGAGATTTCGCTGGACAAAAGCCACGGTTTCGGCTACCGTAAGGTGGATGAAACCAGTTGGGCGGCCGCGGAGCGAGCAGT
>Ga0247727_10010834_pt1 | contig 16058 bp, 10 predicted proteins | sample WisWelCaveWW1625_FD_202498 | JGI IMG/M metagenome (GOLD analysis project Ga0247727, IMG submission 202498) | Biofilm microbial communities from Wishing Well Cave, Virginia, United States - WW16-25 | ecosystem: Environmental > Aquatic > Deep subsurface > Groundwater > Cave microbial mat | place... | reverse complement strand
AGAGCGCGCCCTCGACGAAACGTTTGACGCGATTGATCACACCCTTTTTCTTTTCAGTCGGTGGGAGGAGTTGCGTGATCGGCGAAATCACTCCGTTGCGCAGCATCTTGGGCAAATGGCGATATTTACGATAAGCCCAATCCGCGATGTACGTTTCGTAGCCGCCGAACAACTCATCGCCGCCATCGCCGGAGAGCGCGACGGTGACGTGCTGTCGTGCCATTTGCGAAACGAGAAACGTCGGGATGATCGAGAAATCGCCCAGCGGCTCATCGAGGTGTTTGACCAACTTTTCCGTCAAGCCGAGCGCATCGGGTTTCAGAATAAATTCTTGATGATCGGTTTTAAAATGGCGCGCAATCTCGCGGGCGTAATGCAGCTCGTTATAGCTGCCTTCTTCAAAGCCGATGGAAAAAGTTTTGACGGGCTGATCCATGACGCGCGCCATCAACGCGACGACGCAGCTCGAATCAATGCCGCCGGAAAGAAAAGCGCCGAGCGGCACGTCGCTCATCAAGCGAATCTTCACGGCGTCTTGCAGCAGATCAACCAAGCCGTGCTGCAAATCTTTTTCTAAAGTGCCGTTCTCGTGGAAGTGCAATTCCCAATAACGCCGCAGCTCGGTTTTGCCGTTCGCATGAATCGTGAGCGAATGGCCCGCGGGCAGCTTTTTGATGTCCTCGAAGATCGTGTGCGGCGCGGGGATGTATTCGTAGGTTAGATATAAATCCAACGCTTCGCGCGAAACACGGCGCGGCACGTCTTTGATCTGCAAAATGCTCTTTAATTCCGAGGCGAAGAGCGCGCGTTTGTTATCGTGATAATAGTACAGCGGCTTTTTGCCGAGACGATCGCGCGCAATGAACAAGCGCTGGCGATACGCGTCCCAAATCGCGAAGGCGAACATGCCGTTGAGTTTGCTCGGACATTCGACGCCGAACTCTTCGTAAGCATGAACGATGGCTTCGGTATCGGACTTCGTGTAGAAATGATGGCCGAGGCTCTCAAGCTCTTTGCGCAGCTCAGGGTAATTGTAAATCTCGCCGTTGAAGACGATCCAAATGCTGCCGTCTTCGTTGCGAATCGGCTGCTTGCCCGTGGTCAAATCAATGATGCTCAAGCGGCGCATGGCAAGGCCGACGTTGTCCTTGACGTAGTAGCCTTCGTCGTCCGGACCGCGATGAAAGATGGCGTCGTTCATGCGCTGCACGTCGTGCGCGTCAACGTTTGCTTCGCGTGAGAAATTTAGAGTACCACAAATGCCACACATAGCGTGTTCTTCTTTTTTATTTTTTCATTCAGGAGAAATCTTTTTCAGCACAACCAAAGTGTCCAGAACTTAAAAAGGTTCCTTCTGAATGACAGGCTAGGGATTAACCGCGCAAGGATTCGAGATACGAATACACTTCTTTGGTCTTGCGCAGATAAGCTTCATAGCTGTATTCGCGTTCGGCAAGAGCGCACGCTTGTTCGGCGATTTGCTTGCCGTAGTTTTTGTTTTCCAAAACCCGCAACAAACCTTGCGCGAACGAAGCGGGTGTGCATTCGGTCAAAGCCGCGACTTCCGGCTTGAGAACTTGCGTATGCGTCAGATGATTGGTCGCAACAATCGGAATGCCGGAGCGGAGGTACGAATAGATTTTCAACGGTGTGTTGTTGCCCTCGATGCGCGGCGAGACCAGCACGTTGGCCAATTGCATGAATTGCGGAATTTCTTCGGGCGGGCGTTGCCCCGTGAAGACAAATTGCTCACGCACACCAAGCCGCTCGGTCATGTCTTGATAGCTCGCCACTTGCTGCGGATTGCCGCCGACCACGAGAAAGCGCACGTGTGAATGTTTACGCAGCACAGACGGACTCGATTCGATGAGCAGATCGATGCCTTGATATGGTTCGAGTGTGCCCGCATATAACACCAGCGTTTCGCCGTTGAGACTGTACCGTTGTTTCAGCTCCCGGGAAGCGGGGCGATGCTGAAACACGTCGCTATTGTCGCCGACGTTTTCAATGAGCTTGTTGAATTTGGTGGGATACTTCTCGTGAACGTAGGCATGCAGCTCCGGGCAAATCGTGATCACTGCCTGCGCGCCGGCGATGGTCCTCGCTTCCAAATTTTCGAAGATATTCACGAGCAGCTTCGATTTGGTGTATTTGAAATTCGAAAGCTGCTGCGGCAGGCTGGAGTGCATATCGTAAAGGTGCAGCGTTCCAAACTTCTTGCTCAAGCGAATGCCGAAGAAGCCTGCTTCCTCGTGCGTGTGAATCAAATCATACCGTTGACGCTTGAGCAGCTCAATGCTGCGGCGATAGACTTGCACGTCCAAAAAGATTTTCGCCTTCGAAGGCCCAATGGCGATTTGTTTGACGAACGGCACGGCCGCGGCGCGATGAATAGCCACGCCGGAGATCTCCACGTCTTGGCCGAGATGATAAGTGACCAAATCGATCTTATAACCGAGCAGCGACAAAGCGCGCAAACGATGCAGCACACTGAAGGGTGTGCCGCGCGGTTGAAAGAAAGGCTGGGGTGCAATCATCAAAACTTTCATCGAGCCTTCTGCCAGTTGGTTCGCACAATCTTTCGAAAATATTGGGGCTTGCAATCGAACAAATTCCCTTCTTTTTCTAGCAACACCCGCGCCATTTTGAAGAGAGCATGCTCTGTAATATTGCGCGCCGATTTACAGGCGGTTACAGTTCGGCAAATTTTTGTTAGGCGCAAAAGGCAACAGGCCTTTGTGTCACGATGAAACATTGTATCTTGTCTGTGACAGCCAAAATAAAAAAGCCCGAGCACAAGGCTCAGGCTTAAGGGATTTTTTCCAATAAAGTCGCGCGCGCAACCAATCTTAGCGGCCGACGCTGTAGTATTGAAAACCTTTCTCTTTCATTCTCTGCGGATCGTAGATATTGCGCAAGTCGAGGACGATCGGGGTGCGCAAGAGATTTCTGATCTTGTCGAGATCGAGGCTGCGGAATTGATTCCATTCGGTCATGAAGATCAAAGCGTCCGCGCCTTCGAGCGTTTCGTAAGTTTCCTCGCAGAACTCGACGTTCTTGAGCACTTTCGCCGCTTCGTGAGTCGCGATCGGATCATACGCCCGAATCTTCGCGCCTTCGGCTTGCAGGGCCGCAATAATGTCCACGGCCGGAGCTTCGCGCATGTCATCCGTGTTCGGCTTGAACGCGAGGCCGAGCACGGCGATGGTTTTGTCGCTCAATTTGCCGACGGCTTTTTTGATCTTCTGCACCATCACCTTGCGTTGCTGCTCGTTCACTTTCACGGCCGCTTCGACGATCTGGATTTGATAGTCGTGCTTTTGGCCGATCGCAACCAGTGCGCGCGTGTCTTTCGGGAAACACGAGCCGCCGTAGCCGGGGCCAGCGTGCAAAAATTTCGCGCCGATGCGATTGTCCAAGCCCATGCCGCGCGCCACGTCGTGCACGTCGGCGCCCACGCGCTCGCAGAGATTCGCGATTTCATTGATGAAGCTGATTTTGACGGCGAGAAAAGCGTTCGCGGCATATTTGGTGAGCTCGGCGCTCGCGAGGTCGGTCATCACGATCGGGGTTTCGATCAAATACAACGGCGAGTATAAATCTTTCATGATCGCCATGGCCTCGCTGTCTTCGGCGCCGATGATGACGCGATTGGGCCGCATGAAATCTTCGATGGCCGAACCTTCGCGCAAAAACTCCGGATTCGAGACCACCGAAAAATGAATCGGCGCTTTCTGATTCTTTTGAATGACGTCTTTGATCCACTTACCCGCGCCGACCGGCACCGTGCTCTTGTTGACCACGACTTTATAGCCGTTCATGTATTTGGCGGTGTCCTTGCCTACGGCTTCGACGTAACGCATGTCCGCGGAACCGTCTTCGGCCTGCGGCGTGCCCACTGCGATAAAAATCAGCAAAGAATTTTCGACCGCATATTTGATATCGGTCGTGAACGTGAGCCGGCCGTCACGAACGTTTTTGGCCACCATGTCGTCCAGGCCCGGTTCATAGATCGGGATTTCTCCACGATTGAGCTTTTCAATTTTCGTGCTGTCAATATCGACGCAAATGACGTCGTTGCCAAACTCGGCGAAGCACGTTCCGGTGACGAGCCCGACGTAGCCCGTTCCAACCATACAAATATGCATAGGTACTACTCCAAATAGTTCGCGATGAACCGCGCCAGATTGGCCTGCTGTCGCGTTCATGCTCGATCGCGCTGAGATTGAAAAAACGGTTTGTGATTTATCGGCGAACGCCCTACCCCGGTTTCGCAGAGGAAACGTGGAGGCAAGCTGATCGGTGCAAAGCTAAAAGAACGGCGGCAAAAAGCCAGAAAAATTCCTGAACATAACGTAGAATGTAGCGCTCTTGTCACGGCGGCGCAGAAATGCCGAGGCCCAAATTTACGCTAACTCGCGCCATAGCCGAACAACACGACGAACACGGTCTTGGCCATGATTTTGAAATCCAGCCACAGCGACCAATTGTCGATGTATTCCATGTCCATCTCCATCCACTTCTCAAAGCCGATTTTGTTGCGGCCGCTCACTTGCCAGATGCACGTCAAGCCCGGCTTGAGCGAAAGACGGCGGCGTTGCCAGTGTTTGTACAACTCGACTTCCACGGCCAACGGCGGGCGCGGCCCGACGAAACTCATGTTGCCGATGAGCACGTTAAACAGTTGTGGCAATTCATCCAGCGAAGTCCGGCGCAGAATACGACCGATGACGGTGATCCGCGGATCGCGTTTGATCTTGAACACCGGGCCTTCCATCTCGTTCATCTTTTCCAGCTCGCGGCGTTTCATTTCCGCGTTTACGATCATCGAGCGAAACTTATAGAGCGTGAACGTTCTGCCGTTCAAACCGCAGCGCGGTTGTTTGAAGAACACCGGCCCGGGCGAGCCGAGCTTGATGACCAGCGCGATGAGGAGAAAAATCGGCGCCAACACGAGCAGCAAAAATAATGAGAGCGCCATATCAATCATGCGCTTGGCAAAGAGCTGCCATGTGCTCGCATTGAAGGTCTCAAACTCCAAAAGCGGAAAACCGCTGAAGTCGGTTTGCCGCACGGTCGCAATGCGTAGATTGTACAAGTCCATCGAGATGCTGGTGGGAATGCCTTCGCGCTCGCAGGCAAGTATGGCTTCGTCAATGCGATTGAGCCACAGGCGCGGCACCACGAAGATGACGCGGTCGATGACTTTGCGATGAATAATAAACGGAATGTCCTGCAAGCGCCCGAGCACGCGATAGCCTTCGACTTCCTTGCCGAACATGCCGTGGTCGTCGTCGATCAAACCCACGATGGTTAGGCCCCAATTCGCGTGCGATTTCACGGTGCGAATGAAATCGCGGGCGCGCTTGCCCGTTCCGACGATGAGGAGATTGACGTGATTGTAGCCGCGGGTGTGCAAATAGTCGAGCATGCGGTTGGCGAGCAAGCGCATCAATACCAGCATGCTGACGGTGACGATCCACAGCGTGGCAATGAACAAACGGCTGGTGAGCACCATTTTAAACAAAAAAATCGGCGTGCCCACGGTGAGCAGAGCAAAAATCCCCGAGCTTACAATGTGGACCATGCTGCTCGCCAAAGTTTGCGTGCGCAAATCTTTGTATGCGCCCACAAACGTCAAAGCCGTGATCCATCCGATCAAATAGAAGCCGACGAGCGCGACGTTCTTGCGGGTGAAATACAACAAGCCTTCCCAGTCCGGCGAAATCGCATACGCCATTTCGCCGAGGCGGTAGGCTTCGCGCAAATAGAAGCTGATGAAATAGGACAAGACGAAAGCCAGGCCGATGAGCGCGGCATCCAAAAAGCGTATGAGATTGCGCAAAAAGGCTTGTTTCTCTCTGACCATGCTTCTTTCACCATCCTAGGTGCGCCAACAACACTTTCATGACTTGGCCTTGAACCTGGGCACGCCCTTCCCGTGCGCGAAAGTTTAACGGCTCTGAGCGTGATTCAACTTAAACCATTCCACAAAACGCTGCACGCCCTCGGCAATATCCACTTTGGGGTCATAGCCGATTTCGCGGCGCGCTTTTGCAATATCCGCATACGTAATGGGCACGTCGCCGGGCTGCACAGGCAACTGCTCGATCATCGCTTTTTTGCCCACGCATTCTTGAATGAGCTGGATGAGCGAGCGCAAATCAATCGTGCGCGACTCGCCCAAATTATAGAGGTGATACGCCGAACATGCGTGCAAAGCTTTCTCGATGCCGTCCACGATGTCCGAGATGAAAGTAAAGTCCCGGCGGCTGGTGCCGTCGCCATACATCGGCACTTTTTCGCCGTTGGCAATCATCTTGGTAAATTTGTGAATCGCCATGTCCGGGCGTTGCCGCGGGCCGTAGACCGTGAAGAAACGCAGGCACGTGATCTTCATTTTATAAAGATGATGATAAGTATAGCACGTCAATTCGCCGGCTTTCTTCGTTGCAGCATACGGGCTGATGGGATGATCGACGCGATCCTCTTCGGAAAACGGCACCTTCGAGTTTTCGCCGTAAACCGAAGACGAGGAGCCGAAGATGAATTTGTCCACGCGATGATGGCGGGCCAGCTCCAAAAGATTAACTGTCCCTTCGCAGTTTACTTGCTCATACAGCAATGGCTGCGCGATGGAAGGCCTGACGCCCGCACGCGCGGCGAGGTGTACGATGGCTTCGAAACGATGCTGCTGGAAGAGTAGCTGCAAGCCTGCGCGGTCGAGAATATCGCCTTCCACGAGCGTGTATCCCGCACGCGGCAGCAAGCCTGCGATATTCCGCCGTTTGATATTCGGGTCGTAGTAGTCATTGAAACTGTCGAGATTGACGATTTCATAACCACTTTCCAAAAGGCGTTCACTGAGATGCGACCCGATGAAGCCCGCACCGCCGGTGATGAGACATTTCATGTGCAGCCCTTAGATAAGAGTTCGCGCTTTGGGTTTAGTAATGGTAATAGCTATAGCCTTCGTGCGCCAGATCCACGCTCGTGCCGTTCAAGATGAGGCCGAGAAGCTTGGCGTGCACGTTATGGAAAAGCTCGATCTTTTGCCGCGCCACGTTTTTTTGCGTTTTGCCCGCGCGGATGACCACGACGGTGCCGTCCACTTGCGTTCCGAGCACGACCGCATCCGTGGCGGCGTTCAACGGCGGCGTGTCGAAAATAATAAGATCGAAACGCCGGCGCATTTCATCGAGAAAACGGCGCAGTTGCACGGAGCCTAAAAGCTCCGAAGGATTCGGAATCAACGAGCCGCAACTGATGACGGAAAGGTTGGGAATGTGCGTCTCGGTGATGATTTCCGCAGCGAGAATCGAGCCCATGAGGTAATTGCTGAACCCCGGCTCTTTGGGCACGCCAAAGGTATTGTGCAGCACGCCGCGGCGCAAATCCGTGTCGACCAAAAGCGTGTTGCTCTTTTGCTGCGCCATCGTAATGCTGAGATTGGCGGCCGTGAACGATTTGCCGTCGCCCGGGGCCATCGAGGTAATTACAAACGTTTGAATGCGGCCCGCGGTTTTGGAGAAGAGCAAATTGGTGCGCAAAGAACGATAAGCTTCGCCGATGGGCGTAGGCGAGAAATCGTGCGTGACCAATTGTTGATCCACCATCTTCGCTTTCTCGTGATCGTGTACGTCGTAAAAATCGCCGAAGCTAATTTGAGGAATCGCGCCCAGCACATTGAGCTTCACCGTGCTCTTGGCTTCCTCCACGGTTTTGATCGTGCGATCGAGCGCTTCCATCCCGAGCACCACGCCGAGGCCGAGGAGGAGTCCGACGACGGCGCCGCCCGCGGCTCTCGCGGCTTTGTTGCCATTGGTCGGGAATTGCGGCTCGATGGCCGGATCTAGAATTTCAATCGCGGGCTTTTCCGAAACGCTGCTGATTTCCAGTTCTTGAATTTGCGTTTGAATGTTCTCGTACGTTTGGAATTTGCGCTTCCACTCCGTATCCAGCTCCGCCAAATCCGATTGCTGCGTTGGCAGCATATTTATTTTCGAAGCATATTGGCCGACTTCTCCTTGCTTGCTCGTCACTTCGCGGCGCAAAGCAGCGAGACGAGATACGGTTGCGTCTTCGACTTTCGTATACAATTGTTCGACCCGCGCACGCAGCCTCACAACGTCGGGGTGCGTCTCGGCCTTAAGCGAAATCTGCCTGCCATATTCGACGAGCAAACCCTCGAGCTGCTCTTTGGTAATCGCCATCGTGGGATTGTTGGCGAACACGGAACTGGAGGCGAGGGCTTTATAAACCAAACTTTTTTCTTCCGGCGCAACGTTGCCTTCCACCGGCTTCAAGCGCGCTAAAAGCTCCGCCAACGCTTCTTGCTGCGCGCTCAAGTTTTGCAATTCGCCGCGCGCGGAACGATGTTGCTCGAGCACCACTTGCAAGCCGCTTTCGCCGACGAATCCCATCGTGCGCTTGGCTTCGGTGTAGCGCCGGTCGACGTCGTCAAAATCGAGCTTGGCTTTGTCCGCCTGCGTTTTGAGCATTTGCAGGCGCGTGTCTTGCGATTGCTTGCCGATGACGAAACTCTTTTTGATAAAAATATCGGCCAAGCTGTTTACGGTTTGCGTGACAATGTAGGGATCGTTATCGCGCAAAGCGACGAACATGATCGTCATGCTACGATTGAAATCGACCCCGACCCGGCCTTGCAGCGATTCCACGGCAGAGCGAAATGAGCTTATATTGAATCGCACCACTTTGGGCAGGTTGGGAGTTTCTGTGAGTTGAAAGGCAAAGCCGCAAACGGAAACAGTGTCCAAGGTTGCGAGCGCAACTTCGCCTTTGCGCACCGGACTTTCGTTATTTCCCTGGTCTAATTGCGCCAACGAGAAGTTTCCGTCGCCGGGCAAACGCAAAATATATTCTCCCGGCTGCGGATTATCCGTGCTGGTGAATTTTGCAAAAACTTGCCGGCGCGTGAGGAACCGTCCAGAATCTTTGTCTTGCTCAATATCCGCAACCAGCCCGAAGTCGGAAACGACTTGCTCGGTGAAAGTGCGGCTCGTAATCTGCTCGTACACGTCTTCGAGATAACCTTCGGCGTTTTCGGAGAGATTGCGATAGCGAATCGAGGCCGTGGCTTCGTAGATGGGTTGTTCCCGCTTAACGAAGATCACCCACGGAACGGTAACGACAAAGGCGATGAGGGCCGAGAGCCACCATCGCTTTTTCAGCGCAGCGATATAACGCGTGAGGTCTAACTTGGAACCACCAGACGACCCTTCTTCTTCAAGCTCGTAGGTCTCCATACCCATGGAACCGACTCCTAGTCTATTTCATCATCACAGCCAGCATCTCATTTATCACTCTCGTTCCCGCTTTCCGCGCAGGAACGAGAGCAACCAAAAAGCTCAACGATTGTTGTTGTTCAGTTGCAAATAAAACACGCCGACCGACATCGCGAAGGTGGCATAGCGAATCACGTCGCCGAAATCAAACTTCGAAAGCCCGGGCACGATGATTTGATCGCCGGATTCGACCGCGAGGTCTTCGAGAGAGTGCGCCTTCTCAAACGCTTCGAGCAAATTGCTCTTCACGATGCCGCCGCTGCGCATGACTTTGATCTTGCGGAAGTCGGCGTCATTGGCCGGGCCGCCGGCTTTGTTGATCAATTCCCACAAAGATTCTTTGGGCTGCACGAGGTATGAGCCGGGGCGTTGCACCGCGCCCAACAGAGTCACACGAATGAGCGGCAAGCAGACAATGCGCACCGCTTTGATGCGAAGGCTCTGCTGAATATTGTCCGCCAAGCCTTTCGGGCTTTGGCCCGCGGCTTTGATTTCGCCCAAAGAGGGCAGCATGATGTTGCCTTGCTCGTCGAGCAAATAATCGCCGGTGAGGCCCAATTCTTCCGGCTTGACTTGGTTATCACTGATGTCTTCTTTCCAAACCAAAACTCTCACGCCGTCGCCGGCGCGCAGTTTCGCGGTTTGGCTTTGCGCTTGTGCCAGCGCGGGCAAAAGGTGCAACACGAGAGCAACAACACCACCGAACGCGGTGACGCGAGAACGCAAAGATAAATTCGATTTCATGTCAGCACTCCTTCTCATGACTCGGGTTCACTCCGTTGATCCCGTTCCACGGCGCGCGTGTTAGCGCGAATAAAGAACCCTGGAACAGATGAATTTTACCATACATGAGGCCGTTTTGAGTAGCGCAGGGCGAAAAATAGCGCGCCGTTCGCAATGCCAGGCATAGCGGCCGTCAAAAATTTGGCAAACCGTTGAACGTGCGCGAAATGATTTGCGCGCGAAGATGGGGCACTATGCGGTTAGCCGGCTCCACGAGGGGATGAGGTTGCAGGCATTCAAAAACAGTGACGCGAGGTTAAGAGAAGGGGCCGCCCTTTTTATGCCCTGGCGAAGGCTTGAAATCTTCACCAGGTTAAATCAGCGCGAGCGATAGAACCGGAACCGCTTTTCCTCGGTATTGAGATTCAGCTTGCGCAAGGTTTGATAAAGTTTCCACCAATTGATCTTGACGAAGCCGAAGCGTTCCGTGTTTAAAGCCTGGCAGATTTTATTCAAGCCCTGCGTCGGATCTTCGAGAATCACGGCTTTGATCTTTTCGTTGAGCGGCAGGAGACGTTCATCAATTTTAGGCCTGGTAAACGTCGTGCGCGTTTTGGTGCGGGCACCCTCCCCTTCCCGCATCCGCGCCGCCGCAGACTTGGGCGCATCGAGCACGGCGACTTCGACGGTGCTCAACTCCGCGGGCGTATAGGCTTGCGCCACGCTCTTCGTCAAATCCAAACCGATGGATAGATCGAAATCATCAATCGCTTCCTCGAGGGAATCGTAGTATTCGAGAATGCGATTAAACTCGAGCATCTCAAAAACATCGTATACTTCCGGCGTCATCTCGACGATTTTGAGATCGCCGCCGTTTTCACGAATGCCTTTGATTTCGCCGACGAAGACGCCCCACCCCGCGGAGCTGACGTAGTGCACTTGCCCCATGTCCACAATCAAATGAAACGTGCCCTGCTGCAACACGGAGGTAATCTTCCCCAGCATTTCCGTGCAGGTCTGCGTGTCGATGTAACCCTTCACGCGAAACAAGGCGATGTCGCGCCGCGTGCCAACGTTGGTTACCGAGATTTCAATACCCTCCATAACCCTGTCCTCTCACTGCTTCATGCTTGCAACAGTTGTGCGTCACGACAAATTTTATGCCGCTCATAGTCGTCACCGAAATCATCAACAAAGCGCTAAAAATCGTGGAATATTAACGTCGCTTCATACGACGATTGTACGAAGGTAAATCAGACGCCGCGCTTTTGCTCATTTTTGAAACAACGCAACGTCCCAAACTGGAACAACTATTTCTTGCCGTTCATAACCAACTGGGTGTAAAGCCGAGTATACTTCTCCGCGGCCGAATTCCAGGAATTGTCTTTCTTCATCGCGTTCTTCACGATCTTGACCCAGCTTTTCTTATCGACAAAGGCAGAGGCCGCGCTTTCGACGGCTTTCGCCATGGCTTCGCCTTTACAAGAGGAGTAAAGAAAGCCCGTGGCCGCATTGGGCTTGTCGGCATAATCAACCACGGCTTCCGTATATGCAAGGTGGTCAAACGTGATGGGAAGCGCGCCATATTGCATGGCTTGCAAATAGCTTTCCGGCTCGTAGTCATCGCACACCGGAAGCAGGAATAAATCCGCGGCGGCGAGGAGGCGATGACGAAATTGCTCGTCAAATTCCGCTTTGTGCAGGAACCGGCCGGCGTGCGATTTCATAAATTTGGCCGCGGCCTTTTGCAGCTTCCCGTCGCAGACTCCCAAGAGCACGATTTGAGTTTTGTGCAACAACCGCTGCAAGACTTTTTCAACTTCATCCGCAGCGTGCGAGGAATTGGACTTGCTTTGAATCACGAGCAGCGGAGTTTTCTCTTCGAAGTAGAGCGCATTCGCCTCGCAGAAAGCTTTCTTGCCTTGCAACTTTCCGGCGAGGGTGTTGCTGTTGAAATGCGTTTCGAGATGTAAGCTCGTTTCGGGATTCCAGAGCATCGTGTCCACGCCGCCGCTCACGCCGACGAGCGATTTGCGGCGCAAGCGCAACACGTCCGCCAGGCCGTGAGTCATGGCAGCGTCGTGCTGCACACTCTTCGCATATGCTTCGCCCGCGATGTTGACGAGATCGGAATTGAGCAAACCGGCTTTCAAAAAATTCGCTTTGCCGTTCAAGCTCTCCTCCACGCCGGGATAAAACTGCGCCCCTGGAATGTTGCCCTGCGCCAGAACTTCCGCCGAAAAATCGCCTTGTTCGGCGAAGTTATAAACGGTCAATAAAACATGAACGTTTTTGAAGAAAGGGTCATTCTTATAAACCGTGCGCAGCAAAACCGGAATCAACGCGGTTTGCCAATCATTGCAATGAATCACGTCCGGCTGCCAGTGTAAAAGCTTCAGCGTTTCGAGACAACCCAGTGCAAAGAAGAGAAAGCGCTCGCCGTTGTCGGCATATGGCTTTTTGGTTTTCGGATCATGATATATGCTCAAACGGTCGAAATACGGTTTATAATCGAGAAAATAAATCTGCACTTTGGAGTCGGGCAGAAAGGCGGATTTGCCGCTGGCGCGCAATTGCTCCTGCTTGAAAGTGATCGGCATGTCTTTGAGCCGAATCACGTCACGCAGCACGTATTTGCGCTCGTTGACCCCGCGGTAGTTGGGCATCATCATGCGGATGTCGTGTCCCAGATCTTTCAGCGCCTTGGGCAGAGCACCCGCGGTGGCGGCCAATCGCCCGCCGCCGACAAAGGGCGTTACTTCCGAAGCGACATAGTAAACTTTAAAATTGTTTTTCATTCCGTGATCCTGTTACGTTCCGTCTAGCAACAAATTTTATCCTCGCTGCACGCGGCTCCGCGCTTTAAATTTGCGCTTCACGCAAATGTTGCGCGGCCAATTCCGGCGGCGTAGGATTGATATAAAACCCCGAGCCCCATTCAAAACCCGCGATTTTGGTGAGCTTGGGGATGATCTCGATGTGCCAGTGATACTCCGGCATCGCCGGTTCCTGCACGGGAGACGTGTGGAGAATAAAATTATAGTGCGGGTTGCTCAAAACCTGATTGAGTCTTTGCAACGTTTCTTTGAACACTTTTGCCATGCCTTCGAGGTGTGCCGGCTCCATTATCTCGTAGTGGGATTGGTGCTGCGTGGGCAAGAGCCAGGTTTCAAAGGGGAAGCGCGAGGCGAAGGGCTGTAGCGCGACGAAGTCTTCGCGCGCAACCACGACGCGCTTGCCGCTGTGCAGTTCTTGCCGAACGATATCGCAATAGATGCAGCGCTCTTTCAGCTCGAAATGTTTGCGCGCACCTTCAAGCTCTTCCATCACACGTTTGGGAATGATCGGCGTGGCAATGAGCTGCGCATGCGAATGCTCGAGCGAAGCGCCCGCGGCCGTGCCGTGGTTCTTGAACACGAGAATGTATTTGAACCGGGTGTCGTTCTTCAAATCCAGCATGCGCTGGGCAAAGATCGACAAAATATCGCGGAAATGCCCGTGCTCCAAATCCGCAAAGTCCGACAAATGATTCGGGCATTCGATGATGACTTCGTGCGCGCCCACACCGCTCATCAAATCATACATGCCCTCGCCGCGACGATTCAACTCGCCTTCGATTTGCAAAGCGGGAAATTTATTCGGCACGACGCGTACGTTCCAACCCGTGCCATCGCGCACCGATTCGGCAGGGCGCACGGCCGTGATTTCCGGCGGCGTCTTATCTTCATTCCCCGGGCAAAACGGGCAAAAACCTCCGGTACGCGTCACCGGCTCGGTTTGCCAATCCATCGGGCGTTTCCCGCGCTCGGTGGAAATAATCACCCAGCGGTCGGTAATGGGATCTTTTCTCAGTTCAGGCATCAAAGTTCGCGTCGAGGTCAAAATGGAATCGAAACTTTCGCAAGAGTTGATCCGGAGTATAAACAAAAGGGTGGCAAGGCCACCCGAATTGCGAACGATACTTTGGGTTAAAACAAAAACTCCGTGCGCACAAACTAGAGCTTGCCGAGATACTGCCTGGCTTTGGCAACGTATTCGCTGGTGGGATAAGTCGCCAAAAGTTGTTCTAGTTCGCTCTTGGCTTGGGCGCGATCACCCTGTTGCAGATAGCACAAAGCGATTTTAAGCTGCGCGTCGTCGTGCTTTTCCGAGCTTGCAAACACGAGAATTTTTTCAAACTCGACCATCGCCTGCGAGAAGTTACGCAAACCATACTGGCATTCGCCGATCCAATACTGCGCATTGTCCGCGAGCTTGTTCTTGTCGTCTTCACGCAGCAGGCCGGAGAAAACCTCGATCGCTTCGCGATACTTGCGCTGCTCATAAAGCTCGCGGCCGCGCGCATAGCGTTGCGCATAATCGCCGCTAATCATTCTCGCATTGTTCGCCGTGTTCGAAGCCATGGCGACGCGCTTGGCTTGCTCCAACTCAGACTGCAGAGTTTGGATCTTCTTTTCTTTTTCGCCGATATTGGATTGCAACGCGGAAATGAATTGCTCCTTTTGTTGCAGCTCTCGCTCTAAGCGCTCCACCTCTTGCGGCTTGTTCGCCGGCGGAGTTCCCGGCTCAGATTTTGTCATCTCCGCGGCCACGGTTTCGGCTTTGGGCGTTTCGGTTTTATTCTCTGGAACCAAACCCAGCAAACGCAACACTTCATCTTCTTCGGAAGTGGTTTGCGCTACGGGCTGTTGTTCATCGCTGCCGAGCAGTTTGTCAATATCGACTTCTTCGCCCGGACGGCTTTCCGTCTGCACGGAACTGCGGCGGCCGCCGCATGCCAAGAACGCTAAACACAAGAGTCCGAGCAGCGCGTGCAAGAAGGCTCTCAACACGGCGCGTTTTGTTTTAAATTCATCACGCATGTTTATCTCCCGGTCCCTTTCCTGACCTAGGTTTTATGCACAGAATGGATTGTGAGCTATTGCAGTTTTTGATGTCGATTCACCAGATAAGCAGCGCCGCCCCAACCGCCCGCGGCGGAGAGCATCGTCAACGCGCGCCACCAACCTTCTTTGCCGGTGACACGCACAAAGTTCGGGCGTCTGGGCAAGCCGGAATAACCCAAGCCGCTTATCGCTTCATCCACCGCGACGACAAAATATTCCATCCCCACTTTTTGCACGCCGACGCCGGGAATGCGCGCTTCATAAACCTCGCCGTCTTTCGAGACCATCGGCTCCAGCAACCAACGCCGCACCGTATAAGGCCGATACAAAACCGCGGCCTTGAGCAAGCTGCGATTCTCGAAAATCTCCGCGCGGACTTTCACTTCGCCTCCCGCGGTCGCGCGCCGGATCGGTGTGTGAATAACAATCGGCGGAATATCATCGACGCCCCTGCCCGCGCTGCTGCCCGTGAGCGCCAAGAGATTGCTCCCAATCTGCGTATCCGGCACGCCGTCGTGATCCATGTAGCCGTCGCGATCTTCCTTCGCGCGCGAATCGAGATCATAACGATCCCACACGCCGTCGCGATCTTGATCGGGCACGCCGCCGCCGAGCTTCACGGTCAAGCCGCTAAACACCGTGATCAAGCCGTCGTTTTCATCGCCCTCGGGATCGAGATCGAGCAAATCGGTAAATGAATAGCGAAACGCCGCGCCAAGAGAAAAATTGAAGCGTCTGGACAGCGCGATATCCAAGCCGCCCGCGGTTTTCAAAATGTAGCTGCTATATTCGCGCTCGAAATTATAGTGCAGCGTTTGCTTGTCTTTCTTGCGGAAGTCATGCCACACCACGCCGCCCGCGCCCAAAGTGGCGAAGGGCGAAAACGTATGGTGCGGCGCGAAGCGCAGCGTGACGTCAAATTCAATCGGCACCACGCGCGCGATGGAATCCTGCGAAGATTTGTCATTGTCGATGAGCAACTCTCCGATTCCGGCTTCGATACCGAGGGAGAAATGGGGATCAGGCGAGTAATAAATGAGGCCGCTCGCAAACGGTTTGAGCAAGCGGGTTTTGACGTCTCCTTCGATTTTGCCGGCTCCGCCGCGCAAGCCAATGCCGAATTTGCTCTCTTGTGCTTGCAAAG
>Ga0247727_10010833_pt1 | contig 16059 bp, 18 predicted proteins | sample WisWelCaveWW1625_FD_202498 | JGI IMG/M metagenome (GOLD analysis project Ga0247727, IMG submission 202498) | Biofilm microbial communities from Wishing Well Cave, Virginia, United States - WW16-25 | ecosystem: Environmental > Aquatic > Deep subsurface > Groundwater > Cave microbial mat | place... | reverse complement strand
CTGGTTACGGTCGCCAGACAATCTGGGCGATATTGCCTTCGGGATCGCGGAACGATTGTAACCGCCCGCCGCCGATCGGTGTGCGCTCTGGGCCGACCAGCTCGACACCGAGCGCGGTGAGCCTCGCCCTCGCGGCGTCGAAGTCGCTGGTGATGATCGCAATGTGGCGAAAGCCCCAGTCGAAGAACTCAGCGGGCGCCGCCGGCGTTTGCGCGGGCATCACTTCGACCGCGCTGCCGGTTTCGCCTTTGATGAAGCTGGTCGGTGGCGTCGTGCCCGTGTTGCTGATTTCGGCAAAGCCGAAGTGGTCGCAATACCACTGCGCCAGCGCGGTGGTGTCGGCGGCGCAAAGCGCCAGATGATCGATTCCGTGAAACATGCTCTCTCCTGCGATTTGAGGGCTGACGTGCCAGACACGAAGTATGCGACCTGCCAGTGTCGCAAGTAAATTTCGCCGGGAGGGCTGCGGCAAAAGATTCCTCCGACGCCAAGCTTCGACAAATTACAGAGGCAGGTAGTGGGGTTGCTGGCGACGGCGAATGAAGCGTCTGACGCCGACTGGTGGGCGCTAACATGAACGAAGACTTGACGCCAATCCTGGATCGATGGAAATACGACGCCGACGACAACGTCCAGGCGCGGCTGATTCGCGGACGCGATAGCACGGCGAAAGTGCAGTTACGCGTGGAGTTGGGAGTGCTGCAAATGGAATTGCACGGGCGCCCCGACGGCACGCGTCCGCACGAGTATGAGTCGCTGCTCGAATTTCATCGCGCACAGATTCGCCGACAGCACCGCCGCCAGGGGACGACCGACGGTTATGCGTTGACGCCCGAACATTGCGAGGAGTTGCGTCGCGAATCGCTGCAATACTATCATCGTCGCATTTGCCTGCTCGACCTCGGCATGTACGACCTCGCCGAACGCGATGCCAAACGCAATCTGGAAGTGCTCGACCTCTTGCACGAACATGCCGAGCGGCGCGAAGATTGGTTGCAATCGGAGCAATATCGGCCCTTCATTCAGAGCCACCGCATCATGGCGCGTGCGCTGGCGCTGGCCAATGACGGCAAGCTGCGGCAGGCCGTGCGGCAAATCGACCACGGCATTGAAGAGATTCACGAAATTTTGCGCGAGCAGGGCCGTGACGACCCCCTCGAAACCTGCGACGAGGTGGCCTTCCTGCAGGACCTACGCAAACGGATGATGCGCGGCAAGCCCGGCCAGATCAAGGATCGACTGGAGCAGGAGTTGGAGGCGGCGGTCGCGAGCGAGGATTACGAGAAGGCGGCGCAGTTGCGTGACAAACTACGGCGGATTCCCTAACCAACCTATCGGGCAATCGCCCGACGAACTATTCAAGGAGTAATTCCAACATGCGTAAACTGATGGTTCTGGGCACGATGGCGCTGTCAATCGGCTTCGTCGGGGCGATGTTGCATTCGAAGGTCAGCACCGCGGCGACCGCCAAACCGGGCTGGGTCCGCGGCAAAGGCTGGGGCTGGATTTGGGGCAAGAACGACGAGGTCGGCGCGCTGAACGCCATGACCGACGCCTCGAGGTTGGCCGCGCTGCAACTGGCCCAGCAAGGCAAGGTGTACGACCTCGGCATTACGTACGACCGCAATTCGTACAAGTGGCCCGGTCATTCGCCGGGCGAAATCCTGACTTTCCGCAACCCCGAGGGGGTCAAGCGGCAGCTGGATTTGCCATTCGCCAAAAATCCCACCGGCACGGCGTGGCACAGTTCGGCGCTGTTCATCAGCGACAATGTCGCCACGCAAATGGACGGCCTCGGCCACGCCACCGAGGGCCCGGAGTGTGACCATCGCATCGCCGACCATTGGTATAACGGCTTCAAGGAAACCGACCACGGCGGCAACTGGGGCATCCGTCGTTGCGGCGCGGAGAAGATTCCGCCCATCGTTGCGCGCGGCGTGCTGATCGACGTGGCGGGCCATCGCAACGTCCCGGCGCTGCCGGAAGGCTACCGCATCCGTCCGCAGGAATTGCGTGAAGTGCTCACCGCGCAAAAGTCCGAATTGCGCGTTGGCGATGCGGTATTCATCCGCACCGGGACGCTGCGCTACTGGGGCGAGACCGGCAATGACACCAAGGGCGATATCAAGAAGCACGACTCCGCCGGCATCGACCTCGACAGCGCCAAATGGCTGGTCGAGCAGATGGGCGCAATGCTGTTAGGCTCGGACACGAGCGGCCTGGAGGTCGGGCCACCGCCAGCCGGCAGCAAATCGTTCATGCCCGTGCACAACTTCCTGTTGATCGAGCAGGGCGTGCTCATCGCGGAGTTCCACAATCTCGAAGAGCTGGCGAAGGACAAAGCCTACGAGTTTGCGTATGTCTGCAACGTCAACAAAATCAAAGGCACCGCTGCCGGTTTCGCATTGCGCCCGATTGCGATTCGGTAACCCGCGATGCTGATCGCGCTCGGCGGCGTCAGCCACGAGACCAATACTTTCGCGCCGCGCTCCACGACGCTCGACGATTTCGTGCAGCCCGGGCCGTTTCCCGGTCTGCTTGAAGGCGAGGCAATCCTCGAACACTTTCGCGGGACGAAAACCATCGTTGGCGGTGTCATCGACGTCGCCGATGAACTCGAGTTCGAACTCGCCCCGCTAATCTGGACGTTTGCCACGCCGTCGGGCACGGTCGACCACGAGGCGTACGAATGGCTGAAACGGCAACTGGTCACCGCGCTCGAAGCCGCGGGGTGGGTGGACGGACTGCTGCTCGACCTGCACGGCGCGATGGTGACGACCGAATGCGAGGACGCCGAGGGCGACCTGCTCGCCGCCGTGCGATACGTGTTCGGTCGGGGCGTGCCGTGTGTGACGACGCTTGACCTTCACGCCAACGTGACCGCGGCGATGGTGAAGCACGCCGACGTGCTCGTCGGCTTCGACAGCTACCCGCACGTGGATATGCATGAGCGGGGCGTCGAGGCGGCCCGTATTCTCGCGTCACTGCTGAACGAGGGCTGGAAGGCTACCGCGGCGTTGTGCCAGTTACCGCTCATCACCGCGCCGCCGAAACAGTGCACGCTGTTCGACCCGATGCAGGGCATCATCGCCAAAGCGCGCGAATTGGAGCAGCGCGACGGTGTCGTCAATGTCACCGTCGCCGGCGGTTTCCCGTTCGCCGATATCTGGGAAGCGGGCACCTCGGTGGTGGTGACGACTCGTGACAACGACTCGTTGGCGCGCGAATTATCCGAGGAGTTGGGGCAGTTCATCTGGGAACGGCGCGACGCGTTCGCACCGGAGCTGCTGAGCGTGGAGTCGGCGGTGAGTGAGGCGATGGCGACGGATGGTCTTATCATCCTGGCCGACACCGCCGACAATCCGGGCGGCGGCGGCGCGTGCGATGGAACCGCAATTCTGGCCGAACTGATCAAGCAGAACGCGCAGAGCGCTGTGGTCGCCGTCATCGCGGACCCCGAAGCGGTGCGTCAGTGCGCGGAAGCGGGCGTTGGCGCAACCGTGAGCCTGCGAGTCGGCGGAAGAACCGACGACCAGCACGGCGCCCCGGTCGAGGTGACCGGAACCGTCGTCAATCTCACCGACGGATCGTTCATTACCGAAGGGCCGATGGGCACCGGCGTGAAGCAAAGCATGGGACGAGCAGCGGTCGTTAGAATCGGCGGCGTGGAGCTCGTCCTCACCGAGCGGCGCATTCAGGCGCGCGACACGGCGCTGCTGCGCAGTGTGGGCATTGCGCCGGAGGCGTGCAAGATTATTGTATTGAAATCCTCGGTCCATTTTCGTGCGGCGTTCGGACCGATCGCGTCCCGCCTCATCGAAGTAGACGGTCCCGGTTGCCACTCGCCGAACCTCTTCAAGTATCGTTACGAGAAACTACGCCGACCGCTCTACCCGCTGCAACCCGAAGCAACCTGGGACGATCGCAAACTGGCGTATTCGCTGTGAAGCGTTGTTTTCAAAGTTCGACAGAAGCATTGTGCTGTCTCGCGGAGAAATGGCTGTATGATGAGACGACGGAACGCAATCACCTCCGCGACGGCAGGAGGGCTCGCGACAATTGCGGGCAGGGTCGAAGCCGCCGCGCCCGTGCGCTCACGCGACTCAATCAAGATTACCAAGCTCGAGACGCTGCTGGTCCAGCCGCGCTGGCTGTTCCTCAAGATTCACACGGACGCCGGCCTCATCGGTCTGGGTGAGCCGGTGGTCGAGGGACGCGCCGAAACGGTGGCGGCGGCAGTGAAAGAAATCGCGCCCTACCTCGTCGGCAAAGACCCCCGTCAGGTCGTGCATCACTGGCAGGCCATCTACCGTCACGCGTTTTATCGCGGCGGGCCGGTGCTGACCAGCGCGCTCAGCGGCGTCGATATCGCGCTCTGGGACCTCAAGGGCAAGGCGCTCGGCGTGCCGGTGTATGAATTGCTCGGCGGTCCAACGCGGACGCGGGTGCGCGTGTACGCACATGCCAGTACACCGGCGGCGCTGAGGCGCGGACTCGACGCGGGATTCACGGCCTTCAAGTGCGGGCCTCAGTTTCGCGGGCGGCGCACCCCGCGTTACGTCGAGACTCCGGCGCAAGTGCAATTTGCCGTCGAGCAGTTCGCTGCCCTGCGCAAAGAAGCCGGTCCCGACATCGACATCGGCATTGACTTTCACGGGAAGGTAAGTCCCGCGACCGCCAAGCTCCTGATCAAAGGGCTGGAGCCGCACCAGCCGATGTTTGTGGAGGAGCCCATCAACTGCCAGGACCATGCGCTCATGGCCGAAATCGCGCGCGGCACGCATCTGCCGATTGCGACCGGCGAGCGCGTGTACACGAAGTGGGGCTTCCGTGAAGTGCTGGAAACGCGCGCCGCCACCATCCTGCAGCCAGACCTGTGCCACGCGGGCGGCATTACAGAAGTGCGACTCATTGCCGGGATGGCGGAGGCCTACTACGCCAGCATCGCTCCACACAATCCACTGGGCCCCATTTCGCTGGCGGCCGGCGTGCAACTCGCCGCCAGCATTCCAAACTTCCTCTGTCAGGAGCAGGTGTCGCTCGGCGAGGGATATCTCAAGCAGCCGTTTGTGGTCAAGAATGGCTACCTCGAATTACCCACTGGACCGGGTCTCGGCATCGAGCTGGACGAGAACGCGCTGGCCGGTAAGATCGGCCACCAGTGGAGAAGCGCGGAGACGTACGACCCCGACGATGGCTCGGTCGTCGATTGGTAGCGGCGGGCGACCGGTGCCCATACTGCACGGCGTTCGCTGGGGTAGCATTGAACTGTCGTGAGTGCTACCATTCGGGTTGATGATGAGGTTGCGCCCCGCGCCGACTCCCTCGACCTTGCCGGCGCGGCGTGGGCATTGCTGTTCGCGGCGTTGTGGGGTGGGCTGGCGACTTCGGCAAAGCTGTCGTTGCAGTTCGTGCCGCGGCTGGGGCTGGCGGGCGTGCGCTTCGGTCTGGGCTTCCTGGCGCTCGCGCTCTGGGCGCTGGCTACCAGGCAGCCGCTCTGGCTAAGTGCTCGCGAATGGCGCGCCGTCTTGCCGCTCTCGGTGTTGTTTGTGCTGCAAATCGTCAGCTTCAGCTTCGGCGTGGATTACGGCACCGCAAGTCACACCGTAGTGCTCATCAACGTACACCCGCTGTTCGTCGCGTTGCTGGCGCACTGGTTGCTGCATGATGATCGCCTGCACCCGCGCAAACTGGTGGGTCTGGTGGCGGCGTTCGCGGGCGTAGTTTCCCTGTTCGCCGAGCAGTGGATTGCGACCGCCCCGGGGTTGCTGCTGGGTGATGCGCTGGGCTTGCTGAGCGCCTTGCTGCTCTCACTGGTTTTGGTAAAGACCAAGCTGCTCACGCGGACGATGACACCATTGAAACTGCTGGTCGGCCAATATGTCGTCGGGGTTCCGGCGTACTTTGCGCTCGGTGCGTTGTTCGATCCGCCCGGACACTGGCGGCTGGAGGCGGGGGCATTGGCGCCGCTCCTGTATCAGGGCGTGATCGTGTCGGGTTTGTGCTTCATTGGCTGGACGCAACTGCTGCAACGCTATCCGGCGAGCAAGCTCACCGCCATCTCGTTCGTGACCCCGTTGTGCGGTGCGGTGATTGCGCATTGGGTGCTCAACGAGCCGTTGACCATCGGTCTGGCGTTGGGCGGTATGCTGGTAGCGCTGGGCGTTTTGATGGCGAATCAGCCGGAGAATGGGAAGAACCATTCAGGATAAGAAAAGGCGCGGCCTTGCGACCGCGCCCTAATTGACCGGTAGGCGGGCATCCCCTGCCCGACAAATCGCGATTGCTTACGCCTTCGCGATATTCACATAGCAATGGACGTGCGGGGCGCCGCGGAAATGCCACACCAGGCCCGGGCCTTCGAGCCGCCAGATGTCCCAGACCTGATCGTTGTTCAAGTCTTCCTGCTTGTAGAACGCGAAGCGGAGTTGGTCGAGTCCGCCCATTGCCTTGAGCGTGGCCATGGCTTCGTCCACGTCTTCCTTGCGATAGGGGGCGAGCAGGTCCTTCATCACTTTCTCGACCAACGATTTCTGGTCCTTACCGAGCTCGGCCACTTGAACGCCCTCGAAGTCCGCCTTGCGCAGCAGCACCGCCGTCTCGCGCGGCGCGGTGGCGCGAAGCGCCTGCTCACGCTGCTTGCCGTCGAGCGCGGCGAAGACCTCGTTGGCGCGCTTGGTTTGCGCGTAGAACATGTTCTTCGGCGCCGACTCTTCGCCGTGGCCGTACACCATCGGGCCGCCGAACGCCGTGCCGTCGTCGAACGCGCCATCGGCGCGCAGCGTCAGGTGACGGCCGGTGAGCATGAACTGAAACGCCCTGTCGCCAGGTTGACCGAAGAAGGCTACGCTGAATTTGCCGAGGCCACCGGCATCGTCGTCCATCTGATGCTTCAGTCGCTCGTAACCATCGGCGCTGGTCGCGCCGCGCAGAATGCCTTGCAGGATCTCTTGCTGGTCGCCGTTGAGGAACGTCTCGATCAGCGGCTTGGTGACGTGCCAGTTCGCGCTGATGGTCTTGCGCGAGGCATGGTCGACGGCCAGGCACACTTCCGTTCGCTGCGCGGGCGAGAGCGTCTCATATAGCCGCTTCGCCAGCGTCTCGGGCGCGCCCTTGGGAATCTCGGCAGCGGCCGGCGTCGTCAACAGCGCCGGCGCGGCGACAACCGAGGCGGCGGTGACGCCGACGGTTCGGATGAAATCGCGGCGCGACACCGGCGCCTCAGCGATGCAGTCGGGAAAGACGGACGTGTGCAGTACGGACATGGGTTTCCTCCTGATGACAGTCGCAGTGGATTGGACTTTACCACGGACTTCAGACATTGGCAAGCGGCTAACGCTTCGGCTAACGCTTTGGCTAACGCTTCAGTGGCCGGCGGGGACGATTCCAAGGAAGAAGCCGAAGCCAACCAGCCCGATCGCCATACTCAAGAACCAGACCGGTTTGAGCTTGGTCATCGCCGCAATGGCAGAGAGCGCAATGGCCACCTGCGTGAGCGTTACACAATACGCAAAGTGGTGGTGCTCGTCGAGCAACTGCTGAGACTCCTTGTTCTTCTTGTCGCGCTCGGCTTCCAGCCGATATGCCTTGACTTCAATCTCGTCGGACTCTCGTTGATAGCGTCCCGCTGCGCCGCGATACTTCGCCGCCAACTTCGCGGTGGCGGGATGGGCGGAGAGAATATCGGCAGTCTGCGTCACGCCGTTGCGCTTCATGCTCTTCGCCTGAAAATAGGCCCACATGTCGGAAGCCTGGTTCTGCTTGAGCACGGCTTCATTCTTCTTGATCAATGCTTTGTTGACCAGTAATTCCGACTTGAGCGACGAGATCGAGGCCAGCACGGCCAGCACCGAGGTGCTGAGCGACACCCAGCGAATCCAGGTTTCGCGCGCATGTTCGCGCTCCTGTTCGTGCCGAATCTCCTCCACTATTTCCTGCAGCTCTTTGGTTTCGACTTCGGGCATGGACCCTCTTGGTTCGCTGAGATTTGCGTTCGCCGATCAGTTTGGCAAACTGTCGGACATCTCGTCAGTCCGGGTTGAACTGCAAATGCGAATCGGGTTGGGCTACGACCTGCACCGTTTGGTGACGGGGCGGAAGCTGATGATTGGCGGCGTCGAGATTCCGTTCGAGCGCGGACTGCTGGGTCATTCAGACGCCGATGTGCTGGCGCATGCGGTGGCGGATGCGCTGCTGGGGGGGATTGGCCTGCCGGACATTGGCCAGCTCTTTCCCGACACCGATCCGCTGTGGAAGGATGCGAGTGGCGAGACCATTCTGCGCCGCGTCACGCAACTCACCCGCGAGGCCGGTTGGGCCGTGTCTAATCTCGATGCCGTGCTCATCGCCGAGCAGCCGAAGTTGGTCCCTCACAAGCCAGCCATCCGCGCGCGGCTGGCAGAGTTGCTCGGCGTCGGCCCGGAACACGTCAACCTCAAGGCCAAAACCGCCGAAGGCATCGGCGTAATCGGCGCGGGCGAGGCCATCGCCGCGCACGTCGTGGTGTTGCTGAAACGAACTGATTGAAGGGAGATCGACCGATGAAAGTTCTCGTCAAAGGCACGAACGTCAAAATCACGCCGGAAGTGAAAGCGCATGCAGAGCAGCGGCTCGGCAAGCTCACGCGGTACTTCTCGCGCTTCGACGAAGCGAAAGTGACCTGCCGCCACGAACGCAAGACGGTACTCGCCGACATCACTTTGCAGGTCGGCGGGCTTACCTTCCGCTCCGAAGAGAAGGCCGGTGACCTCAAGCAGGCCATCGACGACGCGGCCGCGAAGCTCGAGCGGCAGCTCAAGCGTTTCCGCGAGAAGATCAACCATCGCCTGCGCAAGGAAAACTCCTCGCTCACGGCCGCGCTCGACGAGCAACTGGCCGAGCGCATCGAAGCGGCCATTGCGGTCGCCACCCACGACGATCATGCCATCGTGCGCCGCAAGCGCTTCGCCATGAAGCCGATGGCGCCCGAGGAGGCCATCCTGCAGATGGAACTTCTGCACCACGACTTCTTCGTCTTCATCAACACCGAGACCGAAGACGTGGCCGTGCTCTACCGCCGTGAAGATGGCGGCTTTGGACTGATTGAGCGCGGGGAAGCGTAGCGGCCGCGCGCCATGACCTTCGACGACTTTCGCCGTGAAGTGCGCGCCGAGTTGGGCGATGACCTCAGCGGCGCCACTCCCGACAGCGTCCGCGAGTTCGTCGCCCGCTGGCAACAGTCGAGTCTCGGCCAGAGCACGCGCGAAACTCCGTTGCGCCTGGACGAACCGCTCGGCAATTACGCCAGCATCGTCCGCAACTTCTACCGACGCGTGCTCGATGCCAATGCCGATGAGGCCGCCATCGCGCTCTGGCTCGCCACCGCCGAAATGTTGTTCAATGCCGTTGACGACAATCCGCCGCCGACCAATGGCGACGACCCCGAGGAGTAAATCACCATGCCCGAACACGATCCCGATGAGCCCCGTATCAAAGTCGTTGACCGCCGCCGCTTCATCGACGACGACCCCCCCGCCGAGGCCTCGTCGCCGGCGGCTGAGCCTTTCGCCGAAACCGTTGCCGATGAATCCGACGCTGATGAGGACGAACCCGGCGAGGCCAAGCTGCTCTCCGTACCAGAACTCCTCGGCTTCTTCATCGCCGAGCTTAGCATGCGGGCGTTTGTCAATCTGGGACTGATCGCCGACCCGTCCACCGGCCTGGTCGTCGCCGACCCGCCCCAAGCCCGCTTGGCCATCGACGCCACCGCCGGGCTCATCGAGGCGCTCAGCCCCCACTTGCCTCCCGCCGAGCGCGACGAACTGCGCCGCATGCTCGGCGACCTGCGCATGAATTACGTCCAGCGCGCCGGCACAGCTTCATCGCCAGTCGTAAAAAACAGTTAACAAGAATTAACCCGCGCGACATAAATACCAACACCCAAGGCCCGGTGAATCAAAAATGCAACAAGACATGCCCAAAGGTCAAATTGCCGCTCTGATTGCGGTGGCCGTGCTAGTGATTGGCGCCATTGGCTACAGTGTGAAGAATCGCTCCGGTGGGGCGAAGCTCACCGAGGAGAAGGTCGAGGCCAGCAAGCGCCAGGTCGAACAGGACTATCGGACCATTCGGCCCAAACAGGGGGGCGGGCCACCGTCAGGCGGGTCGGGCTACATGCGGGGAAAGATGTCCGGCAAGCCTGGCTATCCCGGGAGGTGAAATTGAAGAACCGAACTACCTGGTCAAGCGCCAATTTTTCAACTTCAACCGAAAGGAACTTTCATGTCCAAACGTCAGGGTTTCACGCTCATTGAGTTGCTCGTTGTCATCGCCATCATCGCCATCCTTGCCGCGATTCTGTTTCCCGTTTTCGCGCAGGCACGGGAGAAAGCACGTTCTGCCTCGTGCATGAACAATCTCAAGCAGATTGGTTCGGCCATGATGCAGTACATGCAGGATTACGACGGAGTTCTGCCGTCGAGCACGAAAGAGCCGCGTCCGAACGGTCCGAACAACGAAAACATTACCCATGGAACCGGATGGGTCGGATGGGTCTCCAATGTGTTGACTCCCTACGAGAAGAGTGCGCAGTTGTACATTTGTCCCTCCAATTCCAGCACCTGGGGGGGCAACAACCCCCGAACCTTCCAGGGCAACCACAGCTACGTCTACAACTATCGCTCGCTGGGCGGGGCTTGGGGAGATCACACGGTCAAGGACTCACGGATTCAGGCGCCAGCCAACCTGGCCTCCATGTGGGATGGCGTCAACCAGTGGGCCGACTGTGGCTACATGTCTGGTTGCGGCATCAATGCGCGCGATCTGACCTGGTATCGCCAGAAGGACAACACCCTCACTTCATGGCACCAGAACAAGAACAACTTCCTGTTTGTCGACGGCCATGTGAAGTTGCTGGAATGGAGCCAGGTGAAGTGGGGACAGGTGAGCATCGGTGCTCAGACGAACTCCGACGATACCCGGCCCATTTTGCAAACTCCCGTGAATCCGACCACCTCAGACCCATAACGATCGCACCCTTGCTTGCGATTGAACGAACCGCGGCCCTCGGTCGCGGTTCGTTTGGTTTCTGCAATGAGAATTCGCCTCCTGTTGCTGTGCCTCGCTGGCCTGATTGTCGTGGCCGGCTGGCGGCAGGTGACGAGGTCCAACAGATTAAGACCGCAGCCCAACCCGTTGACGGCGTGGCGCTCGGCAGCGGAGGACCTGGAGCGTCGGTTAGCGCTGACCCCCGGTGATGCCGCCACGCGCAGCGAGCTGGCACGGGTCTACTTCGTTCATGAAGAGTTCGCCCGTTGCCTTGAACACTTGAACACCCTGTGCATCCAGCAGCCCGGCAATGCCCAGATTCATGCACGGCTGGCCCTGACGCAGCGCAGCCTCGGGCAAATGGTGGCCGCACTGGCCAGCGCGCGACGGGTGGTCAAGCTCCAGCCGAACCACGCCGAGGCATGGCAGCTTCAGGGAGAGCTACTGGCGGCCCAGGGGCTAGACGATGCCGCCATTGCTGCCTTCGACCGGGCTTTGGTGTTGAATTCCGCCAGCTATGAGGCCCTGCTGGGCAAGGCGCGGAGCCTGGAGACGCTGTACGGTGAGCAACGCCCGGTCTCGACCGCTGCGATTCTTCGGCCGGTGGAACGAGCGGTCGCTTTGCAACCCGAACGCACCGACGGCTTGAACACACTGGCGCGCATGCTCTTTACCTTGACGGGTGAGGTCGCCCGCGCGACGACCCTGGCGCGGAAAAGCCTGCGCTTGAATCCGGAGAGCGCCTATCCCCACCTCATCCTGGCGGAAATCATGCTGGCCTCGCCCACCGCCGGGCAACTGACGGAAGCCGCCGAACATGCACAGGCGGCGGCGGAGCGGGACACGCGCAACCCCGAACCATTGTACTTGCTGGGCAAGACCCGCTGGCGCCAACGAAGGGTGAAAGAGGCCATCGCCGCGCTCGAACGGTCGTTGCGCATTCGATCCCTGCCGCAAACGGTGTACTTGCTCTCGCTGGCGTACCAACGCGACGGGCAACCCGACCGCGCTCGGCGCTTCGCCGAGGTCTATCGGCGCTGGAATGGCTTCCTCGAGCAGCGCAAAGTCCTACAAGCGGCGCTCCGACATCGCCCGCGCGACCTGGAACTCCATTGCCGCTTCGCCGAACTCTACTTATCCACGGGCGATGTTGCCCCCGCCGAGAACTGGCTCCGCAAAGCCGAGCTGCTCGCCCCAAAAAGCCCACGCGTGCGTCAACTCTGGCGTGGGCTGGAGGAACAAAAGCGCAACCCACCCCCTCATCCCTTTGCTGTCGATGACTTATAATCGCCTGCTGCTCATTGTCGCCGTCTTGCTGCTCGTTAGCGGTTGCTCGCGGCCGACTGCTGCCCGCCCGCGTGTCACCAAAGTTCTCCCGCCACCGATTCTCCCCCGCTTTGAGGCGGTTGAGGCTGGTCGGCTTCCCTTTCGCCATGACAACGGTTCCAGTGGACGTTTCTATTATCCCGAAATCGTCGGCCCGGGCTGCGGTCTTTTCGACTTCGATTCCGATGGCTGGCTCGATCTCTTCTTGGTGCAGGGGGGGGCACTGCCTGGCGCTCGCTCGCGGGCCCCTCTCACCAACCGTTTGTTTCGCAATCTTCGCAACGGAAGCTTTGCCGAGGTCACCGCGCGCGCCGGCGTGGGCGGCGTGGTGGCCGGCGTCAAGTCCTATGGTCTCGGTTGTGCCACGGGTGACTTCGATGGCGACGGCCACGCCGATCTGCTCGTCACCAACTTCGGTCGCTGCCAGTTGTATCGCAATCGCGGCGACGGCCGGTTCGAGGAGGTTGCCGCCCGCGCCGGTCTCACTCGCTCGGGCTTCTGGACCAGCGCCACCTTCCTTGATTTTGATCGGGACGGACGGCTCGATCTCTTCATTTGCAACTACATTCAGTACCGGCTGGGCGACGACGTGCTCTGCGGCAAGGACCTCCGCGAGCGCGACTACTGTCCGCCTGGCTACTTTCCGCCTACCACCTCGGCGCTGTATCGCAATCGCGGCAACGGAACTTTTGAGGACGTGACCCGGCGCGCCGGCGTCACCTCGCCGTTCAACAAAGCCCTGGGCGTGGTCGCCAGCGACTTCAACCGAGACGGTTGGCCCGACCTGTATGTCGCTTGCGATCTCACCCCGAACCTGCTTTATCTCAACCAACGCAATGGAACCTTCCGCGAATGCGCACTCGAACGCGGCGTGGCCGTCAGCGAGGCGGGCGAGCCGCAGGCCAGCATGGGCGTCGACGCTCGCGACTCCGACGGCGACGGCAAATTCGAGTTGTTCGTCACCAATTATTGGATGGAGAACAACAATCTCTTCCGCCCGCAGGGTGACGGCTTCACCGATGAGAGTTATGCCGCGGGCCTGGCGCAGCCCAGTCTCCCGAAGGTGGGTTGGGGCGCGGCCCTGCGCGATTTTAACAACGACGGATGGCTCGATTGCTTCGTCGCCAACGGTCATGTTCTCATGAAGCCGGAGTTCACCACCCCGGGCGCCGCCACCCGCCAGTCCAATCAGGTCTTTGTCAACCTGGGACGCGGAAACTTCCGCGACGTGTCGGCCAGCTCTGGCCCGGACTTCGCCCGCCGTCGCATGGCGCGCGGCGCTGCCTTCGGGGATGTGGATAATGATGGCCGCCTCGACGTGCTCGTCGCCAACAATCACGATGCGCCCGTGCTGCTGATGAATCGCACTCCCCGCGCCGGCCATTGGTTGCAGTTGCAACTCATTGGCAGTCGCTCCAACCGCTCTGCCCTCGGCGCCCGGGTCACTGTTTCCCTCCCGGACCGCACTCTGGTTGACGAGGTGCGCACCAGTTACAGCTTTGCCTCGGCCAATGATCACCGTCTGCACTTCGGATTGGGCGCGGCCACCGTTGCGCGCCTCGTGATAACCTGGCCCTCCGGACAGCGGCAGACTTTATCCAACCTTTCCGCCGATCAATGCATTACGGTGCGCGAACCATGAGCCGTGCCTTCCTCTGCCTGGAGCTCGACGAAGCGATCGTTACCGCCCTGACCCGGTTCGTGGACCCTCTGCGGGAGCTGCCGGGCCGCGTGGCTTGGTCACCGCCGACCAACTGGCACATAACGGTGAAGTACCTCGGAGAAACGGATCCCCGGAGGTTTACCGCGATCGGCGCCAACGCCCAGTCGATCGCCAGCCAGTTCCCAGAGTTCACCCTGCAGGTGGCCGGGGCCGGAGTCTTCCCGAACTGGCACGCTCCCAGGGTGTTGTGGGTCGGCGTCGAAGACCCAACGCCCACCTTGCATACGATGGTGGAAGCGTTGGAGCTGTCGCTGGAGCATATCGGCATTCGCGAGGAACTTCAGCCCTACCAGCCGCACGTCACCATCGGGCGCGTGCGCGAAGCCTACCCGCTCACCAGGCTTCAGCGGGCACTAGCGCGCGCCCCCGCCTTCGGAATGCTCAGCGTGAAGTGGCTGACGCTGATGCGTAGCGATTTAACACCGCTTGGATCCCGCTACTCTCCGGTTGCACGTTACCCATTTGCCAGCATGACACGGCCGAGCAACCCAACAAACGGTACTTCGTCGGCTCACGGGTGACTGCTGGTGACCGCTCGGTGTCCGATTCCGAGCCGCGAACGTCAGAGAGCGGTTTATGCATGGCTTGTGGAATCCGCTCTGTAACCTTCGCGGCTCGGTAAACGTCCGAGAGCGATATTTGCAACCCCAACGCCACCTCCCGATAATATAAATCCTGCGGCGAATCTCCCGTTGCCAACTCCAATGCTTCCAGCGGTTCGAACTTCACCGGCGACGGCCAACCCCAATGCCAGAACAATCGCACGATGGCGGCCGATCCCGTCAGCGCACGCTCCCGCGAGCACCCGTACTGCGTTCCCCACAGCCCGGTGGACATGTCGCACTGCCCGTTCAGCCAGCGAAACAAGACTTCAATGGAGGCGTGCTCGGCCTGGCCCGTTGCCACCGCGTAGCAGAGCGTTCCGCCGAAGTGTAACAGCTCTTCTCCCAGCCAGTCGCCCTGATCTCTTAGCTTTGAATCGGGTGCTGGTGGCGGCGGCCACAACAGCCACCACTGTGCTTGCGACAACCATGCCTGCAAAGTCGTTGGATGTCCCATCATCAGCTTCAATGCTCGCAGCGGATACGATGGCGTCGCCCCTAACTCCGCCAATGCCGACAGGCAAAGGTGTGTTTGCTCAATGCCGTGGAACGCGCTCGATCGCGCCGCTGTATCGCGCGGCGGGAAGCCCTCCTCGGCGAAAAACCCTGTGCGCTCTACCTGCCACGACCGAATGTGTTTCACAGTCGTGGCGCGAAAGTCGGGCGTGAATACCTCACGGCGCAGCGCGCGCGTCAGCACGTCGTAGCAGGTTGTGACGAGGATAGGATGCTGGGGCATATTGATCCGCGAACGAACGTTACCGACCCGCGAACGGACGTTACCGACCCGCGAACGTTAGAGAGCGGGTTCCACCGAGTCTGCATCTAAGCGAGCGCGTCGGTGACGACTTCACCGTAGACATCGGTTAGGCGGAAGTTGCGGCCCGCGTGTTGATACGTGAGCTTCTGGTGGTCGATGCCCATCAGGTGCAAAATGGTCGCGTGCAGGTCGTGCATGTGGACTTTGTTCTCGGTAGCGTAGTAGCCCCAGTCGTCGGTGGCGCCGTGGGCGTAGCCGGGCTTCATGCCCGCGCCGGCGAGCCAGCAGCACATGGCGTGGGGATTGTGGTCGCGGCCGTCGCCACCCTGTGCGGTGGGAGTGCGACCGAACTCCGTGGCCCAGAGAACTAGCGTGTCCTTCAACATGCCGCGACTCTTCAGGTCTTTAAGCAGGCCGGCTATGGGTTTGTCGACTTCCAGCGCGTTGCTGGAGTGTCCCTGCTTCAAGTTGCCGTGCTGATCCCACTTATAACTGTGTGTGCACTGGACAATACGCACTCCGCGCTCGGAGAAACGCCGCGCCATCAGACATTGACGCCCGAAGTGGTCGGTCTTCGCGTCGCCGATGCCGTAGAGATCGAACGTGGCCTTCGATTCACCGGA
>Ga0247727_10010832_pt1 | contig 16062 bp, 3 predicted proteins | sample WisWelCaveWW1625_FD_202498 | JGI IMG/M metagenome (GOLD analysis project Ga0247727, IMG submission 202498) | Biofilm microbial communities from Wishing Well Cave, Virginia, United States - WW16-25 | ecosystem: Environmental > Aquatic > Deep subsurface > Groundwater > Cave microbial mat | place... | reverse complement strand
GAACACGCCGCCTGAAATTTCGATGGGATCGAGAGTAGTGAATAATGTATTGTTGCTCGGCGCGAGAATTGCCGCTTCGAGTGCTGGCAGCACGTAACCCGGCGGCAGTGAATCAATCACATCCACCACTGTTTCAACAGGCGTTGGCGTTTCGGTCGGCGTAAGCGTGCCGGTTGGTGTGAACGTTGGCGTGGGCGTTGCCGTTTCCGTCGCGGTTTCAACAGGTGTCGAGACAGGCGGATGGGTTGGCTCGAACGTTGCCGTCGGTCCTTCTGTTGGTGTTTGCGTTACAGTCGCCGTACTCGTCGCGGTAAACGTTGGCGTCCAACTTGGAATTTCGGTTGGTGTCGGTTCGGGCGTCAATGTGTCAAACGGCGTATCCGTGACAGTTGGCGTCAAGGTGAAGGTTGGCGTGTTGGTTGGCGTCAACGTTTCGGTTGGCGTGTCAGTTACGGTTGCCGTATCGGTTGGCGTCGCGGTGTCCGTCGGCGTGTTCGTCGGTGTAAAGGTTAATGTATTGGTTGGTGTGTTCGTGACCGTCGGCGTATCGCTCGGCGTTGGGGTAAGCGATGGCGTGAACGTTGGTGTATCTGTCGGTGTGTTGGTCGGTGTGAATGTTGGCGTGATCGTTGGCAGCGGCGTTTGTGTTTCTGTTGGCACCGGGGTTTCGGTCAACGTTGCCGTTGGCGTGAGAGTTGATGTGAGCGTTGGCGTCGCTGTTGGGATAAAGGGCGCTTCGTATGCGCCAATGTCGCACGCGAGACCGAGTGGGCGCGTACTGTTGCGTTGGTCAACTGTCAAGAGAACGCTGTTGTTGTCGTTGCAGCCCGCGGGATTGCCTGCGTCAACCGCGGCGTTGGGATACGTAATCGCGTGCGTCAAGGTGTCGCCGCCATTGTCTAGCAGCGCGTCGAGTGTGTACGCCGCGGGATTGAGAATGTCAGTGACAGCAAACGTCGCGCCGCAGTTCGCGGTGTTGCCAATGAGATTGTAACCTTGCGAATCAAGTGTTGCGCCGCTCAATTCGCAGTCGGGCGCGGAGGTCGCGTTGTTGTCAATGTTCGTCGCAATCAAACTGTTGCGCGTGGTGAGCGTAAATCCTGTTCCCGCGATGCCGCCGCCTGTGCCAATGTCGTCATTATCCGAGTCGGCGGTGTTATTTGCAATCGTCACATTGTTTAACGTGAAATTGCCGCCGCCCGCGTAGATGCCGCCGCCGCTTTCCGTTGCGGTGTTGCCAGAAATCGTGGTGTTGATGAAATCATCCGCGATGCCAAACTCGCCCCCGAACGCGGCATAGACGCCGCCGCCATTTTGCGCGCTGTTGTTGTAAATGACGCTTTGCTTGACGATGAACGAACGGCTGTCGTACTCGACATGATAAATGCCGCCGCCCTTGCCGCTGGGCGCGGTGTTGTTGTAAATGGAGCTGTTTTCGAGCGTGAGCGACGCGCTTTGGTAAATGCCCGCGCCTTCCGCCCAGAAGGGATTGGATGGAATCGTGTTGTTGTAAATTTCAACGTTCGTCAACGTCGCCGCGCTAAAGATCGAAAGCCCGCCGCCGCGCGCGCCGTAATCGCCGCCGAAATTGCCCGTGTTGTGATGCACGAGCGAATCGGTGAGCGTGAGCGTGCCGCCGAAATGCACAATGCCGCCCGCGCGTCCATCGCCGATGCCGTGATGAATGTCGAGATTGTTTGCAATGAGCGTGCCGTCGTTTTCGATATTGGGCGCGCCGTATTCAATCGCGAGATCCGAAATGTTGAGCGTCACGCCGCTGTCCAGCTTGAACGCGCGCACATCGGGCGTGGTGTCATTGTTCGAGTCGCCACTGACGCGAACCGTTGACACGCCAAGTCCCTCGATCAAAAGATTATCGGTGATCGTTGGCAGCGCGCTTTGTAAATAGATCGCGCCGTTCAGCGTGTCAAGAAATTCTATCGAGTCATCGCCCGCATTCGCGTTCGCCGCGTTGATTGCTTCGCGCAAAGAACAATGTGTGCCGTTGCACGCGGTATCGTCAACATCATTCAACGTGTTGACGACGAGCGGTCCCACAATCGTCGTTGGCGTTGCGGTGGGTGTCGGCGTATTCGTCGGCGTGTTGGTTGGCGTAAAGGTGTTGGTGGGCGTGTGCGTGTTCGTCGGCGTTGGGGTCGGCGTGTTGGGCGCGTAGTCGAGCATGACAAGCGAACCGCTGTACAACGGGAATCCACCGCTGCCAAAAACTCCATTCGGCGTCGAATTTTCGGTATTGTTCGCTTCCCACAAGCTGAAGGTTTGCAGCCAATACACTTTGCCGCCCGCGACATCTACGGTGATGCCGTAGGGCGTGCCGTCATCAGGCGAAGGCGTCGCAACTGTGTCAACAATGGTAACGATGCCCTGATCTACGCCGGTCAATTCCGCGCGTTTGATTTGTTTTGGAAAACTCTGGCTCCAATAAATGAGATCGTTGGGTCCGTCAATGTAAATGCTTTGGACAATATCGTTGCTGGTGTTGACGAGAATGTTGTGCGTGGTGAGCGATGTTAGATTCGCCCACTTGATCCCTTGTGAATTGCTCCAATACAATCTGCCGCGTTCGGCGTCCAATGCGAGCGCGCGCGCAAAACCGAGGGGCAGTAACGTGACGGTTGGCGTGTCAATATCGTGTTTATAAACGTTTGCGCCTTGACCGATGAAATACAAATCGTTCGCGGTCGGATCGTAAACGATCAAACGCGGATCTGTAACAGCTGGGAGAATTTGCGTTTGCGACGAGCCGTCGAGATTGGAACGCATGATGCGTCCATTCGTGCCTTCGGTGTAATACAAGTAGCCGTTGATCGGATCGGCGGTGATGCCGGCGATGGTGCCGCTCGCATCCACGAGGAATTGCGTCCCGCCGCCCGGGGTGTACGCGAGAATGTCGCCGTTGTTGCGCCGCGTAAAGAAAATTTGTTTCGTGTGACTCGACGCGGGCGGGGTGTTGGTCGCGTTGACGCGCGTATTCGTCGGTGTGTTCGTCGGCGTGTTGGTTGGTGTGTTGGTCGGCGTGAAGGTTGGCGTATTGGTTGGCGTATTGGTCGGCGTGTTCGTCGGCGTGTTGGTATTCGTCGGCGTATTGGTCGGTGTGTTCGTCGGTGTGTTGGTCGGTGTGCGCGTGTTGGTCGGCGTGAACGTTGGTGTCGGTGTGAACGAGGGCGTAAAGGTTGCGGTATTCGTCGCGGTGGACGTGGGCGCGACGTACATGAAGGTTATGCCCGCGATATAACCGGGGATGCTCGTTTGCAAAAATTGTTCGGCGGGCGAATTGGGCGCGAGATCAGCGCGGCTAATGTCGCTGGGGCTGTAATAGTTGAGCCAATAGATTTTTCCGCCCGCGACATCGAGCGTCAAACCTTGCACGGGTCCGTTGCCGTGACCGGTGGAAATCAATTCCACATTCGTGCCGTCGGTGTTGGCGCGTTTGATCTGTTTCGTCGTATAGCCCGCCCAGTACAATTTATCGCCGCTGGCGTCGAGCGCGAGCGCAGTCGTAAATTCGGGTAGACCGGTGAGAATGTTGACCACATTCGTCCCGTCCGTGTTCATGCGTTTGATGTCGCCGTATTGACCAAAGTACAAATGCCCGCGTTCGACATCGAGCGCGAGCGCGCCGGGCGAACCGATGCCTTCAATGAGTTTGACCACGCTCACGCCGTCATAACTCCAGATCGCGGCGGGAGTGCCCCCACTCTCTTCGGTGCGCCAATAAATTTTGTTGTTCGCGCCGTCCACCACAATTTCGCGCGGCTTGGGGTATCCGCTGCCCGTCACAAGCTGATCGCCTGAACCATCCAAGTTCATGCGGCGGATCGCGCCCCCATTCCAATGCGCGTAATAGATTTTCGCGTTGACGGAATCGAACGCGACGCCGCTGGGATTTTGCGCGTCAAGAAAAATCAATTGCCGATTGCCCGTGCCGTCCACGTTGATCGCGCGGATTTCGTTAAAGCCGTTTGACCAATCCACACTCTTGATAAAGCCCGCGGGGGTTGGTGTTGCGGGCACGCGCGTCCCCGTCGCGGTGGGCGTGTTCGTCGCCGTCGCGGTGTTGGTGAAGGTTGGCGTCGGCGTTGGCGCGGGATTGTAGGCGAGGGTGAGAAAACCCTGTCCGTTGATGGGCGCGACGGACATCAAATCAATCGCAGGCGAATTGGGCGCGAGCGCGGCGTAGCGAATCACTGCGCCATTCAGCCAATAAATCCGATTCCCCGCCACATCCAAAACCAAATTGGCGAACGCGCCCGAAAGATCGGTGATCGTTTCTTTGTTCGAGCCATCCAGATTCGCGCGTTTGATTTGATTGGGCGTGCCGTTGTTCTGTTCCACCCAATACACTTTTTCGTTGAACTCGTCAATCGCCAAGCCGTAGGGGCCCAGATAAATGTTGTTGATGACGATGGTTTGTCCCGTGCCATCCATGTTCGCGCGCCAGACGCGCGACGTTCCCGATTGATCGCCGTAATAAATTTTTTGGTGATAGGTGTCAATCGCCAGTCCGCAGCAGAAATTGGAATTGTTGATGATGCGCCGCACATCGCCGCTGAGCAGGTCTTTGCTCCAGATCGCAAACGCCCCGCTGACGAACCCATCCGTGCGCCAATAGAGTTTGTTATGCGCGCCATCTACGCGGACTTCGGCAGGCGAGACGGTGAATACCACATCTTCAATACTTGAACCATCGAGATTCGCGCGCACGATCCGATCTTTTTCCGCCCAATAAATTTTATTGAGAACGGGATCATACGTGATACCGCGCGGGATGAAATAATTAAAGTACACGGGACCGCCGCTGATCCGATTCGCAATCGTGCGCCGATCGCTGCCGTCGGTTTGCGCGGCGAAAACTTGATCGAGTCCATCCGTCCAGTACAAATTTTTCAATAACGCGGACGGAGTGTTGGTTGCGGGAACGCGCGTGTAAGTTGGCGTGAAGGTTGGCGTGAACGTTGGCGTGTTGGTGGGCGTGAATGTTGGCGTCGGCGTGCGGCTCGGCGTGTGCGTGTACGTGGGCGTGACGCCGTGAACATAATTTTGCGTGTTGTTGTCAACGGGATTTGGATCCGTCGCGCCCATTTGCGCGCCCGCTTGATTTAGAATTTCGCCGAGACCGTTCGCGTTGAGCGTGGTATTGATCGTCAATGTCACGCCCACGCCGCCCGCGATCGGATTGATCGAACACGCGAAATTGACGCCGCTGGGCGCGGGACAACTTTCACCGCGATTGGTGCCAGCGGATTGAAACGTGACCGTGACGGGGAGCGTGTCGGTAATGACAATGTTGGTCGCGGGATTCACGCCGACATTGCGAATGACGAGTTGGTACGGGATGGGCGCGTTGGGGATAATGATGCGCGGCGCAGTTTTGCTGATTTGCAAATCGGGCGCGGTGATGGGCGGACTCTGAACGGAAGCGAAATCAATGTCCCGTGTGTACGAATCAATATTGCCGACGAAAATTCGACTCCAACGCGGCGAGCCCTCGGGCCAACGATAGAGTGCGCCAGAGGCACCTTCTTGGGAACGCACGAAAAACAGAGAATTGCTCTTGGGATCAAAGTGAATCGCGGGAAACTGTAGATTGCAGTAGTTATTGTCGGCAACCAGCGCATCTTCCCCGTTATTCGAAAGATTGTCGGGACCCTTGTGGATGATGATACCACTGAAGGTACAACCGGGCGTGGGATTTTGAGATAGGCGGTTCTCCGAAAAATACACCCGCCCGGTACTGGGGTTGACCGCAATCGCCCGAATCAAAACCCTGTATGAGCCTACGGTTGGGCCTGTGGGGTTGTAATAGACCTCGCGCCCTGTGCCATCAAAATTATAGCGTTCGATGCGTCCTTCGCTAACGCCAAAGCTGATGCTGCGATTGCCGCCGACATAAATTTTGCCGCGCACAGGATCGAGCGCCAGTGTGAGCGCGTTTTCAAACGCAATGATCCGCGTCGAGCCCGTGCCATCGAGTTTCGAGCGGTACACGCCGTCGCTTTCGGCGCGATACAAAAAGCCCGCCGCGCTGTCCACCACAAGATCGCGCGTAAACAGGTTCCCCACAGGCAGCGTTTCGACTTGTGAGCCATCGAGGTTGGCGCGCCTGATTCCGCCATCCCATTCCACCCAGTACACTTTGCCGCGCGGCTCGTCTATCGCTATGCCGCCAGAAATGTAACTATGCCGATAGTTGGCAACGGTCTGCACAGGACTCGCCGTGTACGCGGGAGCCCGCGTGAGTCGGGACGTGCCAGCCGCATACACGAAATGTTCAGGCGGATACGTGGCGGAACAGCGATCATTCGTATCACACGCCTTGACGCGCTGTGTGGTGAAAAGCCAGCCCGACACCTCGCACGAAAAATCAATGCGGTTCAAACGCGTGGGTTGATTGGGGCGCGTGAGTGTGTTGTACGAACGCGTCAAATTATTCGAGCCGCAGGGATTATCAAAGCCCGTTTCGGTCAAATTCAAATCTTCGACATAGCCGCTAATGGACGTGCGCGGCGCATTGGTCCAACCGCCGTAGGAAAGATTGATCGCCATGCGCGGCGCGAGGAGATCAATTTCGCCGTTCCATTTGCCCCATGTCTCGCGTTCTTCATTGCGATTGCCGCGCATGTCCGTCGCGGTGAGATCAATTTGATAATTGCCCTCGACGCCCGTGAGCCACGCTGCGCTCCATGTCGCGCTCGTCACACCTTCGCCCGATTGCGAAAGCGTGAGCGGCTGCCATGTGTCATACAACCCTTTGACTTGGATGGGCGTCATGGCAAGATCAAAAATTTTGATTTCGTCGAGCTGCCCCGTCAAGTACTGCGTCGTCGCTTGCGGCGCGCGTCCGAGAATGACGGTTGCTTGGGAAGCTGCGCCCGAGGTCACAACCACGCCTTGCGATTCCAAAACGCCGTCCACGTACAATTTGTGTTTGCCGCCGTCGTTCAACACCTGCGTCGCCATGTGCCAATTGCCGTCGGCGAAATTTGTGCCGACGGAACAAAGCGTTTCGCGGAAGGTGCTAAACACATCCGCGCACACATTTCCATCGCGCAAATACATTTGACGATCTGTAATTGCGCCCGCGACGAGCAACGAAAGTCCAACATTGGACGATGACGTGTTGAACCATTGTGAGTAGGTGTAATTCGTCGTGGGAATGGCGAACAGCGGCGAGGTGACGATTTGACTCGACGCGCCGTTGAAATCCAACGCGAGACCCACGCGCCCCGCAACCGTCAAGGGACAATTATTCACATTGCACGTGGCGTTGCGGCTGTACGAAGAAACATCGCGGAAGGTGTGCGTGCCGAGCCGCGTATCGAGATTCAAGAGCAGCAACGCTTGATTGTACGCGTCGGTGACTTTATCCAGCGTGAACGCGATTTCCGCGCTTGCGAGACCGCTGTTGATGCCGTTCGTCGCGGGGTCCGTCACGGTGCCGCCAATCGTCCCTTCTTGCGAAATAAATTCCGTGCCGGGGTAGGTGAGCGTCAGCGTCGGCGGGGTTTGGTCAATGCGAATCGCGCCCGCGGGTTTTACAAATTCATTTTCGACATTATCAAATGCGCGCGCTTGAAATGACGCCTGCGCGGTGGGATTGATCACTGCGTCGCTGTTGGCGTCGAACGTGGCGAGGACGTACAAAATGTTCCAGCGGTGCGGACTCACGGTTCGGTCAATCTGCGCCGTTTGCCAGCCGTTCGCATTGGGCGACATGGTGACTTCAACCCGATCCACGCCGCTGGAATTGGTGTCGAACGAATCGGTGACGGTGCCGCCCAACTCGATCAGCCAGCGCCCCTCCTCGTCCAGCGTCGCGGCGACGATGGGATTCGTCGTAATGTCGTAGGTGATGGCGGGCGCGAGCGCGTCGCTGCGAGTTTCCACCGTCGTCACGGGCGACTGCACATGCCCCACCGCGTCGGTGGAACGCGTGCGAATGGTGTGCAAGCCGCTCGAATTTGGCACTGTCCAGCTGTACTGCCAGTTGTAAATGGGATTGCCGATACGGCTCGTCGGCGTGCCTGTCGTGCGCGTCCAGGGTCCGCCGTCAATTTGAATTTCGACTTGGGAGATGTACGAAATGGGATCGCGCGCCGTGCCGCCGATGATGAACGTTGTTCCCGCCTTTACGAATGGCGGCGCGATGATGACAGACGATGGCAGATCGTTATCAATCGTCATCGCGTACTGCGCGGCATTGCGGACGAGCCCGAGAAATTGCGCCTGGAGACAGCACGAACCTTCGTACAAATTCGCGTGCGCGGCGTCGCTGATGTTGACGCGCGAGGAAGTTGCGTTGTTCGCAACTCGCAACTGATGTGATCTGGAAATTTCCGCGCTTGCCAAAACGAAATTTTGGGCGAACGGATTGCTTGTCGTAGTGGTTTGAAATTGGAAACCCGTGGGGAGCGTCGTCGTTTTTACGCCTGCCGCGATAATTTGCGCCGTGCGATTGAACGACCCGGGCAAAAGCGCATTGCGAAGCGTATCGGAAAAGAAAAAGGTTTCGCCGGGCTGCACGATGCGATCTTCATCACTTACGTCGAGCGCAAATTCGAGCGGATTCAGATCGGGCGCGCGCGGATTGATGCCGAGATTAAATTCGGCGAGATCATTAAAACCGTCGCCGTCGCTGTCGTTGTCGGTTGGAAAGGTGTAGATGCGCGTGAATCTGCCCGTCGCATATTCAAAGAGATAGCCGTCCACTTCTTGCTTGTCGGTGCGTCCGTCGCCGTCGGTGTCGGGATTCGTCGGCACGGTGTCGAGCATCGCTTCCGCGCCGTCGTTGATGCCATCATCATCCGAATCGGCATCGTCGGGAGAACTTTTGAAACTTGCTTCAGAGAGATCGGGAATCCCGTCGTTGTCGCGATCAAATTTGGTATCGTCCCCATCCGCGCCGCGCACAATGCCGTCGCCGTCCACATCGGGCTGCGCGCCAAAGATTTTGCCTTCGGTCACGGTACGACATCGGCGCTCATAGCGCGGACGAAAACCCGATATAAAACCCGCAAATATGTTAAAGCACACTTCACGCGTCGTGCCGCCCGCCCAATTCATTGCGTAAAATTGTTCGAGCGTTTGCGGGAATACGTCGAGCGTGATGATGCTGCCGAGATCATTCGTGCTGTCACCGCGCAGCGTTTTGTCGTCGCACGAATACGTCCAACATTCCCACCCCATCACCGAGTACGCCATTTTCAAATAGAGCGGACTCTTGCGATTCAACCCGGCGGGAAACGTTAATTTTTCCGCATAGAATCGCGACGAGGTGGAGCCGCCCCAGCCGCGATTCAGGCGGAACGTGCTCCATTCGTCGCGCATGTTGTTGCGCGCGGCTTGCGGTGTGGACGCGTTTCGGTTTGTCGTCAATTTGTACTTGAACGACGATTCGCGGAAATCGTTTTCGCTGTAAAAGCGGTCACTGGAATAAAAATCAAAGCTGCGATAGCGGTGATAGGCGTTCGTTTGAATGACAGCGCTGTAGGTGATGCCGTTGCCATCGCGGATGCCGTGATTGGGGTGCTCCAGCTGCATGTCCAGATCTCGCAGCTGCACCAAATCCGACTTGCCGCTGCTGTCTTTGTGATCGAAATTGATCGTCGAGCCGCCGCTGTAAATAAATTCCGCAATCGCCGCCGTGATCGTCCCGACGACGCCCCAACACGTTCCGCCCACACCCGCTTTGCACAACAGCAGTAACAAGAGATCGAGAAACGCGAGCACGGCGACGACGAGACTGCCGATGACGGTAGAGCCAATCGCAAAAAACAAGAGCGCGACGATGGTGCCCGCGATGGCGCCCGCAATGGCGGTGTTGAACGCAATCGAGCCCGGTTCCAGATCGTTGCTGAAAATATCGTACAGCGCAAAGACCCACGGCAGCGCGAGATCAAAAACGAGACCTACGGCGCGCGCATATTTCGTCATGCCGATCAATTCGGGGTCGGCGGTGGCGAGCGCCTTGATCGAATCGCTGCTCAATTCGCCCGCTGCGTCCAGCGCGTTGTAGATTTTTATGACCGAGAGCACTGGGAGCGCGACGACGATGACAAAGAGCGCGGTGGAGAGAAAGACCAAGCCCGCCAGCACCAAATCTTGATTGCCCGTCGCCAAACCGCCCGCATACAACCCCGCGCCCAAGAACAATGCGATGATCGTGTAGATGGTGATAATGCCGAAAGTGGTTTCCGCAACCCCTTTACCAATCCCCTGCAATTTTCGCTCGATGGTCAAGCCCGTTCGGACGACGTTGATATCAGGGTCACGCAAAATTTTGCCTTCGAGATAGCCGAGATAGCTGTACACGCTTCGCGCCTCGACGCGGTAAATCAGATCGAGCTGCTTGACCACATTCACCACAATCGCTTGCGTTCCCGTCGCACCCGTTCTCAAGCGCCCGCGCAAAACATCATCCGTCACCGAACGGTTGATGTCGCTCACCAATTGATCCGAAATGCCGACGACATTCGAGGTGCCCGCATACATGGCGAGATAATGGAGTCGCGTCGCCGCCGCTTTGCCCGCCGCTTCTTCAAGCGTGTCGTTCACATCCCCCGCGCCCGTAAAGCGTCCCTCCATGATCGGATAGAATGTCGTCATGTCCAACGGCTGCCACACTGCCGCAGGTTCGTTGTATCCGTACGGCGCCCAATTTAACAGCGCGATGGTCTGCGGCGCGACGCCGTTCATGTTCACCGTCACTTGTCTGCCAGCCCACGCGATCCCGCCGCTCGTTTCTGTTTCGGGCGCAAATTTCACCGCGCGGAATTTGTCTTCGCTCGCAAACAGCAGCGTCGGATAAACGGGCTGTCCACCAGCATTTCGATACGGGGTGAACTGATTGAGGATATTTTTCGCTTCCAGCGAACCCATGCTGACGACGGCGATATCGCGATGGGCGTACGAGTGTTTGGTCACACGCAAAGTATTTTCCAAATCCCAACGCGCGAGCGCGCCGCCGCCGTTCCGTGTGCGATCAAAAATGTTTTGAATCGTCGGCGCGCCGACGCCGCGCCCATTGATCGTGTAATCGGGTTTGCCGTCGCCAACACAAACGCCTTGCGCGTTCGTGGAATCACAATCGCGTCCCGTGAGAAACGTCGCGTCCAAGCCAAGCACAAGTGGCGTGAGCGAGGTATCCGCGTTGTGGTTTGTATCCACGGTGGGGTCTTCGTAAATGATCGAATACTCGGTGCCGCGGTTTTCGCGCACGTTCAGCGCGGTGAGTTTGAAATCGTCGTAATAGGTTTGGACGACTTGGATTTCGTTGTGATGATCGTTGTTTTGCGCGTCGCGGTACGAAGTACAAACCGAACCCGAAGTTTGCTGACACACATCCACCAACGCCTGCACCACCCACGCGAGCCGCACGTTGTGCGCGCCGCCCCATGCCGCGTTATAGCCGGGCTGGTACAACATCTTGCCGTAAAACGCCTGCCGATCCCCTGTCTTGTCGGTCACCAACTGCAAGGGAACATACATGTAGAGATTGTTCCAATCATATTTGGTAAAGATGCCGTACTTGGCGAGTTCCCCCGAGGTATAGTTGATCTGCGGCGTCCAACGCGGCGCGGCGATTTCGAGCATCGGCACAAGTTTCACATCGCCGTTCGCGTCGGGCGTCATTTTGCAGTTCGTCCCGCCGCGCGCAACGCAAACATCAAAGAATGTTTTCGGCACGCCCGCGGATTCGTCGCGCTGCACCTGTCCTTCGGTGTCGCCGCCCACCCAATCCAACACGTTAAAGGCGTACCACAAATGTTTGCGCTCGGTGGGGCGCACTTGAAATTCGACATAGGTCTGTTTGTTCGCGCCGAGGTCGTTGACAATGAGCTGGAGCGGATTCGCTTCGCTGAACGTTTCGGAGGATTTTCGCATCGGCGCGAGATCGGCGTTGTTGGTCACGCCGTCGCCATCAATATCGGCGTCAAACAAATCGCGCGTGCCGTCGCTGTCGCTGTCGGGACAATTCGGAAATTGCGTCGCGGAACATTTTTGTCCATCGAGGATATTGTCGCCCATCGTGCTGGCTTTTTGCGGATCGCTGTAGAGCGTGCTGTTGCCAACGGCAAACCCGCCAACTTCGCGCCCATCGCTCAAACCATCTTCGTCCGTGTCCGCAACCGTTGGATCCGTGCCAAGCAAATCTTCTTCACATTTTTTCAAACCATCGGCGTCGAGATCGGACGAGTCGGTGCAAGCGGGGACGAGGGCGGGGGACGGGGCGCGGGGATCGGGGGGCGGGGATTGGTTATCAGTATTCAGTGAAGCAGTAATCAGTGGACTCGTATTCGGATCGAACTTTTGGCTTGCCTCAATTTGTTCGCGCGCGCGGCGTTCGGCATTTTTTTGTTCTTGATCCTTGTCTTGTTCTGTCGCTTGCGCGCGTTGCGTGTCCACGTACACATTCGCTTGCGCCGTCTGCATCAGCGGCGAAAGTTCCATCGAGACGATGATAAAAATGACCAACGTGTTGTACGCATAACGCGTGCGGTGAACGCGATAGAAAAAATAAATGAGCAGAAAAACAATGGCAAGCGCAACAAACGCGCCGAGATTTTTTTGTAGGGGCGGGGTAATCCCGCCCGTAATCCCGCCCGTAATCCCGCCCACGATTCCACCAACGAACGCGCCCGCGATCTCACCCACATACGCGCCCATTTCCCCCACATACGCGCCCATCTCGTCCGCGCGCGCGTGCGGAAAATTTTCGACGGCGAGCGTCCAAAAATTTTTCTCGTTTTGAAATTGCGCGTAATTGGGGAAATCAAAAAAATCGGTGGTAATGGTGGCGCGGACAAAATAATCGGACTGGGGCGGAAATTCTAATTGGGAAATTTGGCGCAGGGGCAAGCCGTCGTCGCGCACCCACAATTCGCCGCTGCCTTTGAGCTCTTGATATTGTTTGGCGAGCCCGAGCTGCAACCCGTAGGGCAGTTCGCCTTCCTGCTGTAAACGCGCTTGCAACACATCGCGCGCGTATGTGGCGAATCCAGGACCGTCAATCTCAAAAGTGTAACGCGTGAACGTCGTGCCGTTGCGGGTTTCGTGTCCCGCGTTGACGATATTTTTCGCGCCCGCGAGGAACGCGAGAAAATCGCCTTCGGGCGCAATCGCGTTCGCAAAATTTCCAATTTCCTGCCACGCTTGTTCACCGCGCCGCGCGACTGCCTTGCCATTTTCCACCTTGACCTGTGTGCCTGTTTTCGGATCCGTGACATTGCCGCCTTGATCCCACAAGGTCAATTCAAGTTTTTGAGTTTGAAGATGCGTGAACCCTTCGATGTGATAGCTGTGTTCGGAGCTGCTGCGTCCGACGTTGCCGGGCTTGGGGAGAGGGACATCCGATTGGACAATATCGGAACGGAAGGAGTAACCGCCTGCGGCGCGCGCATTGTTCCACGCGTTTTGGACTTGGGGGCGCGCGTCATTGGGGCGGAACAGATTGAAAGCGTAAATGGCGAGTGCGGCGCAGAGGACGGCGAGGAATGAAACGAAAACGATGCGGCGGGTGTGTGGCTTCATTGCAAGACCTTGTAGCGCGGCGAGGCGCGAAAATAAACAGAGGGCATGATAGCACAAGTGTTGCTTTTTTTGCGTCTCAAACTCTAACTGATTCCGATGCCAGAGGACAGTGATGCTACACACCGCGCCACATGACGCGCGTCACATAAATGTATGACGCCAATCATACGCTTTCTTGATAAGACTCATGCGGCGCGTCGCGGATTTGTGCTATGATACTTCCGAGTCACCATGAAATTTTTCGCGCCCTTGTTACGTCCCGCCGAATTGGAGCCAGGGCTGATCCAAATCCTCCGCGTCATTGCCGTGGCGTTCTTGGTCTTGCAGCCGCTGACACGCCGCGCCTTTGGGATCATGTTGGGTGCCGCCGCGCCGCTGGAAGTGACTTTGCTGCTGACACTGCCGCCGTCGTTACTCGTCATCGCGCTCGTTTGGGCGCCGTGGTTTCGAGAGAATCTCGGACGCGCGTTTTTGCCGCTGACGCTGGGCTTGATGTGCGTTCCCGCGCTGCTTGAAAAATACATTACGCTAAATTGGTTCATTGCGCCCAACGCCCAAGAAATCATTGCGTTGGGTTTTCTCTTGCGAATTTGGTTCGTCTTTCAAGTCGTCGCTTTTTTCGTGGCGTGGCAGTACAACATGCGCGCGGCTCTCATCGTCGGCGTCGCGCTGACGGTTGTAGATGCGTTCCTCACCCTGCCCTTTGTCAATCCCACGGGCGCGTTGTACTCCTTTTTTATCGGTCTCATCGCTGCGCGTCTCTTTATCGTCACGGGTATCTCGATTGCCATCGCCTGGCTTGTGGAACGTCAACGCGCGCAGCGCGCAGAATTGCAGCTGGCAAATCGCAAACTTGCATTGAACGCGACAACGGTGGAGCAGCTCGCCACCAGCCACGAACGCAATCGCATGGCGCGCGAACTGCATGACACGCTCGCCCATTCCCTCTCTGCGGTTTCTGTGCAGCTTGAAGCGGTGAACGCGCTGTGGGAAGTCGAGCCGAACGAAGCGCGCAAAATTTTGGAACAGGCGACAGCCAGCACGCGCAGCGGTCTCACCGAAGCGCGGCGCGCGTTACATTCCCTGCGGGCAAGTCCCCTCGAAGATTTAGGGTTAACCCTTGCCCTCAGCACGCTTGCCGAATCCGTCGCCGCGCGCGCGAATTTGAAACTCGAGCTCGCGCTGCCGCCGAATCTCGAAGGATTGCAACCGCAAGTGGAGCAGTGCATTTACCGCGTCGCGCAAGAGGCATTGGAAAATGTGACACGGCACGCGAATGCGTCGAATGTACGCGTGGCGTTGGAAAAAGAGAATGGACAGCTTGCCCTTACGATTGCAGACAACGGTAACGGCTTTGATCCCGCGCGCGTGAATGGCGAACATTTTGGCATCCAGGGCATGAAGGAACGCGCCGAAATGGCGGGGGGAAATCTGTCGGTGGAAAGCGCGCCGCGCGAAGGGACGCGCGTAAAACTAGAAATTGAAAATTAGAAATTCAAAATTAAGGCAGCAGAGACCGCTGCTGATAATTTTGAATTTCTAATTTTGAATCTCTACCTACATCTATGATTCGTATTCTCATTTGTGATGATCAAGACGTGGTACGCGAAGGGCTGCACGCGATCTTGCGGACGGCGCCGAACATGAATGTTGTCGGCGTTGTCGGCGACGGCGCGGCGGCAATCGAGGCGACGATTACATTTTCGCCAGATATTGTGTTGATGGATTTGAATATGCCGGGGATGACGGGGATACAAGCGACGCGCCTCATTCGTGAAAAAGCGCCGAGCGTGCGCGTGTTGGCATTGACTACCTACGACGCGGACGAATGGGTATTCGATGCGATTCGCGCGGGCGCGGCGGGGTATTTGTTAAAAGACACGCCGCGCGCGGGCTTGATCAAGGCGATTGAAGGAACGTGCGCGGGGCAAACGTTTGTGGATCCAGCGGTGGCTGGAAAATTATTTGCCCAAGTCGCGCGCTCCAGCTCACCTGCCACGACGACAATTGCGGATGCGTTGAACGCGCGCGAACGCGAAATTTTGAAGTTGATTGCCAAAGGAATGGCGAACCCCGAAATCGCCGCGCGTTTGTATTTATCCGAAGGCACCGTGCGAAATTATGTGAGTTCGATCTTTGCGAAACTGGATGTGAATGATCGGACACAGGCGGCGGTGATTGCGTTGAGGTATGGACTGGCAGAATGACGCAAAAAATAACCTTAACCTTCGCGGGCGACGAGGCGGGTGACGTCAGTTTGTCTTTTGACAAGGGCGCATCTCGCTTTTTTGTGGTTGCGGTGATTGCCACAACAGTTCCTGATGAACTTAGAGAGTTGCTTGCCAAACTCAGAGTCGAAGCGCGTTTGCCCGCACATTTTGAATTTGGTTTTAATCATCTTTCTAGCAGTCTGTCGGAGAGATATGTAGAATCTCTCGGTTGATGTACAATTCGCGTATGAGCAGAGAATTCAAAACTCCCGATTACGAAGCCACACTCAGGTCCACGATT
>Ga0247727_10010831_pt1 | contig 16063 bp, 12 predicted proteins | sample WisWelCaveWW1625_FD_202498 | JGI IMG/M metagenome (GOLD analysis project Ga0247727, IMG submission 202498) | Biofilm microbial communities from Wishing Well Cave, Virginia, United States - WW16-25 | ecosystem: Environmental > Aquatic > Deep subsurface > Groundwater > Cave microbial mat | place... | reverse complement strand
CGCGTCTTCTTCCAACACAGCAACCACGGTGCTTGCATCCACGAAGCGCGCGACGTCATCGATGTGGCCGTCGGTGTCGTCTCCTTCGATGCCACCAGCCAGCCACAACACGCGTTTCGCGCCGAGTGTCCGCTCCAACATCGCAGCGAGCATTTCACGCGTGCGCCCAGCGCCGCGATTCGGATGCAAGAGACACGACTCCGTCGTGAGCACGAGCCCCCGGCCGTTGCCGTCGATGGAGCCACCCTCCAAGATCCAAGGCAGAGGAAAACGCGGGAGGCCGAGCTGTTCCGCCATCTGTTGCGGTACGGCGTCGTCGCGCTGCCAAGGCGGATACTTGCCGCCCCAAGCATTGAAGCCGAAGTCGAGCAGAGCCCGTTCGCGCCGGCCGTCCTTCTGGCGCACCACGAAGATCGGACCGTGGTCGCGCACCCAGGCGTCGTCGGTGGGAATCTGAAAGCAGCGCACGCTGCGCTCGACATCGACGCCGCCCTGAAGCAGCAGTGCCCGCACGCGCGCTTCCATCGCTTCATCCTGAACATTGATGCAGACCATCTCGTGCGCGTGCAGCGCGCGCACCATCGCCACAAAGGCCCGCTCGGCACGCGCGAGACAGCCCGGCCAGGTCTCCGGATTGTGCGGCCAGGAAAACCAGGTGGCCGCGTGCGCTTCCCACTCGGCGGGCCAGCGGTAACCCAGATCTGCAGGAGAAGTAGCGTTCATCACGATTTGGATGTGTCCGCTTACTCGTCGCGAAAGCGTTTGCTCAGATCCGCGTAGGCATCGATGCGGCGGTCGCGCAGAAAGGGCCAATCGCGGCGCACGCGCTCAACGGCGGTGAGATCACATGCGACGTAGAGAATTTCCTCTCTCTCACTGGAAGCGCGCGCGAGTACGCGGCCGAAGGGATCGGCCACGAACGATTGTCCCCAGAAACGAATACCACCCTCCTGCCCTACGCGATTCACCGCCGCCACGAAGACGCCGTTTGCGATCGCGTGGGCGCGCTGAGCGGTTTCCCAGGCGGCGTGCTGTGCGGCATCCACTTCGGCCCCTTCGTCGAACTGCCAGCCAATCGCCGTCGGGTAGACGAGAACCTGTGCTCCCGCCAAGGCGGTGAGGCGCGCCGCTTCGGGGAACCACTGATCCCAACACACGAGCATGCCCACGCGCGCCTTCGGTGTCGGAAAAGCACAGAAACCGAGGTCGCCGGGTGTAAAATAAAATTTCTCGAAATAAAGCGGATCGTCGGGAATGTGCATCTTGCGGTAGCGGCCGAGCTCGCGGCCATCGCCGCCGATGAGCACGGAAGTGTTGTGGTAAAGACCTTGCGCGCGCCGCTCGAAGAGCGAGGCCACCACGCAGACGCCGTGGGCCGCGCACACTTTGGCCAGCGCTTCCGTGGCAGGACCCGGGATGCTCTCGGCCAAGGCGAAGCGCGCCGGATCCTCCGCTTGGCAGAAATACTGCGAGCGGAACAGCTCTGGCAAACAAATTAGCTCCGCTCCGGCGCGCGCCGCTTCTTCCACCCGCGCTACGGCCGCAGCGAGGTTCTCCGCGGGATCCTCTCCGCAGCGCATCTGCAGCAGGGCAAGAGCCAGGCGGTCGCTGGCTGTTTTAACGGCACTAGAAAATTCAGACGCCATGTCCTGTGGAGTACGCCACGGAAGTCGACTGCGCAAGCGGTATTCCCGCTTGTGACCTTCCCTGTCACGGGCATCCTCCATGTTCGCATCCGATCGACAACGCGAACAGGCTGCCCCCCCACCTGGAACGAGGAGATTCACGATGACCATCGGATGCTTCGAACAGCGCACGAAAAAACAATACCCACCGCGTGCGGGCTGGGAGATAGCACGCGGCAGTTTGGAAACACTGGCGCTCGTCTCGACCTTTGTCGTCTCCGGTTTGCTGTGGGGCCGATTGCACCAAGCCGCACCCGCTAGCGCAACGATCTATGCTCGGGAGATGCCGAAAACACTTTCAGAAAGCGCGAGCACGGACCCGACTGCGCCTTCTCTCGCTACCACCACTGGTGAAATCTGGCTCATCGACGGCTTCAACGTCCTCCACGCGGCTGTGTTGCAAGGTCGGCGGCACGCGGAATGGTGGAAAGCGGAAGCCCGCGCCGAATTGCTCGCGCTGGCCGAAGGTTTCGAGGAGAAAAGCGTGGCGATCTGGATCGTCTTCGACGGACCCAAACCGGCAACACCAACGGATCAGACCGAGGACCGCGTGCGCTGCGTCTTCGCGCCTTCCGCGGATGACTGGTTGCTCGCCAGCGTGCGCGCGGCCCCGGATCCGAGCCGTCTGCACGTCGTAACGGCGGATCGCAGGCTTGCTGAGCGGCTGCGCGATCGCGGAGCACGGGTTATCCGGCCGCGGGACTTCGTTTCGCGTTGCCTTCCTATGCCTTAAACCGCGTAACTGCGTGTCCCTCCTCCGCCCGAGGGGTGGTAACAACCCCCAAAAATCCACTGAACTATTTCCGAGTATGTGTTTTGTAAGTTCCAAACAGGCACGATGGCCTTGTCCATTGAGGTTTCTGTGAACAAAGCCAGAGAACCCCGATGCGAACCTGGGATGCTGAGATGAAACGCCCATACGGGAAGGGGATACTGCCATGAGATCGATTTACACTCTCGTCTTCACTGTGATTAGCAGTTTGGGCATAGCCACAACGGCGGCCGCCATAACCATACCCAATACACCCAATGTGAGTTTCGACGAGATTACCTTCACCCTCAGTTGGAGTCCGGATGGGACAACGGATTCGCAAAGCTTCGTGGATAACTCGAACGAATGGAATGGCAACATTACGCTTACCCCCACCGGCGATGACAACGGTGATGGTATCGATGACCAATACATCGTTTCCGCCACGCTGCGGCACATTGATCCGGACGGCTCGAGCGGTGGCCTAGGTACGCAGTTCCGTGTTGCGAGTTTTGTGCTCGATACGCTCCAGAGCTTCAACATCGGCGCTAACATCTTCACTCCTAGAACTGCACAGTTCACGCACACCACAGGAAAATTTGACCACTTTGACTTCTCGCTCGTTCGAACCACTCATAACGGACCCTGTGACGCCTTCGATACGTGCGGCGTCTTCACACTGCACGGCAAACACGCTGCGGCCATTCCCGAACCCAGCCTTCTTGGTCTTCTCGGCCTTGGTCTCGGTGGTTTGGCCTTCGCCTCGCGGAAACGACGGCCCTAAACAGGCTGTAGTAAAACATTGCTTGCGAGTTGTGGATCGTCACCGTACACCTCGGGATTGGCGCAGTGACGCAGACGTTCGCCCCGAAGGCCGAGCAACAGGTTATCGACAGCCAGCTCCGCCATGCGCGTGCGCGTCGCGACACTGGCACTGCCGATGTGCGGCGTGAGCACGACGTTCCGGAGGGCGAGCAAGGGACTCTCCGCGGCCAACGGCTCCGCTGCGAAGACATCGAGGGCGGCCGCGGCGAGTCTGCCGGAGCGCAACGCCTCCACCAACGCCGACTCATCGATGATCCCTCCCCGCGCTGTATTCATGAGCACGGCTCCTGGCCGCATGCACCCGAGCGCCGCGGCGTCGAGCAGACCGCGTGTTTCGGGCGTGAGCGCTACGTGCACGCTCACAAAATCAGAGCTCTCGAGCAGTTCGGGTAGAGATATTTCGGTCACCTCGGACAATCCCTTCCGCCGACGCGACCAACCCAAGACCCGCATCCCGAAACCACGCGCGCGGCGGGCAACTGCCCGCCCGATATCTCCCAACCCGATCACGCCGAGGGTTGCCCCGTAAACGTCACGGCCTAGGAGCATGTCCGGTTCCCAGTGCCGCTCGGCCGTCCAATGCCCTCCGCGCACGAAGCAGTCGGCTTCGACGATGCGCCGAGCCGCGGCCAGCAACAAACCGAAAGTCAGATCCGCCACCGCCTCCGTGAGCACCCCGGGGGTGTGGCCAATAGGAATACCGCGCGCCGTCGCGGCGGAGAGATCAACGTGATCGACCCCCACCGAACAGCTTGAAACCACCCGCAGGCAGGGACAAGCTTCGAAAAGCGCTTCGCTGACCACATCGGTGAGCATGCACAAAAGGCCGTCGGCTCTCCTGCTGCACTCCTGCAGCTCTGCCGGCGTCGGCGCGCGGCGTTCGCTCCAAACCTCGAACTCAATCTCCCGCGCCGCGCGCGAGAGAGCCTCGCCGGGCAGCGCCCGCGTGGCGAAAACCCGTGGGCGACTTGCCGGAACTTCCGCCGAGAAATATCGTGCCCGCTCCATGTCCGACCTCCCCCAGCATCACGTCCGCGAAACCGCGACCCTGCGCTTTGCCCGCTTCGTGGTGCGCAACCGTGCGCTGTTCGGGCTTTCCTTGATTCTGCTGACGCTGTTTTTCCTTTACCCCATTTTGAACGCGATCTCGATGCGCTTCGGCGTCGCGCTCCCTGGTCCCGCAATCAGGATCGATACCAAGGCGCGCGAATTGTGGCCGGACCATCCCTTCATCCACGCCCAAGACAAATTCGCGGGGAAATTTGGGACGTCTTCTCTGGTTGCCATCGCCGTGGAAGTAAAACAGGGCACGATCTTCACACCGGAGACCCTGCAGAAAATCGACCGCATCACCCAGGCCCTCGACGGCATCGGTTTCGACAGCCAAACCGATGCGCGCGAAGCACTGCGCAGCGAGCTCGAAGAGCGCGGCCTCGCGCGCGAGGCTGTCTTCAAAGAGCTCGACCGGCACTATCCGCCCTATCCCGTCAACCACAACCAGGTGCAATCCGTCACGCACGGCAGCACGCGCGTTGTGCAGATCGAGGCCTCCGGCGACATCACCCAGAGCGTGCTGATGCCGGAGGTACCGAAGACGCAGGCCGAGGCGGACGCCGCGCGGGAGGTCGTTCTGCAAAATCCGCCTTTCATTTACGGCCGCCTCGTCTCTCTCGACGAAAAAGCCGCCCTGATCACCGCTGGTTTCGTCACCGACCGCATGAGCAGCGCGGAGATCTACCAAGCCGTCTTCGACCACGTGCGGGGCATCCAGGCGGAGGAGGCAGACGCCGCACACAACATCTATCTCTCCGGCGAGCCAATTCTACGCGGCTGGGTACTGATACACGCCTACGAGATCGGGCTCTTCGTCGTCGGAACGGTCGTGATGATCTTTCTACTGCTGTGGGGATACTTCCGGCGTTGGCACGGCGTCATTCTGCCCTTCATGGCTGCCATTACGACCGTCATTTGGGGCCTCGGTTACACCGGCTGGCGCGGCATCACCTTCGACCCCTTGGTGCTGGTGATCCCCATGATCATCACGGCGCGCGCTGTCTCCCACACGGTGCAGATGGCCGAGCGCTTTTTCGAAGATTACGAGCTCATGCGCGACCAATTCCGTAATCCCGATGAGGCCAAACGCGAAGTCGCAACGGTGGCCATGGCTGAACTCATCGTACCGGGAACCCTCGGCGTTCTCGTCGACGTGGCCGGGCTTCTAGTCATCTTGGTCACTTCGATTCCGCAAATGCGCAACTTGGGAGAATTCGGCGCTTTCTGGGTGCTTTCGATCATAGCGACCGTCGAACTCCTCCACCCCATCATGATCTGTTATCTGCCGGCGCCCGCGGAGCACGAACACTTCCTGCCCGGTTTCATGGTGCGCTTTACACGCTTCATCGGGAAAATTACGACCGACCGCAAGGGCAAATACGCCATCGCGGTCACTACACTCGGCCTTTTGGCTGCTTCCACCTACATCACGCTCTTCCACTCCAAGATCGGTGAGGCCAACCCGGGCTCGTTCTTGTTCTACCCCGACCACGAGTTCAACGTGGCGACCGGCTTCATCGCCGAAACCTTCGGCGGCGTGGATTCACTGGTGGTCTACGCCAACGGCGACCGCGACAACGCCAGCGCCGACGCCACGCCGATCCAGCGCATGGAGGAGTTCGAGCGCTGGATGGACGTCAACACGGATCTGGGTGTCTCCATCTCCTTGGCACCCATCTTGCGCAGCTACTGGCGCATGAATCATTACGGCGACCCCAAGTGGGGCTTCATCCCGGGCGATCCGGCAACCGTGCGCTCCGCGATCTTCCAGCTCCAGACCAATGGCCCGCCCGGTTTTTTGCGCCCTTTCTTGACTGACGACGGGCGCGACGCAGCCATCAATTTCTTTTATCCCGACCACAAGGGCGAAACCATCACGCGCGCCGTGCTGGCGGCGGAAACCTTCATCGAGGCGAACCCCATCGGCGAGATCTCCGTGCGCCTCGATAGAGATCAGGCGGCCCCCGACACCTCCGCTCTGGATCCCGAACGGATCAAGGACATGGGCTACTACATGTTCGGCCCCATGCTGCCGCCGCGACACCACACGCTCTCCGTACGCGTGTGGGAAGGAGACGCTTACGCGGAGCACTCGGTCCTCAGTTCCGAGACGGACGACGCCCTCCCAGGGTGGCTCGAAGAATTCCGAGAAACCGCGATCCTCGATTACGAGGAAACGCGCGACGCGGTTGAAGAGGGCGATCTGTTCACCTGGCCGGAGGATCTCGCCGACTGGACCCCCGAAGACGTCAGCCAGTGGTGGGAGGACGCGGAGCTCGGCGTTCGCGCCGTCGCCGTCAACACCAAAGACCTGATCGTGCAAGACCTGAAGGCCGTCGATCCCACGCCCAAATACCAACCGACCAACTCCTGGACGCGCGGCGTCCAGTTCGTGATGGCCGGCGGCATCATGGGTATCTTGGCTGCGATCAACGAGGAAGTGGAGCGCAGCCACGTCGCGAACATCGCGCTGATCTTCATCGTGATCTTCGTGCTGCACTCGATCACCTATCAATCGATGGCGAGCGGAGGAATCATTTTCCTTCAAATCGCCACGGCGACGCTGCTTTCGCTGGCCTACATGGCGCTGCGCGGCGTGGGCCTCAACATCAACACCTTGCCGGTGCAATCGGTGGGCGTGGGCATCGGCGTCGATTACGCCATTTACATCGTCGACCGCATCCGACAGGAAATGACGGAAACCGAAGACATCGATGAAGCCATCCGGCGCGCCGTACGCACCACGGGCATGGCCGTGAGCTTCACGGCCACCACAGTCACGGGAGGCATCGTTCTGTGGGGCTTCTCCAATCTGCGTTTTCAAGGCGAGATGGCGTCGCTGCTCGTGATTCTCATGATCATCAACATGCTGGGCGCGATCACCGTTGTGCCCGCCTTCTACTCCATCCTACGCCCCCGAGTCGCGACGGCGTTGCTCAGCGACGAACAACGCAAGCACCTCGCGCATCCTCACTGACCCGTGCGGCATTTCCCAAAAGTTGACTTCGATCCGAAGAATTCTGGCGCTTCTGAGGGAGTGTTTGGGGAGAGTCGAAGCTCCTCGCAGATTTGTTTAGCTCGTCGCTTCGACTCTCCCCAAACACTTTTTCAAGACTCCCGGCTTTTTTGCTGAATCGAAATCAGCCTTGCGGAAACTCGCGCGTGTACAGCTCAAGGATGCGTGCAGCGCTCTCTTCGACGGCGCGGCCCGAGATATCCACCACCTTCCAGCCGCGCTCGCGGCACAGGCGCCGCGCGCGGCGCAGCTCATCGACTACGGCTTCGGGATCGGCGTAAGCGCGGTAGGGAGGAACATGCAGACCGCGCAGGCGCGCCTCGCGCACACGCACCAAGGTGGCGACGTCGACGACCAAACCGAACACGCGGCGCGAATCGAACTCAAATAATTCCCGAAACGGTTCCATGCCCGGCACCAACGGCACGTTGCCCACCTTATAACCGCGCTGCGCGAGATACATGGAGATGGGCGTCTTCGAAGTGCGCGAAACGCCGGTCACCACTAGGTCCGCTTCGAAGAGGGTGTGCAGATTCGCGCCGTCGTCGTGGCGCACGGCGAACTCCACCGCTTCCACTCGCCGAAAAGAATCGCTGGAAAAACCATGCAGAATACCGGGCAAAGAGCGCGGCTCCTCGCCGAGCTGCTGCGCTGCCCGGGAAATCAACGGACCGAGCAGGTCCACGGTCGGAACGCCGCCTTCGGCAGCGAGTGCGCGCAGCAACTCGGCGATGCGTTGATCGACCAGGGTGAAAACAATCAACGCGCGCTCCCGGAGCGCTTCCTCCACAATCCGCCGCACTTGGGATTCGTGACGCACTTCCCCGAACAGGCGCATGCGCCATACCGCTTCGAACTGAGCCATGGCGGCGCGCGCCGCGCTCGCCGCCGTTTCACCGGTGCCGTCCGAAACCACGAAGAGCTCCGCCGGCTGTTTGCGCTTAGAACTGGACACTCGCCCATCCTAGCTCGGATTATTCATGAAGCTCGTTGAAAGCAGGACATAGGCCGCCGTGGGTAGGATCCTCCGCCAACGCACCACTTGATGTAACGAATTTGTAAGTACCTCCAAGATTATAATGTCTCAGATCGCTTCATCATTTCGGACTGAGGTCCTTGCTCTAGCCCGGATTATTCATGAAGTGCCACAGCGAGAACATAAGAAATACAATCCGAGATTTTCCATTGTCAGAGGTGTTCTAATGACGACAAGCAGGGGAATAGTCACCATAACGCTCCTCGGTGCAGCTTTTCTTTTCGTAATGGTCACAATTTTTATCAGCAGTCAGGAGTGCTCCGCACAGGAGATCCCACGACCCATAATTAAATGGATCTATGACACGTCTAGTACTGTCATCAGTCGAAGCGCGACTTCGCCTGCAATTGGAGAAGATGGCACGATTTACGTTGGATCAAATTCTTGGATTGACAACGTTCATGCAATCAATCCAGATGGGAGTCGAAAGTGGGTTTTCGACACAGATGGCTTTATCAGCCACAGTTCTCCGGCGATCGATGAAGAAAGAAAGCAGCTTTACATCGGTACAAACGATGGATACTTCTATGCGATCTCACTGAATGAGGGCACCCAAGTTTGGAAAGTTTCGTTAGAGAAGTGGACTGGTGCCTATGACGACGACATTAGTGCCTCCCCTGCCATTGGGACTGACGGAACCATCTACATTGGAACCTGGAACCAAAACTTCTATGCCCTGAGGCCGGAAGACGGCAGTGTTAAATGGAAATTCCCTACGAGTGGGCGCGTGCTTTCATCCGCAGCAATCGGCGCTGACGGCACCATCTATGTAGGCTGCACTGATCTCCCCCTCGGTGGTAAACCTCATTTTTACGCAATCGAGCCCGATGGAGCGATGAAATGGGCCTTACCCATAACCAGAAGTATTTCCTCGTCTCCTTCAATCGGCCTAGACGGAACCATCTACTTGGGAGCAGATGATGGGTACATTTACGCACTGAATCCCGACGGTAGCTTTAAGTGGAGAGGGCAAACCGGTTGGTGGGTACGAGGCAATCCCGTGATCGGGAAAGACAACACCGTATATTTCCCCTCGTACGACGGATGGCTGTACGCCGTCAATCCCAATGGCACTACAAAATGGGATTTCCAACTCACGAAGACACCTAGCCCCAACGAATCGTCCCCTATCCTCGCCGCAGATGGAACCATTTTCATAAGCAATGCTGGCGGTAGACTGCGCGCTCTCAGCCCAGAGGGTCGGGAACTTTGGTTTCTCGACTTGAACGGGAAGACATTTTTCTCCTCTCCTGCGCTTGCTGAAGACGGTACGCTTTATATAGGTACCATTGCTGAAAATAAAAACTTTTATGCAATTGATGTTGGGAGTCCGGGATTGGCTGACTCCGCGTGGCCCATGTTCGGGCAGAATCTCTCACACACGTGGCGAGCCTCGCGGAACAATCCGTTATTCCTCAGCGCTACCACCACCTATTCCGGTTCCGAAACGATCGATTCCGTCGACAAGGGCCACAAGTTATGTCGACAAGCTTTCGGAAGCGGCTGGCGCTGGCTGGAGTTCCATGAGCAAGGAGGGTGGAAAGTCTCGGGGCTCTGGAGGGGCGAGGCACCTATCGACCGAGGCTGGGTCTGGATCGACGATCAAGACGCAGAAGTCTATTCTTCAAAAATAAGCTCAGGAATGACGTGGGCTTCTTTCGCTCGCGGTAGCAACGACCAAGGCGCAACCTGTCATGGGCAAACTCGTTGCGATCCCTACGACGGAGACACCGCTGAATCGCAGAGCCGTCCTCTTTACTGCGCTGCATCCGACGCACCCCTCTACCTTGCAGCTACGGATCCCGTCATCGGCGCGCAAGTGCTCACCTCTGCGGATGAAGGACACCGCCGATGCGGAGAATCTTTTGGCTCAGGCTGGCGTTGGCTAGAGTTCTACGAGCAAGGTGGTCGAGTCGTTCAAGGCACCTGGGAGACGGAAGTACCGCAAAATCGCGGGTGGGTATGGATCGACGATCAGCACGCCGAATGTTATTCGAGAGACACCGGAATGACATGGTTAGCCACACCCACTGGCGCCGCGTGTGACGAAGCGTGCAATTCGTCTTTTGGAGACACCGATTGTCACGACTCCCGACCGCTCATTTGCGTCAGCGATAGTATCCCGATTTCCAATGATCGAAGAAAACAAGCTTGCGGGCTATTAGGAATCGAACTCTTTCCCGTGTTTTTGCTCCCATGGCTCAATCGGCGTCGAATGTCATGCTTTGTGAGTAAATCGCCTCCAAAAACGGGAAACTCCGCCGGCCGTTTGCATTGAGAACGAACCACTCATTCAGTCTAGGATACCATCGGCGGTCCCGCTGGCCTTTGTCAACGTACGGCACGTGGTGATCGTTCCTCCACTCGAGAGCGGCGCGTTGACGGAGACGAACGGGACCGGCAAGCTCCCGCTATGCCTTACGATCCCTCGAAGGTAGAAGCCAAATGGCAGCGCTACTGGCTTGCAAACGAAACGTTCAGGGTCGCTAGCGAGCCGAAAAAACCCAAGTACTACGTCCTCGACATGTTCCCCTATCCCTCGGGCGACGGCCTACACGTGGGGCATCCTGAAGGCTACACGGCCACCGACATCATCGCTCGCTACAAACGCATGCGCGGCTTCAACGTGCTCCACCCCATGGGCTGGGACGCCTTCGGTTTGCCGGCGGAACAGCACGCCATCAAAACGGGAACGCGCCCGCGCGTCACGACCGCGCGCAACATTGAAAATTTCCGGCGCCAGATTCGCGCGCTCGGCTTCAGCTACGACTGGTCGCGCGAAATCGATACCACCGACCCCAAGTACGTGCGCTGGACCCAGTGGATCTTTCGCAAACTTTTCGAACGCGGCCTCGCCTATCAGGCGGAAATTCCCGTGAATTGGTGTCCAGCTCTCGGCACCGTGCTCGCCAACGAAGAAGTGATCGACGGCAAGAGCGAGATCGGCGGCCACCCCGTCGAGCGCCGCCCCATGAAGCAGTGGATGTTGCGCATCACCGCCTACGCGGACCGACTGCTGGAAGATTTGGAAACACTCGACTGGCCCGAAGCTATCAAGAAAATGCAGCGCGATTGGATCGGCCGCTCCGAAGGCGCGCGCATCCGCTTCACACTTCCCGACCATCCCGACGAAAGCATCGAGGTCTTTACCACGCGACCCGATACGCTCTTCGGTGCCACTTATCTCGTGCTCGCCCCGGAGCATCCGCTCGTACAAAAGATCACGGCGCCCGAGCAACGTGCCGCCGTGGCCGCCTACGTGGACACCGCCGTGAAGAAAAGTGAGCGAGCGCGCCTCGCGGAAGCGGAGAAAAAAACCGGCGTGTTCACCGGCGCCAGCGCGGAACACCCCGTGAACAGGCAACGCATTCCGGTGTGGATAGCCGATTACGTACTCGCGAGCTACGGCACCGGCGCCATCATGGCCGTGCCCGCCCACGACGAGCGCGACTACGCCTTCGCCAAAACATTCGAGCTTCCGATTGTTGAAGTCGTGCGGGGCGGAAACGTCGCTGAGGCCGCCTTCACGGGCGACGGCGTGAGCGTGAACTCGGACTTTCTCGACGGATTGCCCACGCCAGAAGCCAAACGAAAAATGACCGCGTGGCTCACAGCGCACGGAAAGGGTGAAGCCACCGTCACCTACAAATTGCGCGACTGGCTCTTCAGTCGCCAGCGTTACTGGGGTGAGCCTTTTCCGGTGCTTCACTGCAACAACGGCGCAATCAAACTCGTTCCCGAAGAGGAATTGCCCGTCCTGTTGCCCGAGCTCGAGGATTTCAAGCCGGCAGGTGACTTTCAAGCGCCGCTGGCGCGCGTGCGGGAATGGATCGAGACCCGCGACCCTGCAACCGGCGAACCCGCCTGCCGCGATCCCAACACCATGCCGCAGTGGGCGGGGAGCTGCTGGTACTTCTTACGCTTCACCGATCCCCGCAACGAGAGCGAAGCCTGGTCGCAAGCGGCCGAGAACTACTGGATGCCGGTCGACCTCTACATCGGCGGCGCGGAACACGCCGTACTGCATCTACTCTACGCGCGCTTCTGGCACAAAGTTTTCTACGACCTCGGTCTCGTACACACGAAAGAACCATTCCAGAAACTCGTAAACCAGGGCATGATCCTCGGCTACAGCTACCGCTATTACGACGACAACGTCGGCGACGACCCCAAGGCCAAACCGCGCGTCTACCCCGCGTCGGCCGTGCGCGTAGAGAGCGAGCGTGCCGTAGTTCTCGAGAACGGCCGCGAAGTCAAAGCACGTTGGGTGCCGCTGCAGGCGGTGACCAAGGACGCCGAAGGTCGCGCCTGGCACCCTGAAATTCCGCAACTTGAGCTCGAAGAAGTGGTGGAGAAGATGAGCAAGAGCCGCGGCAACGTCATCAATCCGGACGATGTCGTGCGCGAGTACGGCGCCGATTCCATGCGGCTATACGAAATGTTCATCGGTCCGCTGGAGAAAGACGCACCCTGGTCCACCGACGGTATCCAGGGCGTCTATCGCTTTTTGCAGCGCGCCTACCGGCTGCTCGTGAATGAAGAAGAGGCGAGTGAACCGCTGCGCGAGCTGGCCAACGATCCCGGTAGCGAAGAGCAGCAACGGATGCTCGCCCAGACAGTGCAGGGCGTAACGGAAGACATCGAAAACCTCCAATGCAACACGGCGATTGCAAAACTCATGGTCTTTGTGCGCGACATCGCGAAGGAGACGCCCTTGCCGCGACGAGCTGCCGAGGATTTCGTGCGCTTGCTGGCGCCTTTCGCACCACACCTCGCCGAAGAGTTATGGCAGAAGTTAGGGCACGCCCAAACCTTGGCGTACGAAAACTGGCCTGAAGCGGATGTCCAACTGCTGCGCGCGTCCACCCTTACGCTGGCCGTGCAGGTCAACGGCAAGCGCCGCGATGAAATCTGTGTCCCCGCCGACGCCAGCGAGGAAGAAATCCGGGCTTCGGCCCTGGCTTCCGAAAAAGTGATCCGGCATCTCCAAGGACGCGCGCCGCGAAAGGTAATCGTTGTGCCCGGGCGGCTCATCAATATCGTAGGTTAACCCGGATTATTCATGAAGTGCCGTAGGGAGACGCTCCGCTTCGGTATCTCTCCGGCGTTCCTCGCGAGCATGGATTTCCGCGCCTACAGGTTCACTCGTGTTCACTCGTGGATCTGTTCGGCCAGATAATTTTCTTTGCCGACTTCCGCGATGATGTGGAGCTGCGCTTCCAGCCAGTCGACGGCTTTTCCCTCTCCAACCAAGATCGTTTCCAGAAGCTCGCGGGTTCCGTTGTCACCCTTCTCGTGGCATAGACCAATGGCTCGATTTAGGCGTTGTACAGCCGCTACTTCAAGCTCGAGATCGAGCTTGTGTTGTTCGATGGGGTCTTCACCGGCGCGGATCGGGCCCAGGCGCTGCATGTTGGGAACGCCTTCAAAGTACAGCCTTGATAAGAGAAGTATTCGAATGGAGATCAGCGCAGGGCTAGGTCGAGCAACATGGTCAGGAGAAGCAGCCCCAAATAAGTCATCGAGACGAAGAAAGCGCGGCGGGCCGCCGCCGCCGTGCGCTCGCGGACCAAGCGCACGACGTGGAAGGTGAACCAAGCGCCGAGAACAACGGCGCACATGAGATAGAACCAGCCCAACAGGCCGAGGGAATAAGGGGCTACGGTCACGGGAAGCAGCCCGAGCGTGTACCACAGCATGCGCCAGCGCGTCGGTTCCTCACCGATCACGTTCGGCAGCATGGGAATACCGGCGCGCTCGTAATCTGTCTTCCGGAACAGTGCGATGGCCCACACGTGAGGCGGTTGCCAAAAGAAAACGATGGCGAAGAGCAGAATCCCAGCCCAAGTCAGTGTGCCGTTCACAGCGGCATCGGCGATCAGAGGCGCACCGGCGCCGGCTACACCGCCGATGACGGCGTTCCACGTCGAACGCGGCTTCAACCAAACGGTGTACACAAAGACATAGAAGAGGATGGTCGCCACGCCGAGTCCAGCCGCCGTTGCACCGCCAACGGCATAAAGCAACAGTGTGGACACGACTGTTAAAGCCAATCCGAAGACGAGAGCATGGCCCGGTGCCAAGCGCGCTGCGGGGAGCGGGCGATTGCGCGTCCGCTCCATCAAGGCATCGCGCTCGCGCTCGAGATAGCAATTGAGACAATTCGCCGCGCCGCCGGCTAGTGCGATACCCAATAGGATGAAAAACGCGGCCGCGGGTGACGGCCACCCACTGGATGCCATGCCCAAGACGGGCAGCGCGCTGAACACCACGAGCACGAGCACCCGCGGCTTCATGAGTTCGATGTAATTGCGCAATCCAGCCAACGCCGTCGCCGGCATTCACAAACCTCGCATTCGGAGCCCGGATCTCCGCAGAGCCGTCAAAATCAAAGAGGAAAAAGAGAATAACCGCTTTGCCATTATCCCGCCTTGGGGGACAGCCTATGATCCCACGCCTTTAGCCCGGATTATTCATGAAGCGCCGTAGCGAGACTGCGGAGATGCCCGAAATGGTGAACGATTTCGGCGTTTGGCACCGGAGGCGTACTGGACAGTACGTCGAGGAGGCAAACGCGAAAATCGTTCACCAGGTCGAGCAGATACGCAGTCGCAGTAGGCGCTTCATGAATAATCCGGGTTAGCCCACATTTTCACAAAATCGCTGCGGTGACCGCGCATCTCCGCGGTCTTGCGGGACGCCCCCGTGAAAAAGGCGAGCTAGATTGGCCGCGTGCGCCATAACTCCCGACTGCGAAAGCTCAGCATTGTCTGCCTCTCTTACGCGATTGCCCGCGTGCTGCGCTGGCTCGGGAGAACGTGGAGAGTTGCAAGTCCAGACCTCGATTCGCTGTTTCAAAAACAACGTTTGATCGGCGCTACGTGGCATCAAGGCTTGCTCATCGGCGCCTATTTACTGCGCGATCGCGGTCTCATCCTCCCCGTGAGTTTGAGCAAGGATGGGGATCTCTCCGCCGCGGTTCTCGCCCGGTTGGGCTTCGGCGAACCGGCGCGCGGCTCCAGCTCCCGCGGCGCGGTCACTCTGCTGCGCCAGCTCATTCAGCGCGCGAACGCCGGCGAAAAACTGGCCGTTGTGCCCGATGGTCCGCGCGGGCCGGCGCGCGAAGTGAAACCCGGCGTCTTGGCGATCGCGCGCGCCGCTGAACTATCCGTCGTACCGATCGGTTTTGCGGCCCGGCCCTGTTGGCGCCTCGGGAGTTGGGACCGCGCGATCCTGCCGCTGCCCTTCGCCCACGTGAGCATGACGCTCGGCGAAATCTTCACTGTCCCGCATCACGACTCTGCTGTCGAGGTGGATTGGAAGCCGCTATGCGATGCGTTGAAGCAACGACTCGATGCCGCCACTCGCGAGGCGGAGGCACGGTTGCTTTAATTAACGCGCCGTCTTTGTACCTCCGAATCGAGCACCGCCTCTACTTGACGGAAGTTTTGTCACGGGGCACCACCGTCTGCACATTGACCTCTGAACGACCACGCAGCACACCGTAGACAGTGAGTGCGCCGTGAATTGGTCCTACTTGTATCTCTACCGGTAAGGAATCTGTCTGAAGCGTATAAAGAGGGCCTAACAGGCTGCTGACAAAATCAGTCTAGAATCGCGTAGGATACTCGGCAGGAGGATCTGCCGATGATGGGGGAATCGAATCCGCAACGTGCGCTGTTTTATCAGCTTTCCCT
>Ga0247727_10010830_pt1 | contig 16068 bp, 16 predicted proteins | sample WisWelCaveWW1625_FD_202498 | JGI IMG/M metagenome (GOLD analysis project Ga0247727, IMG submission 202498) | Biofilm microbial communities from Wishing Well Cave, Virginia, United States - WW16-25 | ecosystem: Environmental > Aquatic > Deep subsurface > Groundwater > Cave microbial mat | place... | reverse complement strand
TGCCCACCCAGGACCTGAGCCGCTTCATGATCCGCCTGCAGACACCGGTCGGGTCGTCGATCGACTACACCGATCGGATGATGCGTCGCGCCGAGGATTTCCTGATGTCGCGCCCGGAGCTGCATCGGTATTTCGCCGTAGTGGGCGGATTCGGCGGCGGGGACGTCAACACCGCGATGACCTTCGTGACGCTGAAGCCGAAGTCGGAGCGCCCCCCCGACCCGGCGACCGGGAAGCGCCTCTCCACCCAGGATTTCATGACTCTCGCGCGGGGCGAGCTCAACGGCATCCCCGGCCTCAAGGCGGTCATGCAGGACCTCTCGCAGCAGGGGTTCAGCGCCCAGCGGGGCTTCCCGATCGAGCTGTCGGTCCGCGGCCCCTCCTGGGATCGCCTGGCCGAGCACGCCAACACGATCATGGACCGCATGCGCGCCTCGGGGCTCGTGACCGACGTCGACACCGACTACCAGGTCGGGATGCCGGAAGTGAAGGTGATTCCGGATCGCCAGAGGGCGGCGGACCTGGGCGTCAGCATGGCGTCCATCGGATCAACGGTCAACACGCTCATCGGCGGCGCGCGCGTCGCCCGCTTCAAGGACGCCGGCCGGCGATACGATGTCCGGGTGCGGCTGGTGTCCGACCAGAGGCAGAACCCCGACGACATTCAGCGCCTGCTGCTGCGCACCCCGTCGGGGGTGCTGGTGCGCCTGGGTGATGTCGTCGAGATCGTCGAGCGCCCCACGCTTCAAGTCGTCACGCACCGCGATCGCCAGAGGGCCATCGGCGTGTTCGCCAACCTGACGGCCGGCGCCTCGCAGGCCCGTGCCCTGCAGGAGGTCCAGCGGATCGGCCGCGAGATCCTTCCGGAGGGATACTCCCTCATCCTGGCGGGCTCGGCGCAGGCATTCGAGGAATCCTTTCGGTCGCTCCTGTTCGCCCTGGTGCTCGGATTCGCCGTCGCCTACATGATCCTGGCCTCGCAGTTCAACTCCTTCAGCCACCCGATCGTCGTCCTGCTGGCGCTGCCGTTCTCGATCTCGGGGGCCCTGATCGCGCTCTACCTGGGCGGCCAGTCGCTCAACATCTACTCGATGATCGGCCTCATCCTGTTGATGGGGATCGCCAAGAAGAACTCGATCATCCTGGTCGATTTCACCAACCAGCTGCGCGCTCAAGGCGTGCCGCGCGAGGCGGCCCTGCTGCGCGCCTGCCCGACGAGGCTCCGTCCCATCCTGATGACTTCGATCTCGACCATCGCCGGGGCGCTGCCGGCGGCGCTGGCGCTCGGGCCGGGCGCCGAGACCCGCATCCCGATGTCCCTGGCCGTCATCGGCGGCATGGTGATCTCGACCTTCATGACTCTGTTCGTCGTCCCCGCCGGCTACTCGGTGATGGACGACCTCGTCTCGAGAGTCAGGGCGCGTCGCCGCGCCGCCGCACCTGCGGCTGACGCCGCGCCTGCCGCCACACCCGCCGCCGCGGTGCCCGCGTTCCATCGCGCCGACGAGACGTGAGGGTTCTCCACACCAACTTCCATCGAGGATGGGGCGGCCAGCCGGCCCGCATCCTGATGCTGTCGCGCGGGCTCGCGGAGCGAGGTCACGAGGTGACGATCGCCGCGCCGAGAGGCTCGATGCTCGCCTTGCGGGCGCGCGAAGCCGGGCTGGCCACCTTCGAGGAGGCCGCCTTCCGGAAGCCGAAGCACCTCTGGTCGGCCATGCGCGACGTGCGGGTGCTGGGGGACCACCTGCGCGTCGTCCCCTACGATCTCATCGACGCGCACGGCTCCCAGGATCTCTGGACGGCGGTGCTGGCCCGGCGACGGGCCGGGACTCGGGCGCCCCTCGTCTTCACCCGCCACAACACCAAGCGCATCGCCGCGCATCCCGGCAACCGCTGGCTGTACCGGCAGGTCGACCATCTCATCCTCGCGAGCGGCAGCATTTTGGAGCGCTACGCCCCCTTCCTGGACCGCGGCATCCTGCTCCGCGATCGAGTCTCGGTGGTGCATTCCGCCTACCACCCCGATCGCTTCCACCCCGGCGTCGACGGCTCCAGCGTGCGCGCCGAGTTTGGGGCCGATCCAGGCACGCCCCTCGTCGGCGTCATTGGCCGCCTGGTGCCGGACAAGGGGCAGGACGACTTCCTGCGCGCGGCGGCGGTGGTGCGACGGCAGCACCCGCGGTCCCTTTTCCTGCTGGCCGGCATCGGCACAGCCGAACCGGCCCTGCGCAGCCTGGCGGCGCACCTCGGCCTGGGGGACGCCGTCCGGTTCCTCGGGTTCCGGGACGACATCCCGGAGATTACGGCGGCGCTCGACGTCTCGGTCCTGCCATCCGTCGACTGCGACGCCTCCTCGGCGGTGCTCAAGGAAGCGCTTGCCTGCGGCGTCCCGGCGGTGGCGACCGACATCGGCGGCGCGGCCGAGATCGTGAGACACGGAGACACCGGTCACATCGTCCCGCCGCGCCATCCGGACCGTCTCGCGGCCGCCATCCTGTCGCTGCTCGATGACCCCCCAGCCGCCCGCGCCATGGGTGTGCGCGGCTCCGGAGAGATGGCCGCGCGTTTCTCTCCCGACCGGCTGACGGTGGAGACGCTGGCGGCCTATCGTGCCGCACTCGCCCACCGGCAGATGGCTGACAGAGCGGCACATTCCTGAAGTCCTGCCGGGATCTCGTCACCGGATCATTCAGATGGCCAGCGCTGTCCCGTCACCTGCCACCGGATCAGCGACACCGGGATCAGGCCCGCGGCGTTGAATTCGTCGAAGAAACGCCTCAGGGTGAAGGCGTCGCCGAGTTGGCGGGCGCGGTCCTTGATGAGCTCGTCGATCAGACACTTGCCGGTCACATAGCTTGTACCGTATCCCGGCTGGCGCAGGTACAGCTGCTGCTCGAAGCCGAGCAAGTCGAGATCCGGGCGCATCCACCCGCGTGGCGTCCATTCAACCTGAAACGCCTTGGCCTGCTTCATGTCGAACTCGTTCGCCTGCGCGTACAGCGAGGCGAGGCCGCGCGCGCAGCGCTGCGCCAGCATGATCCATACGATCTCCCGCGCACGCGGGTTGTCGTCGTAGTAGCCGGCGTGCAGAATGATCTCCTCCATCGCCGTGGCCATGCCCTCGGCGCGAGAGTCCCACACGTTGTAGAGCAGCGCGCCACGCCGGATCGGGCTCGCGTGCGGAGCGGACTTCATCCAGGCGTGATCGAACCAATGGAAGAAGTGCGCGAAGAGCGTCATCGGCTCGTAGTGGCTCGCGATGCCGAAGAAGTCCCGCGACTCGACCGGCACGAAGCCGCCGATGTGCGCGCGCAGCGCCGGTTCGAAAGTGTCCTGGACGGTGAGGATGTCCCTGTTCCTCAGGAACGCCATGTACTTCGTCACCGCGTCGCTCGCGCGCCGCTGGTACTGCTCCGGGCTCGCGGCCGCGGTGAGCGGCGGCAGGCCGCGATTGCGCTGTTCCTCGAGCCGAAGCGATGCGTGCGCGCGGGCCAGTTCTCGCTTGAGCAGCCCGACCTCCTCGTCCCAGGAAAGCGGCATCAGGTGGACGTTCCGCAGGGTCCAGGTGTAGTTGTCCTTGCCGATGCCTGAAGGCCCGCTTTTCGAGGGCGCCTGCTGCTCCAGCCACGTGACGAATTCGGCGGTCGCCTGACCGGCGGCCCGAATCGCGCGCTTCAGCTCAGGTCCCGCAGACGGCGTGCGCTTGTCGAGCGCGGCCAGGTCCGCGATCTGCTGCTTCATCGTCCCGATGGCGGTCACCCAGAGGTCACGAGCGTTGCCGGTGAGGTTGATCCGCGCCTGCACGACGAGCGGAGGGATCGTGCGCAACTCGCCCGCCAGGCGGGCTTCGTCGGGGGGCAAGAGTGGGAAACGGTAGGTCCACAGTTCGACCACGGCATGGTGGGTTGGCCCCTCGTGAGCGGGCGTGTCGCTCTGCTCGGTCCAGACGGATTTGTAGAACGCCGGATCGCGCGCCCAGGGGCGGAGCACGCGGATGTCGAAGTCGAGGCCGTTCATCTCGGCGCCGACCAGGGCGTGGTCCACCTGCTGGTCGGGGGCCCAGCCGGCCGGATCGATCGCGGCCAGGCGCGCCTGGAAGACCTTCAACTCGGCCTGCCTGCGCGCCATCGTGGACGCTGTGTAATCGGGGGCGCCGTCCCGCATCGGCGGGCGCTCGAAGGCTCGCCAGTCGGCGAAGAGAGTGACCAGATCCTGATGACTCGCGCGCACCTGGCTGGCGCCCAGGCCCGCGTTCAGCGAGCCCGCGACGATCGCGACGAAATGAAGGACTCCTTGGTGCCGAAAGTCACGGGGCATGCCCGGAATTCTACAGCCGGATGGCTCTCGCGAATACCGTGCGGCCCGCCACCCCGAAACACGAGTCGACCTTGGAGACCGCCTGCTCCCCCTCGAAGTGACGTCTGGCCTGACCGTCGCCGTCGATTTCGTGGAGACACTCACGTGGTGGACCGGGTTGCCCGTGCTCACCTGATTCCTCGCATGATCGGCAAAAAGCTCATACACTGATTTCGGAAACGGCTCGAGACCATTCGCTGGCGGAGGCCGCCGGACGGATCATCGACCTCGAACCAAGGAGACTCACCCTTGAAACAACTTCGTTTGCTCATGGCGTCAGCAGCCCTTGCTCTGGTCACCACCACGGTCCACGCCGGGGATCTCGTCCGAGGTGTTCGCGGAAAGATCTCTGCGGGAGATCTCTCGAGCGGCATCGCCGCCGTCGAAGACTACAAGCTTGAGGCCGGTATCGACGAGGAGTACCTGAACGCGGTGGGATGGCTCGCTCGAGGCGCCGAGCTGTTGAGGCGGCCCGACCTTGCGGAACTCTATGTGGCCGAGCTGCACCGCGAGATCCCGGTTGAGAAAGAGGAATACCTGACACCCTACGGCGCCGCGATCGAGGTCGAGGCGAAGCTGATCGCCGCTCGCGAGGGGCGCGGATCGGCGATTCGCCATCTCGACGGAGCGCTGGCGCGCGCCAGGGACACATCGCTCCGCTCGCGCATCAGCAAGAACATCAACATGTTGTCGCTCGAGGGGCAGCCGGCCCCGCCGATCGGCACGACGGACTTCATCGGGACCGCTCCGCCGTCGCTCGCGTCGCTGAAGGGGAAGCCTGTGCTGCTGTTCCTCTGGGCGAACTGGTGTGGTGACTGCAAGGCGCAGAGCGCGTCACTCACCCGCGTCTGGGAGAAGTATCGCGACCGCGGGCTGAAGATCATCGCTCCGACGCGCTACTACGGCAGTGTCGACGAGAAGGACGCCACGCCCGCTGAAGAGAAAGAGCAGGTCGCAAAGATCTGGAAGGAGTCCTACCCCGGCCTCGACGGCGTTCCGGTCGTCATCGACACCGAAACGATGGTTCGCTACGGCGCGTCGGCGAGCCCGAGCTTCGTGCTCATCGACCGCAAGGGCATCGTCAGGCTCTACACCCCGACGCGGCTGTCGGAATCGGAGCTTTCCCGGCAAATCGGCCAGGTGTTGGCGGATTAGCGCGGTATGGCACACGCGGGTCTTGAGCCTTCCTCGGGTCGGTGATAGCCTAAGGTCCTTCTTTCAACACAGTTCCGGAGGGATGCCCATGCTTTCCGTCGGCTCGAAGGCGCCCGCGTTCAGCGTCAAAGACCACAACGGTCGCGAGGTCAGCCTTTCGGACTTCGCCGGCCGCAGGATCGTCCTGTGGTTCTTCCCCAAGGCGGACACGCCGGGCTGAACCATCGAAGGTTGCGGGTACCGCGACCTTTCGGCCCGATTCGAGGAGAAGAAGACGGTGATCCTGGGCGTGTCGTTCGATGCGGTGAGCGAGAACGCGGCCTTCGCCCGCAAGTTCGCCTTCCCCTATCCCCTGCTGTGCGACACCTCGCGCTCGATCGGCCTGGCGTATGGAGCCTGCGACGACCAGAAGGCCGGCACCGCCCGGCGCATCTCCTACGTCATCGGGCCCGACGGGACGGTGGAGCATGCCTTCCCGAAGGTGGATGCCAAGACTCACCCGGCGGAGGTCCTGAACCTTCTCCCGTGAGCGATCTCAAGGGCGAACTGGCGTCGCTGCGCATCGAACGAGACCGGCCCGCGGGGCGCCGCGGCCTCTGGCTGCTTGCCGGCATCCTCCTGCTCGTCATGGCCCTGGGTGCCACGTGGTGGGTGCTGCGCGCGCGCGGCGCCTTCGCCGCGGCGGAGATCGAGACCGTCCGCCCCGCGATCCTGAAGGCCGCGACGGCGCCCGCCGGGACCCCTCTCCTGACCGCGTCCGGCTACGTCGTCCCCCGGCGAAAGGCGGTCGTCTCAGCCAAGATCCAGGGGCGTCTCCAGGACCTGCGGGTCGAGGAGGGAAGCCGGGTGCGCAAAGGCGACATCATCGCCCGGCTGGAGAGCGCCGACTACGAGGCGCAGGTGCAGCGCGCCCGGGCGTCGGTGCAGCGGGCCGAGGCCGACCTGGCCGAGTACGAGCGCCAGCTCCGGCTGTCGGCCCAGCTCTCGAAAGAGAGCGTCGTGTCGCGCGACACCGTCGAGGCGGCGGAGAGCCGCGTCCGGATCGCCGAGGCGTCGGTCGCCCAGGCAGAGGCCGACCTGCGTTACGCCGAGGCCCAGTTCCGCAACACGTTGATCCGCGCGCCGTTCAGCGGCGTGGTGCTGAAGAAGATGGCGGAGGTCGGCGAAAGCGTCGCGCCGATCCCCCCCGGTGTCAACATCTCCACCGCTTCCGGCGCCATCGTGGCCCTCGCCGACCTCGAGACGCTGGAGGTGGAGGCCGATGTCAGCGAATCGAACGTGGCGCGGCTCGGCGCCGACCAGCCGGCCGAGGTGAGCGTGGAGGCGTTTCCCGAGAAGCGCTACCGCGCCGTGCTGCGGCAGATCATCCCGACCGCCGACCGCACCCGCGCCACGGTGCAGGTCAAGGTCACGATCCTCGACAAGGACCCCGACCTGAAGCCGGAGATGAACGCCAGGGTGAACTTCCTCGAGCGCGAAGCACCCGTTGGCGGCGCCGCCGAAGCGCCAGCCGCGGCGGTGATCACCGTGCCGCGCGACGCGGTGGTGGACCGCGCTGGGCGATCCGTGGTGTTCGAGGTCCGCGATGGCCGCGCACGGGCCCGGGGTGTGGTGACGGGAGAGGCCCGCGAGGGGCAGGTGCTGGTCCGCGAGGGGCTCTCGGGCTCCGAGACCCTGGTGGTCCGTCCGCCGGCGACGCTTGAGGACGGCGATGCGGTCCGCGTGAAATCCTAGACGACAAGAGGACAAGGAGACGACGGATGTCGATGGTCGAAGTGAGCCAGGTCCGCAAGATCTACCAGCGCGATTCGCAGACGATCACCGTCCTGGACGGCATCGATCTGAAGGTGCCGGAGGGTGAATTCCTGGCGCTCATGGGGCCCTCGGGCTCGGGCAAGACGACGCTCCTGAACCTCGTCGCCGGCATCGACCGGCCGACGTCGGGGACGGTGCGCGTGGCCGGGACGGATCTGTCGCAGCTGTCGGAGAACGCCCTGGCGCGCTGGCGCAGCCGGAGCGTCGGCTTCATCTTCCAGTTCTACAACCTGATCCCGGTGCTGACGGCGCTGGAAAACGTCGAGCTGCCGCTCCTTCTGGAGCGTCTCGGCCGGGGCCAGAGGCGTGAGCGGGCGCTCACGGCGCTCAAGATCGTCGGGCTCGCCGACCGCGCCGCGCATTACCCCCGCCAGCTGTCGGGAGGACAGGAGCAGCGCGTGGCGATCGCGCGCGCCTTCGTCTCCGATCCCAAGGTCCTGGTGGCGGACGAGCCGACCGGGGATCTGGACGCCCGAAGCGCCGAGGAGATCCTGGGGCTCATGGAGACGCTCAACCGTGAATTCAAGAAGACCATCGTCATGGTGACCCACGACCCACGGGCGGCGTCCCGGGCGCACGTGCAGCGTCACCTCGACAAGGGTGTCCTGACGGTCGGCGCATGAGATTCCTGCCCCTCGTCCTCAAGCACCTCCGGCGGAACTGGATCCGCAGCCTCAGCACGATCCTGGCGATGGCGCTGTGCATCTTCCTGTTCTGCACCCTGCAGACCTTCCTTCTGGCTGTCAACCGAAGCCTCCGCAGCGCCAACGCCGCGCGCCTGATCACGCGCCATGCGGTGAGTCTGGTGTTCAACCTGCCCCTCGCCTATCGTGACCGGGTCGCCGCCGTGCCGGGCGTCAAGCGGGTCGCCATGACGAACTGGTTCGGCGGAGCGCGGCGGGCCGGCGATTTTTCCGAGTTCTTTCCCAATCTCGCCGTCGAGGCCGAGCCGTATCTCGAGATGTACCCGGAGCTGATCCTCACCCCGGAGGACAGGCGGGCTTTTCTCGAGGATCCGCGGGGCTGCATTGTCGGAGAGGACACGGCCGCCCGGTTCGGCTGGAAGGTCGGAGACACCTTCCAGCTCGAGAGCTTCATTCCGCCTTACCGCGTCGGCCGGCCGTTCGAGTTCGCAATCCGCGCGATCTATACGACCGACGAAGCCCGCTTCCCCGGCAGCGATCGGACCGCGATGTACTTCCATCACAAGTATCTCTACGAGACGACGGCGAGGCGGGTCGGGGTCGGCACCTACGTGACCGAGATCTCCGATCCCAACCAGGCAGGGTCGGTCAGCAAGGCGATTGACGCCCTGTTCGCCAACAGCGACAGCGAGACCCATACCGAGACCGAGCAGGCCTTCCGGGCCAGCTTCGTGTCGATGGCCGGAAACCTGGCGCTGCTGCTCAACACCATCGGCCTGGCGGTCACGTTCACGATTCTCCTGGTGACGGCCAACACCATGAGCATGGCGATCCGCGAGCGGCGCACCGAGATGGGCGTCCTCAAGACTCTCGGCTTCACCAGCGGGCAGGTGATGGGGCTGGTCCTGACGGAGGCCGCGGCGCTGGGGTTGCTCGGAGGTGGGCTGGGCCTTCTGTTCAGCCAGGTCCTGATCGGCGCCCTGCCGAAGGCACCATTCATCGGGCCCTTCGTGCGGGGCCTGGCGGGGTTCGGCTTGACGCCCCTCCTGGCCGTGAGCGGCATGGGCCTGGCCCTCCTGATCGCCCTTGCCGCCGGACTGGTGCCGGCGCTCCTGGCCTATCGCGCCAGGATCACCAACCTCCTGAGGCAGGTCTGATGGCGCTCCCGATCTCCTACAACGTCCGCAGCCTGATCGTCCGGTGGAAGGTGACGCTGCTCGCCATCGGAGGCATCGCACTGGTCGTGACCGTCCTGGTGGTGCTGTCGGCGATGGCGAACGGCTTCCTGCAGACGCTCATCGCCACCGGCGACCCCGCCAACGCGATCGTCGTGCAGCGGGGGTCGGGGAGCGAGCTGACGTCGTTTTTCAGCCGCGAGCACCGCAACCTGATCGAGGCCGATGCGCGCATCGCCCGCGGAGCCGACGGGCTGGCCCTGACCTCTCCCGAGATCGTGATCGTCGCCAACTTGAAGCGCAAGGCCGACGCCGAGCCGACCAACGTCACCGTCCGTGGCGTGACGCCGAAGGCGTTCGAGGTCCGCACCGGGATCAAGGTCGTCAACGGCCGGCCGTTCACACCGGGCCTTGGCGAGGTGATCGTCGGGGAGAAGATCGCGCGTCGCATCGCCGGCCTCGAGATCGGCCAGCGTCTCAAAATCCAGAATCGGGACTGGGAAGTCGTCGGGTGGTTCGCAGCCGCCGGCGGGGCGTTCGAGAGCGAGATCTGGGGCGACTACGAGGTCATGGGCCCCGCGTTCCGGCGCGGCGGCGGACAGAACTCCCTCACGGTCCGCCTCGCCGATCCCTCGACGCGCGCCGCGTTCGACACCGAATGGCGCGAGAACCCGCAGATGCAGGTCCAGGCGGACGGGGAGCGTGAGTACTACGCCAACCAGTCGGGTCCGGTGCGCGGCCCCCTCCTGGCGCTCGCCGGGTTCGTCTCGGTGGTCATGGGCATCGGAGCGGTCTTCGGCGCCATGAATACCATGTACGCCATCGTGGCGGCGCGCACCAGGGAGATCGGCACCCTGCGCGCCCTGGGGTTTTCGCGCCGCAGCATCCTGGCATCGTTCCTGATCGAGTCGCTGTTCCTCGCCCTGGTCGGGGGGGCGGCCGGATGTCTCCTCGCCTTCCCGATGAACGGCTTCACCACCGGCACCGGTCAGACCTCGAGCTTCAGCGAGGTGGCCTTCGCCTTCCAGATCAGCGCGGTGAGCCTGTCGACGGGGATGCTGTTCGCCGTGTTAATGGGCTTCCTGGGGGGCCTCCTGCCGGCCTTCCGGGCCGCCCGCATGCCGATCATCACGGCCCTGCGCGAAGGATGAGATCCGGGCGGCCCGGCTGGCGCCGGGCCGCCCGCGCTTCGTCGAGGCCGCGGCCTCTTTCTACGGCTTCAGCGTGGCGCTGCCGGGCTTCCAGTTGGCGGGGCACAGCTCGCCGGTCTGGAAGGCCTGCAGGACTCGAATCGTCTCGTCGACGCTGCGGCCAACGCCGAGGTTGTGGACGACGGAATACTGCAGGGTCCCCTTCGGATCGATGATGAACAGGCCGCGCAGGGCGATCCCCTTGTCCTCCAGGAGCACGCCGTATTTGCGGCTGACCTCCTTGGTCAGGTCGGAGGCCAGCGGAAACTTGAGCTCGCCGAGGCCGTTCTTGTCGCGCGGGGTCTTGATCCAGGCGCGGTGCACGAACTTCGAGTCGATGCTGACGCCGAGGACCTCGGCTCCCACGCCGCGGAACTTCTCCGCCGCCTCCGAGAAGGCGATGATCTCGGTCGGGCAGACGAAGGTGAAGTCGAGCGGGTAGAAGAACAGCACCAGCCACTTGTCGCGGTAGTCCTTGAGGCGCACCGGCTGATCGAGCGTCTCGAGGTTGCGGGTCGAATCCATGACGAAGTCGGGCGCGGGGCTCCCGACCTTCGCCACGGCCGCGGCAGTCTCCTGTGTCATATGGTCTCTCCTTCCGGATTGAATCGGGGGGTCCCGTCGGGACCCGGAGTTGTTGGGGGCGCGCCGCCGGCCGCAAGGCAGGCGGCGCAGTAGCCGACAATCTCGATGTGGTAGTCCATCGCCCGGAATCCGGGTGTGTCGTAGGATTCGAGGGTCCGCATCTCCCGGGGGCGCTCCAGGTCATCGATCACGCCGCAGCGCAGGCAGCGGCGATGATCGTGGACATCGATGCGGGCATCATAGCGGGCCACCCCGTCGGGGCCGACGATCCGGCCGACAAGCCCCGCCGCCGCCATGACCTCGAGCGACGTGTAGACCGTGGCCAACGATAGTTCCGGCACGCGGCGGCGCACGGTTCGATGCAGGGCGTCGGCCGTCGGGTGATCGGACCGCCCGGCCAGGGCGCCGTAGATGGCCCGCCGCTGGCGCGTCGGGCGCGCTCCACTGGCGCGCAGCGCACCATCCAGGCGCGATTGCCTCCGCGCCTCCTCGGTTCGCATCAGACCTTCGCGCTTCATCGAACGGGAGTCTAGACGGCCGCCCGGCGAAAGTCAATAATGATTGTTGATATTCGTCTAAATTGTTATATTAACGATACTTTTCTATTGAATGCACCACCGGAACGGTGACCGGAAGCGGGATCCGGCAGGCGCGACCCACGCCGTCGCGATACAGGAGCCACAGCTCCAGCGTCCGCTCCAGCAGGGAGCGCAACCGCTCGCCCGAGCGGGGCGTCCTGGCATGCTCCAGCACCATCTTCCACGCCATCTTGCGATGCCCCGTCTCCACCATGTGGTGGGCACGCTTGAGATCGAGGAAACGCGGGTCGGCCCCATAGTGCTGCACCAGGAAGTGGCCGCGCAGATCGGCCTCGATGTCGACCGGGTCCTCCGGCTCGCGCGCGGCGACGCGCCTCCGGTCCTCGCGGCTCCCCTCGATGAAGATGGTGACCAGGGCCGCGCCCTCGATCCACGGTCGCCGGGTGGTCACCTGATCGATCCAGGCCCGATAGGCGGCGGCCTCGGGAATCAGGTCGACGCCGCTGAACCGCGAGCGCGGGAAGCCGAGACCTTCCATCATGACCAGGAACAGCTCGGGGTGGGGCACGCCCTTGCTCAGCTTCCCGGTCTCCTCCTCGAACAGGTTCTCCGCAAGGTCCTGCCGGACCGCGGCATCCGGACAGCGGGCGTGCACCCGGCTCAGCAGGATCGGAAAATCGCGCACGTAGACCTCGAATTCCTGCTGGTAGTGCAGCAGGAGCTGGGCCCGCGTGGCCCTTCCCGATGCGAAGTGGGGCCACGCCCAGTGGTCCTTGCGATCCATGACCGCGAGAAGCGACTCCTGAATCTGCGACGGATGGGGCATCGCTCGGACCTCCCGTACGAAACGCGACAACCGGTCGTCTAGAAGATGCGCCCGCGGGATGCCAGGATCAAGCGCAGGAGGGCGCGGCGCTCGCCAAAGCTCAGTCTGGCTCCCCGCCCCCGCCGGGGTCCTCAGGCAGCGGATCGGCCGGCGTGGACTCCGGGGGGCCACCGGGCGGCGGCGCGTCCGGCGCCGTTCCCTCCTCCTGAGGGGGCTCCGACGGTTTCATCTGGACGCCGTTTTCCTCCACCGGCGATGGGATCTGGAACGGCACTCCCGGCGGCTCAATCGGCTTCGGAAGGGGCTTCGGGGCGGCCCGCGCCGTCTTCGGCTTCGGTGGCGGCTCCTGCCCCGCCTGGGGGAGGGAAAAGCCTCGCGGAGGAAGCACCAGCCACCGCAGGTCGGGGATCAGCGAGCGGTAGACCTCCGCGCTGGTGCCCGCCTCGAGTCGCACCGAGAACTCGAGCCGCGCCCCGTCCTTCCCTCCCCCGCCACGCAGCCCGTCCCAGAGGGCACGCAAGACCGCCCATCCTCCCCGGACGCCGGCTCCGGACTCATGCCCCGTCACCCGCATGACCACCGGCTGCTTGAACTTGATGCGGTACGACTTCGGCGGCTCCGGTGGCAGGACGTTGGCCACGTTTTCGTCGTCGGCCCCCGCCTCGACCTGCTCTGGCGTCAGTGGATTGAGGCGTGGGTCATTGTCCTTCTCGCTCACCGTGAAGATCCCGGCGAGGGACGGCGGCGTCGATTGCGTCCCGGGACTGGCCGGGACCAACCCCTTCGCGCGCAAACCGGGGAGCGGCACTTCGCGCATCGTCATCCCCATCAGCCGATAGCGCAGCGTCTTCGACTCCAGGTCGAGGACGAGATAGGGCTTTCGCGTCGAGGCCAGGGCCATCTCGCTTTCGAGCGCCGCCACCCGCCGCCGCTCCGATTCGAAATCGTCGCGCGTCGGAGGGTTGCCGGAACCACCGCGAAGGAGCCCCGGCCCGGCCACGATCGCCAGGAGGATCACCGCTGCTGCTCGAGAGACCCGCGCTCCCATGCCCCCTGCTCCTAAAAAATGTAGACGGGCGTGCCGATTCTCACCCGGTGATAGACGGTATCGAGATCCTGGTCGCCGAGACGCACGCAGCCGTGTGTGATGCTCAGCCCGAGCGCCCTCTGGTACAGCGTGCCGTGGATCAGGTAACCGTCCCCGAGATCCATGGCATACGCGCCGAGCTCCGCCGGCGCCAGGCGCTCGGCGAGGCGACGCGGGATCGGCTCTCCCACCTCCAGGAAGGCCCAGTCGGGCTTGATCCAGACCGGATTCGGGTGCTTGGCCCGGATGTAAAACTCGCCGCGCGGCGTGTCGAAGACCCAGCGGCGCTTGCGCGCCGGGTCGAGGAGGGCGCGACCGCTGCCGGTCGAGCACACGGCGCGCAGCGTCTCCTTCCCGTTCTCGTGGAGCGACAGGAGGTTGCGGCCGGTGTCGATGACGAGGTAGGTCCCCGACGGGCCCGGCCGGAGCGCCGCGAGCTTTTTCTCCAGAGCATCGGCGCGGGCCTTCATGGTTTTGAGCTGCTTCTGGCCCGAGGCGTCGAGCGGGGTCGGATCGGGAGCCGGCGCCGACGGGGGGCGGCGCAGCCACAGGACCAGCCCGGACGCGACGATGACCCCGGCGACGGCGGTCGCCACGACCGCGAGCGACCGCCGGCTCATTCCAGGACCCCGTCCGGAATGGTGCCGACGATGGTCACCGGCGTCCCGATTTCGACACGCGTCGTCAGATCGTCCATGTCCTGGTTCGAGAGGGCGACGCATCCCTGCGTCCAGTCCTGCGCCCGCCCGCCCTCTCCGTGGATCTCGATGTTGCTGCCGATGCGGACGTTTCTCGGCACCCTGCCGGCCCGTTTTGCCGCGCGGAATCGCTCGCGGTCGTCCTCGTTGGGGTAATTCAGCATCAGCGCCCGATGATAGCGGGTCTGGCCCGGCCCCCGCACCTCGGTCACCTCGTAACGCCCTTCGGGCGTGAACTCGTCGCCGGCGCGGGTCTTGGTGGCGATGCCGCCGACGCCCAGATCGACCGTATAGGACGCCAGATCCTCCCCGCCCCGTATCACGAGGAGCTGCCGCCGCAGCTTGTCGACCAGGATGACGGTCCGTTTCTCGATCTCCGAAAGCCGGACCGTCTCCTGGACCCAGCGCCGCCAGATGGGGAGCCTCGGGCCGCTCCTGAATTCGTCGATGAACCGGGCGATCTCCTCGACCGAGGAGCGGATCTGCTCGCGCCCGCGCGCCGCCGCCTCCTCGGCCCTCTCGTACTGTCCCCGATCGAAGCTCGTGCGCCCCTCGCCGAGCGCCAGAACGGCCTTGAGGATCTCGTTCTTGATCCCCTCCCCGTCCGGTACGTGGCGGGCCAGGCCCGTGGCGCGGGCGATTCCGGCCTCGAGTTCGGAGAGTGCCTGCGCGGCGCGGCCACGCCTCAGGTCCCGGGCCGCGCGCGCATGGGAAGCACAGACATGCGCCGCTTCGAGCGCCCGGGTGGCCAGGAGGCCCGCCTCGGCAAAATCGCGCGACCAGGCCCGCCGCTTCGTCTGGAGGCGGGCCTCGGCCTCGGCCCTCGCCAGCGCCGCCTGCGCCGCGGCGCACACCGCGGGGGCGCGCAGGGCTCCTTCCGCCTCGGCGGCCCGGGCCATGGCACGTCGCGCCGCCTCGATCGGCATCTGCGGCGGCTGGAAGCAGCCGCAGAAGAGGATGGCGGAGGCCGCCAGGGCGGCCAGGCGCCGTCCTGGCCGAGCCGCATTCACAGCGAAGTAACTCACCTGCTCAAGATAGAACTTCGGGAGGGGAGAATCACGGGGCCCAGGCAGCCTGGGTGCCTGTCCGGGCCCCGTTACGGAGATGCGGCTACCTCCTGGCGCCAGCCCTCTTCGCCTTCGCCTCTTCGAGCTGCGTGGCGATCGAAGTCGCCTGGTCCTTCACCGAGTTGCCGCTCTCGAGCGCCTTCTTGTAATCCTCCGAGCCGAAACTCTGGCGCGCAGCCTCGAGCGTCGACTTGAGGGTGACGAGGTCGGTCTTGTACAACTCGAGATCGGCCTTCGAGTCCTTCGTCACCGGAGCCACCTTGAGGGCCGCTTCCGCCGCCTGCACGGCGGTGTCGGCGGCGGCGATCGTCGCCTCGGCGTCCTTCCTGGCCTGCTCCTTGTTGGCGGCCGCGGCCTCGGCGGCCTTGGCCGCGTCCTCCCTGGCCTTGGCCAGAAGCTCCTTGGCCTTGTCGTAGTTTTTGATCCACTTCTCGTTCTGGGCGTTGATCTCGGCCTGGGCGGCGCTCATGCCCTCCTCGGCGGCCTTGATCTCGTTGGACGCCCAGGTGTCCGCCTGGGCCTGACGGGCCCGGTCCATCTCCGCCTGCGTCGCGCCGATCTCGTCCTGCGGCGGCTTGGCGCAGCCGAAAGCCACGAACATCGAGAGTGCCGCAATGGATACAAGCGTCGATCTTTTCATGGTTTGAAGTCGCCTCCTTGGCCCCGTGCCGGAATCCAACAGTCAACGTTTCGCGGACAGACTCACGGTCCTGCTCATTGGGAACTCAGCTTCGAGCGCCTCACCTCCTCCCGCCGGGAGGGCCGAGAGGATACCAGAATCGGGCCGGACATGCCTATCGGGCGGCGCCCCGGTCCTGGATCAGCTCCCCCGCCCTCCGGGAGGCGCGCACGACCGCCTTGATGAGGGTCACACGCAGCCCTCCCTCCTCCAGTTCCAGGAGGCCGTCGATGGTGCAGCCATCCGGCG
>Ga0247727_10010829_pt1 | contig 16070 bp, 17 predicted proteins | sample WisWelCaveWW1625_FD_202498 | JGI IMG/M metagenome (GOLD analysis project Ga0247727, IMG submission 202498) | Biofilm microbial communities from Wishing Well Cave, Virginia, United States - WW16-25 | ecosystem: Environmental > Aquatic > Deep subsurface > Groundwater > Cave microbial mat | place... | reverse complement strand
GACTACTTGAGAGCAGACCTTTACTTTTTTCCAGAAGAAGACATAACCCAGAAAGTCCTGAGCGCTGAAACAAATCCATTTGCGCAAAAATTGGAAAACAAGTACAGATATGAATGGAAAGATGCAAAAGGAACTGTTTCTTACTCGATGAAAACAACAACCCAGACGGCAAATGTTTTCAACAAGGTCACGAAGAAAATAATTTTTCCAATCAAAAACATCCCTGAGGGCTATGACAAGTACACAAAATCAACAGAACACATTGATTCAGACACTCCATCAATAGTGAAAAAGGCGTCAGAGCTTGCGGAAGGCGAAGACGACTTGTTCATTGTTGTAAGCAAGCTGGCAATGTGGACCAAAAACACAGTCCAATACAACCTAAGTACCCTTACTGCAGATGTTTCACAGAAAGCAAGCTGGGTGCTTGAGAACAAGCAAGGAGTTTGCGACGAGCTTACCTCTTTGTTCATTGCAATGCTAAGATCACTTGGGATTCCTGCAAGATTTGTTTCAGGAGTCTCATTTACGAATTCACCATTGTTTCCAGACCAATGGGGAGCGCACGGCTGGGCTGAAGTATGGTTCCCAGATGTTGGCTGGATTCCATTTGACCCTACATTCGGAGAATTCGGCTGGATAGACCCAGGACACGTCAAGATGAGGGTTTCGCTTGATCCGAGCGAGCCGACAACAAGATTTGAATGGAGAGGAAGCAAGATTGATGTTGATGTAAAACCCTTCAAGATAGATGCTGGCGTAAGTTCTGTTGCAGGAAAAGCAAAGCCAGTAGTTGAAATAAAGACAAGCGCGCTGAACAAAGAAATTGATTTCGGAAGCTACAACCTCGTGATTGCAGACATAAAGAATCTTGAAAATTTCTATATCACGACAGAAGCGAAGATTGCAAGAGTCAGCGAGCTCGAGATACTCGACCCAATAGAAAAACAGGTGATTTTGAAGCCTGGAGAAAAGAAAACGCTTACTTGGAGAGTGAAAGCATCGCCTGCGCTGAGCAAGAATTTTGTTTACACAATTCCACTAATGATATACACTGTAAGAAATGAGACAGGAACTGCGAGCTTTCAGTCAAAAAAAGACTCAGAAGAACTTTCGCTTGAGTATGTAACAAAAGTGCAGGATGGAATTGAAAAGCCTGAATATACAGACATATCAAAACAATTGCAGTTAAGCTGCACGACAAACGGAATCATAATGATAAATGAGCCTGTAAAAGTTGAATGCACTGCAGCAAACAAGGGAAACACTGTGCTAAGCTCAGTGAACATATGCCTTGACTCGCAGTGCAGTTCTCACGAGATTCTAATCGGGCAGAGGGCAGAAGCATCATTTGAGACAAAATTCCCAACAGCTGGAAAGAAACAGCTTGTCGTGACTGCGAAAAGCAACGAATTGACAAGAAAGTCGCTTGTTCCAGCAACAATACTTGATGCTCCTGCAGCAACAATTACAGAGCTTGAATATCCTGCAACAATTGGCTATGAAGATGAGTTCAGCGTACAGTTTACAGCAGAGCCAACTTCATACTCTACTCCGCAAAATGCAGTTGCAGTTCTTATGCTGGGAAAGAATGAATACACAATCGATATTACTGATTTAAGCACGCAGGAAAGAATAGAGTTCAGACTGCGAGGAAGCATGCTGAAGAAAGAAACACCTGTCTCGATGAAGATTCAATATGAAGATTTACAGGGCAAGAAATATGAAAGCAAAGAAGAGAGATTCATAATACGGCTTGGAGAGCTGACATTTATGCAGAAAATCTCTGTGTTTTTTAGGTCGCTGTTTTCTTAATTGTTAACAAAATTTATATACTTGTAATGCTTTTGTTAAATATGAACAACAACTTCTTTGGATTTGATATTGGCGCAATTGCAGATGAATTGTATGATAAATCAAAACTCGGCGGAATTGTTGTCCCTGATTTTCTTAGTACTGGCTTAAGAGAGTGTCTGCTTGCTGAAGTAACTAAATTAAGCTACAAAGAAGCTCCAAAAAGATATGGAAGAGCATATCAGGAGTTGAGCTGCTCAGAACTTGAAGCAGGGGCAATTCATGATTTTCCGGCAATTTGCCTTTTACGAGAAACAGTTTTGCCATCATACGAACAAATAGCCCTAAGGGCGCATTTTGAAAATAGATTAATGCTTAATTCTGTTGTAGTTAATAGATTTGAGAGAGGCTCAACAGGAATAACTCCGCACAGGGATGAAAATAAGTACATAAACGTGATTTATATTTTCGTCATTTCCGGCGAAGCTGCATTTTATGTCTGCACAGATAGAAAAAAATCCTGCGTTGAAGAGCTTCCAGCAATGCCAGGAAGCTTAATTCTTCTGCGCGCACAAAGAAATGCCAACGAAAAAGGAAGGCCTATGCACGCAGTAGGACCTGTAACAAAAGAAAGGCATACAATAAGTTTCAGGGACTATGCGAAATAATTCAAAAAAGGAGGTGTACAAATGACAGACAAGATTATTGTAAAGAATTTGGGATTATTGTGCAAACTTGGAATAACATTTTCAGAACAAGAAGAAAAACAGCCGGTTTTTGTTGACATTGAGCTTACAACAGACCTTAAGCCTGCAGGAATTTCTGATGACATCAGCAAAACAATAAATTACTCATCGGTTTGCAATGAAATCAAGAAAATAGCTGAAAAAGAACATAAGACAATAGAAGCTATTGCAGAGAACATTGCAAAGCAAATAAAAACAATTTTCAAGCCATTGACGGTAAAGGTTTTAATCAAGAAACCAGGCGCACTGGCAAGAAAGGGGGCAAAATATGCAGCTGTTGAGATTGAACGCTGAATAATCCTAAGAACATTTATAAACAAACAGGGAGAGAATAATACCATGCCAAAACAACATTTTGAGAAATTAGTTCCAGATACATCCATCATAATTGAAGGGCTTCTTTCATTGAAAATAGAGAAGAAAGAATTCACAGTCGACGACCTTATCATTCACGAAGCAACATACGCAGAGCTCGAACACCAGGCAAACCAAGGAAGGGCGACAGGACTATTGGGATTGGATGAGCTGAAGAAACTGCAGAAGATTGCCACAGTTAGGATTTCTGGAAGAAGGCCCCTGCCTCAGGAAATTGCTTATGCAAAGAAAGGGGAAATTGATGCTTTGATAAGACAGCTTGCATACGAAGAAGATGCAACACTGATTACTGCAGACCGCGTTCAGGCGCATGTTGCAGAAGCAAAAAGCATGAAAGTATTCTTTGTACAGAAAGAAATTGTTAGAAAAATTCTCAAACTCGACCAGTATTTTGATGAAACAACAATGTCAGTCCATTTGCGCGAAGGCGTGACGCCAAAAGCAAAACGTGGAAAGCCAGGAGACTGGGAATTTATAGAAGTTTCAAAGAAAAAACTTGATGTTGAAGACGTGAAAGACATTTCACGCGAAATACTAGAAGAAGCAAGCTCGCGAAAGGACGGATTTATAGAGATAGAAAGGCCTGGAAGCACTGTTGTGCAGCTCGGGCGTTACAGAATTGTAATCACAAGGCCTCCATTCTCAAACGGATGGGAAATAACAGCAGTAAAGCCTGTGAAAATGCTTGCAATGGAAGATTACAAGCTCGGAGAGAAGCTGAAGAACAGGATTGCAGGGCAGGCAGAAGGAATCTTGATTGCAGGTAGCCCTGGACAGGGAAAATCAACATTTGCGCAGGCGCTTATTGGAGAATTTGTAAAGCTGAACAAGAATATTAAGACAGTTGAAGCGCCAAGAGACCTTGTTGTTCCTGAAGAAGTCACACAGCTTGCAATCAGCAGGGGAACGCCTGAAGAAGTCCGCGATGTTCTTTTGCTAAGCAGGCCAGACTACACTATTTTTGATGAAATGAGAAATATCAAGGATTTCGAGCTGTATGCAGACTTGAGGCTGGCAGGAGTGGGAATGGTAGGAGTTGTCCACGGAACAACTGCAATGGACGCACTGCAGAGATTTATTGGAAAAATAGAGCTTGGAGTCATCCCGCACGTTGTAGACACTCTTGTTTTCATAAAGAATGGTGGAATTGGAAATGTCCTCAGCGTCAAGATGGAAGTCAAAGTTCCATCTGGAATGACAGAAGCAGACCTCGCAAGACCAGTTGTAGTTGTGAACGAGTTTGAAACAGGAAAAGCAATTGCAGAAATTTATACTTACGGCGAAGAAGCAGTAGTTGTTCCAGTCACAGAATCAAAGCCAACAGGAATGAGGGCTCTTGCAGCAGAAAGCATAGAGCACGCGCTCCAGAAATACAGCCAGCACGTAAAAGCAGAAGTTGTTTCAGACAACAAGGCAGTTGTTTATGTTCCTGAGAGATACATTGCTTCAATAATAGGAAAGGAAGGAAAAGTAATACAGGCAATTGAAAAAGAGCTCGGAATAGGAATTGACATAAGAGAAATGACGTCAATGCCAAACGAGCCTGCGCAAGCAAAAAAAGTCCCTTTTGATGTCAGTACATCTGGTAAGTATGTTGAATTTGTTCTCGGAAACCATATGAGCGGAAAAGACATTGACTTGCACATCAACGGCCAGTTTATTGCCGCATTTAATGTGGGAAATAAAGGAGTAGTCAGCATAAAGAAGTCAAATCCGCTTGGAAAAGCCTGCATGAACGCAATTCATTTCAAGGAAAAGATAGAATTCTTAGCCTAACCGCCCCACCTGTCCTGATCATAAACAGAATAAGTGTGCGCGATATCATCAATCAACAAGTGAATCTGGCTTTTTTTCTTTTCATCAAAAGAGCTATTGTCAACAGCTCTTCGCGCATCTATGATCATTTGTTCATAATGATTAGGAGGCTCTGGAGTGAATTCCTTTATTCTTGGAAACCAGGGAAAATGAAAAGTTGCCTGAGGAAGAACCAGCATAGTATCGCTTCCCTGATGCTTGACAACATCACCTATATCAGCCATCAAAAATAAATGTAATTAAAAGCAGTATTTTAATGTTATGCAGAAAAGTATATAAATCGAGCAGGGTAGAAATAGCATATGCTTGATATTGCAACAATAAGGGAAAGTCCTAAAATAGTAAAGGCTAGCCTGAAGAAGAGAAATCTCCCTGAAAAGCAAGTAGATGAAGTCCTGAAACTCGATGAAGAATGGAGAAAGCTAAAGGGAGATGCTGATTCATTAAGGGCAAAGAGAAACAAGATTTCTGAAGAAATAAACGCCGCAAAAAAAGCAGGCGGCGATGTGAAGAAAATCATCAAGGAAGCACAGGAAGTTCCACAAAAGGTCGCGAAAATAGAAGAAAGAGTGCAAAAGATAAGGCAAGAGCTTGACAATATTCTCAACAATATGCCAAATATCCTGCATGAAAGTGTTCCAGCAGGAAAAACTGCAGAAGACAATCCTGTAGTAAGAAAATTTGGCAAGCCAAGAAAGTTTGATTTTGAGCTAAAAGGGCACGGCGAATTAGCTGAACAAAATAATTGGGCAGACTTCAAGCGGGCTGCAAAAAATGCAGGAGCCGGATTTGTTTATCTGAAAGGCCAGCTTGCAGTTCTTGATATTGCACTGCAAAGATTTGCAGTAGACATGATGATAAAAAACGGATTTACGCTTGTAGAGCCTCCATTCCTGCTTAACAAAGATGCATATTCTGCTGTAACCCCGCTTAAAGACTTTGAGAATGTAATGTACAAAATAGAAAACGAAGAAATGTACCTAATCGCGACCTCAGAGCATCCGCTGGCTGCATTGCACATGAATGAAGTCCTGAAAGATGAAGAGCTTCCAGTAACAGTGTGCGGAATAAGCCCTTGCTTCAGAAAAGAAATAGGAAGCCATGGAGTAGATACAAGAGGATTCTTCAGGATGCACCAATTCAACAAGATAGAGCAAGTAGTGCTTTGCAAGCCTGAAGAAAGCTGGAAATGGTTTGAGAAAATGCAGAAAATAACAGAAAGCATATTCCAAGAATTGGAAATTCCATACAGAATCATAGAAATTTGCTCAGGAGACTTAAGCCCGAAGAATGCCAAGCAGTATGACATTGAAGGCTGGTTCCCGAGACAAGGAAAGTACGCAGAACTTGGTTCTTGCTCCAACTGCACAACATACCAGGCAGCAAGGGCTAACATAAGATACCAAAAGAAAGACGGGACAAGAGAATATGTTCATACTTTAAATAATACTGCAACAGCAACATCAAGAGCAATGGTAGCAATACTGGAAAACCACCAGAATAAAGATGGAACAGTTGATATTCCGAAAGCACTGCAAAAATACACCGGATTCAAGAAGATGAAATAATGGCACGAATATACAAAATTATCGCAACAACCAAATCTGGAGCAACGTATTCTTTATTTCCAGATAAAATCATTGATGTTCAGAAAAAATGGAGAGCGCAGAAGTTCAAAGACAAAGAGCTCATAGGAGATGAAGAAGAAATACTTAACGGAATAGACCATCTTGAAAATTTTATCGGAGAACCATTAATATTCCGCAGCGGAAAGAACAGCACTCCCATTGTAATGATAATTATTGAAAGGATATGATTGGCGAACCATTAATTTTATAAACGAGCACGGCTTCTGGAAAAACATGAGTCTATTTGACAATGCAGGAAATTCTACGCTGATAAGAAACGAGGAAGCGCTTGATTTTGAGTACGTTCCAAAAGTCCTTCCATACAGGGAAATGCAGCAGAAACAGATTGCAAGCTCGATGAAGCCGTTATTGCAAGACAGAAACGGCAAGAACATCATTGTCCACGGGGCTCCGGGAATTGGAAAGACAGCAGCGACAAGATGGGTTATCAGGGATTTGGAAGAAAATACAGAAGACGTCAGGACATTCTACATTAATTGCTGGCAAAAAGACACAACATACAAGATTGCAGTTGAGCTATGCGAGCAATTGGACTACAGGTTTGTGCAAAACAGAAACACAGAAGACCTTTTCAAGATGGTAGTCACGCTTGTCAGTAAAAAGCCATGCGTGTTCGTGTTTGACGAGATTGACAAGGCAGAAGATTTTGACTTTTTGTACACCATTCTGAATGAAGTTTACAAGAAAACAATAGTACTCATAACAAACTATCCTGATTGGATTGTGGAAGTGGAAGACAGGATTAAATCAAGATTACTGCCTGAAATGCTTGAATTCAAGTCATACACTGCGCAGGAAACATTCGAAATACTAAAGCAGAGAGCTTCTTATGCTTTTGAAGACGGAGTATTTGACACAAAAGCAATGAAGCTGATTGCAGACAAGTCTGCTGAGTTCAAAGACTTGAGAGTCGGAATACATATGCTGCGCGAAGCAGCAATAATTGCAGAAGATGCAGACGGCAAGAAAGTACTTGAAGAGCACGCGATTTCTGCAATTGCCAAACTGCCCTCATTCTCAATGCACAGGTCTGAAGATTTGGAAGAAGACACCCAGATTGTAGTGCAGGTCATAAAAGACAACAGCGGAAAGAAAATAGGAGAATTATTCAATATCTACAAAGAAAAAGGCGGAGCAGGAATTTACAAAAGCTTCCAAAGAAAGATAGCAAAGCTAGAAAAACAGAGAATGATAACAACGCAAAAGCAGACAACAAAAGAAGGGAATACTACGATAGTCAATTACGCGAAAGAAAAGTCATTGGCTGAATTCTGAAAATAATTTGATTTCCCTATTTAAAATAATTCTTACCTATTATTCAAGCCACTGGACACTGGACAACCACACGTGAGCTATTTAAACGATTTTTCTAATAATAGCTGAGAGGTGAATGAGATGACACAACAGGAAATCAGCGATTTGCTTTTCAATATCATGAAACAAGCCCCAAGGCTAAACTTAAAGAGGTGAAAAAGATGGAATATGAAAGAAAATGGAAAGAATCAGTAGAAGAAGACGACTTCTACTCTGCAGAAGCTGTCGAGGACTGCTTTGACTGCGATATGATAGATGGAGAAGAATACGGGTTCATGCAAGGATATCTAGATGCATGAATCATTAATTTTTATATAAACTTTAATGAGAAAATATAAATACCTTAAGCACTTTACTTGATTATGCATTTAATAACAAAAGATGACTATAAGCGGGAGCGAATGAATGTTCTCGGCGAAATTCTCAAGGGAGCTGTTTTTATTTATCCAACAGATACGCTCTATGTAATAGGCTGCGATGCCCGCAATACTAAAGCAGTGGAGAGAATAAGAAAAGCAAAGCCAAACTTTGACAGACCTTTCTGGGTTATACCACCCAACAAAGAATGGATTGCACAGCACTGCGAAGCTTCTGAAGCCAAAGAATTGCTTGAGCAATTGCCAGGACAAATGACACTAGTGCTTCCTCTGAAGAACGAAAAAGCAATTGCAAAGGAAGTAAATCACGGAAATGGAACTATTGGGATAAAGATGCCTTTGCACTGGATAATGAGAGAAATAAAAGAGCTTGGAATTCCGATTGTCGCGACAACTGCAAATACGCTTGACGGAGATTTCGTGTGTTCGCATGAAGATGTTGAGCACGAACTTTCGAGGCACGTAGACTTCTTTATTTACGACGGCGAGATAAAAGGAAAGCCGACAAAAGTAATCAATCTTGCAGAAGCATTGTTAAAACACTAATCGTAAGGCTCTATCTGGAATCTTTCCTTCTTCTCTTCAGGCTTTGCTACAGGAGCATCAGAGCCAAACATCGCTCCAAAAGAAGATGCCGGAGCTGGTTCTGAAGAAGGCGCGCTTGGTGCAGGAGAATCGAAAATATTTGTTGAAGGACTGTCAAAAATGTTCTTAGGTTCGTTTGAAAAGGATTCCCCGTTTATAGATTGAAGCAAACGGATTGCCTTCTTTATTTCCTCGTGCGAATCCTTCGAAGTGTCAATTGTGATGATCATATAGGAAGAACCACATATAGAGTATAAATAATTTTTGAAAATATGAGGCTGCCGTGATTTGAACACGGGTCTCGTGGCCCCGAACCACGAATCTTACCAAGCTAGACCACAGCCCCGAATGAGCAAGAAAATCAGGATAATAAGTTATAAACGTATCGAATCAACAGAATCGAGAGTCAGCCAAGCAGCCATATTGCCAAAGCCTTTCTTATTGATATCAAAAGGAGCAATGCTTTCAACATTCTTTAGAAAAACCAATGTGCAGTATTTCTTGTCAAAGAACAAAGGAAAGCTCGATGGTATGATGCCTATTGAAGAACTGTATTTCTGAAGAATGCCTTTCACTTTAGCCTCATTCAGAGAATCGAAAAATAAAGCATCTTTTACAACTGCTTTTGCAGTCACTGGCTTCCCTGTTTCCTTGAAATAAACTATATCGCCTGAATTAATTCCTTTGTATGGTGCTTTCTTTGACTTGTACCATCTTGATTCGATTGTTTTCTCGCCGGAGAGAATTTTAGAAAGCCACTGAGGTTTCAGAATAGCAACATGCTCCATAATCAGCGTGGAGCAGGAAGACTGTAAATATCTTTCGCTGGAAACTCTTTTGCCATAATAATATCAAGATTGTGCTGAGAATACAAAGGCATCTGCATAATTGGCTGATATCCGCAAAATTGGAAGAACTGGACAACAGTTCTCTGCCTTGCATCAACATCCAATACAATTCTATCGAAAGTGCCTTTATTTTCTTCTTCAACCTGCCTTAGCAGAAAATGACCAAGATCCCTTCTTCTGAAATCAGGATTTATTCGCATATTCTTAAACTCTCTTGTGCGCGGAAGCTCTTTGTGAGGCTGAAAAACAGCGTCTCCAACAACTTTTCCATCAGAATATGCCACTATTGCTGTTTTATGGCCATGGTCAACATCAGGAATACAAACATCATCAACCCAATGCTCATAGTTCGGATACCACAATGCTTGTGATAAAAGAAAAACTCTCAATTGTTTTAGATCACGCATATCTGCAATTGCCCTGATCTCGAGATCTAACATGATGAATGAGATAAGGCGTTGTTTAAAAATGTAGTGAGCCCGCCCGGATTTGAACCGGGGATCTCAACAGTGTGAATGTTGCGTCATAGCCGCTAGACCACGGGCTCGTATCAGAAGAAAAGTCTTTGGAAGTTCATAAAGATATTGTTGGCTGTTTCTTCGAATGTCATTCCCTTGATTTTGGCCATCAGTTCAACAGTTCCCTTTACATCAGCAGGCTCTGAAAACCTGCCAAGCTCAGGAGAAAGCCACGGAGAATCTGTTTCTGTCAGCAATTGAGTTATACTGACCATTTCTGTAACAGTCTGGAAATGCTGAAGGCGTTTTGCAATAGCAGGGATTGAAAAGCAATATCCAAGGTCTTCTGCCTTCTTTATGAGAGACTTTTTTCCCTCAAAGCAATGAAGCACGACATTTTTTAGTTTGGAAGATTCGAGCATTTCAACACATTCTACCTCAGCCCTTCTTGAGTGAACAACAACTGGCTTCTTTATCTTTTCCGCGAAATCAATTACCTTCTGGAAGTTTTCTCGCTGTTTTTTCTCGTGCTCTCTAAGATATTTGAAGTCCATTCCAACTTCGCCAATGGCAATAATCTTGTCCTTCTGAGTCTTTATGAAAGCGAGCTCCTTGTCGACATCAAAAGGCTCTGGATTTCTTGTCAACCCTACTTCATCAAGGGCAGGAATTTCAATATTCAAAGCATCTATAGGATATATTCCAAGAGAACACTTGACAATATCAGGATATTTTGCAGCCATCTGCAAGACTTCCCTGTTTGTAGGAACATTAACGCCTGCAACAATGATTGCCTTCAATCCTGCTTTTCTTGCATTGTCTATGACAGAATCTAGCCTATCCTGGAATTGTTTGTGATTAAGATGGGAGTGGACATCAACAAGGTTCATGCTTCCTCCAGCAAAGAAGCAAAAAGCAATGGCAAAGCGATTGTTGCATCGCAATAAACATCAATAAAATTTCCCTTAGGCTCCATCTTGCCCCAGCTGATTCCTTCTCTTAATTCAGCGCCTGAAGAACCGCCCCATTGAGGCATGTCTGTTGTAATTTGGACTCCATAAACTGCAGGCTTAGCTACCTGCAAAGCTTGTTGAATGAAATTCTTAGGCATTCCGCCGCCAAGATAAATAATTCCGGACTTCTTCGAATCCCAAGACATCTTAATAATCTCGCTAATGTCATCAAAAATTCCTATAGGAAGCTTTTTTCCTTTTTCAATCCTGCCCCAGACCATCAAGCCAATACCAGAATCTGCAATACCTGGAGAGAATAAAGGAATTTTTTCCTCATAAGCAGCGCGAAGAATAGAATTCTTGTCAGTTATTAATGAACCAATTTTCCAAAGAAACTCCTTTACTGTTGCGCATTTCTGGAATTCTGCAAAATTCTTCTCAAAAAAGTCCTCAAGCTTCTCGTAAACATTATTCGGCATATAGCTGTCCCACATCCTGTCCATTCCCTGCTTATGCAATTCCTCATCGCTAACATGAGCGGAACCCTGATAATGATGATAGCCTAGAGCCTCGACAAGGTCGTGAGTCAGGGTGGCGCCTGTAGTAACAAGGCAGTCAACATACTTATTGCGAAGCATGTCAACAAGAATCTGGCGCATCCCGCCTGGAACAAGAGCTCCTGCAACACCCATAAAAACAGTGCAGTCCTTGTCCTGAACCATTTCCTTAAGTATTTTTGAAGCCCTGCCAAGCCTTCCAGAGCCCATAACACCTGCTTCGCGCATTTCTGCAAGCAGTTTTGAAATAGGCATTCCTTTTGTTATCTTGAGCTGTTTTACTGTTTTCACAGGAAAACAAGCAGGATAGGGGGTTTATAAATATGTGTGGTGGTCTGGATTTGTTGAGCGAAAGGTTTAAAAAGTGCCCCCCTTCTATGAAAACCATCAAAATAAACGGTGATTGAATGAACATAATTGGAATGAACTTCAGCAATTTGAATGCAACTAGATCAAAAGCTGCTACAGGCAAAATTAAGATTGACAATAATCTTTCTTTCAAGAACATTGAAAAAACACAGTTCAGCTTAGGAACAAAGAAAGAAGATGTTCTGAAAGTTGACTTTGAATTTGTTGCAAGCTACGAACCAGACACTGCAAAGATAACAATTGGCGGAGCAGTACTCTACCAGGACAAGCCGGAAGAAGTCAACAAGATTGTTGATGCCTGGAAGAAAGACAAGAAAGTGCCAAAAGAAATAATGACAGAAATATTCAACAGCGTTTTCACACGCTGCAGCATTGTGGCACTGTTGCTCAGCAGAGAAATAAACCTCCCGCCGCCAATACAAATGCCAAAATTTAATGTCAAATAAAAGATTGACTCTAAGGCTTTCTGATATACCGATACATTTAGGTAAATGTAAAAATGACAAAACAACAATTTTGCCATTTAAAGGAATAAAATGACAAAGGAATTGCAGTTAAAAGTTGTTGAAGCAATACAAGACGACGTCAACAAGGGAATAGTGCGCATAGACAGCGCTTACATGCGCGACATAGATGTCAGGCCGGGAGACATAGTAGAAATAGAAGGCACGAGAAAGACTGTTGCAATTGCAGACAGGGCTCTGCCAGGCGACATTGGATTAAGCCACATAAGAATGGACGGCCTTGAGAGAAAAAATGCGAAAACAGGAATCGGGGAAATTGTCAAAATAAGAAAAGCAGTCATTCAGGAAGCAAAAAAAATAGTAATAGCTCCTGCAAGAGAAGGAGTCATCATCAGAACAAGCTCACCGTACTTATTCAAACAAGGACTTCTTGGCAGAGCAGTTGTAAAGGGAGATATCGTTAGCCTTGGCGGAACAAGAAGAAGAAAAAACGCTATGAGCGGCTCCCCATTTGAAGAAGAAATCTTCAGTATGATGGAAGACCACATGCTTGGCTTCGGATTCGGAGATTTGAAATTCATAATTGTAGACACTGCGCCAAAACAGCCGGTAATTATTGCAGAAGGAACAGAAATACAAATCAATCCTGAAGCAATTGAAGTAAAAGATGAAGCGCTGCCGGAAGTTTCCTATGAAGACATAGGAGGCCTTGAAAGCGAAATCCAGAAAATAAGGGAAATAATAGAACTTCCGCTAAAACATCCTGAATTATTCCAAAGGCTTGGAATAGAGCCTCCGAAAGGAGTTCTTCTTCACGGGCCACCTGGAACAGGAAAAACACTGATGGCTAAAGCAGTTGCGAACGAGACAAACTCACATTTCATCGTCATTAACGGACCTGAAATCATGAGCAAGTACTATGGACAATCTGAAGAAAACCTCAGAAAAAAGTTTGAAGAAGCAGAAAAGAACGCTCCAAGCATCATTTTCATAGATGAAATTGACGCAATCGCGAGCAAGCGAGAAGATACAAGAGGAGAAGTTGAAAGAAGAGTTGTCGCGCAATTGCTTGCACTAATGGACGGCCTAAAGAGCAGGGGAAAAGTTGTTGTTATTGCAGCTACAAATGTTCCAAACATACTGGATCAAGCGCTGAGAAGGCCTGGAAGATTTGACAGGGAGCTTGAAATCGGCGTTCCAAACAAGGAAGGAAGACTCAACATACTGAAGATTCACACGAGAAACATGCCGTTTGCAAAAGACGTTTCGCTAAAAGAGCTTGCAGGAATAACCCATGGATTTGTAGGAGCAGATCTTGCATCGCTTACAAAAGAAGCTGCAATGATTGTGCTAAGAAGAGCTCTGCCTGAAATCAAGCAGTATGAGAGCGACATTCCAAAAGAAGTGCTTGCAAAACTAAGAATAACAAGAAATGACTTCAAGGAAGCGCTAAAAGTTGTCAGGCCTTCTGCACTCAGAGAAGTGCTTGTCGAGATTCCAACAACAACATGGAAACAAGTAGGCGGACTTGAAAGCGTCAAGCAGGAACTTATTGAAGCAGTAGAATGGCCTTTGAAATTCCCAGACGCATTCACAAGACTCGGAGTAAAGCCGCCAAAAGGAATACTACTTTACGGGCCTCCGGGAACAGGAAAAACACTGCTTGCAAGAGCTGTTGCGAACGAAAGCGAAGCAAACTTCATCGCAGTCAAAGGACCTGAGTTATTGAGCAAATGGGTTGGAGAAAGCGAGAAGGCTGTAAGAGAAGTCTTCAAAAAAGCAAGACAGACAGCTCCTACAATAATTTTCTTCGATGAAATAGACTCGCTTGCGCCAAGAAGAAGCGCCAACTCTGACAGCAATGTAACAGAAAGAGTAGTGAACCAAATACTCACAGAAATTGACGGACTGCAAGAACTGCACGACATAGTCATAATAGGCGCGACAAACAGGCCTGATATGCTTGATACTGCACTTTTGAGGCCTGGAAGATTCGACAGGATAATACTAACGCCTTCACCAGACCAAACAACAAGGCTTGAGATACTCAAAGTTCACACTGAAAAAATGCCACTTGAAGAAGTAAAGCTTGAAGAGATTGCAGAGAAAACAGAAGGGTATGTTGGGGCAGACATAGAAGGAGTTTGCAGGGAAGCTGCAATAATTGCACTGAGAGAAGACATGAGCGCAAAAAATGTAGGCATGAAGCACTTTGAGGAAGCAATGAAGAAAGTAAGGCCTTCTGTAACAAAGGAAATAGAAAAGTCATACCAAGACCTTCAAGACAAGTTCAAGGCAGCAAGAGCAAAGGAAATGCAAATTGAGAAGCCTGTGTATTTCGGTTGAGAAACCTTTTTATAGTCAAAAGCTGGAAAAGCCAGTATGCCAAAACAAGTACACGCAAGCCATATTCTTGTAAAGACTGAACAGGAAGCAAACGAGATTCTTTTTGATTTGAAAAGAGGGGCTTCTTTTGAGGACATCGCCAAGAACAGGTCAATGTGCCCTTCTGGAAAGAAAGGGGGAGACTTGGGATGGTTTGGAAAAGGAATGATGGTAAAAGAATTCGAAGATGCTGCATTCTCAATGAAGCCAGGAGAGCTTTCAAAACCATTCAAGACGCAGTTCGGCTACCACATAGTAAAGGTACTTGAGGTTGAATAATGCCAGTTGGCGATTATGTGAAAGTCAAGACTGCTGAAGAAGATATAGAAGGAATTCTGATGCCAGAAGAAAAAGAAACAGTAGTCCTGAAGCTTTCAACAGGGTACAATATCGGCATAAACAAGAAAAGAGTAAAGGAAATAATTGTTTTGAAAGAAAAGAAGGACGTAAAAATTCCTGCTCCAAAGATAGAACAAAAAGAAGGACTGCCAAAGATTTCAATACTGCAAATTGGAGGCACGATTGCTTCGAAAGTTGATTATGTTACTGGCGGAGTAAGCGCTTTCTTCCAGCCGGAAGAGATTCTTTCAAGATTTCCAGAGATAAAGAACATTGCATCAATTAGTTCTAGGCTTATTAGCAATATGTTCTCAGAAGACATGCGCTTTGCGCACTATAATATTATTGCAAAAGAGATTGAAAAGGAAATAAAAAAAGGATGCGCAGGAGTTATTCTGCCCCACGGAACAGATACAATGGCGCACACTGCAGCTGCGCTCTCATTCATGCTTGAAAACCTGCCTGTTCCTGTTATTCTTGTTGGAGCGCAAAGAAGTTCCGACAGAGGAAGCACTGATGCAGCACTTAATGTATTGTCAGCTGCGCTCTTTATTGTCACGCACAAGGAATTTACAGATGTCGCAATATGCATGCACGAAACAGTTGACGACAAAGCCTGCCTTATTCTTCCTGCAACAAAAACAAGAAAGATGCACAGTTCGCGAAGAGATGCATTCAGAGCAATTAACACAACACCATGGGCGCGAGTTGATTACAATGCAAAGAAAGTTGACTTCTTAAGATTAGGATTTGCAAAGAAAACAACCAAAGCACTAACTATTACAAACATAAAAGAGAATTTGAAGATAGGAATTGCCTACTCTCATCCGAATTTTTCATCACAGGAGCTCCTTTGCTATGAAGGATACGACGGATTGATAATAATGGGGACTGGATTAGGACACCTGCCTGTAGATGTTGTTGATGAACATACAAAAGAGCACGGAGCTGTGCTTGAAGCAGCAAGAACACTTGCAAAGAAAGGAACAATTGTTGCAATGGCAACGCAGGCAATATTCGGCAAGGTTGACATGAATGTTTA
>Ga0247727_10010828_pt1 | contig 16070 bp, 18 predicted proteins | sample WisWelCaveWW1625_FD_202498 | JGI IMG/M metagenome (GOLD analysis project Ga0247727, IMG submission 202498) | Biofilm microbial communities from Wishing Well Cave, Virginia, United States - WW16-25 | ecosystem: Environmental > Aquatic > Deep subsurface > Groundwater > Cave microbial mat | place... | reverse complement strand
GATATCCTTGCTGAAAAGGTGGCGGGCGAAAAGACTTTCTCCGACCTTTTTGCCGAATTTTCGACCAAGCCGGTGCGCTGGTTATCACTCGGTTGGCGTGGCCGTTACGATTACGATCAGAATCAAATCCGTGAATCAAGCACGGCTGCTTCCGTATTCAGCGATAAGAAATGGAAGCTCACCCTCAGTCATCTCTATTTCCGTGATGTTGGCAATCAAGCGGGTGTCGGCTATGGCTGGGCGCTCAATGAAAACTGGACATTTCGCACCAATCACCGCTTTGACGCTTCCAATGGGGATCTCATGGAGCAAGCGTACACCATCGATCGCGATCTGCACTCGTGGGTCGCATCCCTGAACGTCAGCCAGCTTCGTCCCATCAATCGCGACTCGGACCTTCGGATCTGGCTGGCATTCACCCTCAAGGCTTTCCCTGGAGCGTCCGTCGATTCCCGCTATATCGGTGGGGAAAACTGATTGTACAGGTTGTCGAGTCTCGAATGAAAGTCACTCTGGTCGGTTCGGGTTATGTCGGGCTGGTCACAGGCGCTTGTTTCGCGGAGAAAGGCCATGACGTCGTTTGTGTGGATAACGATTCACAAAAAATCGCAACACTGAAATTGGGACAGATTCCCATCTATGAACCAGGTCTGGAGGAAATGGTTCGTCGTAATGTTGCCGCCGGTCGTCTGCTATTTACCTCCAGCACCGAAGAAGGCGTTGAGCATGGACAGATCATTTTCATTACAGTACCCACCCCACCCCAGGAAGATGGTTCCGTGGACCTGAGTTTCATGGAAGGAGTTGCCCGGACCATCGCAGGCGCCATGAAAAACTACACGATCATCGTGGATAAAAGCACGGTCCCTGTCAAAACAGGTGAAAAAGTTGCTGAAACCATACGGCGTTACAACGGGAACAAGGCTGATTTTGATGTGGTATCCAATCCGGAATTTCTTCGGGAGGGATCCGCCATTGAAGATCTCATGAATCCTGATCGCATCGTGATCGGTGTGATGAGCCAACGGCCTGTTCCACTCCTGCGAGAGCTCTACGCCCCATTCGGCTGCTCCCAATTCATCGTCACTGATATCAACTCCTCAGAACTGATCAAACATGCCTCAAACTCGTTTTTGGCTCTGAAGATTTCGTATGCAAATGCGCTGGCTGTAATCTGTGAAACCTCGGGCGCAAATATAACCGACGTTGTCAACGGCATGGGGTTTGACAAACGAATCGGACGACATTTCCTGAATGCCGGAATCGGTTATGGCGGTTCCTGCTTCCCGAAGGATATTGCGGCCTTCATCAAAATCGCAGAACAACTGGGCTATGACTTTCAGCTTCTCAAGGAAGTCCAACACATCAATCATGATGCGCTGGAACGCTTTCTTAAAAAACTGCGAACGGAACTCTGGGTGCTGAAAGACAAGACCATTGCTGTTCTTGGACTGGCTTTCAAACCAAACACGGATGACGTCCGCAACGCGCCCGCCATCGAATTAATCCACCGGATACAGGCAGAGGGCGCTCACGTCAGAGCCTACGACCCACAGGCAATGGAAAAGGCCGGGGTTATTCTGAAGGATGTTGCTCTCTGCAAAGATGCCTATGAAGCCGCACATGGGTGCGATGCCCTGTTGCTGGCTACCGAATGGGACGAATTCCGAAAACTTGATTTATCCCGTCTCAAATCAGAAATGATCCACCCATTGATCCTCGATGGCCGTAATCTGTTCGACCCAATCCAGATGACCTCGCTCGGTTTTACCTACCGTTCTGTTGGACAGGCAATCCATCATCCAAAATGAGACGGACCAATCAGACGGCAATATGGGCTACAGATTAAGATGTGGCACAGCCGCCCCCGCTCCCTTATTCCCTACCCTCTCCGCCCCCTGGCTGTGCTTTCCCCTGGGACACAGCCGATGGCGGCTGTGCCACCTTTTTCGGTGAGCGGGCAAGCCAGTTGGCCAGGCATTTCAGAGTCTTACGGCTGACATGATGTTCCATCCCTTCCGCATCCGCATTCGCGGTTTCAGCATCAACCCCAAGCCCCATGAGAAACTTCCTCAGAAGATGATGCCTGTGCTGCATATCGGTAGCGGTAGCGCGCCCCTGCCGGGTCATGATAATCCCGCGATATTTTTCGTATTTAAGAAAACCATCGCGTGAGAGCTTCTGGACCATGCGGGTGACGCTGGGTCCTTTGAGTTGCAGGCGTTGGGCAATTTCAACCGCTTTGGCGTAGCCCTTGGCTTCAATCAACTCGTGAATGGCCTCCAGATAGTCCTGCTCGGCTTCGCTGGCACGACGCCCGGATCTGGCTTTCTCTTTGTTCCTGATCATGGAGTCAACCGACCTCTCTTAGTATATCATTTTGAAAATTTGTAGCGGCGGTCTATGGCCGTCGCTCTTCTAAATTCGGCGCTCACAGAGCGCCGCTACAGCAAACTGACACACCACCTCCTTATCCTTTCAGCCGAGTCATTGAAAGCAAAAAATAAAGGCGGCCACAAATGTTAGTCATGGTTAATATTGTTATTCTTTGCTATTGACAGCCTCAATGTCTTGTGGAATTTTTGATTCCATGAAATTCAAGTTGATTCCAAGAATTTTTGTCGCCTTTCTCATATCGGCCATCGGTGTTTTGCCAGTCTTGTCATACGGCGCTGAATTGTCTTCGCCGGAAGGCGGTAAAAAAATACGGGTGACCACCACGGTTTCGATGGTCACGGATCTGGTGAAGAGCGTGGGGGGCGACCGGGTGCATGTTGAAGGCCTGATGGGAGCGGGGGTGGATCCGCATCTTTACAAGGCCACGGCCTCGGACGTGACCCGGCTTCAGCAGGCCAATTTGATCTTCTACAGCGGCCTGGTGCTGGAGGGAAAGATGCAGGACATTTTCGCCAAGATGGCGCGGACCCAGAAATATGTTTATCCCGTTACCGAATCCATTCCGGAGAAGCTTCTGCTGGAGCCGAAGGAGTTCGCAGGACATTACGATCCCCATGTCTGGTTCGAGGTTCCCTTGTGGGAGATGTGCGTGGAGACGGTGGTAAAAGGGTTGAGCGAATTCGATCCCAAAGGAAGGGATTATTATGAAAAGCGCGGCGCAGAAACGCAGTCCCGGATGAAGGAATTGCACAAGTGGGCGCTTCAAAAGACGGCCGAACTGCCAAAGGAAAAGCGCATCCTGGTGACCAGTCATGACGCCTACAATTATTTCGGGCGCGCCTACGGTTTTCAGGTGGTGGGTTTGCAGGGCATCTCGACGGTAACGGAAGCAGGATTGGCGGATATGGCCAAGATGGTTGATCTCATCAAGCAAAAAAAGATCAAGGCCATCTTTGTGGAATCCAGCGTTCCTCACAACACCATCGAGCGCATCAGCAAAGACAGTGGGGCCAAAATCGGCGGAGAACTTTTCTCTGATGCCATGGGAACCCCTGGTGAGATGGAAAAGGGTTATGATCTGGGCACCTACGAAGGCATGATCAAACACAACATCAACACCATCGTGGATGCGCTGAAATGAAAAGAGGACAGCAGATAGAGGATAGAATTTCAACCGGGAGAGTTCCCGACATCCTCGTGAAGCCTGGAGCAAAAATCAGTATGGCAAGCGAAAACATGAGTGCCGGTAAATCACGAACTCCGGCTCCATCCTCTATCCTCCATCCTCTATCTTCTTCAACACCTCCCCCATTGGAGATTCACGATTTGACGGTTGCCTATCATAAAAAACCCGTCTTGTGGGGAGTTGATCTGGTTGTTCCCTGCGGCAAACTGATCGGGATCGTCGGTCCCAATGGGGCCGGGAAATCCACGCTGATCAAGGCGATCATGGGATTGCTGCCAGCCAGCAGTGGATGGGTGAAAGTTTTTGGTGAATCTTATCAGAAGAACGTGACCCGTGTGGGATACGTTCCCCAGCGGGAATCCGTGGATTGGGATTTTCCGGTGAACGTCATGGATGTCGTGCTGATGGGGCGTTATGGACATCTGGGATGGATTCGGCGTCCCGGCAAAAGGGATCGCGAGATCGCCCACGAATGTCTGGAGAAGGTCAAGATGCTGCCGTTTGCCAACCGGCAGATTGCCAATCTTTCGGGCGGCCAGCAGCAACGCGTCTTTCTGGCGCGGGCGCTGGCCCAGGAAAGTGATCTTTACCTGATGGACGAACCTTTTTCGGGCGTGGACGCGGCCACGGAAACGGCAATCATCACGCTTCTGCACGAACTCAAGGCGCGCGGAAAAACGCTGCTGGTGGTGCATCATGATCTGCCCACCGCCAAGAGTTATTTTGACATGCTGCTGCTGCTCAACATGCGTGTGGTGGCCTTCGGCCCGACGGAGAAGGTGTTCACCTATGAGCTGCTTCAAAAGACCTATGGTGGACGATTGACCATCCTGTCCGAGGTGGCGCATGCGGTGGGAGAGAAGGGGTGAGGAACGGAGAATTTAGAATGAAGAATGAAGAATTAAGAATGGCCGCAATCCGGCGATTCCTATTTTATTTGCCATGTTTGATTTTTCTTCTCTTGGTGGAACCGGTCCATGCAGCCAAGATCAGTGAGATTTCGGAAACTCACGTGGGGGAACAGGCACTGCGTTTTTTTACCTTCCAGGATGCGGCCCTGCGTTATGCCCTGATTGGTTCGGTTTTACTGGGGATTACCTGCGGTTTGCTGGGAAGTTTTATTGTCGTGCGCAGGATGGCCCTCATGGGCGACGCGCTTTCCCATGCGGTTCTGCCGGGGGTTGCTCTGGGATTCCTCTGGAACATGAACAAGGATCCGGTTGCGATTTTTGTCGGCGCCACGCTGGTCGGGCTTCTGGGCAGCGCTACGGTGGGCTTGATCACGAACACCACACGACTAAAGGAGGACAGCGCTATCGGCATGGTGCTTGCCGCATTTTTTGCGGTGGGCATTTGCATGGTCACCATGATCCAGCATCTTCCCAAGGGAAACAAAAGCGGGGTGGATAAATTTTTATTCGGCCAGGCCGCCGCCATCAGCGAGGGGGATGTGCGGCTCATGGCCATCGTCACCGTCCTGACGATTTTGCTCATCGTTGTTTTTTACAAGGAGTTTCTTGTCACAAGTTTCGACGCCGGTTTTGCGAAGGCGGCCGGGTTTCCCACACGACTGATTCATCATGGCATGATGCTTCTCCTGGCATTTGCCGTGGTCATTTCGCTGCAGGCGGTGGGCGTGGTGCTGGTTTCCGCCATGCTGATCACGCCTGCCGCCGCTGCCTACCTGCTGACCGACCGCATGAACCGCATGCTCTGGCTTTCGGCCTTCTTTGGAATGGCAGCCGGAGTGCTGGGCTCTTTTCTTTCGTTTCTCAGCAATAACCTGCCCACCGGCCCATTCATGGTTCTGGCTTGCAGCACCATATTCGGGCTGGCTTTTTTGTTTGCGCCGCGGCACGGCGTTGTTGCTCGCTGGCTGCGCCAGCGTTCGCGATCGGCGAGAATTCAGCGCGAGAACACGCTCAAATCGCTTTACCATGTTCTCGAGTCCCGCGATTTTCACGGCGAAAGCGTTTCCACTCATGAACTGGCGGAGCAAAGGCGTGAGACTGTGGAGGATGCCCGCCAGCAGGCGCTTCAGCTCCAACACCATGAATTGGTGACCCTGCACGATGAGGGTGATGCGATTCTTTTCACCCCCGATGGCTGGCAACGGGCCTGCGCGATGGTCCGCAACCACCGCCTCTGGGAGCTTTATCTGACCAATGCGGCCCATTTTGCCGCCGATCATGTCCATGAAGACGCCGAGAAAATCGAGCACGTACTGGGCGAAGAGGTGGTCCTGCAACTGGAGAAACGTCTTCAGTATGCCAACAAGGATCCTCATGGGCGTCCCATCCCCAGTCTTCATGACGTGCGCCAAGGCGCTCGCGCTGAATCGGGTCCCGTCGAACTGGTGGGTTACGGAAGGGAAGATTGATCATGACCGATTTCATTCCAGCTTTTGATTTTCAACGGATTTTTATGCTTCCCTGGACGCAGAGCGCCTTCAGTTTTGGCTGGATCGTTGTGATGGGTTTTTTGGTCACCACCGCCTGCAGCTTGGTGGGCAATTATCTCATCCTGCGGCGAATGGCCCTGGTGGGCGACGCCATCAGCCATAGCGTGCTACCGGGTCTTGCGGTTGCCTTTCTTCTTTCCCAAAGCCGGAGTTCCCTTGTCATGTTCATCGGGGCGCTTTGCGCCGGTGTGTTGACCACTGTGATCATTGAAATGATCCATAAAAAGACACGTGTAAAGCAGGATTCCGCCATCGGCATCGCCTTTTCCACGCTTTTTGCGATCGGCGTGATTCTGATCAGCCTGTTTGCGGACAAGGTGGATCTCGACCAGGACTGTGTCTTGTATGGCGAAATCGCTTTTGTCCACTTGGAGCCGTTTGCCACGGTGGGTGGAATCATCATGGGACCTCCATCAGTGGTGCGGATGGCGTGCATCACGCTTTTGACCATCCTGGTCATTGCGCTCTTTTACAAGGAACTGCTGGTCAGCTCCTTTGATTCCGGTCTGGCTGCATCCATGGGAATTCGCGCCCCCGTTGTTCATTACGGGCTGATGGCTTGGCTTTCCGTGGTGGTGGTCAGTGCCTTTGAATCCGCCGGGGCCATCTTGGTGATCGCCATGCTCATCATTCCCGGTGCAACAGCCTCTCTTCTTTCAACCCGCCTGCCAACGATCCTGTTTCTTTCCGTCATCCATGCCGCGTTAAGCTCCATTCTCGGCGTTCACCTCGCCATCTGGCTCGATTGTTCGATGGCCGGGGCGATGGTCGTCATGGCCGCCGCTCTTTTTTGTCTGGCCTGGGTTTTCAGTCCGACTCAAGGCCTGCTGCAGCGTCTGATGCGCTCGCGCGACGATTTCACTCAACTCAATGAAATTCAAACGTTAAAACCTCATGAACCTCAATTTGAATCGCTTCCAACTGCCTGACCTGTTTTATAACATCCGATCCGTCACCACTCTCACGGTCATCGCGGTTTTTCTGAATCTCGAACCCGTTGCGCAGGCGGACGACGCGGGCAACATCTCCAATCGAATGAAGGAGGAACAGGCGGCAGACACAGCCCATCACAATGAGCAATACCACTTGTTCAATCCCACAGCAAAGGATCGCATGCGGGAAATGAGCACCGACCGTCCGGATAAAACCGAAAGCGCCTATACGGTGGATGCCGGGCATTATCAAATAGAAATGGATATTTTGAGTTACTCATTTGATCACAATAATCCTGAAAAAACCGATACACGCGTGACAAGTTGGACTGTGACCGCGATGAACCTGAAAGCCGGTCTCCTCAACAACATTGATCTTCAACTCGTAATCCCACCCTGCAATTGGGAGCGGACAAAAACTCGTACAGATGAGAATTCAGATGGTGTCGAGGAGATTGCCACTGAGGAAAAAGATGGATTGGGGGATGTCGTTACCCGTTTAAAGATCAACTTGTGGGGAAATGATGAAGGCAAAACCGCTTTTGCCATCATGCCTTATGTGAAGTTCCCCACGAACCAAGAGCAACTAGGAAACGACGCCGTCGAAGGCGGAATCATCCTCCCTCTGGCAGTGGAGCTGCCGCACGGCTGGGGAATGGGCGTGATGACGCAATTCGATTTTAATCGAAACTCATTGTACAACGGCCATCATGTCGAATACGTCAACAGCATCACATTTGGCCATGATATCATCGGAAACCTCGCAGGTTACGTGGAATTTTTCAGCAGCGTCAGCGCTGAACCTGGAGTGCCAGGATGGGTTGGAACATTTGATTGCGGCCTAACCTACGCTTTGAGTGAAAACATTCAGTTGGATGTTGGCGCCAATCTTGGTGTCACTCGCGCCGCAGATGACTTGAATCCGTTCATCGGTATAAGCGTGCGCTATTAAGCTTATAGGGTCACCGATCATCTGATCAGATGGTTGGGCGTGAGTTTTGTTTTTGCAGCCGCTTCGATTTTCCGATTCTTTTCTTTGCAACCGATTCGTTATGATCAGACCTTCCATACCAATGAGTGTGATTTCAGAGCGAGTTTTTACAAGAACTTTGATGCACGTGCTTATGTAAGATTGTATACCATGATTTCCAGACCCTTCATGCCCAACCCACCCATCTGAGGTAGTCCGGCACTGCAGCCAACGGCCACCAGCGACTACGCCGCAGGCGGTCGTAGCTGAACTCGTTGGAATTGGCTTCTCCCAGCGATTTTAACCGGGGACGCTGTGGATTACGGCGTTTTGCTCTACCTTTCCATCGAGCACGATTTTGTGACAAAAAAGTGATTGACCTTTTTGGTGTAAAATCCGATCGCGGTGTCATAGACTGCGATCATGAAAGCCCACTGGATCACCCGACGACAGGCCATCAAAACCGCGCTACTCACCACAGCCACCGTTGCAGTAGCGAGCCAATTTCCGGAGATGAATGTCCCGCAGGCTGCGCCGGCGGACGGGAAATCCGGTGAGGCCCGGACCGGTCCCTTTACTCTTCCGACGCTTCCTTACGCTTACGATGCCCTAGAGCCGCATGTTGATACCCAGACGATGCAGATTCATCACGATAAACATCATGCCGCCTACGTTCAACATCTGAACAAGGCGGTGGCCGATTATCCCGATCTTGCAAAGAAATCCGTGGAGGATTTGATGCGCAACGTGGACTCAATACCGGAAACCATCCACACCGCCGTTCGTAACCACGGAGGTGGACATGCCAATCATTCGCTGTTCTGGCAAATGATGTCCAAAAGTGGAGGCGGACAACCTAAAAGTGAGTTGGCCATGGCAATTGACAAAGCCTTCGGCAGTTACTCAAAGTTTCAGGAGACATTCACCAAGACCGCTACAACGGTCTTTGGCAGTGGCTGGGCCTGGTTGAGCCTCACCTCTAAAAAGGAATTACTGATCGAATCCACGTCCAATCAGGATAGTCCCATCATGAAAGGCAACACCCCGCTTCTGGGAATTGACGTCTGGGAACATGCCTATTATCTGAAACATCAAAATCGTCGAGCCGATTACATCGCCACTTTCTATAATATCATCAACTGGGATTTTGTGAGTGAGCGTTATCGCACTCAACACCATCGTCTTGTTTAAGCCGTTGTATCGACCATGCTTCCTGAATCTTCAGTTCCTGGCCCTGAATCCTCGACTCCTGGTACCGAAGATGGCGGCAGTGGCATTGGGTTGGGACGGCCGAAACCACGAACTTCGTCGTTATGTAAGAGCTCAGAGATATTTTGGGACGCAGCCTTTACAGCTTTTCGGATCAACTGACGTTCTTCCTGGCTGATTCTGCCGTCGGATCGGTATTCTTTTATCGTTTCTTTTAGCTCGTTGCGCTCTTCTCGGATCTGCCGGACTTCGTCTTGGGTCAACTGACCTGCTCGAACTCCCTCTCCGATTCGATGATGTTGAGCTTGTAATCTGTTGTGAAGACCCACAGGAGCGAGAAACTGCTGTGGGGACGAATGTTGCTGATTGGATGTGTCATGGTCTGTAGTTTTCTTAAGGTTTTAGTTTGCCCTTGTAGGACATCACAGTTCTTAAGCATGGAAGATGCCAACATCTTTACCTTCTCCAACGTTCTTACCCAACTTGGAGTCAACCATACGCAGGCCTTTGGGTTCCAACCGCTCGAACAAATCTACCTACTCACCGGCAAAATCTGCCGTCTACATTGCTAACCAGTTGGAAAATTTAGATGCACGGAGCCACGAAGCGCCATTATCCACATCTTCCAACACCTCCAACATTTGGCACTTTAATCCCAGGGATTTGATACGATCCATGGTTTGGTTAAGCACCAGCTCGGTGCTCCAATTAATATTGCTGAATAATTTGGGCAAGGACCTTTGCAATCCGATGAGGTAATAACCGCCGTCGCTTGCAGGTCCCAGGACAACCTCTGCCTTCTCAAGAATCCTTCCGGTCTCTTTCAAGAGACTCGTGGTCACATAAGGACAATCTCCACCAAGAAAGATCACAGAAGTGGCGCCCTGCTCAAAGGCATGGTTCGTGGCATGAATGAGACGCTTTCCCAGATTTCCACCACACTGAGAAACGTAATCGCGTCTTTTTCCAAGCCACACCTTCATCTCGCTCGCGGCGCTTGCCGGCGTGAAATGGATTTGGACCGGCCACCTTCCTGGCAGTTGCCGTAATTGATGCTCGACCAATTGACGATAGATTTTGACTGCTTTTCCCTTTCCCAACTTCTCTGCCAGTCGTGTTTTGACATATCCCGGCCGTGGTGCCTTCAACATCAAACATACCGTTGGTGTTGTCTTCATTTGGAGAACATGGTTTGTTAATGCAAAGGATCATCAGGAGGTCAACCATGACAAACAAGCCCCAACTCCGTGTCGAAGAAACCGTCAAACAACGATACTCGGCAGCTGCTCAAAAAAAACAACAGGCGCTGTGCTGTCCTGTTGAATACGACCAAAAACATCTTGAAATCATCCCCGCCGAGATCATCGAAAGGGATTACGGATGCGGCGATCCATCACAATATCTCAAACCGGGGGATGTCGTACTCGATCTGGGAAGCGGCGCCGGCAAGATTTGTTATATCGCCGCCCAGGTGGTTGGAGCGCAAGGACGCGTGATTGGTGTGGATATGAACGATGACATGCTGGCGCTGGCCCGCAAATATCAAAAACCAATCGCCGACCGACTGGGTTATTCCAATGTGGAGTTTCGAAAGGGACGGATTCAGGACCTGGCCCTGAACCTCGAAAAACTTGACGAAAAACTGGCTGTAGAACCCATCATGTCTTCTTCCGCCTACCTGGAGGTCGAGGCGCTGGCTGATCAACTCCGTCAAACAGAACCGCTGATTCCATCGGATTCAATCGACGTCGTCATTTCCAGCTGTGTCCTGAACCTTGTGGACCCACGTTTTAAAGCACAATTGTTTGGGGAAATCTTTCGTGTGCTACAAAAAGGCGGCCGCTCTGTGGTAGCGGATATTGTGAGCGACGAAGATGTGCCAGTCGAATTGCAAAGCGATCCGGAACTCTGGAGCGGCTGCATCTAGGGCGCCTTCCGCGAAGACCTTTTTCTAGAGGCCTTCGAAAATGCAGGCTTCCATGGAATTCAGATCCTCAAGCGGGATGAAAAACCCTGGCGAACGGTGAGAGGCATTGAGTTTCGCAGCCTGACGGTGGAGGCATACAAAGGCAAACAGGGACCGTGCTTCGAGCGCAATCAGACTGTCATCTACCGTGGACCATTCAAGGAAGTAATGGACGATGACAATCATCGGATCAGAAGAGGTGAGCGTTATGCTGTCTGCGATAAAACCTGGAATCTCTACCGGAAGGCGCCCTATCGCGGATTTTTCGAATTTGTTGAGCCCCCGGTGGAAATTCCACCGGAACAGGCCAGGCCTTTCGATTGCTCGTGAGACAGCTTGCGTCATCCCCGGACAACCAAGGGACTCGATTACCAGGTCGGGATGGAGGAGGTTGTTGCTAAATGAATCTTTTTGACAAAAAACTTGTTGAACACAACCTGACTTTGACGCGTGGCAGGATTGAGGTCCTGCAGATCAATGTCGGGAAATTGTGCAATCAGATCTGCGTTCACTGTCATGTGGATGCAGGACCCAAGCGCAAAGAGATCATGTCTCGACAGACAATGGACCGGATTCTCGACTGGCTGGCGCAAACGGAGATCCCAACCGTGGACATCACAGGCGGGGCCCCCGAGATCATCCCCGATTTCCGTTATCTCGTGGAGGCCATCACGGCGCTTGCTTTTTGTCGTCATATCATCGATCGGTGCAATCTTACTGTATTCTTCGAACCCGGGCAGGAGGATCTGGCCGAGTTCATGACCCGTCACAAAATGGAAATCATTGCGTCTCTCCCCTGTTACTCTCCTGAAAAGGTGGACACCCAGCGGGGCGACGGAGTTTTTGGCAAGAGTCTCCGTGCCCTTCAAATCCTGAACCGACTTGGCTATGGCAGCGACCCAAAATTACCATTGCATCTTATGTACAATCCTGTTGGCCCATTTCTGCCACCCCCGCAGGAAGAATTGGAAGCGGACTACAAAATGGAATTAAAAAAACAGTTCGACATCGTTTTCAACCGGCTCTATACGATCACCAACATGCCCATCGCGCGATTTGCCTCATTCCTGCAACACCAAAATCTCTACGAACATTACATGGATTTGCTGACAAAATCCTTTAATCCGCATGCCGTCAGCGGGCTGATGTGCCGAAACACCCTGAGCATTGGCTGGCGGGGCGAGGTGTATGACTGCGATTTCAACCAAATGCTGGATATGCAATGGCAGAATGGAAAGCCGCTCTATCTCTGGGATATCGATCCCACCGAATTGAAGGATCGCCCTGTTCTGACAGGCGAACACTGCCTGGGTTGCACCGCAGGAGCCGGCTCTTCCTGTTCAGGCGCGCTTGTATCCTGATTTCTTGCAAAACCCATTTTGCTTTTCCCGGTCTTATGCTTTATCCTTCCGAAATCAAATCACTTCCATCAACCATCTGTCTGGCGGTATTGCTGCAGTGGTCGTCTCTTCTTCAGGCCGTAGAAACCGCCAGCGGCCCGACCGAAACAAAACACGCTCCTATTGAAAGAGCCATCTCGCGTGTCTATCCGGCACTCGTTCAGATCCAGGTCGTGGCGCTCGATCACCAGAGAGGCCGGGAACAGAAATATGAAGCTGTTGGCAGTGGTGTCATCATTTCACCGGAAGGTTATGTGGTCACGAATCACCACGTTGCCAGCAAGTCCACAGCAATCCGTTGCGTTCTCTCCAACAAGGAGGAGCTTCATGCAAAACTTGTCGGGACCGACGCCCTCTCGGATATTGCTGTTCTCAAACTGGACCTGACATCGCGTCCAAAAAATTCACCGCCACTGCCCACAGCGCAGTTTGGCAGTTCCGCAAATTTGAACGTCGGCGACACCGTGCTTGCCATGGGGTGCCCACGCGCGCTTTCGCAATCGGTTACACAAGGAATCGTCGCCAATAAGGACATGATCCTTCCAAAATCCATGAGATCCGGTTTTCTACTCGACAGAGAGGACGTCGGATCTCTCGTCAAGTGGATCGGGCACGATGCACAAATCCAACCCGGTAACTCAGGCGGTCCGCTTGTGAATCTGGATGGCGAAATTGTCGGCATCAATGAAATCGGTGTGGGCAGCATGTCCGGTGCAATTCCCAGTGATCTGGCAAAGGGAATCGTGCAAGAGCTCATGGCTCATGAAAAAGTCAAGCGCTCGTGGATCGGCGCCAACTTCCAGCCCCTTCTGAAAACGGATCTCCCGTCCGATGGCAAAGCAACAGCCGGCATTTTAGTGGCGGGCATCATTTCCGGTACTCCGGCGGAAACCGCCGGGCTCCATCAGGGAGATATCGTTATGGAAGTTGACGGAGTCTCGGTGAAAGCCCAGTTTCGCGAGGAACTTCCGGTTTTCAACATGCTTCTCTTTTCGAAACCGACCGGAAAGCCCGTCCAACTCAAAGTCCATCGAAAGGGAAAGGTGATGACTATTTCCGTGCAAGCAGAAATTCGTGATAACGCTGAGGGCAAGGAAGTGGAAGCCAAGGAATGGGGACTGGTGGTTGAAGAACTCACAACCATGAGCGCGAAGGAGCTTTACCGTCCTGATAAGAAGGGAGTCCTGGTCAGCAGCGTACGACCCGGCGGTCCGGCTGACAAAGCGGCCCCCGCCATCGCAGATGATGATATCATCGTTGAAATCGCCGGAAAACCTGTCGAAAGCAAGAAGAACTTTTTCGAGATCACCAGTCAGATCACCGAAAAGAAAACAGAGCCTGTTCCGACCATCGTCACCTTCGAACGCGAATCCGAGCGTCTGCTCACCCTGGTTGATGTTGGCATCCGAACCCCCCGGGATCCGACAGAAGAGGCGCGGAAGGCATGGCTCCCGGTCACAGTACAAGTCCTGTCACAAAAGCTTGCAAAGGCACTGGGACTGCAGGGAAAAAAGGGAGTGCGCATCTCACAGGTCTATCCGGAAAGCAGCGCCGTCGAAGCAGGCTTCCGGGTTGGAGATATCCTGACACATATCGATACTCAACCCATCGATGCATCTGAGGATAAGGACCCCGATGTTTTTGAGGCGATGATTCGGAACTATAAAACAGGCAGCAAGGCTGAATTCGATGTCATCCGCGATGGCAAGCCGATGAAGATAACCGCCCTCTTGGTTGAGCAGCCAAAGCCCGAAAAACAACTGAAGATCTATGAAGACGTAAAACTGGAGTTCAAAGCGCGGGATATTTCCTACTTTGACCGTATCCGGCACCACTTGGAGAAAAATACCATCGGCGCTCTCGTAACCCAGGTCGAAAGAGGTGGATGGGCGGATGTTGGCGACCTGAGAGTGGGTGACTTCATCCAGGAGGTCAACGGTCAGAAAATTGACGACGTCAAAACTCTGGAGACCTTTCTTAAAGCGCTCCACGATAAACAATCCAAATACATCGTCCTGTTCATCAGGCGGGGAATTCACACTCTTTTTCTGGAGTTGGAACCCATTCCAGCAGAAAAAGGTTGAGCCGTACGCAAACCAGCAGGATAAAAAATATGAAAATAAATAAAATGCTCGTCTTTCGGGTTCTTCCATTTGTGGGTGCGGGACTCCTTCTCCTTTGGTCAAACATCTGCCTTGCCGCGGGCGATCTGAAAAGCGCGGTGCAAACCACCCTGCAGAAGTCGCAGAAAGCCATCGTCCCCATCAAGCTTGTGATCAAAATAAAGATGTCGAAGGAAGACCAGGAACATAAGACCGAGATCACCGGTACAGTGATCGATCCCAGCGGCCTTACGGTCGTATCAGCAGCGGCCATCGACCCGGCCGGCACCATCAAGTCACTTCTCGGATCGATGCTCAAAGGACGGGGATCAAGCCAATTTCAGTTCGATTCCGATGTCACGGAAACAACCATCATTCTTGATGATGGCACAGAGGTCGAAGCCGACGTCGTGCTGAAAGATCCCGATCTGGATCTGGCATTCATTCGTCCGCGTAATACATCCAGAACCTTTGACGCCATCACACTGAAACCACGCGGCACTCCACCACAAATACTTGAGGATGTCTTTGCCATCAGCCGCCTTGGAACCAGTGAAAATCGGGCTCCTGCAATCTCAGTTGGAATCATACGAGCGGTTGTGAAAGGTCCGCGAACATTTTATATCTGTGACGATGAAATTTCGAACGGGAGCCTTGGTTGCATTGCCTTTGCGACGGATGGAACTCCCATTGGTATTTTCGTAACCAAAAAAAGCCAGGGTGCGCCTGGCCAGGGCGGTTTGGCAGGTCTTTCACGGAGTCTGTCAGGAGGCGGTGCTGGCGGCACACCCATGATTCCCATTGTAATTCTGCGGCCGGTGGAGGATATCCTCGAAGTTGCAGTTCAGGCCAAACAGGCAAAATTACCGGAGAAAAAAGTGGAGCCACCTGCATCGGGCGGAACTACAAACGCGCCGGCCGGCCCCCTTCCGGGCACCGCAACACCTCCATCTCCTGCATCACCAGCCAACAAGCCCCCTGCCCCACCGGCAAAACCTTAAAACGTGTCCGGAAACTCGACTTTGGGTTCTCCCCTCCTTGCCAAGGAGGGGTTGGGGGAGGTCAAAAGTGAGGCCAAGAATTTTAAGCCGCGGATGAAACACGGACAAGCCAGCGTTTGCCACAGCGAACGCTGGTAGTGGGACCTTTTTCAGAGTGAATCATGAAACTGGCATCAACTCCTTCAACACCAGGGCTTTTTGTTTTGAAGGGTATTTGATGGGTGGGATCAGAGAGGGTTGCTTTTTTTATCGGTTCCGACATTAACCCGTCCCTATTTTTGTCTACGGAAGGGATCGCGCAGCTAAAAAACCGGCTCAAACCGATCTTCAACAGTGTGACTTTGTAAGTTCCTTGAAATGAGTAAGTTATGAAGACGCAAAAACCCTTCTGGCACTACAAATCTCTGGGGAGACGGTGGTAGTCTTGTCAGTTCATGAGTGAGCAG
>Ga0247727_10010827_pt1 | contig 16071 bp, 16 predicted proteins | sample WisWelCaveWW1625_FD_202498 | JGI IMG/M metagenome (GOLD analysis project Ga0247727, IMG submission 202498) | Biofilm microbial communities from Wishing Well Cave, Virginia, United States - WW16-25 | ecosystem: Environmental > Aquatic > Deep subsurface > Groundwater > Cave microbial mat | place... | reverse complement strand
CGTTAAACGTGAATCGTGAAACGTTAAACGCAGGATTAAGTTCTTGCGAGTAACTAATAACGGTTAACGAGTAACGTCTTCCAGATGGGAAGGTGCGGGAGAGTCGGTGAAACCCCAGAAGCCAGAAAACCTGCCCGACTGATGACCGACTTTCCCTCGTGGGCTGGGGAAAGCGTGAGGGTGACGAGCGGGACAATCCTCAGGGTCTCATAGGCCTTGGGGATTTTTTGTTTTGGAAGCAGGTAGCAAACAGCGGGTCGCGGGCAGCGAACAGATCCTGATCCGAGGCTGTTGGCTATTCGCTATTGGTTGCCTGCTGATGGCGGGGACAGTCCAGGCCGGAGAGACTGAGCAGATGGCGGCGAAACGGCGACAGCAGGGCATCCTGACCGGCATGCCGTTCATGGCCAACCTCGCGCCGCGCACGTTCGTGGACGACCTGGGCCGCAAGATCTATCTTGCCAAGACTCCTGTGCGGATTGTATCCCTCGCACCCAGTGTAACCGAGATGCTGTTTGCGATCGGGGCCGGCGAGCAGGTCGTTGGCGTCACGCAGTTTTGTGATTACCCTCTCGAGGCGCAGACCAGACCAAAAGTCGGCTATACCCATCCCAATCTCGAGTCAATCATCGCATTGCAGCCCGATCTTGTGGTGGCCAGCCGGGAATTCATCAGGGCCGATGTGCTGGGAAAATTCGAACAACTCAAAGTCCCCGTGTTCATTCTGGAGGCCAGAACCATTGAGGATGTGCTCTCTCACATCCAGACTCTTGGACGCATGCTCGATCGTGGTGTGGCAGCCAACCAGGTTGCCGTGGACATGCGCCGCCGGATCGACGAGATTCGGGTGCGATTGAACGGCGTGTCTCCTCTTCGATCCCTGTACGTGATCAACAGTCAGCCGCTGATCACGGTCGGCCCCGGAAGTTTTATCCATCAATTGATCGAGCTTGCTGGAGGGATTAATATTGCGGCTGGCGCCACCGCTCCCTATCCGCGTCTCAATATGGAAGCGGTCATCAAAGAAGATCCCGAGGTCATCGTGTTTCCAAGTGGAAATGCCGAAGGCATTCCGGAAAGCGACCAGCAGTTGTGGCGGCGCTGGAATATGCTGTCGGCCGTCAGGCAGGAGCGAATGTATACGATCTCATCCAATTTGCTGAATCGTCCCGGCCCGCGTATCGTTCAGGGAGTGGAACAACTGGCTAAGATTCTCCACCCTGAAGTATTCAAAGCGGACGGCGGATCCCGATGAGCCGATCGGGGGTTTCTCCCGCCGATTTGGATTCGTGCAGCCCGGCTGCGCCCGTGAATGCCTCCTGGCAGGCGGCGGTGCTGACGTCCGGGCGCTGGCTCGTGATAATCCTGGGTCTCGGTTGTGCCAGCCTGCTGGTGCTGATCGTGAGTTTGCGGTTTGGGGCGGAGACGGTCGGTTTCTCCGAGATCCTGCGTATCCTGCTTCTTGCGCTTCAGAATGAACGAGCCGGCCTGGAGTCGGCCGGCGCCGTCGGCGTTATCATGCTGCAGGTGCGATTGCCGAGAGTCATTCTGGCTTTTCTGGTGGGAGGATGTTTAGCGACCATCGGAGCGGGGCTTCAGGCCCTGCTCCGGAATCCGCTGGCGGATCCCTACGTGCTCGGCATCTCCAGCGGGGCGGCCTTCGGCGCAGCGCTGGCCATGTTGCTGGGGATCGGCACGAGCCTGTTCGCCGTGTCTGCGCTTCCGTTGTGCGCGTTTCTGGGAGGGCTGCTGTCCATTCTCGTCGTCTATCGGATCACGATCTCGTACGGATACCTGCCCGTGCACACGTTGCTCTTGACCGGCGTGATTCTGAACGCCATCTTTTCAGCGCTCATCATGTTCATAACGTCCATGATGGACCCGAATCGATCGTTTGGAATGATGACATGGCTGATGGGTACCTTGACCGCGCCGGATTACCCCACGCTCGGCGTGCTGGCGGTGTACTTCGTCCTGGGCATGCTGGTGCTGTTCAGCCAGGCGCGATCGCTCAACCTGCTGACCCTGGGAGAGGAAGCAGCCCGGGCTCTCGGCGTCGAAGTCGAGACAGTGAAGAGGACTGTTTTTTTTGCGGCGGCCCTGATGGTCGGCGCGATCGTGTCGGTGAGCGGCATGATCGGGTTTATCGGGATGGTCGTTCCGCATGCAGTGCGCATGGTTCACGGCCCCGATCACCGGCTGCTCTTGCCGGCTTCTGCGCTCGCCGGCGGCAGCTTTCTTGTGGCGGCCGATACAGTGGCCAGGACGCTTCTGGCTCCGGCGGAGATTCCCGTCGGTGTCGTGACAGCGCTCGCCGGAGGACCGTTTTTTATTTATCTGCTGGTGGCGCGAAAGGGACGATTGGCTGTATGAGGCGGGAGTTGGGGTATGACGGCGGCCTATCAGATCAACCATCTTAAATTCCGGTACGGGAACGAACGGCGTGGGGCGGTGTCCCCATGGGTCCTGAACGGACTGACATTCGAGGTCCAGGCCGGAGAGATTCTCGGAATCATCGGCCCCAATGGATCGGGCAAGACCTCGCTGCTGAAATTACTGGCTCAGGTGCTGCGCCCTAGGGAAGGGACGATTCGTTTGTTTGGATGCGAGATGAGCGCGATGCCGCAGGATGTGATCGCCCTGTCCGTGGCGCTGGTTCCGCAGGACACGCAAGTGGTCTTTCCGTTTTCCATCACTGAAGTGGTTCTGATGGGACGATTTCCCCATCACCAGCAGGCAGGCCTGTTGGGCGGTTTTGGCTGGGATGGACCGGAGGATTTGCGTCTGGCCGAGCAGGCGATGCGGGAGACCGATGTGCTGCACTTGGCCGCCCGGCCGATCGGGGATATCTCGGGCGGCGAGCGACAGCGGGCGATCATCGCCCGTGCCCTGGCGCAGGAGCCAAAAATTCTGCTGCTGGACGAGCCGACGGCGTTTCTCGACCTGCATCATCAGTTGGAGATCGGCGTTCTTCTACGGCGCCTCAACGACGAGCGCCGTCTGACGGTCGTGCTGTCCTCGCACGATCTCAATCTGGCCAGCCAATGCTGTGACCGGCTCCTGCTGCTGGATGAGGGGACGGTCGTCAGGATGGGACGACCCGAGGAGGTCATTCGGCCGGAAGTGATCGAGCCGGTCTATCATTGCCGGGTGCTGGTGGATCGCCATCCGGAGTCGGGCATGCCGCGCGTGACATTGCCGGGCAGGAAGCCCGCAACGAGCCGTCAGTAAGCCGCCATCAGTTTGGGATCACAGGCCGACGGGTGAGCGCCGATTGCGCGTCACAATGTTCGTGGAGAGAAGGTGCCTGCTCTCCATGCGTTTCGAAGAGGCACGATTATCAACTGTTCCGAGGAGGGATTTTCGGGAATAGGCCGACAGCGACGGGGAAGATGGTGCGAAGCCATCGCGGTGCCGCCACTGTAAGCGGGGAGTGACTCTGCATCCGAGCCACTGTCTGTTAAGACGTTAAACGTGAATCGTGAAACGTTAAACGCAAGATAAGTTTTTGCGAATAACGAATAACGGTTAACGAGTAACGTCCCGGATGGGAAGGCGCAGAGCCGCAGCGATCCGCAAGCCAGGAGACCCAACTGTCGGCGATTCTGTTTCACCCTTCGAGCATAAGGGAGGTACGGTCCATGGGAGAATGGGGTGTTCGTTGCAGAGGAGCGTTCTGGATTGGAATGCTGCTGGTGTGCGTGGCCCGGCCGGGACTCGGTCACACGCAAGAACGGCCGGATGGCGCGGAGAAGGAAGCGGAGGTCACGGTGAGGGACGTCGTGATCAGCGCAACCAAAACGCCGATTCCGCTGAGCCAGGTCACCAGCGCCGTGGAAATCATCACCGAGGCGGATATTCAGAAACAGAAATTCAAAACGGTTGTGGAAGCGTTGCGCCTCAGCCAGGGACTGACGGTGTTCTCAAGTGGTGGGCCGGGCACGGAAGCCACCGTCCGTATACGAGGGGGAACCAACACCCAGACACTGGTTCTCATTGATGGCGCAATCGTCAACAGCGCCACGCAAGGACACTATAATTTTGCCAATCTCACCACCGATAATATCGAGCGCATCGAAATTCTTCGGGGCGCGCAGAGCATGCTGTGGGGCTCTGATGCCATGGGGGGTGTGATCAACATCATTACGAAGCGGGGGAGCGGAACCCCGCAGGCGAGTGCCTTCTTCGAGTATGGAGCGTACTCGTCCATCCGGGAGGGCGGGCAGGTGTCGGGCCAGAAAGGGCCAGTGGATTTTTCGTTTGCGCTGTCTCGATGGGACTTCACCGGGTTTTCGGCCGCGGATTACCGGTTGGGCGCGGCGGAACGGGACGCGTTCAGGAACTGGCAGGGGTCTTCAAGGATCGGCGTCGCGCTGCCGCGCGACGGGCGGTTGGAGTTTTCCTTCCGCTGGCTCAATAGCGTCGTTCAATTGGATAACATTTCGACGCCGGTGCGCGACGTGTTCGGGTCGAAAACCAGAGACCGGGAAATGATCGTTACCGGCACCTACGATCAGACTATCACGAACTGGTGGTCTCAAAAGATCACGCTTGCTCGCGACGAGGATCAGGCCAAGTTTTTCCCTGGCACGTTCCAAAGAAATTTGGCGACAGGAGCGTTCACCGTTCCAGCCACCGGTCCGGTAAACGAAGTGAGAACTGTCTCGAATCGCATCGAAGCGCAGGAAAATTTCCAGATCGGGAAGCCGCTTCTTCTCACGGTCGGATATCAATTTCGGGAACAACAGGGGGAGAACGACACGGGGCTTTCCAACAGGACTCTCCGGTCGAATGCCGGCTTTGCTCAAGCACAGCTCAATCTCTGGGATCGCGTTTCCGCGACGGGAGGGATTCGGCAGGACAGTTACAACACCTTTGGAGATGCGACGACCTATCGGGTCACCGCCGGATACTTTCATCCCGAAACGAACACCAAACTCCGAAGCAGCTATGCGACCGGGTTCCGGGCCCCCGCTATCAACCAGCTGGCATTTCCGAATTTCGGCAACCCGAACCTGGCGGCGGAGAAAAGCCAGTCGTTCGACATGGGCGTGGATCAGAAATTCGGCGGGGATCGCGTCCGTCTCAGCGCGGGCTATTTCTGGAACCGATACCGGGAGCTGATCCTCAATGTTGTGAACGATCCGCTCTGCGCGCCGTTCAGCACGTCTCTTTCCTGTCCTCGGAACATCGGTGCTGCCGTGACGAAGGGGTGGGAAGCGAGTGCGGCGGTTTCATTGGTGCGCGACCGTCCCTTCGCGAAAAACCTGGAATTACAAGGGCAATACACGACCACGCTCACGCGAAATATGAGCGACGCGTTGCGCCTGCCTCGTATTCCGATCGATCAGTGGAGCGCGCTTTTGACCTATCAACCCATCGATCCCCTGGTGATGACGCTCGCGGCCCGCTACGTGGGCTCGCGATTGAACGATGTCCTGAACCGCCAGCCTCAGAGGGCCTTCGATGTCTGGACATTGACGGCCGCCTATGATGTGACGAAGCAGGTGCAGGCCTATATGCGCGTGGACAATTTGTTCGATGAAAAGTATCAGGAAATCCTGAATGCGGGCACGGCGGGCCGTTCCGTTTTTGTCGGCATGAAGATCAGTTATGACGCCAAGTAAGGAAAGACGGTCGTGAGTTTTCCAAGAATCGTCATCGCCGGCACGCACAGCGGAGTCGGCAAAACGACGGTGACGCTGGCGCTGCTGGCGGCCCTGACGACTCGGGGCCGCCGGGTGCAGCCGTTTAAAGCCGGACCGGATTTCATCGATCCAGGCCACCACACCGCAGTGACTGGACGGACATCACGTAATCTGGATGGCTGGATGCTGGGGCCTGCTGCTAATCGCGAAATCTTCTTGCGCGCGGCAGCCGATGCCGACCTCTCGATCATCGAAGGCATGATGGGGTTGTTCGACGGCAGCTCACCGGTGGATGAAAAAGGAAGCACGGCCGAACTGGCAAAGCAGCTTGGCGCGCCGGTGTTGCTTGTTGTCGATGGGGGCGCCCTGGCGCGTTCGGCTGCCGCGATGGTTTCAGGGTATGCCCGGTTCGATCCGGAAGTGCGGGTTGCCGGCGTCCTGTTCAACAGGGTCAGCAGCGACAGGCACTACCGATTGCTGAAGGAGGCGATTGAGGCGGAAACCGACCTGGCAGTGGTGGGGTATCTCAAGCCCGATGCCGCCGTCACGATCCGTGACCGCCATTTGGGCCTGATCACCGCGATTGAACAGGGCTCGCGGGATCTCTACGAACGGTTGGGGCGTGCCGCCGTCGAAACTGTGGATATCGATCGAATTGAAACAATAGCCGGCGCAGCGGAGGCATTGAACCAGCCCCTGCCGGGCGCACGGTCCAAAGCGGCTTCGTCTGTCCGGTCGGTTCGGGTCGGGGTAGCCCACGATGCGGCGTTCTGCTTTTACTACCCGGAGAATTTGGAATTGCTGGAGGCCGAAGGAGCTGAGATCATACGCTTCTCGCCGATCCGGGATGGGGCTCTGCCCGAGGTTGATCTGCTGTATCTGGGCGGCGGCTATCCGGAACTGCATGGCGAGGAGCTGGCCGGGAATGCCACGATGCGGCAGGCGATTCGTTCCTTTGCGGAGCGGAGCGGGACGATCTATGCCGAATGCGGCGGGATGATGTATCTCACGCAGGCGATCCGGGATCTCGAGGGGCGATCCCATCAGATGGTCGGACTATTCCCGGCCGAAGCGGTCATGCGCAAGCCCGGGTTGACACTGGGCTACCGGACCGTCGAGTGTGCCCAACCGTGCGTCCTTGGTGCGGCAGGGACATCCCTTCGGGGGCATGAGTTTCATTATTCCACGCTCGAGCCGAGAGGGCCGCTTCATTATGCCTGTACGCTTGCAGATGGGCGCGGAGAACCGAGAGGCCAGGACGGGTTGATAATGGGGAACACGTTGGCGCTCTATACCCATCTTCATTTTGCAAGCCGGCCGGATGTTGCAGCCTCACTGGTCGCGGCGGCAGGTGATGGAATCGGACTGCGATGACGGAGCCGGGCGACCATAAAGCCAAGATGCAGCGGCTGAAGGCGTCGGTTGATCGCCGGATCGAGGCGGCCCAGCAGGAAAAAGGCCTGCTCGTCGTCTATGCCGGTGCGGGGAAGGGAAAGACCACGGCAGCACTGGGGATGGTCTTGCGGTGCATGGGGCATGGCATGAAGGTGGCGGTGGTGCAGTTCATCAAGGGCGCCATTGACACAGCCGAAGAGCGGGCGTTGAAGTCGTTCGGCGATCGTATCACCTTTCTCCGCATGGGCGAGGGGTACACGTGGGAAACGCAGGACCGGAAACGGGATACGGAGTTTGCGCAGCAGGCATGGAAGATGGCGTGCGGATTTCTTCGCGACCCCTCATATGCCATGGTCATTCTCGACGAGTTCAACATTGCCCTGCAGCACGGATATGTGGCTGTAGCCGACGTTCTGCCGGTGCTACGCCAACGGCCGGCCATGCAGCATGTGGTCATCACCGGGCGCGGAGGGCCGGATGAACTGATCGAAGAAGCGGATCTTGTCACCGAGATGAAACAGGTCAAGCATCCGTTTCGGAAGGGGATTAAGGCGCAGCCGGGTGTCGAGTTCTAATTTCAAGAAAGTGCGCGAGGGAGCAATGAGAGGACCGGTCACCAAGACCTGCGGACACTGCGGACAGGCGTTCGAGTGCGGCCAGTACGGCTGTTGGTGCGGCGGGCTCGGCATCACGGAGCGGCAGATGGATTGGATCACGGCCCGGTTCGAGGACTGTCTCTGTCCGGCCTGTCTGCAGCAGGTCAGTCTGGGTAAGCTGGGGCCTGCTTGCGAAAAAGCCGATCAGCCGACCGGGTGAACACGTGATGCAATCTATGCGCAACCACGGCAAGTTTTCTGAACCGGAGCGAGAGGCGGTCTACCGGGCAATCTTCGAACGCCGGGATGTCCGTCGGAATTTTCTTCCGGCGCCGGTTCCCGACGACGTGCTGGCGAGATTGTTGACGGCTGCCCACCATGCCGGCTCGGTCGGATTCATGCAGCCGTGGGACTTCGTAGTTGTCCGGCAGCCAGCCACGAAGCGAAAGGTCAAGGCGTTGTTTCACGAGGTGAACGCCGAGGCGTCAACGAAGTATAAAGGAGCCAAAGCCGATCTCTATCGAAGTCTCAAGTTGGAAGGGATCGAGGAGGCATCGGTCAATCTCTGCGTGACCTGCACCCGCAAGCGCGGCGGCCGGCACGTGCTGGGGCGCTCCACGGTGCGCGATGCCGATCTCTACAGCACGTGCTGCGCAATTCAGAATCTCTGGCTCGCTGCTCGTGCAGAGGGGATCGGGGTGGGATGGGTCAGCATCCTGGATCATGCCGTGCTGAAGCGGCTGCTCGGCATCCCCAAGTCGGTCACCGTGCTCGCCTATCTCTGTCTCGGTTATGTATCCGACTTTTCGGCGAACCCTGATCTTGAGGTGGCCGGGTGGCGGGCCAGGCTCCCGATGGAGCAACTGGTTCACTATGAATCGTGGGGAAACAGAACAGAGGGAGACAGGAGGAACTGGGATGCGCATCACCAAGGTCTACACGAGAACCGGTGACGCGGGAAAAACCAGGCTGGCCGGCGGGCAACAGGTCTGGAAAGACAGCCTGCGGGTGGAAGCCTACGGCACGGTGGACGAGTTGAACGCGTCGGTCGGCGTGGTGCGCGTGGTCAATGCCGAAATGACCGGTGCCCGGAGTCACGCGGCGCAGTTGGAAGACGAGCTGAGATGGATTCAGAACAAGCTTTTCGACGTCGGGGGAATTCTCGCGACGGCTCCCGGCCAGACGTTCAAGAACATGCCGCAGGTGACGGGAAAGGACGTGACGCGGTTGGAAAATCTGATCGACCATTGTCAGAGGGATCTTGCGCCGCTGAAAGAGTTTATTCTGCCCGGTGGCGGGAAAGTGTCCGGATTCCTGCATCAGGCGCGAACAGTCTGCCGGCGGGCCGAACGGGTGTGTGTGCGTCTCTCGCGGCAGGAACCGGTCGATCCCGTCATCGTCAAATTCATCAATCGGCTCAGCGACGCGCTGTTCGTCCTGGCGCGCTGGGCGGCCAGGACCCAGGGCGAGCCGGAGTTTCTCTGGGAGCGTGGTATCGGGAAGGCGACCGACTGACGGCATGAAAAGGCAGAAAGCGGGCGGTAAACTGATCCTCGTGCTCGGCGGCGCGGCATCCGGAAAAAGTCAGGCGGCGCTCGACGCGGCGGGCCACGCGCGGCCCAAGGCCTTTGTGGCGACCGGGCAGGCGCTCGATCGGGAGATGGCCGAACGGATTGCGCGACATCGGACGGCGCGTTCGGCCGACTGGACGACGGTGGAGGTTCCCGTCGAACTGGCTGCCTGGTTCAGGCGGCACGGGAACGGCTATCGCACGATCGTGCTGGACTGTCTGACCTTGTGGCTGAGCAATCTGCGGGGGAGGCGTGTGCGTGACGCAAATGTCTCCGGTCGCGTTATCGACTTGCTCGATGCGATCCGGTCTACGACGGCCCGGGTCGTCGTGGTGAGCAACGAACTCGGATTGGGACTGGTACCGGCCGGAAAGTCCGTCCGTTCGTTTCGCGATCTGGCCGGGCGTGTGAATCAGCAAGTGGCCGCTGAAGCGGATGAGGTCTATCTTGTCGTCAGCGGTCTATCACTGTGTCTGAAATGAGCGGGAGTCCGCGCATGTCTCTGAAAGAGATCATCGGGCGCATTCAGCCGCCCGATCGCCGCCTGCTGGCGCAGGCCCAGGCGCGCCTCGACCGGCTGACAAAACCGCCTGGAAGCCTGGGACGGCTCGAAGAGCTGGCGGCACAGTACGTGATGATCACCGGCGAAATGAAGCCGACCATCCCGCGCGGAGTCGTCTTTACGTTTGCCGCCGATCATGGTGTCGTCCGGGAAGGAGTCAGCGCGTATCCATGCGAGGTGACTCCGCAGATGGTGCTGAACTTCCTGCGTGGCGGAGCGGGGGTGAATGTTCTCGCGCGTCATGTCGGGGTGGACGTGCGTGTGGTGGATGTCGGGGTTGCCCATGACTTCGGTCCGATTCCCGGCCTCATCGATAAAAAAGTCATGCGGGGCACAAGGAACTTCCTGTCTGAACCCGCGATGAGTCGGGATCAGGCGCAACAAGCCGTCTTGGTGGGGGTCGAATTGGCGACGCAGGCGGCGCAGGAGGGAGTCGGTTTGATCGGAACGGGCGACATGGGGATTGGCAATACGACGGCCAGCGCGGCTATCACATCGGTGATGACCGGGAGACCGGTAGCAGAGGTGACGGGTCGTGGAACCGGGATCGATGATGCGACTCATGAACGGAAAGTTTCCGTGATTGAACGATCGTTGCGTCTGCATCGCCCCGACCGCGCGGATGCCCTCGATGTGCTTGCCAAGGTCGGCGGGCTGGAAATCGGCGGCTTGGCCGGGTTGATTCTCGGTGCGGCGGCGGCCCGTGTGCCGGTGGTGCTGGATGGGTTTATCGCCGGGGCTGCCGCGCTGGTTGCCGTCGGACTCCAGCCTCTCTGCCGGGAGTATCTCATCGCGTCGCATCGTTCGGTGGAACGGGGTCATCAAGCCGTGCTGGATCACCTGGGGCTAAAGCCGCTGTTGGATCTTGACTTGCGCCTCGGCGAAGGCACCGGCGCCTGTCTCGGCATGAGTCTGGTCTTTGCGGCAATCAGGATTCTCACGGAAATGGCGACCTTCGGCGAAGCCGGTGTTTCGGAGAAAAGCGGATGACAACGGCGCTGCAATCTTTTGTCTTCGCCTGGCAGTTTCTCACCGCTGTCCCACTCAGTCGTCACCACCATGAGCCTGCGGCGAACGAACTGGCCGGTTCGATGGCTTGGTATCCGCTCGTCGGGCTGGTGCTCGGCGGACTGGCCGCCGGCGCCGATTTTTTGCTGGCCGCATGGTTCTCCACGGAAGTCGCGAGCGCGTTAGTGATTATGCTGCTGATCGGGCTGACGCGGGGTCTGCATCAGGATGGATTGGCCGATACGCTTGACGGGCTTGCAGGCGGGCGGACGCCGATTGACCGGCTGGCGGTCATGCGCGATCCCAGAATCGGGGCGATCGGTGCCACGGGGCTGTTCGTCTCGTTGATTCTACGCTATGCGGCGCTGGTCTCATTGCCTGAGGCGATGCGGGTCTCGGCGCTTCTGTGTCTGCCCGCTATCGGACGATGGGCCATGGTGATGGGAGCCTGGAACGCTCCGTATGCCAGGGCGGAAGGGGGATTGGCTGCTCCGTTCCTCTTGCACTTGTCCGGGAGTCATGTGCTGGGCGCAACGATTTTTTTGGGCGGCATCCTGTTCTGGGGGATCGGGATGTCGGGGGCGATCGCGGCCGTGGCGTTGGGGATATGCGTCAGTCGAGCGCTGACCGTTTTCTACCGTCGGTTGTTCGGCGGGATTACGGGAGATACCCTCGGCGCCACGAATGAAGTCATCGAAATCTCGTTTCTGTTGGCCGCACCGCTCCTGGCCGGTTTGCCGTGACGGCTGCAGAGCTCGCTCTCGCCTGTATGTGTGATGCCGTGATCGGCGACCCGCGTTCATGGCCGCACCCGGTCCGCCTGATGGGGCGTCTGATCACCTGGTTCGAGGGATGCGCAAGGCCGATCTGCCGCACTCCGCGGAAGCTTCGATGGGCCGGCATCATTCTCGCCGTTGGACTTCCCCTTGTTTCCTATGCGGCAGGGTGGCTGCTGATCCTGTGTGCAACCGGCATGCATGACTGGATAGGCAGAGGTGTCGAGGTGGTCCTTGCCGCCGCGACGTTAGCCTGGCGGAATCTTATGGATCACGTGGGCGCCGTCGTGAAGGCGCTCACGGCAGGCGCGTTGCCGCAGGCGAGGCAGGCGGTGGCGCGTATTGTCGGCCGCGACACGGAGACGTTAACGGAGGCGGAGGTGGTGCGAGCGACGGTCGAGACGATAGCCGAGAGCACATCGGATGGTGTCATTGCGCCGTTGCTGTATCTCTTGCTGGGCGGCGCACCCCTGGCGCTGGCGTACAAGGGGGTCAGCACGCTGGATTCGATGGTTGGACACCGCGACGAGCGCTATCGGGATTTTGGATGGGCATCGGCGAGACTCGACGATGTCGTGAACTGGATACCGGCTCGCGTGACAGCCGGTTTGTTCGTGCTGGCCGGCTGGCCGGTGTCCCGGCGTATCGATACGACTCGTCAGGCATGGGCCATGTTGCGGCGCGATGGTATGAAACATCCGAGCCCCAACAGCGGCCGGCCGGAGGCGGCGATGGCCGGCGCGTTGGGAGTCCAGCTTGGCGGGGTCAACCGGTATGATGGCGTCGTATCCGTGCGGATGCACCTTGGAGATGCGCACGAACCGTTGGCGCCTTGTCACATCGCACAAGCGCAGAGAATTATGACGACCGCGTATCTCCTGGCAATCGTCTGCTCGGTGGTGTGGTTGTGGCTGTGAAGAGTGTGAATGGCCATGGCGGCAACGTCTATGCTGCGGCACGGGAACTGCGGCGGCCGGCCGGCACGCTGCTCGATTTCAGCGCCAGCATCAATCCGCTCGGGCCGTCGCCGAAGGCCCTCCGCGCGATTGCCAACGGCCGTTCAGCCCTCTCCCATTACCCCGATCCGGACTGTTGGAATTTGCGGCGCTGCCTCGCGTTGCGTTGGAAGCTGTCGCCGGACCAGATCGTCGTGGGCAACGGGTCGACGGAATTGATCCATCTGCTCCCCCGATCACTTGCGATCCGGCACGCACTGGTCATTGCCCCGACATTCTCGGAATATACCCGGGCTGTCGAGCGTGCCGGCGGTCGGGTGACACTGCTTCCGGCCAAACGGCGCGAGGACTATCGGCCTCCGTTGGAGCACGCGGTGCAATGGCTCCGGTCCAACCGCACGGGCCGAAAAAAGATCGATGCGATCTTTCTCTGTCATCCCAACAGTCCAACCGGCCAGATCTGTCATGTGAACGAAGTGCAAGAGTTGGTGCAGGAGGCCGAGCGTGCGGGGACGTGGACGATATTGGATGAGACGTTCATTGAATATTGCGAAAAACGATCGCTGCTTCCACGGCTGTCACGGTTTTCTCGCCTGATTATTTTGAGAAGTTTCACGAAATTCTATGCGCTGCCGGGACTCCGTATCGGATATCTGGTCGCCTCTGAGCGGGCTGCCCGTCGCGTGAGAGTATGTCAGCCACCCTGGTCCGTCAATGCACTGGCTCAGGTTGCCGCTGTTGCATCGTTCAAAGATCAACGCCATGCCAGGCGAAGCCTCCTCTATATGGAACAGGAGCGGGACCACCTCAGGAGACGCTTGGATGCGGTGCCTGGATTGACCCTGTTTCCTTCGCAAGGCAACTTTCTGCTTGTGGAACTGCCCAGGGCTCACCGGGCCAGTCAGATCGCGACAGCACTCCGGCGACAGGGTGTGCTGATTCGAGATTGCTCGTCCGTTCCCGGGCTCAACCATCGCACCGTCCGGATTGCCGTTCGCACGAGGCGAGAGAATAACCGGCTGGCCGACGCGCTCAGTACTCTGTTGACATAACCATGATGCGCCGCTCTGAAGACTCCCGCGTTTCTGTGAAGTACCGCGTTATCCAGGATACTTTGGTGATCGATTTGGGGTCGACCCATCGGGTACTCTCATCGGCTCCCTATCGTGGAGGATTGGTAAAAGCCCGGTCCATCCTCAACCATCAGGTTGCCGTCAACCCCGTCGTTCGACAGCCTCGACCTTCAGGCAAGCCGGCCCGACGAGTCAATTGGAGCGATCCGGCTCGGTATCTTGGGGGGTGTGCATCGGAACTCGACGCGAAATCCCCTGTGGTCGGTCTTATGACCGCCGTTCCCATGAAGCACGTGGTCGCGTTGCGCGAAGAGTCGAATGGAATCTGGGTCGAATGTTTCTGTACCGTCGGCGTGACGAATGCGGTCAAAGCCGGTGAGCCAGCATCCTATACCGGCTCGGGGCGGCGATGCAGTTCAGCCGGGACCATCAATATCATTCTTGTGACCAATGCGATCTTGTCGATTCCGGCGATGGTAGGGGCGGTACAGGTGGCCACCGAAAGTAAAACGGCGGTCTTGCTGGAGCAGGCGATCAGCAGTTGGACCGGTCGTCATGTGGCTACGGGAACCGGTACGGACACGGTGGTCGTGGCGTGCCGTCTTCGCGGCGGGCCCCGGCTGCACTACAGCGGCACGCATACGATGATCGGGGCCATGATCGGTCGTGTAGTCGGCCGATGCGTCCAGACTGGATTAGCCCGCACCGCACGCTGGAAGTCGCGACGGATGAAGTCGATGGAGGGGTAGCTAGCCGTGTCTGCTAGGACCGTGATGATTCAGGGAACCGGCTCCCATGTAGGCAAGTCGGTGCTGGTGGCCGCGTGCTGCCGTCTGTTACTCAGGCGCGGCCTGCGGGTGGCTCCGTTCAAGGCTCAGAACATGTCCAACAATTCGTTCGTGACACCGGATGGGAAAGAAATCGGCCGCGCCCAGGCGGTGCAGGCGGCGGCCTGCCGGCTTCCCCCGTGCGCCGATTTTAATCCCGTTCTGATCAAGCCATCTGGAGAGCGAGAAGCCCAACTGGTGGTCAATGGGCTGGTTGCCGGCACATTGCAGGCTGCGGAGTTCGGCCGGCTCAGGCGGGATTGTGCTCAGACGGTGCGTCACGCGTTCGACCGGTTGGCATCCAGCTACGATGTCGTGGTGCTGGAAGGCGCCGGCAGTCCTGCGGAAATCAATCTTCGGGAGATGGATATCGTCAACATGTTCATGGCCGCGCATGCGAAGGCTCCGGTGTTGCTCGTCGGCGACATCGATCGGGGAGGAGTCTTTGCCGCGCTCGTAGGAACGATGGAATTGCTCACACAGGACGAACGGACACGCGTGAAGGGATTTGTGATCAACAAGTTTCGAGGGGACCGGGGCGTGCTCGATCCCGGCATTCGCGAGATCGAGCGCAAACTCGGGATTCCGTGCCTGGGCGTGATTCCTTTCACGCGGGATCTGCAACTGCCGGAAGAAGATGCCGTGGAGTGGCCGGTATTCTCGCGGCAAGCGGAGGTCCGCGAAGACCGGCTTCGGATCGGAGTAGCGGAAGTGCCCTGTATTTCCAATTTTACGGACTTCGATCCGTTGGCGTCGGAGCCTGACATCGAGCTGATCCGGGTCACGGGGCCTTCCCCGGATCGCTTGGATGCGTTGATTTTTCCCGGCACCAAACATACGGCGCAGGCCCTGCAGTTTGTGAAGGATCACCGGATCGATCAGACCGCCCGCCGGGTGTTGGACGATAGAGGAACTGTACTCGGAATTTGCGGAGGGTACCAGATCTTAGGGCGACAGATTCTGGATCCTGACTGTGTCGAGTCGCCCCTGGCCTCTCTGGAGGGATTGAATCTGCTGGATGTCGTGACAAGTTTTTCTCCTGCCAAAATGACGGTTCAAGTGTCTGGCATTCACAGGGCGTCCGGCCATCCCATTGACGGGTATGAAATCCACATGGGGCAGACGGTTCGAGGGGAACAGATCGGGCCGATGTTCGAGATACGAGAGCGCACTAATGAGAAAAACCCTCGGCAGGAAGGCGCAGTCTCAGTGGATGGACGAGTCTTTGGAACCTACATTCACGGGCTATTTGAGGCACCGCTGTTTCGTCGCTGGTTCCTCAACAGGCTTCGGGACGTTCGAGGATGGAGCGCGTTGGATTCGAAGCGAGAGGCCTCGCTCGACCAACGCCTTGATCAATTCGCAGACGTTGTTTCGGCGCATCTTGATACGAACCGCCTCATGGCCATCATAGATCAAAGTTCCGTTCGCTGAGGCAGGAGATGCCACGGAGAAACAGGGTTTTTTCTTCTGTCATCAGATCTCCGGCCGCCGAATTATCCACATGAAATCTGCTTCAACAGTCGTTGAGGCAAGTTCGCTCCAACCCACTGTTATTCCAAGAATCTTCAGTTGACAGCATTTTACGAAAGGCATACCCTACGCACTCCGGGTACGGGAAACCTACACGCGGATTTTATTTCGTTTGTTCATTCAAGG
>Ga0247727_10010826_pt1 | contig 16073 bp, 13 predicted proteins | sample WisWelCaveWW1625_FD_202498 | JGI IMG/M metagenome (GOLD analysis project Ga0247727, IMG submission 202498) | Biofilm microbial communities from Wishing Well Cave, Virginia, United States - WW16-25 | ecosystem: Environmental > Aquatic > Deep subsurface > Groundwater > Cave microbial mat | place... | reverse complement strand
GGAGAATGCGGAGATCCCCGGTGGAAGAGTAGAGGGGGAGGAACGGGAGTTCGCAGTCAGAACGCGGGGAGAACTTTCAAAGCCTGAGGAATTCGGCGCGATCATCGTTTCTCAAAACGCGAACAACCCGGTGCGCCTTCGAGATGTTGCTGAAGTAACTGTCGGCGCTGAAGACGAGCGCACTGTGGCCCGCTATAATGGCCAGACAGCTGTGGGTTTGGGGATTGTAAAACAGTCGAAGGCGAGCACCATCGATGTTGCCGCAGAGGTCCGCTCGGCATTGTCAGAGCTGACAGGGATTCTGCCGGATGGTATGAAGCTGGATGTCGCATATGACTCCTCCACATTCATTAATGAATCAATCGACGAAGTCACGCAGACCCTGATCATGGCCGTTTGCCTGGTTGTCTTGGTGGTGCTGGCGTTCTTGAAGAGCTTTCGCGCAACACTGATTCCATCATTGGCAATTCCTATCTCGATCATCGGAACATTCGCTGCGGCTTATTTTTTCGGATTCACGATAAACATTCTTACACTGCTGGCGCTGGTGTTGGCGATCGGTCTCGTAGTCGATGACGCGATTGTTGTCCTCGAAAATATCTACCGACACATGGAGTTGGGGAAGAACCGCTGGCAAGCTGCCTTGGACGGCAGCAAGGAAATCGGATTCGCAGTTGTTGCTACAACGGTCGCGCTCGTTGCAGTGTTTGTGCCTCTTGCATTCCTGACCGGATCGGTCGGCCGTTTGTTCAACGAGTTCGGAGTCTCCCTGGCCGTCGCTGTATTGATTTCCGGTTTTGTTGCGCTGACCTTGACCCCGATGCTTGGCTCAAAAGTGCTGAAGCCATTGCATGGTACCGGTACAGGGTTGGCATCTCGATCATTTGATGCTTTTTTCGAATCACTGAACCGGACCTATGATAGCATCTTACGATGGGCGCTAAGTCGCCGACTGCCAGTAATTGCGGGAGCAGTTGGCGCCGTTCTTGTGAGCGTCGCTCTTTTCAATTTTTTGCCCAGTGAGCTCGTGCCTATAGAAGACCGAGGAATCGGTTTCGGTATCGTCATTGCTCCGGAAGGGGCAACCCTGGACTACACGGACAGGTACATGCGCGAAATTGAAAACCGTTTGCTCTCACTCCCCGAGCGACGAGCACTTTTTACCGCCGTCGGCCTAGGCTTCGGTGGGCCGGGTCGGGTAACCAATGGAATTCTTTTCCTTGCATTGAAACCGCGAAGTGATCGCGAAAAATCCCAGCAACAAATTGTCCAAGAGCTTTTTCCCGCGCTGATTTCAATTCCCGGGGTTCTGGCATTCGTAATCAACCCTCCCAGCATTGGAGGACGATTCAGTTCCAGTCCTGTTGAATATGTTCTCCAGGCAGAAAGCTACGAAGAACTGAATCAGGCTGTGGGCATCATGATGGGCGAAGCCTCGAAGCTTGGGTACCTCATCAATCTGGACACCGATCTGCGACTTAACACGCCCCAGCTTGACATCAATATTGATCGCGAGCGCGCAGCGGGATTGGGAGTTTCCGTCACAGATATCGGTTCAACCCTGGAGACCTTATTGGGCGGACGTGTGGTGACCAATTTCAAACGCGGCACGAAACAATATGATGTTATTTTACAGATGAAGTCTTCAGCCCGCGCCGCACCTGACGCAATCGATGAAATCTACATCCGCGGGTCAGGAGGTCAAGTGCAACTTGCCAACGTCGTAAGAGTCGAAGAAACCGTTGCACCGAAGGAACTCAACCATTACAACCGGGTCCGTTCGGCAACGATTTCGGCCAGCCTCGTCCCCGGCGTGAGTCTTGGCGACGTGCTGGACGACCTCGATCGCATCGCTAAGGAGAAACTGCCAACAGGCATCAAACGAGATTATGCTGGACAGTCGTTGGAGTTCAAATCGTCGAGCTCGACTCTTTATTTCATGTTTGTTCTGTCTGTAGTATTCATTTTCCTTGTGCTCTCTGCCCAGTTCGAGAGTTTCATCCATCCCCTCACAATTCTGCTCTCTGTGCCTTTAGCTGTCTTTGGCGCTTTGCTGACTCTCGCCATTTTCGGGCAAACTCTGAACATCTACTCTGAAATCGGATTGATCATGCTTATCGGCTTGGTAACAAAGAATTCCATTCTGATTGTAGAATTCTCGAACCAACTGCGAGCGCGAGGACAATCTCTGTTCGATGCAGTCATTCAGGCGTCCATTATCCGTCTCCGGCCAATTCTGATGACGTCATTCTCTACGATTTTTGGCGTGTTGCCTATTGCTATCGGACTCGGAGCGGGTGCTGAATCACGCAGACCTCTGGGCTTGTCTGTCGTCGGAGGGATGCTCTTCTCCACGTTTTTGACGCTGGTTCTTGTGCCTGTCGTCTATACTCTTCTGGCACGCTTCACGAAAGTTGAGAAGGTCAGTGAGGAAGCTCATGAAAAGATTCGGGCGGAAACGAAGCAACCCACAGTAGAACTGGCAACTGCGGCCAGGGAATTCGCGAAGTAGTCCAACTCTTTGTGGGACTGATGCCACCCCTTCAGGGTGGAATACCGTTGTTCTGTTCCACATATCGGGGTGATGCCCTCTACGAGGCCGTTCTACGAATCTACTCCACGAGCCTACGGCTCGATGAGCCGTGGGCGATTCGGTAGAATCGTAGATAGGCCCGATGTAGTGTATTCAACCCCTTCGGGGTTGATGCGTCCGAGGAGCAGCAAGGGAGATATTTTTTTGAGGCTCACTGACCCCGAAGGGTTAATACATCCCGAGTCACCCTGAAGGGATGGGTATAATGAGTTGCACACGAGGAATTTTTCTTGCAGACTAGCTGACCCCAAAGGGGTCACATCTCTTAAATGAGGGCGAAGCCCTCAGATATACTAGGAGCCACGTAATCTCGCGTCACCCTGAAGGGGTGAGATAATCCAAGAACTCTCCCGCGACCAGTCATAAACAGGTGACGCAATGCCTGAATCTCTCTCAAAGACCTATGTACATATCGTCTTGGAGGGTCGACCCCTTTAGGGTCGGAGGCCGTAGGTTCTGTTGCACATATCGGGGCGATGCCCTCTACGAGGCCGTTCTACGAATCTACTCCACGAGCCCACGGCTCGATGAGTCATGGGCGATTCGGTAGAATCGTAGATAGGCCCGATGTAGTGTACTCAACCCCTTTGGGGTTGATCCGACAAAGTAGAACGCTGAAGCGTTGGGTATTGATGACAGAGGAACTGACTTTCATTAGTTTGAGTGACCCCGAAGGGGTCACATATCTTAACTGAGGGCGAAGCCCTCAGATATACTAAGAACCACGTAATCCCGCGTCACCCTGAAGGGGTGAGATTAACTATCGAACTCACTCTCAGTGACACAAGCCAAATTCATCTCAAGGGAAAGAAGAATCTGAACACCGGTACAGTTGTGTTCGGAATCGTCTGCCTTTGAAGCGCTAAGACCTCCATAGCACATGGCTCAATTTGAAAAGGAGCGTTGTGCAGCCATGAATCGAGACGAATCTCTACGCACACATCTACGCAAGCTTCTTGACTGGGAGGACGCGCATATCGGATTCGAAGAGGCGCTGAAAGATATTCCGCCGAATCTCCGCGGTGTCGTTCCCGAGGGACTTCCGTACTCTTTATGGCAGCTCCTCGAACATCTCCGCTTGACACAAAATGACATCCTTGAGTTTTGCCGGAACCCGAAGTATGTCGAGCCGAAGCCTGAAGAATATTGGCCACCGACCTCATCTCCACCGATGGCGGCAGCATGGGAGGATAGCATCAGGACGTTCCACCAGGATCGCGAGGTAATGAAACGCCTTGCCATGGATCCGTCAATCGAGCTTTCCGCCCGTATCCCACATGGTACTGGACAGACGTACCTGCGCGAGCTGCTGCTTGTAGCGGATCATAACGCTTACCATGTTGGTCAACTTATCATTGTTCGGCGACTGCTTGGGATCTGGAAGTCGGCATAGCAAGGCTTGCTGCTAGTGAATCTCTTGGGAATCCACGAACATTGATCAGCTTGGCGCACAAACATACCGTTCAAAATCATCTACATCAGGAACGCAATGCCCTGCGCCACCGTTACAAACTTCTATTTTACTCCATTTCGAGAGAAGATACCATGCTTGATTCTCATGTCACGCGCGCTTCTGTAACTTTCTGTTTGTTCTTGCTGAGCATTTCTACTGTTCATGCCCAGGCGGGTCGTTCAGACATCATGCTCACAGTCGATGCGTCCGATGCTCCCAGGAAAATCCTCCATGCACGAGAAACCATCTTTCCTGAAAAAGGGCCCCTCACCCTTTACTACCCAAAGTGGATTCCGGGAGAGCATGGCCCGACAGGACCGGTCACTGATTTTGTAGGCTTGAAAATTTCCGTCGATGGGCTAGCGGTGTTGTGGAACCGTGACCCTGAAGATATGTACGCAATCCACTGCAACGTCCCGACTGCTGCAAAACCACTCGAGCTCTCGTTCGACTTCGTGCTGCCCAGTGGCACGGAAGGATTCTCCGCCGCAGCATCTTCAAGCGCACAGCTTCTGGTCCTGAGTTGGAACCAAGTTGTGCTCTACCCAAAGGATGTTCGGCCCGACAAGATCACGGTGTCAGCCCGGATGCGCATCCCTGACAGGTGGAAATTCGGTACCGCCCTAGATGTGGAGGCGGAGTCGTCGAGAGAAATCCGCTTCAAGGTGGTGTCACTTGAGACACTGATCGATTCACCCGTTCTCATGGGGCGCTACTTCAAGCGACTGGACATCAGTTCAGGAACCGGGACGCCGCATTTCATCGACATGGCGAGTGATGGGGAAGAAGCATTGCAGATGCCCGAACGGATCGTCGATGCCTATGAACGGCTTGTGAGGGAGACGAACACGCTGTTTGGTGCACACCACTACAGCCGCTACGATTTTCTCTACACCCTCAGCAACAGCGTTGCGCACTTCGGACTCGAGCACCACCAATCGAGTGATAACCGGGTTGCCGAGCGGACACTCCTCGACGACGATTTGCGGAGGGTATCTGCCTCCCTCCTGCCTCATGAGTTCACACATTCCTGGAATGGAAAGTATCGGCGACCGGCAGACTTGGCGACCGGGGATTACTCAATGCCCATGCGTGGTGATCTCCTCTGGGTGTACGAGGGACTGACGCAGTATCTCGGCTACCTCCTTGCCGCGCGCTCTGGACTTCGAAGTCCCGAGGAATACCGGGAGCATCTCGCTCTCACGGCGGCAGAGCTCGATAACAGGCCGGGCCGCGAATGGCGCCCGCTCCAGGATGCAGCAACCGCCGCGCAGATCCTCTATGGAGCACCTTACGAGTGGGATTCCTACCGAAGGAGCGTCGACTTCTACGACGAAGGAAATCTCCTCTGGCTCGAAGCAGACGCAATTATCCGACAGCAAACAGATGGCAGGAAGTCACTCGATGATTTCTGTAAGCTCTTCCACGGCGGCCAGACCACGGGACCAACCGTGAATCCATACACGTTCGATGATGTTGTTGTTGCATTGAATGCGGTTGTTCCATACGACTGGCAGGGATTCCTGACCGATCGCTTACAATCTCTGAACTCTCGAGCTCCCCTCGGCGGCATCGAGCGCAGCGGGTGGAAACTTGTGTATCGAGACACAGTCGGCCTCATGGTCCACACATACGAAGAAGTAGACGAGCACATCGACATGCGTTTTTCGCTGGGAATCATGTTTGACGAGGATGGACAAATGCTTGACGTTATACCGAACGCTCCGGCCGGCAAGGCAGGTTTAGGGCCAGGTATGAAGCTCATCGCAATAAATGGGAGAAAGTTTACCAAGGAAATTGTCCGGGACGCAGTAAAGTCAACCAAAGAGAGAACGGCACCGCTTGAGTTTCTCGTCCAGAACGCGGACTACTTTACGACATACGCAATTGAGTACTACGGTGGTGAGCGATATCCATTCCTTGAGCGCGATCCCTCGAAGCCTGACATCTTGAGCGCAATCATCAGGCCGTTGACAAGCGATGCTAGATGACTTGGTCGAAGTGAATGCGGAAGTAGCAGCCCAATGATGGAAGTCCGCTTTGCGTTGTTGTAAAAGCCCTAAGAAATGCCTATTCTGTTTTGACCGCGTACTTCACAAACAAGATCAAACCCGGAGAGTCAATATGGATAGGAGAAAAGGAATAAGAGTCTGGTACGATAGGAAAGCGGATTTCCTGGAGGTACTCTTCGACAGAAAATCAGGGTACTTCAGGGAGACTGCTCACGACGCTGTCATGGAAAAAGTTGATGTGAAGGGGAACGTCATCGGCTTTTCTATCCTCAAGGTGAGTTCACTTACGTTGCGTAAACCTCTATCGGTTACACTCAGGAGTCGAGTTGCGTAACCAGCACGTCGACCGCATTCTTTCCATACTGCCTACCCGTTCTAGTTGGACCATGCAATTATTTTTTCTCACGCTCGACATAAACTGCTGAAAGCGCGTAATCGAGTTTCTCTTCCTCGAAACACGGTGTCCCAGTGAAGAAAGCAGCCTTCCTTACAACAGACAATCTCGACGGCTTCGTCACGGATGATGAGCTTCTTCGCGAACCCTTGGAAACAATCGGCTGGACTGTCCAGCCTGTCTCATGGAGAGCAAAGAATATCGACTGGAACGCTTTCGACATCGTCATCATTCGAACACCTTGGGACTATCAGAACGACTACCGGGCATTCCTCACCGTTCTCGAAAACATCGAGAGGTCGTCTGCACAATTGGAGAACGGAATCGAGCTGGTCCGCTGGAATATCCGAAAGACATATTTGCGTGATCTCGAGGCTCGTGGCATCGACATAGTTTCCACGATCTGGGGAACGGGCCTTGATGCGACAAGGCTTTGCTCATTGTTCATCGAACTGCACACCGGAGAGCTCGTCCTCAAACCGACCATCAGCGCAAACGCGGACTACACCTTTCGTCTCTCTCTCCAATCGGTCGACGGGCAGCTTTCCGAATTAGAGAGTGTATTCAGTAAGCGGGAATGGATGGCTCAACCGTTCATGGAGAGGATTATCGACGAAGGGGAATTCTCGTTGATGTATTTTACTGGAAGCTTCAGCCATTGCATTCTGAAAACCCCAAAACCCGGCGACTTTCGAGTTCAGGAAGAGCACGGGGCCACGATCACCGCTGTCTTGGCGGAACCTGCTTTGATCGCAGATGGAAATCGAGTACTGACAGTGTTGGGAGGCAACCCACTCTATGCCCGTGCAGATTTCGTTCGGACTTGTCACAATGACTTTGCCCTGATGGAACTCGAATTGATCGAGCCTGCATTGTATTTTCGTATGGATCCGTCCTCGCCCCGACGTTTCGCTCAAGCACTGGAACGCCATATGCGCGATCGCGTCGAGCCGAAAGGCTCCCCATTTATCGCAGGAGAAAACCGATGATCAAAGGTGTCCACACCATGTTTTATTCCTCGGAGCCGGAAGCGCTCAGAGCATTCCTCCGCGATAAGCTTGATCTCTCGTGCACAGACGTCGGCGATGGCTGGCTCATCTTCAATATTCCAGAAGCCGAGATGGGCTGTCACCCAGCAGACACACCGGACGGAGAGCCCTCCGGGACTCACTACATTTCATTCTATTGCGACGATATCTACACTACTGTTTCTGAGCTCCGTGCTCGCGGCATTGAATTCTCCGACGAAATCTCTGATCAAGGGTACGGACTCGCCATTCATTTCGCCATGCCGGGAGATGTCAGAGTAGAACTCTATCAACCGAATTACCAATTGAAAAGATGAATGCAACCGGTTTGATGGCCAAGACAGTCTCCATTGTTATGCTCGCAGGTGGAGAGATCTGTGCCCAGCATGCTGGTATGGAGACTTTCGACGCCAATCAATTTGCTGCCCGAAGTCACCGGAATATCCTTCACTCCGTCAACCCAACAACTATAACAATCAATCCGGACACGAAAATACCGGAAAGAAACGTCCTTGCAGTGAATGATAGTCGGTTGCCCTTCACCTGGATCCTGAGGTTCTCTGCTGTCGGCAAGGTGTTCAAAGATGTCAGCTTTGCCACTCCGCAAGTCGGCTATATTGTCACGGAGCTTGGCGCGGTCTACAAGACAACCGATGGAGGTGAGAGCTGGCAGATAAAGCTCAACCTCGGCTTCCCCTACTACTGGTACGGCGTCGAGGCACTCACTCCTGACACTGTGGTCATCTCTGGTTTCAACAACCAGGGAGACATCAACGATGGCGTCGTTCGATGGAGCTTCGATGGCGGCAGCACATGGGGCTCCGACATCATCCTTTCCATTCCTTCAGGTGTTGGTTGGCTGGATCGGATTCATTTCTTCAGCCCTGATACCGGAATTGTCATGGCAAGCTTTTCGGGTGGAGTTCATTACACAGTCAACGGCGGCAAGGACACGAGCTCATGGACTTACGTGCAAATCAACCAGGACCTCGCATGGTTTGCCGGCAACATTGATGCTCAACCGTCAGGGAATGTCTATGCTACTGGAATTCACTTCGCTCACAGCAGTGATTTCGGCATTACGTGGAGCAGTGGGCCGTCGGCCGACTTTGTGTTTGACGGAGGCGTGGATTTCCTTGATGACAATAATCTGTTTGGTTGGACGGGAGGAGGTCAGATCAGCGCGCCAGTCCAGGGATGGGTGCATAGAACAACGGATGGAGGACAAACATGGAGCGACCGGCTTAACACGTTTGCCTATCCGATTCGAGCAGTGAGGTTCTTCGATGATACTGTGGGTCTCGCTGTCGGTGGAAATGTCTTTGGTGAAAGCGGTGGAATTCACAGTACAACCGATGGTGGTCTTACGTGGATGCTCGATATCGCAACGAACGCCGAGATGTTTTCCATCGAAACAATCCGCATCTCGGAGGACTCTGTCGATATCTGGTGCGCTGGGTCAACCGGAGGCTCTACGGGATTTGTCGGCAAGCTGTACAAGTCGAGAGTCTACATGCCGACTGGAACGACATCGGTCTATGCGGAGAATCATGAGCTTGTTAGACAGTTCACTCTTCACAACAATTATCCAAATCCCTTCAATCCTACAACCACCATATCGTTTGATCTGTCACGAGCATCGTTTGTGACGCTCAAGGTGTATGATATTCTTGGAAGAGAAATGGGTTCACTTATGAATGGATGGAAATCTGCGGGGCACCATCGAGTAACGTTTGATGGATCGCTCTTATCGAGCGGGGTTTATTGTTATCGTCTTTCGTCAGAACACTATGTATTGATGAAGACGATGGAACTCATCAAATAAGGAGATGAGATGAAGATCTTCTACCTGCATTGGAACCGTAGTGAGTTGGAGACGCTCGTCGCACCCCTGAAATGCAAAACAGAGGATGTGGTTTCGACTTTGAGTAATATGTTGTTGTCACGCGATACAGGTCGCCCTTCGCGAACTCCCCTGTGACTCTCTGGTAGGGCGACCTAGTCGCTCATGATTCTCCCTGATTACCGGGAAAGGATCATTCTGCCCACTTTCAACATTCCGTCATATTCAACACGGTAGAAATACACTCCACTCGCAGCCTCTGAACGACTCGCGCCTGCATTTTCTCTTGAAGCATCCCATTCGATTCGATACGTGCCACGTTCCAGCGTCCGGTTCAACAGGGTAGCTACCCTTTGACCAAGCAGATTGTACACGGCAACCGTAACATCACCCGCCACCGGAACACTGAACTCGATTGTTGTTGACGGGTTGAACGGATTCGGATAATTCTGCTTCAGCGCGAATCCGGAGGGTTGTTCGGCTGACTCTGCTGACGACAGGAGAATCGGATTCATTTCAAGATTGACCGTCTCCGTCGCCGGCATGTCTTGAACATAGGCTAAAGCAACCTGTGCGCTGGATGTTGCAGAGAACCCGGCCTTCGTAGCCACAACGGTGTGAGTTCCCGGAGCAAGTCCGACCAACGCATATTCGCCGAATTGATTCGTCACTCCCGCTCCGCTCACTTCACCTCCTTGCTCGAAAACGCTGAACACGAGAACTCCTGGAAGTGGGGCTGTTGCAGTTGTCACGGAACCCAAAACTCTGTTCATTCCATCAACAGTATCGGGAAGAACGTTAATGTCGATTCCGTCCACTAGGCCGTGCGTCACGGTAACGGGAGATGCTTCATCAATATTCATTGTGCCGCCTGTGACACTGTAGAATGTGGGAAGGAACTGATCGTGAGGGACCGCAAGCACAATATAGTAGCCCTCCATCAGGTCTCCCAAGAGATACATGCCAAGCGTGTCTGTGATATCGTGTGAGACAAATCCGGTAAACCCGCTATCGGGGTTCGACTGATGGAAGCCGAGTACATGTGATTGAACCGGAGACCCTGTCGATGCAGCCCTGATGGTACCCTGAATTGCACCGGCCGAGGTTTGTACGGGGGCCAGCTCAAAGTCAATTCCCGAAACGTCACTCAGGACTTCAAGTCGGTCTGCTTCAAGTGAATTCGACTTGTGGTCCCAGAACTGAGTCACAAATCCTTCGAGTGAAGCCGACAAGATATATGTTCTTGCCCGGAGCCGCAGTGTGTAGTTCCCCAGACTGTCTGTTATTGCCGTGGTGTCCATGTGTTCCGTTCGATCGTCATCATCCAACCCCCTGAAGTTCACGCCTGACAGATCAAGGTCATCGCTGCGCCGCACCCGAAAGGCTTGCACGGCGGCACCGACAAGCGGAGTCCCCTCTATGCTGCTGACGTTTCCGGAGACGTTGAATCGAGCCTCAACGGTGTCCCTTGGCAACAGCGTAACATCGATCGTAATGGCAGTGTTTTCTGGAATGACGATCTCCGTCGCATCCTGAATGCGGTCTGCCCGGTCATACCACTGGCGAGCGAACCCGCTTTCTTCTGGAGGAACGACCCTCAAGAAGTAGCTGCCTGGGTTAATAACTGAAAATTCATAGTGTCCCGTGGAATCTGAATCAGTGCGAAATACGAATTGACCAGCTGAGATCTCAAATAATCTCAGTCGCACATCCGGCACACCGGTTCCTGCTTCGTTTGCGACAAGTCCCGAGAGAGATGCCGGTTCTCCCACAAGCACTGTGAGGGTATATTCCTGGTCATCGTGCCCGCTCCCGCTTCCGCTGCTTTCCCCCTGTGCACGAATCTCCACCTCAAATGCGCCGACATGATCCGGAATCCATTGGATCAATCCGGTCACTTCGTCGATCGTCATCCCGGAAGGACTTTCCCTCAGCTCATACTCGATCTCATCTCCCGGATCATCGCTGATCGCGTCCACATCATACACATATAATTGATTTACTCGAGCCGTTAGAACGGGCTCCGAAATGATTCTTACCTCTGATGACAAAGCCACTGCGGTGAACAGTACCTCCCCTACAAGGAGTCCAACAAAACCAGTTGTGAAAAGCTTCATGGTGGTTCTCCTTTCGTTTTTGCCGAAGATTGCAAAGACAATGGTCATACCACATTTCATGAAGCATCACACCATGGAAACCGACAAGATTGAGAGGATTGTCATGGGGAATGGATTTCACATGAGGCCTAGGAACACCAAAGTGTCTGGCAACAAATGGGCTGGTTTGCGGAATCATTGCTCCACATGGTGGGATTAGCGTCACCTCAGGGCTTTCAATTTGACGAACGATTCGCCATATTTTGCCAAGTGAACCGGCGACCTTCCGCGCTGGGAATCATCCAGGTCGGTGAAAGAAGACAAGCACCGTGGAAAACATCATCCTAATTTCAAGCATGACGATGGGGATCATAGCATATGCTTTGATCGCGAAGTCGTATCTTATCCCTGCCTTAGACAAGTATCCCCGAAACACAGCACTCTTGCCATTGGTCTTCTTACACTGTTTCCGCTACCTGGGTCTCGCGTTCCTGTTGCCAGGTGTTGTATCCGCTGATATGGCACACGAGTTCGCTGTTCCTGCCGCGTATGGTGATTTCCTCGCGGCTCTTCTCGCGTTGATCTCAGTAATCGCCTTACGCAATAATTGGGCTGTGGCGATACCACTGGTGTGGGTCTTCAATGTTGTCGGAACTCTGGATTTGCTGAACGCGCTTCCACATGGAGTGCTCTTTACACATGCAGGACAATTTGGTGGCGCCTATATTATTCCATCACTCATCGTCCCCGCATTATTGGTTTCGCATTTCCTCATTTTCCGTCTGCTTGTCAAAAGTGCAAGAAGCATAGATTAGCTTCATGCTGATGAATCAAAACGTAGGAGAGACTTTCCAATGAGGGACCAACTCGAACGCAACAAGAAGGTTGTGACGGGCTTTTACGATCTGATGTTTAATCAGTGCAAGCCGGCCGAGGCAGTGCGCAAGTATGTGGGCGACATGTACACCCAACACAACCCACACGTGGCCGACGGTACGGAGCTTTTCATCGCGTACTTTGAGCGGATGGCAAAGGAATACCCGAACAAGCGTGTGCGCTTTAAGCGCGCGATCGCCGAGGGGAACTATGTCGTGCTACATTGTCATCAGGAATGGCCTGGAGATAAAGACTGGGCAGGCATTGATATTTTCCGCCTCGACGAGAACGGCAAGATCGTCGAGCATTGGGATGTTCTGCAAGTAGTGCCGGAGAAATCAGCCAACAACAATACAATGTTCTGAGAACTTGAGGCCCCATGCTGAAAGAGTTGCGCTCCAATTGGTCTAACGCTGAACAGTACCAGAGATTCCTTTATTGTGTAGGCGCATTGTTGGTCTCCAGCGCTGTATTCCATGCTGCGATTCTCCTCATCTCAGGTGGACCCGTTCAAGGAGATATCTCGTGGCGTAAACCTATTCTGTTTGGAGAATCCTTCGGACTTACGTGCATTTCTATTGCTTGGATCATGAACTTCATCCCGAAGCGACGAGGGTTTGGCTGGTTGCTGTGCGGCACGCTGGGGTTTGCGAACTTCGGTGAAGTGCTTTGGGTATCTGTTCAGCAATGGCGGGGAGTCCCTTCACACTTCAATATTGGCACGACATTCGACGCAGCCGCGTTCGGACTCGCGGGGGCACTGATCCTACTTACCGAAGGCGTTACCCTCACCGTCGCCGTATTGTCCTTCGGACCACTTCGCACCAACCGCAGCACCGCATGGGCGATCCGTATCGGTTTAGCGCTGCTGATCGTCTCTCAAGTGTTCGGGAACTTCATGATCGGCAACGGCAGCAGCACGTTCGGGGCTGCGGGTTCGTTAAAGGTCCCCCACGCTCTGGCCCTTCACGGATTGCAACTATTACCTATTCTGGCCTGGGCGTGTCAGTTCGTTGACTGGAGCGAGCGACGCCGCACGGGCATCGTGATACTGGGCAGTGTAGGTTATGCCTTTCTCGTGACATTTTCCGCAGCACAGGCTTTCAGAGGTCACGCGCTGTTCGACGTTGATTCCACCACGGGAATGCTAGGCGCAACCGGCGTTGCCATCCTCGTTGTCACCTTAGCACAAGCAATATCGCACGCAATCGTTGGCCCGATCAAGGGTTGATATTGCGCTTCTCTTTGCCGCGCGGATCACGCGACTCTGAGCGGAATTCTCCTTGCAATCCCTCTGTCATGAGCGTCTCGTTTTTCCTTGCCGGGGGACTGAAGATCGTCTATGATTTGCTATTGTATGCCAATTTTAGGAAACTACGGACGCCTGAAGAACAAGCATAAGGCAACCATGTATCGCCTTCCGATTTTGGTCTGAAAGGCACCCTTCTGACGTTCAATCCTAATACGTCGTGAGCGCAATGAATTTCAAGAAAGAAGACGCACCATGGTATTCACCCTTCTGATTGCAACGCTTGTCATTGCCTTCATTGTTTCATTTCTCATTGTGCGATTTTTCGGCAAGCCCATCGGGGCTATCCTGAGGCGCATCGTTGCTGAGGAGCTGAGCACAGCCTGGCAGAAGTATCTCACGTTTGCCATCTACGTGGTGGGCGTGTCCGGCGGAGTACGGATTTGGGAGCTGGAACGATACATCACCCCCCAATCGGAGGGAGGTCAGCCCCTCGTGCTCAATGCTGAACGCTGGGCCCTCGAAGTCTACAGTACAATTATTGGCACGTTGCAAAGTGTCGCGTGGATGCTCCTTGTGTTCTTTGCCTTCGCGCTTGTCGCCTTTGTAGTCGTCCGCGCATTCGAACTCAAGCACGAGAAAAGTTCTTCACAGAAATAGCGCTTGGAAGACTATGAACGATCAGAACCCACTTGAGCCTGGATCCATCACCTGGATTGATCTCACCGTTGAAGGAGCAGACAGGATCAGAGATTTCTACACGAAGGTTGTCGGCTGGAAGCCCAAGCCTGTGGAGATGGGAGGATACTCCGACTACAACATGACTGCTCCGCAAAGCGGAAACCCGAGCGCGGGTATATGTCATGCCCGTGGCGTTAACAAAGACCTCCCTCCGTGCTGGCTCGTGTACATCACGGTAGAGGATATGGATCGAAGCACGAAACTGTGCGTTGAACTTGGCGGCAAAGTGGTTGTTCCCGCAAAAGGAATGGGAGGACAGGGAAGGTACTGTGTGATACAGGATCCCGCTGGAGCTGTTGCTGCGCTGTTTGAGCCGGCAAACGCGGGGAGTTCCCAGTAAGAGCTCCGTAGAGAGCGGCATGTTCCTTATTCAAGGCATCTCTAAGACGCAGCACCAGCCATTGTTTAGCTTCGTGGAGATTCAGATGAACCACACCTCAATAAACTTCGCCGACAAACTCTCGCGTTTTTCCGAACGGTGGTCCCCCAGAATCGTCGCCCAACTGAACGGCTACCACTTCAAGCTCGTCAAGTTAAAGGGCGAATTCATCTGGCACAGTCACCCTGAAACCGACGAGGCGTTTATTGTTCTGGATGGAACGATGTGTATTGAATTTCGGGACGGAACTCTGGAGCTCCGGGCCGGTGAGATGTACGTTGTTCCAAGAGGAGTCGAACACAAGCCTTTCGCGCAGGAGGAGTGCAAGATCCTCCTTGTTGAACCTGCCGGCACGAAAAACACGGGCAATGCTGGCGGCGACAGAACTTCGCAGGACAATATCTGGATCTGACTGTTTCATTCGATCCTTGTCGATTTAGTAAGCACAAACGACCGTCCTGTTTAGGACAAGATGTACAGAGCTGTGTAGAGACTCAACAAACTGAACGAGCCCTATGAATGGACGGGAAAGGAATGCTTATTATGAAAAAGCCAAGAAAGATTCCAAAGTTTAGGTCTGAGAAGGAAGAGCGAAGATTATGGGCAACTCACTCTCCGCTTGACTACCTCGATTTTTCAAAGGCTCGGTTGGCCGTTTTTCCCAACCTTAAGCCTACCAGCCAGTCAATATCGATCCGTCTTCATTGTTAGCTACATGTCAGATCATGATGCTCCTCGTCACCTATCTTCTATCGGCACAAATCCTCGGAGAAACTCTTCCCAACGAAGAACTCAACATTGCCTATGTTCCGGACGGCGGTTATGAGCAGCAGCTCGACCTCTATATTCCGGAAACAAGAAATTTCCCTACGATCATGTTCGTCCACGGCGGCAGCCTGACTTCCGAGGATCGGAATGATCCGCCGAACCAAGAAATGTGTCGGACGTTTCAAACCCTCGGTATCTGCGTGGCAAACGTCAACTATCGACTCGCTCCGAAAGCGCGCTGGCCGGCACAGCCCCGAGATGTCGCGGCGGCTTTTGCCTGGCTGAGGCATAACATTGCCTCACGAGGCGGTAATCCAAACCAGATTTTTCTCATGGGTCATAGCTCCGGCTGTCACCTCGTTGCGCTCGTTGCCGGGGATCAGCAATACCTTCAGGAGCAGAATCTGAACTCAACACACATTGCCGGTGTTGTTGCAATTGGATGCATGCTCAATGTTTGGGACACAACCGGAAAGTGCATCTCACGGGAGCGTCTGCAGCAATATTTTGAGTCGGATCGTGGCGAAACCAACATTTTCGACAACCTTGACGATCGACTTGCGGCCAATCCATCGCTCTACATTGGACCTCACTTGCCTCCGTTCCGTGTGCTGGTTGCGGAAAGCGAACGTTTTCAACCA
>Ga0247727_10010825_pt1 | contig 16073 bp, 11 predicted proteins | sample WisWelCaveWW1625_FD_202498 | JGI IMG/M metagenome (GOLD analysis project Ga0247727, IMG submission 202498) | Biofilm microbial communities from Wishing Well Cave, Virginia, United States - WW16-25 | ecosystem: Environmental > Aquatic > Deep subsurface > Groundwater > Cave microbial mat | place... | reverse complement strand
ATTCAAACCCATGAGGAGTTGGCTGAAGCCCTTCGCGTTTGCAAAGCCCATGGCCTTATTCCCGACGACTTGGTGCGGCTTTGTGTCATCGCCGATGGCGCCCGCTGGATTTGGGAATTAGTCAAAGGACAACATGTCATTTGGGGGCTCCAACATCTGAAGCCACACTCCGAGCAGGCGGCATCGGAGATTGCCAAGTTGATCGACTATCTTAAAAAACACCTTGACCGGATCGACTATCAATCCTTTCGCAAAGGTGGATATCCAATTGGCAGTGGCGGTATCGAATCGTCCAACAAATTCATCTGTCATGTTCGACTCAAACGCTCAGGGGCATGGTGGTATGTTGCAAATGCCAATGATATCCTGGCGCTGCGTTGTGCGAAGTATAACGGTACCTTCGACCGACTGTTTCAAAAGAAAACTTCAAAGCCATCGGTAAAAAACACGTAATGCTCCCCTAGCCGCTTCATTTATGCCGTCGCAAGAGATTCGCAAATTGCGGACAATCAGTCGGCAGCGTGAGACGTTGATTCGCTATCGCGCCGCGCATATTGAACATATGCAGAAAGCGTTACACTTGATGAACCTGCAACTCGATAACGTCATCAGTGACCTCACCGGCAAAACCGGGATGAAAATTATTCGCGCCATTATCGCCGGCGAACGCGATCCGAAATTCTTGTCGCGGTATCGTGATCCGAAATGTAAAAACCGCTGCCGCCGTCGAAAAAGATCAATACCCATTCCAAAAGTGCGCCGACCTATGATCTGCGGGCTTATCTTTACGGTCTCTATGGCGTTGACCTAACGCAGATTGATGGCCTCAATGCCGTAACGGTGCAAACGATTCTCACCGAAATCGGCGTGGACATGAGTCACTGGCGGACGGACAAGCATTTTACCTCGTGGTTGAGCCTCTGTCCCAACCGCGAGATTTCTGGCGGCCGGGTGTTGCGTTCGAAAACCAAGAGGACGAGCAATCGCGCGAATACCGCGTTGCGACAAGCGGCTCAGAGCCTGCATCGCAGTCACACTTATCTGGGTGCTTTTTATCGCCGAATGCGCGCACGACTGGGGCCGGCCAAAGCGATTACCGCCGCGGCCCACAAGCTGGCGCGGATCATCTCCATCATGCTTAAAGAACGTCGTGAATATATCGACTTAGGTGAAGATTACTATTTGCAAAAAAATCGTGATCGCGAATTCAAAAAGTTGATGAAAAAAGCACACGCGTTGGGATTTTACCTGACGCCAGCAGCAAATCACAATGGTGTAAAGATGTCACCAACAGTTTCTGTTTCTTAGCAGCGCAGCGACGAGAAATCTTTCCGGCAAAAGATTTCTCGTCCCGTGCGCGGGACTCGAAATGACAACCTATTCAGGCGAGTAAAAATGCTGTAAGTCCGGGCGAATAACAACCGTCCCGCCTCCTGCCCCAATTCATCGGGGTTGAGGCGTCATGCCAGCGAAGTTCGACTTGGGCTGCGAGATTGTTCAAATCTTTTAAGCTCCTGCTGCCCAAGTCGAACTTCGCCCGTTTTGCTAAAATCGCATGAATCTTGCGCGGCGCGGCCTCGTACAAAAACATAAATTAAACTTGTGTTCAAGCCTGGAAAGGAGAAAAAAACCACCATGCGAAAATTATTACCGCTCGCATTTATTTTGGGCGCGCTGCTGTTAACGAGCTGCGACGAGCGCCCTTCGGAGCGCCGTTCCTCGCGCGGTTTTTCGGAGAACGAGCGCCGGAGCCGCAGGGGCAGCAGCGAATTATCGGAACATCGCCAGTTTCAATTCACCAACCAAACCGCGCTGCGCCTCGATATCGAATACGATGGCGGTTATTTGACCATCGAGCGCGACGACAGCGGCCTGCTCGCGGATATCAAAATCGATTTCGACCGCGAAGAGAATTGCCCGTACATCGATTTTGATTCGACCTCGTCGGCGCCGACGTTGCGCATTCGCAGCCCGCGCCGACATGAGGTGCGGCTGTCGTTTGACAAATTTCGCGAGAACGACTGGCGCCTCAAGCTCAGCCCCAAAATTCCGATTGAGTTTCGCCTCGACGGCGGCGCGTTGGATGGCAAGCTGGATTTATCCGGGTTGAAAGTCGCCGATCTGAACATCAATGTCGGCGCCGGCGAATTTGATCTAGAGTTCCGCGAGCCGAACTCCGAGCGGCCGGATATTCGCATCAACTCCGGCGCGGCCGAGACCAAAGCCCGCGGCCTGTGCAACGCCAATTTTCGCCGCATCGATTTCAACGGCGGCGTCGGCGCCTCGCGGCTGTCGTTCGACGGCGAATGGAAAAACGAGGGCCGCATCGACATGAATCTCGGCGTCGGCAAAAATGAAATTTTGCTGGGCCGACACATTGGCGCGAAAGTTCATGCGCCGAGCAATTTTCTTTCGCCCATTCGCCTGCGCGGCTTTGATAAACGCGGCGGCCTGCATTATTCCGAAAATTACGACGAAGCCGCCGGCCATCTCGATTTCGACATCAAAATGGGCGTGGGGCACACGGAGATCGATTGGATAGAATGAAGGAATGGATTATTGGATCGATGGATTTTTGGATTGTTGGGTTTTAGAAATCCATTAATCCAACCATCCACCAATCCAGCTATCCAGCGCTAAAATTTTTTGCTTGACTTTGCGCGGCAGGGATTTATATTATTGGGTCATTGCCATAAACTGGCGAATGCATAAATCCTCTGTCAAATTCAACAACGCAAGGAGCCAAGTATGAAAAAATTGTTAGCGCTGTGTGGTGTTTTGTTGTTGGGGCTGGTTGGGCAAATTTTCGCGCAAATTCCCGATGGAACAAACTCATATCGTTTAGCGGCAGTAAACGCCCGCAAAGCCGGTATGAGTTTCGAAGCGGGCCGAGGATTATGGGTCGCTAACAAGCCGGATCTTGACGGCGACGGCAAACCGGAAATTCTGGTGACCACGTATCAGGATGGCGGCCGTATATTCGTTTTTGAAGTGACCGGCAATGATCAGCTCGAATTTGTTTGGGCCTCCAAGATTCTGATGCCCGGGGTTACGGGCAGAGGATCATCCCCGCGTTCGGTGGTGACCGGCGACATCGACAATAATGGCCGCCAGGAAATCATTTTCAGCATCGGCAATGCCAATACCGATACCCTGCGCGGCATTTATATCTACGAACATAACGGCGTTCAAGGCAGCGATAATTACGGCGCGGAGCCGGTTATTCGCCTCAAACCCGAACAAGTGGATCCCGGTTTTTCCGTTGGCAGCGTCGGCACAACGGAATCCGGCTGGCTCACGGGCGACATTGACGGCGACAACCGCAACGAGCTGGTGTGGTGCCCGCGCTCGTTTGCTTCATATGATATTGCCAATGTTTACATCATGCAGGTCAAATCCGGCGAATGGAGAAATAAAAATGCCCAATGGCAGGTCGAATACAAATACACGGGCCTGGCCAAAGCTCTTCCCGCCGAAGGCGATGGCTTTGTTCCCGTCGGCGTGGCCATTGGCGATATTGATAGCGATGGCAAAAAAGAGGTGGTCGTCACCGGCTGGACGAATGCCGGGGTTGGCGGCGGCGTCGGCTTTTTCCAGGTCAATGGTCCGGACTCTTATCAGGAAGGCGCCGTGGTGAATTTAACCGGTGGCGAGGCCAATATTTTCAACGTCAAGGCGAAGCCGCTCATTGTCACGATAAACGGCACGGATCATCTATTTATCGAAAGATACTATTCCGGCGCTTTGCCAAGCGATATTATCGTTTTCGACGGCATCGTCGACGAGGCGTTCGTTGATGCCTCGAATATCAAAGTGGTTCTTAAAAGTCACCGGGGCGTTTTTTCGATTTGGGGACTGGGCGACCAAGATCATGGCGCCGGCAGCGACGGTTTCAATTTTTACATTAGCAAATCCGACGCCATTCTCGACGTCGAATACAAAGGCGCCGGCAATCTTACCGACTCGACAAATTACACCATCAAGCAAGTTTTTGACATTGACGATGTCTACAAAACGCGCGGCGGTTTGTTTAATGAAATCTACGTCCGGCCCGGCTTGGATTTGGATGCCGATGGCAATCGTGATTTCGTCGTCAGTTGGAAAGGCGCGACTACCGATACTATTGCTCCCAATATCAGTTTAGCCAAAAACTCGTTCAATATTTTTGTCTTCGAATGGGGAGATTCCACCCAATCGATCAAATTAAGAGATCTGGCCACCGACGTCAAAACTCGCGAATGGGAAGTCATCACGCCGGAGGATTATGATCTCGCGCAAAATTATCCGAATCCATTCAACCCCAGCACGACGATTGAATTTTCGTTGCCGCTCAATAAGCTGATCAGTCTGCGCATTTATGACGGCCTCGGCCGCGAAGTGCGCACGCTCGTTGCGCCGTCCGAATATGCCGCCGGCAAACATGCCGTGGTGTGGGACGGCAAAGATAACAACGGCCAAGCCGTTTCCACAGGCCAGTATATTTATCGGCTGGAATTTGGCGGCTTTGTGAAATCGAGAATTATGACGCTGTTGAAATAAGGGTTCGAAGTCTAATCAACGGAGTGTCAAGCTTTAGCTTGACGCGGCTGGTGTCAAGCTGAAGCTTGACACTCCGAGTATAATGGAGACAAACGCATGTTAAAAAGAGTTATCGGTTTTGGAGTGTTATTGTTTTTCATTTTAGGAAATCACCACGCGCAGGCGCACACCTACGCCAGTGATTTGAAAGTCACCTTTTCCGGCCGTTTTACCACTGGCCCGGCGATGATCGGCTTCACGCTGAATGACAAAGCCGACAACCTCATCGTGCGCATCAAACGCAACAATGCCGTGGTGCACACGATCAACGCCGGCGCCAAAGCCAAAGGCGCGAACACGGTGAATTGGGACGGCACCGGCAACACCGGCGACGGTACTTATACTTTCGAGATTGAAACCTCGACCACCGGTTATGCCACGTGGACGCAAATTTTCGATTCCGACGCGATCGGCATTTTTACGCGTGGCGGCGACGTGGTGCGCAATCCGGCCTTGCCGCGTTTTGGGCATTGGCTCGCGGGCGATGTCGGCGGCGGCGCTTATCTCAAAGGGATATCGGAATGGTTGGCCGACGGCAGCCCGGCAACGCCGGCGCAACCATTGTTGCTGACGCCTTTGCTCGGCAACGGCCAGCCGTGGCATCTCACGGTTGATGACGACGGTTTCATTTATTTTTCCGATATTCTCAATCGCAGAATTTACCGGCTCAATGCCGATTTGAGCAATCCGAAAGTTCTCATCAGCGGCGTCAAATTGCCGCGCGGCCTGCACGTGCGCGGCGCCGGCGCGGACAAGACGATCTATTTCGCAGCGGACATGTCCGTTTTTCGCGCGAAGATCGGCACGGCGGAGGTTTTCACCGGCACGCCGGAGAAAGTTCTCGATGCCGACACGTACGTGCGCGACGTGGTTTTGGATGACGCCGGCATGATGTACGTCACTTTGCGCACGATCGATCCGGCGGATTCGCTCGACGGCGGCGTCACCGGTTTTGTGAATGCGTACGACATTTCCTCGATTCCGGCGCCGTTCGCGTTTTTCTCGATTCCGCTGGGCCGGCCCATCGGCATCACTATTCATCGCGGCGCCAATCTGACGAGCGCCACGGATGATTCGATTTATGTTTCGTTGCGCGCCGCCGGCGGCGTTTTCGCTGGAATTTTTAAACTGAATACTCTGCAAGGCACGGCCCACCGCGTGGTCGATTATTCCAGCAGTGACGCCAACCGCCGCGCCGATCTCGCCGTCGATCCAGCCGGCAACCTCGTCTGGTGGGAAAACGGCGACGAGCACAACTACATGTACTCCCCGCCGGGGCCGAGCAAATACATCACGCCCAATCCGCCGGGGCAGGAAATCAAAGTCGGTACCACCGCGGTTGCAGCGAGAAATATAACAACGATTCCCGACGCCTTTACACTTTATCCCGCGCATCCGAATCCGTTTTCCGCGAACGGAACCTTCGGCAATCCCAGCACGAAAATTCGTTTCGATCTTGCGAAAGCAGGGCCGGCGCTTTTGCGCATTTTCGATATCAGCGGCCGCGAAATCGCGACGCTGGTGCATGCGCGCCTCGTCGCCGGTCAACATGAATATCTTTGGGATGCGCGGAGCGTGCCGTCGGGCGTTTATCTCTATCGTCTCGAAGCGTTGGGCCATTCCGCCACCGGCCGCGTGACGTTGATGAAATAAACCTTCGCATTTATTAATACTCGTAGTTTTTACTTTTACTTTACTCATACTCATACTCATACTCATACTCATACTCATACTCATACTCATACTCATACTCGCTTTTATAAACCCTCAAGGCGAGTAAGAGTGTGAGAAAGAGAACGAGTAAGAGTATGAGTATGAGAACGAGTAAGAAAAAAGCAGAGTTACACTCCACCAAAAATTATTTACGAAAGGAAATTTTCATGCCGAAGCGTTTTACAAAATTTTCAGTCGCCAGCATCACACTTTTAGCTTTCTTTAGTTGGCACGAGAACATATTCGCGCAGGTAAAAATTGCCCCGGGCTTTCACGAATCATTTCGCGTGCATCCGGACGCCAAGCTTATCGGCGCGTGGGACGTCCTCGCCGGCTTTGATTTGGACAAAGACGGCAAAAAGGAATTCATTTGGGTCGATGATCCGACCCTTGCAGGCGGCTCGTCAGTGGCCGACGGTTTGTGGGGAATTCACTATTGGGAAAACGATGGCGACAATAAATATGTCAAACGCTGGTCGTGGCGACCCAAAGACGTCAACAATGCGACCAACCGTTCTTATCCGGCAATTGCATTGGGAGATGTTGACAAGGATGGCTTAACTGAGCTTTATTTTGGCTCGCCGGCGATTGCGAGTGATAATCCTGGCAAAGCCGTTACTCGTCTATATGTCTTCGAGCATGACGGCACTAATTTCCCGGCTGAGGCGCAGGAGTTTTGGGCCGTTGATCGTCCGGCTGGATTTAATTATGCGACGTCGAGCCTCGCGGTGCTTGACATCGATAATGATAACGAACAAGAAATCATCATGACCTCCCGTCGTGATAGTTTCGGCGGCAGCGTTGGCAGCGAAGGCGGCAGAACTTTGCTCGTCGTCAATGCCTCCGGCTCGCAGATCGGTTTCGGTTTGGCGGATTTTCAAATCGAATTTGCCGACTCGTCGGCGGTGCTCAAAGGCGGCGCGGTTTACGATGCCTACGTCGTGGATTATAACGGCGACGGTAAGCAGGAAATTTGGGTCTTTACGTGGGACATGGTTAGTTGGACAATTTATGAGCCCACCGGACCAAACGCTTACAAACTCGTGGTCGATGTCAATCAAGCCACGGAACCTAACGATGAAGGCGAGCGTCGCGGCGTGCGCTTTTTGGATGTGAACAAAGACGGCAAGCTTGAAATGCTGGTCTCGACGATTAGCGGCGACGGCGATCCTCGAACTAATGTTCATGCCATTCGGAGCGCCTCCGATCTCGCCGCCATGCAAAAGAGCGATCTTAAAAAACTCGGCGGCAACTTCGTCGATTGTAACGGGGCGGATTTTGGCGATATCGACGGCGATGGCAGGATGGATTTTCTTTTTTGTGTTAACACGGATTCCGCCTTCGCCAAAGTTATGCGTTTGGAATACAAGGGCTCCGGAGGCTTGACGGATTCCACGAGCTACGATTGGTCGGTGTTGTACGAGGACAGAGTCGGCTTAACGGATCTGCGCAATATCGAGATCACTGAATTGGATGGCGACAAAAAAGCGGATATTCTAATTACCACGGTGGATGTAACCGATACGACCGAAGCCGCCGTGGTAATTTTGGAGAGTGACGTCACCACCTCGGTTGCCAATTCACCGGCCAGCGCGCCGATTGCTTTTTGGCTGGCGCAAAATTATCCCAATCCGCTGCAAGCTTCCGCATCAAATGCGACAACGATGATCGAGTTTGAATTAGCCAAACCTAGTCACGTGACCGTCACGCTGTACGATCTCAGCGGCCGCGAAGTCGGGAAACTGCTCGACCGCCAAATGGCCGCCGGCAAATGGCGCGTTCCGTTTGACGGCAAAGGGCTGTCCGCCGGCGCGTATTTCTATCAACTCAAAGCCGGTAATTTCAGCGCCACCAAAAAGATGATTGTGGTGCAATAAGGTCCGAAGTCCAAAGTCCGAGGTCAAATGACCTGAACGGAATAACATCGAAAAGATCTGGTTGTTCGTTTTGCAAGGCATTCTCAGACGATGAGATTGCCTTTTTTATTCTAACCGCCCAGTGATTGCCGGACTACCGGCATTGTCATGCTGGAAGCATCCTGTTACAATCAAGCACGGTGCTGGTTTTAAAAAAGATTCCCACGGAATGACATTTTTCTCCGCCCGTCACCGAATCATTGCTGTTTATTCGAAAAATCCCTTGCTTTTTGCTGAAAGAAATGACTTTTTAAAATCTATCGTAATATGCCGTGCAATGGAATTCGACTTACAAAACCAGGCGCAACAGATAAACGAAAATCATCAAACCGCCGGCGATCCGCGCATCGTGTTCATCGTGAAGCTCGGGCAGGCGCTGCATCGCTACGGCGTGCCGGCGCATCGCCTCGAGCAGGGCTTGGATCTCGTGGCGCAACGCTTCGGCATGTCTGGAAATTTTTTCGTGACGCCGACCGGCATCTTCGCCTCGTTCGGCTTGCCGGAGGAGCATCGCACCAGTCTCATTCGCATCGAATCGACCGAGGTCAATCTCGAAAAACAAGCGCGGCTCGATGAGTTGGTGACGCAAGTGGCTCACGGACAGGTGAGTCTTGCCGAAGGCACACAGGCGATTGATCGTATTGTTGCCGCGCCTTCGCGTTACGACCCGGTGTTGAGCACGATTTGTTTTGCGCTCGCCTCCGGCGCGGCGGCCAGATTTCTAGGCGGCGGTTGGCGTGAAATTTTAGTTACAACTTGCATCGGCCTGCTCGTCGGCGTTCTCGCGGTTTTTATGAGCCGCTTCAAAGAAGCGAGCAAAGTTTTTGAGCCGACCGCGGCCATCATCGCCTCGGCGCTCGTGCTGCTCGCCGCGCAAGTTTTTCAACCGTTCGCGGTTTATTTGACGACCCTCGCGAGTCTCATCGTGTTGTTGCCCGGTTTAACCGTCACCGTCGCCATGCGCGAGTTGGCCACCCGCAACCTCGTCTCCGGCACCGCGCGTTTGATGGGCGCGGCGCTGCTCTTTTTTCAAATCGGTTTTGGCGTCGCGCTCGGCTCGCAAATCAGTCGCGTTTTGCCGCCGGTTGTTTTAACGACTGCGCCGGTCGCACTGCCGGCGTGGACCCTCTGGCTGGCGCTGCTCATTGCGCCGCTGATGTTTATGGTGTTGTTCAACGCGCGGATGCGCGACGCCGGTTGGATCATGTTATCGTGTTGGCTCAGTTTCAACGGGGCGCGCGCCGGCGCCAATTTATTAGGCCCCGAGCTTGGCGTCTGTCTCGGCGCTCTCCTGATGGGTGCGGGCTGCAACCTCTACTCGCGTCTGCTGAATCGCCCCGCCGCCATTCCAATGGTGCCCGGTCTGATGCTGCTTGTGCCCGGCAGCCTCGGTTTTGGCAGCCTCGCCAAATTCATTGAGAAGGACGTCGTTTCCGGCGTCACCACCGCGTTCAACATGTTGCTCATCGCCGTCGCGCTGGTCACGGGCCTGCTGATCGCCAACGTCATCGTGCCGCCGCGCAAAAACCTATGAAAAGTGAAGTTCGACTTGGGCAGAACGACTTTTGAAATTAGCAAAATCCTGCTGCCCAAGTCGAACTTCGCCATCCTTGAGGAGAAGACTAAGCATGAAGTTTACCGGCTGCTACTTCATTTTGCTTATCACCATCGGCTGTTCGTCTGAAACGACAAGCAATTTTCCCATTCAATCAATTCCCCTCACGCAAGTTCAGCTTGAAGACAATTTCTGGTCACGCCGGATCGAAACCAATCGCACCGTCACCATTCCGTATGCCTTCAAGAAATGCGAAGAGCTGGGCCGCATGGATAATTTCGCTATTGCCGGCGGACTTAAAAGCAGCAAGCATCGCGGTATCTATCCGTTTGACGATTCTGACGTTTATAAAATGATCGAAGGCGCGTCGTATTCGTTGAACGTTCATCCTGATGCGCAGCTCGATCATTATGTCGACAGTCTCATCACCTTGATCGCGGCGGCGCAGGAAGATGACGGCTACTTATTTACCTGCCGCACCAACAAAGCCCCGCTCTCGGGGCTGCTTCGCAGCGCCGGGCCAACCCGCTGGTCAAATCTGCAATGGAGCCATGAGTTGTATAATGCCGGCCATCTTTACGAAGCCGCGGTGGCGCATTTCCAAGCAACAGACAAGCGCGTGCTGCTCGAAGTTGCTATTAAAAATGCGAACCTTCTCGCTAATACCTTCGGCCCCGATGGCCTGCAACTTCCACCCGGCCATCAGGAAATTGAAATCGGCTTGGCGAAACTCTATGGCGTGACCGGCGAGAAAAAATATCCGGCGTTGGCAAAATTTTTTCTCGATCAACGCGGTCATGCGAACAATGGCCGGAAACTTTGGGGTGAGTATGCGCAAGATCATCAGCCGATTTTTGCACAGAACGAGGCTGTCGGCCACGCCGTGCGGCAAGCGTATATGAATTCTGGATTGCTGGAAGTTGCCGCGCTAACCGGCGACACGCGGTATTCGCAAGCGAGCACGCGGTTGTGGGAAAGCGTCGTCGGTAAAAAAATATATATCACCGGCGGCCTCGGCTCGATCGGCAGCGGTGAACGCTTCGCGGCGAATTATGATCTGCCCAATTTGAGCGCATATCAGGAAACCTGCACGGCAATTGCCAACGCAATGTGGAATCACCGTTTCTTTTTGTTGACCGGCGACGCGAAATATATCGACGTGATGGAGCGCACGCTTTACAACGGGCTGCTCGCCGGCGTCGCGATGAGCGGCGAACATTTTTTCTATCCGAATCCACTCGCCTCGCGCGGCTATCACGAACGCAGCCCGTGGTTCGATTGCCCGTGTTGCATCAGCAATATGAGCCGCTTCCTGCCGGCGCTGCCGACTTATATTTACGCGCATGATGATGGCGCCATCTTCGTCAATCTTTTTGCGCAGAGCGATGCGACCGTGGCGATGAATGGCAACAAGATTCTGATTAAACAAGAAACAAGTTACCCGTGGGAGGGCGCCGTAAAGCTCAACCTCTCACCGGAACGCGCGGCAACTTTTGATCTTTGCGTACGCATTCCTGGCTGGGCGCAAAATCAACCCGTCCCCACCGATTTGTATCGTTTTCAAAACGAAAATCCGCAAACGGCGAAACTGAAAGTAAATGGCGAAACGGTTGCTAGCGTTTTGCAAAACGGTTATGCGCGTTTGCGGCGCTACTGGCAAAAAGGCGACGTCGTTGAATTGGATTTGCCGATGCCCGTGCGGCGTGTTGTTGCTAATGAAAATGTCAAAGATGATTTGGGTAAAATTGTTTTGCAACGCGGGCCGATCGTGTATTGCCTCGAATGGCCGGACAACCGCGACGGGCACGTGATGAATTTGTTTTTGCCTGACGAGGCCGAATTGGCCTCGGAATATCGCGCGGATTTGCTGGATGGTGTGGCCATTGTAAAAGGAAAAGCAAGCGGAATCAAGGTTGGTGATGACGGCAAAACGTTGGTGCAAAAAGAACAAGATTTTGTGGCGATTCCATATTTTGCGTGGGCGCACCGCGGCACGGGCGAAATGACGGTGTGGATTCCGCATGAGCGATCGCGAGTGACGCCTCGCGGCGGCCCATCGCTTTTCACCACGGCTCGCGTGAGCAGCTCAGGTGGGAATGAAGTTACCGCGCTCGATGATCGACGCCTGCCGAAAAACTCTCGAGATATTTCAGGCGGCGCGTTCGTTTGGAATCCGCGCCGCGATACGGTCTGGGTGCAATATGATTTTCCACAATCCGAAGAGATTTCCGTCGTCAAAGTTTACTGGCTGCAAAATGATGGTAATCGCCCGCCGAAATCGTGGCGTATTCTCGCACAGATCGACGGCAAATGGGAAGCCGTTTATAATCCCACAAAAATTTGGGGCGTGGCGCTGAATCAATACAATCAAGCAGTTTTTGAAACCGTGCGGACGAGGGTGTTGCGACTGGAGGCGATTCTGCAACCGAATGTTTCCGGTGGAATTTTGACGTGGGAAGTTGATTGAGCCGTAACGCAGACGGCCAGCCTGCGTTTGGTTTAAGAAACGCGGGCCTCGCCATGACAATGTTTTATTGAAACGCAGCACGCGTGGAGAAAAATATGCCCTCACCCAATTTCGTTCCGCTGACCGCTTATCGCGAATATCCCGTCAACGAAATGAAACACCGCGCCGCTTCCTTTCGCCAAGAAATGCAATGCCGGCGCACCGTGCGGTATTTTTCGGAGCGCCCGGTGCCGCGTGAAATCATCGAAGATTGTCTGCTCACTGCCGGCAGCGCGCCGAGCGGGGCCAATATGCAGCCGTGGCATTTCGTGACGGTGAGCGATCCCGCCGTCAAAAAGAAAATTCGCGACGCCGCCGAAAAAGAAGAGCGCGAATTTTATCACGGCCGCGCGCCGGAAGAATGGCTCGCCGCGCTGGCGCCGCTCGGCACCGATGAGCACAAACCGTATCTTGAAACCGCGCCGTATTTGATCGTGGTTTTTGCGCAGAGTTACGGCCTGCTGCCGGATCGGCGCCGCGTGAAAAATTATTACGTCACCGAATCCATCGGCATCGCCACCGGCATGTTGATCGCCGCCGTGCATCACGCCGGACTCGCCTCGCTAACGCACACGCCAAGCCCGATGGGTTTTCTCAATAAAATTCTTGAGCGCCCGGAAAATGAGCGCGCGTTTTTAATTCTCGTCGTCGGCTATCCGGCGGCAGAGGCCACGGTGCCGGACATTGCCAAAAAATCGCTGGAAGAGATTGCAACATTTGTGTAAGAGGCTGTTTAAAAAAACTTTCCAATTTAAGCACGCTGCATCGAAAATTAAACTAACGCGAGAGGATTTCCATGAAAACGATAAAACGTTTTCACGCCGGCTATCTATTGCTGATGTTCGTCATGTTTGCCAGTTTGGGAAAAGCGCAAGAGAAAAAGCACCTCACTTTCGAGCAGATCTTCAAAAATGCCGAACCCAAACTTCTTAAAAGCCTGCCGAACATCATCGGTTGGTCGGATGATATAAACTACTTGGAGATGAAGAAAAAAGAGGGCGACAAAACCAATAAAGTTTACGCCATCAACGCCGTCACCGGCGAGGAAAAGGTGTATCGCGATTTGGAGCAATATGCCGCGCTGGTCGATAGCGGCATCTCTGTCGCTTCGCCCTCGTCTTTTAACGAGAGTTATACGCGGCTGATTTACATCAAAAAGAACGATCTGTATTTTCTCGACACGCAGACCAAAACGTACAAACGTCTCACGCAAACGGCGGCAGAAGAGAAAAACCCCACGCTTTCGCCGGACGGAAATTTTGTGGCGTTCACGCGCGACAATAATTTGTTCGCCATCGACGTGAATGCCGGCCGGGAAATACAATACACCAATGACGGCTCGGATGCCGTTTACAATGGCTGGGCCTCGTGGGTTTATTATGAAGAAATTCTCGGCCGCGGCTCGCGCTATCGCGCGTTCTGGTGGTCGCCGAACAGCGCGTATCTGGCGTTCTATCGTTTCGATGATACGAAAGTGCCGGTGTTTCCAATCTACAATTCCGAGGGGGTACGCGGCTTTTTAGAAAACCAACGTTATCCCAAAGTTGATGATCCCAATCCGGACGTACGTATCGGCATCTCCCCGGCGGTCGGCGGCAGCGTGATGTGGGCGGATTTCAACGAGAAGGACGATCAATATTTCGGCGTGCCGTTTTGGACGCTGGATGGCAATAGACTCTTTGTGCAATGGATGAATCGTGGGCAGGATAATTTGAAACTTTTTTCCGTCGATCCCACGACCGGCAAAAAAACCGAAATTTATAGTGAGACGCAGAAATCGTGGGTGGATTGGTTCGAAGGGATTGATTTTTTGCGTGACAATAAAGGCTTTATTAGTGAAAGCGACAAAGACGGCTGGAATCATCTCTATCTTTACGGCATGGATGGAAAGTTAAAAAGTAGAATCACGCAAGGCAACAGCACCGTCGTGGATGTTTTGCTGGTCGACGAGAAAAGCCAGCGCGTTTATTTCACGGCGAAGAAAGAAGCTTCGACGCGCACGGATTTGTATCGCGCGAAGTTCGACGGCAAAGAGATCACGCGCTTGACTGCCGGTGATTTTACGCACAACACTCGCCTTTCTAAAGGCGGCTCGTATTTCATCTCAACGCATTCCAATGTTTCGACGCCGCAAAAAATGGCGCTGTACAAAAGCGGCGGCGCGATGCTCAAAGAATTGGGCGATAGCAAAGCACCGGAATTTGTTAACTACGAATTAGCTAAAACGGAATTGTTCCGCGTGTTGACGGCAGATGGTTACAACCTGCCGGTGGTGTGGACGTTGCCGACGAATTTTGATTCGAACAAAAAATATCCGGTGCTCATCAGCATCTACGGCGGCCCGAGCGCCGGCATGGTGTCGGATTCGTGGCGTGGCCTTACTTCGCAATGGTGGGCGATGGAAGGTCTGATTCAAGTGGCGATGGATCACCGCGCTTCCGGCCATTTCGGCAAAGAGCGTGTGGCGTTAATGCACCGCAATCTCGGCAAATGGGAGATGCACGATTACATCGAAGTGGCAAAATGGCTGCGGGCCAAACCGTTTGTTGACACCACGAAAATTTGCATTACCGGCGGCAGCTACGGCGGCTATGTGACGGCGATGGCGCTCACTTACGGCGCGGATTATTTCACGCACGGCATCGCTTCGTCGTCGGTGATTGATTGGAAGCTGTACGATTCACATTACACCGAGCGTTACATGGATCTGGCGAAAGAAAATCCGGAAGGCTACAAAAACGGTTCGGTGCTAACCTATGCGAACAAATATAAAGGTATGTTGCGCCTGGTGCACGGCACGATGGATGATAATGTTCACATGCAAAACAGCATTCAGCTCGTGAGCGCATTGGAAGATCTCGGCAAACATTTCGAGTTCATGGTTTACCCGGGCGGCCGCCACGGCTGGGGCGGCGCCAAAGCCACCCACTCGCGGAACGAATCGTATCGGTTTTATTACAAATATCTTTTGGAGAAGGAATTTCCGGAGGGTTTGTTTAAGTGAAAAATTCTTCAAAGCGATTTAGAAAAATTTCAATATACTTGAGTAATTGAACGCCTTGCGGTGTTTGTCGAAGCCGGATAACCAATGGAAACGGGTAGTTAGCTGGCGCTAAAATATTGCCGGCGGCATCTTCCCAAGGATATTCCGGATTCGGGCCGCGTTGCGCTAATGCCGGCGCCAACAACTCGATTTCGTATGCTAATGGCAGCAGGGATTTGAATTGCGCTCTGGGCTGCGCCTTTTTTATGCTAAAAGCTCTCTGCAATTTTCGATTATTGCTGGCGATATGCATGAACTTCACAAAAGCGGCATGGCTTTGGGTGATGGATTCTAAACTCAAAGGCCCGGCAACTAAAAGCGCCTTCGCCAGTTTTTCAGAGGCCATTTGCAAAAAAAGCAATTGATGACACTCTGGCCACATTCCTATACGGGCTTTTTGATACGCTTCCCAGTCAACTCTGGCCTGATTCAAAAACGCCGTCTGCCAATTCTGTCGATCGGTCATACGGCAATCATTTCGCGCGAATAAACTTTGTTGTTTTCCAGTGTCCATCCCTCCGGCAAATGAATTTCGTTGCGCAGAACTTTTTGCCATTCTTCCGGCGTGATCTCGGCCATAATGGTGGGATAAGGAAATTCTTCATCAGGAGGAAAATAAAACGCCAGCACTGCGCCGGCGGGAAAAGTCATGGAATTGATTTCCAACAGGCGGATTTCCGTTGTTTTTTCCGAGTTGATCCAGATCACATTTTCGAGGTTCGGTTCAAGCTCGAAGTGTTCCTGAATCAAACTCTCTGCGGC